>Ga0196963_10000530_pt1 | contig 34055 bp, 28 predicted proteins | sample S1_5metaG_FD_148600 | JGI IMG/M metagenome (GOLD analysis project Ga0196963, IMG submission 148600) | Soil microbial communities from Anza Borrego desert, Southern California, United States - S1_5 | ecosystem: Environmental > Terrestrial > Soil > Desert | place: USA: California | collected...
TGTAGCTGGCTTTTGTGAAAAGTCTTCGGCTTCTATCTGAACTGCCGGAGCCATAATACCCACGAGAATTATGAGGATAAAGGCGAGTACCCCGATTTTTTGTGGCACATGTATGTTCATTCTAAAATTCTACGCTTATTTCTTTCTGTACCGAGTTTAGGATATCATCTCGGTTCTCGATTTCGAGTTTTAATTTTGAAGTTCCCGATGCCCCGCTTTCCACTGTAAGTGGAATAGTGTTCTTCTGGTGATTATCTGCTATATAAATAAGCTTGTCGTTTATGAACCAATTCCAGATGAGCCGTGGTGTTTTTATTTCTTTTGGGGTCATAAAATACGGTTCTGCCACCACTATTTCTTCACCATTTACTCTGTGACTATTTTTGAGCGCTTTTTCCCAAAGCACTCCGAAATCTTTCGAATACGAATAGAAGGAAATCACTGGTGCACTTGGGTTGATGGTTATGTTCCCACTCAGCGATTCTTGTCCGTCAGCGGTTGAAGCACGTACCCCGATCACATCGGCGTCTTCGAGATAATCATTTACAAATATAAAAGAATTTTTACTATACCCCGAAGCCTCGACGTCGTTTGTATAATTTTGTTGCCATTCGTAAATTATGCTCTTTGGATTTACAAACCCGCCCGTGCCTTTTATCTCCGGTAAGGCAACTACTTTTATACTGCTTCCTGTGACTGGAAGTGCCTTGCCGCGGTAGAAGGGTGGCACATAAGCATCTGTCGCTTCGTATAAGAGGACCATAGTAGAAGGACGTATAATAATTTGCCGTTCGGTTGCACCATCAGGGAGTGCGATAGTCGCTCGCACAGTGGTGTTTCCCCCACTGGTAGGCATTACAAATGAAGTTGATTTCTGGCCAATACCCGAATTTGCTTTTTTACCATTTACGTACCATGTGATCGATACTGCATCTAAATTACTCACGTAACTATGTACGTGCACAGTTACGTTTTCTCCTGGCCCAGGGTTTTCCGGTGTTGTCGCTATGGTGATAGTGCTTTCAGATACGGCAAACAGATAGTTAACAGGAGCAATGACTCCTAAGAGTAAAACACACAGAGACAAGGTTAAAAGCCTTACGTTCATGTATTACAATAATAGCATTTTCTAGCGCCTAACGCCTAGTGCTCCATTCCTAGCGCCTATCTCAAATCCTACTCTCGGCTTGGACTGGAGTATTCTTTAGTGCTGCCTCATATTCCTCCTTTGCTTTTCTGTTTGAGAGGATCTGCGATGGATCGGATGTAATGATTTGGTCTTCGGTATATGAAGCGACTACTTTAATAGCGACGTGCTTAAGCCCCGCAAAGAATATCCCCTCTCCCACTCCAGATTCAAGGAGTAGATATTTTTCTTCATCTGTTAAATTAAAGGTTTTTTGCAAGATATCGATGGTCGTTGGCGATTGCTTGAGGAGTATTTGAATGGAAGAGTTCGTGACAATCGGTACCCCATACGGAGACTTCATAAAGTCAGCTGCGTCTTGAGTAATGGTGGCGAGACCGAGGTAATATTTCCGCCCACGCTTAGCCATAGAGTACAAGAATGATGCCGTATCTTCGGATTTCATCATCCACCATGCTTCGTCTACGACAAGGAGCCGCTTTTTTAGATTATTCCTAATTGCATTCCAGATGTAATGCATGATGATGTACATGGCGACTGGTTTCAATTCGTCCTCCATGTCCCGGATGGAAAACACCACGAATTTTTTGTTGATATCCACGTTACTTGGGCGATTCAAGAATGTAGACCACGAGCCTTTTGTATACTTTGCGAGCCGTGAGACAATTGAGTCACTGCCATCGATCCCTGAGACTACCATCTCAAAATCCGAAAGAAGCGGCGGTTCGATATTTGAAAAGTCCGAATCAGGGGTAATGTCTTTTAGTGCATATGTTTCTGAAATTGCCCGATCTACAATCGAATCTTCTTCTGGGGTAAGGCCCCCAAGCATAAGGCGGAATAATCCTACTAAATTGATGATATTTGAGCGAAGGACGTCTTCAGCGGTTTCGTCTTCTCGAGGCATTGGGAGATCAAACGGATTCATGTGGTGGTCGGAAGCAAGGGAAATATCAAAGTACCTCCCCCCGACTGATTCTGCGAGGAATTCGTATTCCCGTTCTGGATCAATAACAATGATGTCGATATCAAACATGAGTGAACGTAAAATTTCAAGTTTGATCGCATAGGATTTTCCAGAACCAGATTTTGCAAAGGTTACAGAGTTATAGTTTTCGAGTGAAAAACGATCAAAAATTACGAGGCTCGAGTTGTGGCGATTTATCCCATACAGAATGCCGTTGTCAGAGGTAAGGTCGAAAGAAATGAATGGAAAAATACTTGATAACGGTTCCGAGTTGAGCTTTTGATGGATGTTAAGCATATCAGTATTAATCGGAATAATACTTTTGAATGCTTCTTCTTGCTGAAAGAGAGCTGGTTTGATATACACGAGGCGCGATTCGAGGATAGATTTGATTTCGTTTTCTACTTTAAAGAGTTCGAGCTCATTGTCTGCGTAAATGGTAATATAAATGCCCATGTCGAACATCTTTTCTTGTGCTTGGATCAGGCTGTCGCGGAGGCTCTCGAGGTCGTCGTATGCGGTATCGAGCATAGGGTTTCGTACCATTCCCTTCGTTTGACGCACACTGATCTGGCTTTGCACTTCCGCTACTTTCTTTTGAAACTGACGAAGGACGAGCGAAGTGTCGATAGGGTGAATAAAAATCGAGACATCAAATACCTTGTCGAGGTTAATGATTGGCGAGAACCAGTTATCGGTCAGATACCTCGGATAAGAAATGATAAAGAAAGTACGGGCGATTTTCTCCCCTAGATTTATGGATTTTGGTTCTATTTTAAGGGCAGACGGAGCAATAATATCTTGTAACTCGAGGCTCGCGGACTCATAAATTTGCTCTGGCAAGACATTTTGAATAGATATTCGCGCCCCAGTATCAGTGGGCTTATTTGCGGTATTATTTTTTCCGAACAGGTTTTTAAAAAAGTCCATCCCGTTAGTAGCAGATCGCGATCGTAGTTCGCGCACTCTTCGTTATATTTGTAATTATTTTTCCTGTTGTTTTCATATGTTTATCGCGATCGCGGCTACTAACGGGATCCATATCCTTATCTCTATTCTACCCTAATTTTGCCTTCTACTTCACCCGGATTAAATACTTTATAAAATACTTCTACTACTTCCTCTGTGCCGAGCATGGCAGACTTGATACCGCAGCGGTTTAGTCCTTGCTGGATAACCCCGACTCGCTCTTCGAGCTGGGAGCGCTTTTCTTCGAAGTCTTCTTCTTTGAGCGCTTCGCGCTCTTCTTTGCTTTTTTTCTTGAATAATCTGTCAAAGAGTCCGGTCGTTGGTGCAAGTGACGTATGAGTGTATGGCACAACCACAAAGAAACTTTTAGTCATGATATTTACCGACTCAGTAAAACTAGTGATGAAGTTTATGTATTCTTTTGTCTGAAGCTTAAGCAGCGGTTCGCTTTGTACCTTCATGCGATTCTCAAGGAGGAGGATGTATGGCCGGATATCGAGCCGGCGAGACTGAACTGAAATTTGTATAGGAAAATCAAGCGTATTTAAGAAACTTTGGAACTGCAGGATGGTTGCTTTTTGTTCATCGGCAGATTTGAGAGAGAGGTTTACTGAATTGGCAAGGATAATCGCCCGGAGACCGCCGTCTTTGAGTACGATAATACCATCACGGACTTCCTTGATCGGTACGAACTCTTGAGTTGCTTTTGCGTTTAATGCCATGTTATTGGTTTTCTCCGGTATGTTTACTTAAATCGAGGACGTCCAGACTCCAGGCGAGGTCCCTGAGCTTGCTCTTTGTAAGACGCGGATTACCGAGAGTCATTTCTCCTCTTTTTTCAATTGCTTCTCCCCCTTTTGCTTTACCGAATTGTTTTTTGATTTCTCTCCGTTTCCAGATATATAACTTGCTTTGGAGAGCATAGCGTATGCCGGCTTCGACCATATCTAAAAAAGGTTTGTTGTTTGGCCGGTAAAAGGCAAGGAGCCCGGCAAATGTGGCGACTAAGAGAATCGGAATTGCTCCAATAAACAGTCCAAGTACTTTATACAACACAAAGCAAATTCCTGCTCCTCCCGTTAAATACACAAATTGCCGGAAGGTAAATGGTCCGAAAATTCTGTCTTCTATCTCTAAAAATTGTGGAACTTTGAATTGCATGTTTTATTCCTCGGGTGATAAGCGATACGGATCCTGTCCTTTTTCATAACCTGTTATTTTTGGCGGCTCTGGTCTTATCTCTTTTTCTTCTCTGGAAGGAGTTGCGGGAGGTTTAGAGAGATTGCCGACCGTATACTCAGTTTTTGTAGTGGCTGTCTGCACAGTACCAGAGATTTTCTCTCCGAGGATTGGATGTATCGCTGGCGGATGTTCAACCTTTTCGAGCATATCCTGCCTCGTTTCTGGCGAAGCTTTTGCTCCGACAACGTTCCCGCCTCCAAGTACTCGTGGCGACAGGTTAATCCCCGCAGATTCGAGCACCTTTGAGTCATGAGTATCGATCACAAGGTCTGGTTTTGCAGGCTCAGGTGCTACCGGCGTTGCTCGGGCGATATTTACTGGCTCCGCGGCTTCTCGGACCTCTTTTTGTGGCCTTGCTTGTTTCTTGTGCTCACTGATTTCAATCAGTTTTTCTTTGATCTTTTTAAATACTCGCTCATTCATATATGCGACGAGTTCTGCCGCCTCTCCTCGCCCGATTCTCATGCGGCTTTCGAGTTCGCTTTGATACTGGGCGGGATTTACAAGCCCACACAATACGAGTTCTGTTTCAGTTTCGAGATCGCCGAGCTGTTCGAGGTTGTAACCCTTAAGCTCGCGGAGCTTCAAAATCTCCTCATGCCAATCCACTGCGTCAATCGCGGTTACTGTATCGGGAGGTAAATCTTCCCTAGCTTTTTCAATTTTTATTTTTAGTAAATCTAAACCTGTATCCATTCATTTATTCTATCATTATTCTAGTAATCTTCCTTTAGTTGTTTGGATATTTGACGAGCCGAGGACTTGATCTGCCTTTTCTGGCTCATGATATCCTTCATTCTTGCGCAAGAATGCTGAATAGTTGCCGCCAGAGAGTATGAAATCAATATTTTGCTCTGGGTGTGTATCTCTTTGATCTAAATTTTGCTTGATGTTCTCATTGATTATTTCTGATATTGGAACAATTATATTTTCTACAATTTCATGCCCTATCTTCTCTGCCTCAGATTTGCTTATTCGAATGTTTTGTTCAATATTAATTGCTAATAAATCCGTGGCCTCAATACCTAACAGCACAAGTGTAATTTCTGCCTGGAGTCCATCTACTTCCTCTGCTTCGAGTTTATATCTTTGGCCAATATCCTCTGAGATTTTTATCCAATCAAAACTGTTTATTGCGTCTTGATTTTCCTTCGGCAGCCTCGATAGTTCTTCTTGAATTATTTGTTTTAATTTATTCGTCATAAATTTATATTTAATGTGCTCCTGCTCTTATTTTTCTTGCCGTTTCGTCTGCGCCGGCACGACTATATGCCCCAAGTCTAAATATTGAGTTTAGGTTTTTACTCAACTGACTCTCAATCCATGATGCATATTCGTCAGCAATATGATGGCTTGTGGTTTCTACGTTCGCTTTTGCTAATCTCACTGCTTGTTCAAGTGGTTTCAATCCTGCGGCAACTCGAATTGTTTCCTTTTCAGCTTTTGCATCATCAAGTGCCGTTTTGGCGGTGGCCATACCTACTAGATCGTTAGCATTCTTTGCATCATTAAGATCTATTCTGGCCTTTTCAATTGCCTTGTCGGCATTTTCTAAGTGTAATTTGACTGGCAATGTTGCGGTGGTTCCAGCTACTGTTGCCGTAATGTTGTGCAATGTCGCATTATTTAACGCTACTTCCGCATCCACTACCGCAGCTTTGGCCTTGCCGGTACCTCGCTTCTGGAGTTCCTCATGTCGTTTTAGTCTTTTCTCTTCCATTCTAGTTTTCATTCCTGTCCAACCACCTTCCCTCCCTTTACCAAAGTCGATTCCAGTTGCAGATGCCAATTTCTTTGCGGCTCCTGTGTTTCTAAAATCAAAGCTTTTTGTTTGGAGAGAACTGCCAAAGTCCTTTAATTTATTCCCCACATAGTTATTCCCTACTTTTCCGCCGAGCTTGCCCAATTGACCTCCTAGGCCTGCCCCAAGAGCGAGCGTTGCTCCACCACTTGCAGCGCCGAGGGCGAGGCCACCAGCAACGCCTGCCACCACAGTGCCGCCCTTGATAAGCATTTCGCCGAATTGTCCCCCGCCCTTCTTGGCAAATTCGGCGGCCTTGAGAAGGAGGGACATGATAATAAGGGCTGGGATTACCATCGAAAGAATGATCTCGATAGCCCCCTGATCTTCTTCTCTAATAAAGGATTTGTGTATATTTGCCTTAACGAGAAGAAAGATAAGGTAGAGAAGGAACATGAAGATCGGGGCCATAAAGGCAACTTTTACGAGCCGTGTCTTCCAGTCATTCCAGCCAAGGTATTCGATATGGGCGAGTGGCGGCACCACAAGCGACAAAAAGGCAACAGGTGAAAAAATGATGAGAATCCAAAACTCAATGAGGCGCCCGAGAAAACTGATCCCGGCCACGAAGAACGCGTAGGCGGCAAAGAGAGCAATCGCTCCCGCAACCACAGTCATGCCGATAATGATTCCGGCCGGCAGATCTTCATGCTCCTCATTCACCTCTTTCCCTCTGAATTGCACTTCATTGAATTTCTTGAAAAATTCTTCGTTTAGAACCTTGGTAGGATTAAAGGAATTTACCAGGACACCAGCGGCATCCGTTTCGCCCCGGACAGAATTGTATGGTACTTCATTACCTTCCTCGTCTGTGGTTTTAATCTCTATTTTATTGTAGAAGATAAGGGCGAGGATATTCGATGAGTCTATAACGATCCGGGTTGCGAACATGGAAAAGTTGATGAGGAGAGCGACCAGGACAACTTTTACAATCATCCTTTGGGCTTCATGTGCACCCAGGTCAAGGACCATCTTTAAAGCAATATAGAGGAGAATGAAGATAAAGAAAATATTGCAAAAATCGCGCATAATTGCCCAAGCCGCAGGGATAAAAGTCGAATTTTGGATTAAGGCGCTGTCGAGGGTGATAACTATCATAATATTAAAGAAAAATGCTGTTATCCATAGGATAAATGCTGGAATACGATAAAGGATGAGGTATATGAGTTGCAAAATACAAGCCTCCCAAGCATCCCATCCCCACACACCACAGGCATCGCTCAATACCCCTTCCAATCCATTTTCACCACTACCATTATTTTTTGGTTTCAAGTCTGCCTCTGTGACGCCACCTCTTTCCCTACACGTTCCCACGGGTACGTTTTCCTCTACTTCTCCAGTTTCCGGATAAAAACATGTGACGATAAATGGATCGACAGTATTACTACTTGCAACCCATCTTTGGTTATTTTCTGGGTTGTTTGGGTCTTGTATATCGGGACAGTCTTTCTTTAAAACACCCGTGGCTTGTGTGATCCACTGTCCAAGCTCAAGGTTCCATTTTTGACAGCTTCCTGTCTCTTCTTGCGCCTGCACCTTTTGTACAGGGCCAAACAGTCCGACTAGGGTTAGTACTATTAAGATGTATATCAAAAACTTTTTCATTATTGATCGTTATTGTCCAGTTGATGGATTTGGTGTCCAGGCTCCGCCGATCGCACTACATTCCGCCTGTGTTTTGTTTTTTTGTATCAGTATACCTTTGAGGCAGGTTCCTAGTGTTGGCGTGTTGGTGGTGTTTGGGTTATCTACTCCTCCTGGTGCAAGGGAATTATCTATAACAATATTTGATATTTTGTAGTCTGTTGCACTTGTTTTGTATATAACGTCGCAGTTCAAAGTAGTTCCCACAAATGCGGTACAGAAAATATTTTTTTCTGTACCGGCAGGACTTGTGCTTTCTGCTCCACCAGGGTTAGACCAACCTCTCTGTGTTCGTTCAGTGGTGCATTTGGCTGTGAGCGTACCCGCATTGTTTAACTGATCTTTCAAATCGTCAACTCTATTTTGTGCATTAGCCACTGTTCCATTACTTGGCAGTTCTACCAATATTTCATTGAAACGTTCCCTCAATCGAACAAGGTTCGCTTCAGCCGCCCCGCCAGGCGCAGGCTGAGCGGTAATATTTGATAAACCTGTGCTTATAGATTGGAGAGTTACGAGTATTTCCCGCAGCTTACTTTCTCTTTCGATTAAGATATCGCGTTTTTCGTTTGTTGTTCTGATGGAATGCACTGCACTCAAGTATTCTGCTCCGCCTGGAAGTTCGTTTTTCATTCTCGTCGGGAGTGCATTTTTGTAAGAATTTGCAATAGTTGCGGTATTCGCATTGTTTGTATTCCGGGCCGCTTCTCTATCCACCCGCTCTTCCCAACCAAAATTTGGCCCCGGCAAGCAGGTATCGAGTTCTTGGGTACGCAGAATAACAGTATCGAAAATTTGCAAGAATCCAGGAGCATTTACATCCGCATTGTCTATATATCTGAGCTCCTTATTTCCGTTCTCGATTGCGTTTTGCACCTCTCTCTTAAAATCGCTCAAGATTATTTCTTCATCCGGTCCGCTCCAATCAACACCTCGATTGCCGGTACGGGGACTTCCGAGAGTGTGACCGTAGTAATCGAAATTATCATCATCTCTGCCCCCACCGCTAATTTTATTTGAGAGTGCATTGAGCCCTGAAGAAAAGAGTTTATTGAGCAGTGCATCGAGAATCGCACTTAAGCTATTGCCGAGCGCGAGTGCAAGTTCCGTCTCGCGCCATTTCGAAGACAGCGCAGTCATCACCTCATTTGCAACCACTGAACCGGGGGTTGTGCTTACAAGTCCACCCGGACAGGCATTTTCAATAGACCATTCATTGTATGCAACCCTACGATCTAATTCATATTGAACGTTATATTCATTTTGTGCTTCGATACATGCAGCTCTTTCTCTCGAATTTTCAAAATCTCCTTCGCAATCAGGAGGTTCGTAAGGTTTGAACTTGAAGGTTGGCTGCCGAAACTGATTTTTCAGACTGTTATATTTTGGATTATCGGGACAGGTTTGTGGCGAGAGAAAACCGGATCCCTGGTCGAGGGCGGTTTTTATCTTCTGCGCATTATTTTGATTTGTGCCTTCAAGCCTCCTCCCGAGTTCATCCGCGACTATACCGCGGTAACCTACATAATCATTTTGAGGATATTGAGTATTGATAAGCCAGCCATCCCATCCGCCAACCCTGAAATCATTTCGATATCGTCTAAGGAGCTCTGGGTCACGCACAATCCTGCTTAAAGAATACTGAGCATTTCTCTCGAAGGGCCGTTTGTATTTATTTATTATACTGATCGCAACCGACTTACCAAAGGGCTGCCTTATTGAGTCATAGCCTATAAGCTGCACTAAGTTTCGTATTTCATATTTTGCAATATCTTTGAAAAACGCGTCTGGCCGCTCGAGGAAGAGCGGTGAACCATGAAAGCCGGAGTTGATCCAGTTAATAGTTGCCTGGGTCATCTTGGCGAGGAGCCTTCGGGCAAACGCCTTCAAGATCTCCTCAAAAAGTTTTTTTCTCCATTCCTTGCACTTTACAGAATTTATTTCTGCTGCTTGCGCCGCTGTTATTTTGGTGTAAGCGTTCGTTTCTCTATCTTTAACTGGTACAGCTGAAACGTTTGTTGCAGTACCTAATGCGCCGCTGATGGCTCCAGTAAGTCCACCTTTTACACATATCGCATCTAATATGATTGATTGGGCCTCAGTCGGTTCTGGCCGGGAGAGTAAAAATAGAGGCGCCAATATAGCAACAATGAGGCAGGCAGAGATTATTTTTCGATTTGTTGTGTTTTGAAAAGTCATTACAGTTGCATATTTCAAATTTTTAATTTTTGCCCAATGGCGCCTGCCAAGTTTTGCGCCACGGATTCAAGCGCTGTCATGTTCGCTTCGTACTGGGCAAGCCCGCCCATTGCTATAACGATGTCATTTTCATATTGCTTGATATCTTCCATATTCTCAGTAAGTTTTTGTAGAATGTTGATGAGATCGAGATGTAAAGATGCTAAACTCGCCGGTACACGCATGTTCCTCATGCGGGCTATGTTCTTATTCGTTTCGTTGATAAGAGGATCGAGCTCTGCCCGCATATCTTTGTGGGCGCTCTCTTCGTCAGTTATAAATTTTTGTAGAAATTTATGCATGACATCGAGCACAGTGTAACTTGTTGAATTCTCTGCATATATCGCGCTTAACTGCTCATAATATTTTTTCACTGCCTGGACACTGTTATCCTCTGATACTTGTATGTCGGCCATCTCGAATACTTTCCTTTGGGCTGGATTTTGTAGTTTTTGCACTAACTCGCTGCTCAATGTGTCGATTGTAGTATCGTTTATTTCTCCGGCTTGATTAAGTGCGGTGAGGCTTGAAAAAAGCTCTCTTGAAAGTTTTTCCGTTTCCGTAAGTTTTTCATTTTCTTCCGGACTCAAGATGAGTTCTCCGCCAAATACGCTTTGCCTCTTTGCATTTTGTATATGTACTGCGTCTGGTGTACCGGGAGTCGTTTCTTTCCTCAAAGGATCAGTGCCGAACACCCCCTCTTGCCAGTCGAAGACGCCGTCTCCGTCGGTGTCTTTCTTTATCAAATCCCCTACTGTTTCTGTGCCATCATATGCGAGTCCGCCACGCTCGGCTTCGTTTTGGAAAACCGATCTGTTTTTTAATAAGAAAAGCGCAAATAAAAACACTACCGCAAAAGCAATAAGCAGCACTCTTTTGTGATTTTTTAACCAATCCATTTAATTATGTATTAATTGTACCATGCGTATGGGCAGAAGCTAGTCTTGTATGTGCAAATTTATGTCTGTGATATTATTAATATTAATGAAACTACTTTTTTTATTTCCTCTGATAGTATTATTTCTACCAGTTGCTGTTTTTTCTGCAGATTGTTCGATAACCACTACGCTCAAAATTGGTTCTATGGGTAAAGAGGTGCGATGTCTCCAGGAGAAGCTTGGTATAATAGTTGATGGGCGTTTTGGACCTCTTACCCGCGCTGCGGTCCATGCATTTCAAGCAGAAAAAGGCCTTGTGGTGGACGGCATCTTTGGCCCCCTATCGAACAAAACCTTAACAGCCCCGCGCGCCAGTCTTAAGCATATACCAGTAGGTTGTACATCCACAGTAGGTTATAGCTCGATAACAGGAACAAAATGCAATAATACTGCCCAAGACAACCAAGCTTTAAAAGTGAGTAATAGCAATGAGAACCCGAATCTTACCAACCTCGATCAATTTATTGCATTAGTTATAAAAGTAAATAAAGAAAACGGGGCGAGCGAGACAGAGCTTACACGGATGATACACGCCGTACGAGAGACAGCCATCAATAGCAATACTGATTTTAATAAAGAATTTAAGGAATTGCTTGTTACAGAAGATAGAGAATGGCATAGAAGGTCAGGTACAGGGCCTTCTGTGTCTATCTTTCAAAGAGCCTTTGTTAAAACTTTTTCCTTTTTTGGGATTAATCCTCGCGTAGCACATGCGGATGGTTTGCCTTTTGGCGGCTCTGTCGTATATTCTTTCTTTTGTGGAGGCAACGGCAGTTGGATGATCGGTATCACGTCTTTGCCTCCTACCTATGTTGTTCTCCTCACATATATTCCTGGAACTCAAGGATTTGCAAGTCATAATATACCTTATACTACTTGGCTCCTCGGTACATATAAATCAGGCGGTGAATGTGTAATCCCCGGGACTCCTCCTGTTGTTGTTCCCACTCAAGGTACTATTACTCCGGTTGTAGGCTCATCGCCTCTTTAAAATTTAAAGCTTGTCAACTTGGCACATTTGCAAGTTCATCGAGCAAGTGATATCCACTCGGCGAGTGTTACATCCTCAGCTCGTTTGTCGCCGAGACCACTTTTTTGAATTTTTTCGCTCCCCAAAACATTTTTTAGGTTGCTCCCGAGTCGTTTTCGCTTGTGTGCAAAGCCTTTTTTCACAATTTCCCAGAATTTTTCTTCATCGATATCGTTTTTTAGGAAAAAATCTCGTGAAATGTCAGTGATTTTTATTATACTAGAGTCAATTTTGGGCTGTGGGGTAAAATATCGGGCTGGAACTTTATCGATTATGCTTGGTTTTCCGTAACTTTTTACCGAAATCGAGAGAATACTCTCTTTTTTATCGCGAGCTACTATGCGCTCAGCTACTTCTTTCTGCACGAGGAGTACCATGAGGGCAGGCGGATGCTTTTCGGTTAGAAACTTCTTTAAAATTGCCCCGGTTATATTGTAGGGAATGTTTGCGATGACCTTGTAGGCCCTGGGCCCTAGGCTATAGGTACTAGCGTGAAAATTTAAAATATCTTCGCACACGAGAGTGAGTCTACCCTCATGTATTTCTTTCTCAAATTTGATTTTTAAAAATTCTAAAAGTTCCGGATCTTTTTCGACGGCGATGACACGCCCCGTGCTCGCGAGCAGCTTTTTCGTAATGGCTCCCTTTCCCGGACCGATTTCAAGCACCATGTCTTTGTCCGTGACTTCCCCGGCAGTAATAATCTTTTTTATTACCCCTTCGGATTTTAAGAAATTTTGCCCGAGTGATTTCTTTGCCCTGTGTATTTTCATAATTTTGCTAATGCCTAGCGCCTAAAGCCTGATAGCTATTTATATATAAATTGTTTTTACTCTACCCTCTTCTTCCTTTTCCAACAAGTCTGCCGGGATATCGAAAATAAATTCCGAAGGTGCATTGATCTGCCGCGAGCCGAAAATCGTGCGGAAATTTGCAAAAGAGAGAAATAATTTTTCTTTTGCCCGGGTGAGGGCGACATAGAACAACCTTCGCTCTTCTTCCTGCGCCTCGTCGTAGCCTCCGGCGGAGACAGGTTTGTCTCCATTACGTCGTTCGTGCGGAAATAATCCGTCCTCAAGTCCGGTTATAAATACATTCTTAAACTCGAGTCCTTTTGCGGCGTGTACAGTCATAAGCCTGACACTATTATTTCTGAGCAAGGACTCTCCTTGCTCGGATCTTTCTCGATTTATCATTAAGCTATCTTGATCCGACGCGAGCGATGCATCTTCTAAAAGCTTTTCAATTCCACGACTGCCTTCCAGATTGTCGTATTTGAGGGCGAGGGTCGCGAGCTCTTTTATGTTTTCTAATCGCTCCATGTCTTCTTCGGTGCCATGTGCGAGTTCGTGCTCGATGCCGGACTTTTTGACCACAAATTTTATTATTTCCGATGCTTTCCCTGTCTCTATTTTTTCTTGAATAGATTCTAATAATTCATAAAAATTGTTGATTTTTATTTTTACTTTGATTGGCAGGCTCTCGATATCGTTCGCAAAGATTTTGGCAAGTGTAACTTTGCCGATGCCTCGTGCAGGGAAGTTAATAATGCGCTTTATGTCCCCTAAACTTTTCGGGTTCAGCGCTGCGCGTATATACGCGAGCGTGTCTTTGATTTCTTTTCGCTCGAAAAATTTTACTCCGAGAACTTGGTATGGGATGTTGTGCCGAAGCATCGCTTCTTCGAGCGCACGGGACTGAAAATTTGCGCGATATAGAACTGCAACTTCGGACAATTCAGAAAGTGCTATTTCTTTTTTGTCCCAGATTTCTAAAATTTTCGCTGCAACATATTCTGCTTCGTCTGCTTCATCGATCGCTTCGTACAAATTTATCTTTTCGCCGCTTTTGTTTTTGGTAAATAAATTTTTCTCCGGCCTAAATTTATTTTTTTTGATTACCTCATTTGCCGCCTCCAAGATATTTTGGGTTGAGCGGTAATTTTCTTCGAGTATGATGATGGTCGCGTTCGGGTAATCCTTCTCGAAACTCAGAATGTTTTTTATATTTGCCCCGCGCCAGGAATAAATATTTTGGTCTGCGTCGCCAACCACGGCGATGTTTTCGTTTTTCTCCGCGAGAAGCCGGGACATGAGGTACTGCACTTCGTTTGTGTCCTGATATTCATCGATATGAATGTATTCCCACCTGTCTTGGTATATCTGCCGGATTTCCAAATTATCCTTTAACAGTTTGGTCGCTTTGAGGAGAAGGTCGTCAAAATCAAGCGAATTTTCAGCTATTTTTCGCTTCTCGTATATATTCCACACTTGTCCGACGATGCGGGTAAACGGATTCGCACTCCCTGCCCCGTATTCTTCTGGATGCACAAATTTCCCTTTCTCGCGGCTGATAATATTTTTTATTTTTTTCGGGTCGTACTGCTTTGGGTCGATATCGAGTTCTTTCAAAATATCTTTGATAAGCGCAGAGGCATCGGTTTCATCCAAAATCGTAAAATATTTTGTGAGCCCGAGCATGCGAGCATGTTCTTTGATAATGTATACGCCGAGGGAGTGAAATGTAGAAATAAACGGCACGCCGTCAGAATTATCGAGGGTAACCCTCGATAATTCTTTCAATATTCTTTCCCGCATTTCTTTGGCTGCTTTGTTGGTAAAGGTTACGGCCAAGATTTTCTCCGGAGCAATGCCTTGCTTGATCAGATTCACGATTCGATGCGTGATAGTTTTTGTTTTCCCCGCCCCTGCTCCAGCCACAATCAAAAGCGGGCCATTCACATGGCTCGCTGCTTCTCGCTGTTTTTCGTTTAATCCCAGAAGGTGGTCCACCTACCTACTATAGCACCCCGTAGTGAATTTTGGCGATGTGCATAGCACGCCCGACAGGACTTCGCCAAAATCTACTACGGGGTAGCGCAAATATTTAGCCTATCTGGCTCATGATGTTCGAGGCTTTGTTTCGAAATTGTTCGGCTTCTTCTTGGATCACTTGTTCGAGGTTAGGCACATTTGTATTCAAAAACCCAAAAATTTCTTCTGGTGAGGCGTTCGCATCGAGCAGTCTTTCAAATTCGTTTTCTTGTTCGTCGCTCATGCCTGGCAATACCCGCATCAAAACATTTTGATAGATCACAACACCTACACGTTCGATAATCTCTTGCTGCTCTTCCGCCGAGAGTTTGTCGATATGCAACGCATTTTTAATATTTTGTTCTAATGGATTCATCCCGTTAGTAATTTTACTTTAATAATTTTTTATCTTTACTTAATCCCTTTAGCGAATTACTAACGGGATTCATCTTGATATTTTTATAAGCTTCATTCTTGTTAATGCTTTCTCTCCTTGTTCAGCTGTTATTTTTTGCAATGACCTTCTCTCGAACTCATGCACTGTCTCCGCAGGACCTGTACCAAGTACTCCTGTATGTTTGAGTGGTTTTATTCCCGCCTCCCGACTCAAGTGTTCTATGTATGGGGATATTTTATCATGAGTATTAAAAGGCGCATCGATAAAGTTCTTGGCCGGCTGACCTTGTACCAAAGTCCATCGATCCTGTCCTGGTATTTCCCCGCGACCGACAAGCGCAGCCGCGTTGTGTGTACGGACTTCATATACTTCGATCAATTGGTCTTTTGAAAGGCCAAGCGGATTTTTGAGGAATTCAGGATCTGGTATCCGCTCTACCAACTCAGCATCAAGTGGTGTTTTTATTTCTTGATACTCGGCTGGTAGTTTTGCCCTCGCGAGTGGTTCTTGTTGTGGTATTGATCCGAGGCCTCTGTGGTCGTTTTCTCTAATTCCATAACTTGCATTTATTTTTGCTCGCAACGTCTCAACTGCGTGTTGCCCTGCCGCAACATTATCTACAGGAGGTTGTTCGATAGGCGCCGACTGCTCAGTATTATATTCAGCAGGCAGTGTGGCAGGACGTAGTCGCTCTCCCGTTTCAGGCATGTGGCTCGGCGTATTCCCTTGGGAGGTTCCCTCTGTGGCAGATACAGGTACACGCGCTCGTCCCGGAGTATGTTCTACAGGGGGTTTTGGCACTCTTGCCTGATTGTATTCATATGCATCCGCTTCTTTTTCAAACTTTGCACTGTCTTCGCCTTGGACGTGACTTTCTATCGGATTTCCATCAGCAACGAATTTCCCATCAACCATCTTAACCAGTTTTTCGTCAACAACAATTTTCCCTTTGTCCATCCTGAGCTCATAGGCAATGCTATCTGCTTTTCCGACCCGCACCTCAGCGCCAGTTGTCTTGTCTACATAACCAGTCTCTAGAGCAGCTCTGTGCGCTAAATTTTTAAGTACTGCATCATTGCTCAAATCACCTTTGAATTTTATGTGTTCTGAAAGTTCTTTTGCAAGGGCGGGATTGCCTTTAAGTTGGTTAAAGAGTACATGTTCGATGCCTTTGCCTTGATGCACAATCGCGTCAGGATTAACGCCTGAGGCAACTGGCGTAGGAGCCGAAGGTGCAGTGGGCGCTGTTCCTGTTCCACCCTTCGGTGCTTCAGGTGTTGGACTAGGGCTTGGTGTAGGAGTTGGTGTCGGACTAGGACTTGGAGTCGGCGTTGGAGTTGCCGTAGGGGTTGCTGACGGTTTCGCTGTTGCTCCAGTTTCTGCTGTTGGTTTCTGAGTTGGACTTCCTCCTGTTACAGCTGGAGCCTTTCCACTCTGCCCGGTTTCTTCGGGAGCCCCCGAAGGTTTTAGGGGAATATTTTCTGGCGTTCCTGAAACTGTTGGTTTTGATATAGCACCGATTTCTGCACCTCCTATAGTGTAAGCCATAGCAGAAGATGCTGACATTCCTGCACCGACTGCAACGAGAGCTTTAGTAACAAGCGCAGCTCTTTTTGCCTTTTTAACTCTCTCTAAAATTTTTGCTTGAGATTCTCTTGCCTTCCGTATTCCTGTTTCGTCAAATATATTTTGGCCACTTGGATCTATATACAACATTGCCAGATTCTTTTCCGCTTCCTCTTTTCCGATCCCTATCAATTTCTGGAAGAGCCAATCCGTTGCTTTTGCAGCCCCTTGTCCTGCCCAGCTTCCTACAAATGCACGTGCTCCTCGGGCCCCTAGCATGCCTGCGTATCCAACTCCAGCAGGTGCTACAAAATAAATAACAGTTGTAGAGAGAACAACTGATATTGCAAGTCTCTTCCATGGAGGTTTGATATTCATCCAAGCGTCGAGACCTCTTCTTATTATCCCTTTTTCTTTGGGCGGTAAATTTTGTACTTTTAGGCCATTTAAAATACTTTGTTCCTGTATTACTATTCTCGTAAAAATTTTATTTTGTTTATACCGCGTAAGTTCTTCTTCTAATTCGGCGCCAGTTTTCCCTGAATCTCTTAAGGCTTTGTTGTGTGCTTCGAACATTGCCTGTCCAAGTTCTACTGCAGCCTTATCGTATGCAGCCTCTGCATCTTTTACTTCTTGAGGAAGATCTTCTGTTTTTAATTTACCACCAAATACAAATTCTTTTGCTTTTTGAGAAAATTTAAGATTATTTTTCCTTGCGGTATCAAATTTTTGATATTCCGCAATATATCGATCTCGCGCTAGTTCGAGAAGTGCTTCTGCGTCTTCTACTTCTGCTGTCGTCTCTCCGTCTGGTCTTGTGAGGACATCCAAAAGTTTTTCTGGATTCATAGAAACTGGTTGTCCAGTTTCTCTTTCAATTTCTTTGATTTCTTCCTGCTCTTCTTTAGTAAACCACCCCTTGCCGCGGTTCCATAATTCCCCAAACCACCCCGGCTTTTTTTGTTCACTTTCTTCAGCCGGTGCCTCTTGTATTAATTTACCGTCTGCCCCAACGATACCTTCCGCCTCCAATCTTTCTCTGATTTCAGTTGCTTGCTTGTAGCTAACTCCCAAGCGTCGATTGAACAGAGAAGGAGAAGCATGACCCATTTCCTTTACTATTTTTACTGCTTCGTCATATCTTTCCCTTCTTCGTTCTTTTATTTCTTCCAAAGTGGGTATTGGTTCAAAACCTCTTTTTTCCTGCTCTGTTTCGAGTCTCTCTTCGGGTATTTCGCCGAGCCTCCTTCGGAGTGGAGAACGTACATCTTCGTCTTCGGTTGCAGGCGCAGCAGGAGTTTCTCCTTTTGCTGCCTTCAAAGCTTCCAAAGCCTTCCGTAAATCTTCCCCAAGTTGCCCTCCCCTCTCTTGGAGTTCTTTTCTGCGCTTCTCGCGGTCTGCTTTCCTTTGATTTAGGTCAATAGATTCATTCATAGTTATATATTACTTTGCCTCGCCCTTATTTTCAATCAATCTCTCGAATTCCTGCTGTTTTTCTTTTTGATATCTCATTGCTTCTTGGCCAAGTACTTCTCTTCCTTGTTCGTGACTGTATTCAAAATCACCCCATTGTTGCCCTTGTGGATCGAAAATCATATAAGTAGCTCGAGGGTCTTCTACTACTATTCTACCAGTGCTATCTTTTACTTCCTCTGGGTTTTGAAGTCGTAAGGTGTAACCATTCGAAGAAAGAAAGGCAGTGTACTGTATATCTTCTTTCGGATACGCATTAAACACTCGGATATCTTCGGGATCCGTGCCCGTCATGTATTCTATATCTACCAGTAGTTCTTCTCCCTTTTTTTTCAAGAAAACAATTTGGAAAGTTTGGTCGGACATTGCGTCAATCAGGAAATACCTAAACGGATGTTGTTCTCGATCTTCATCTAATGCTTCTTCTTCGTCGAGCCTCTTTAATTCTTGTTCTATTTCACTCAACCCTTTCTGTGCTTGTCGTATTGTTTCCTCGAGCGCTGCGATTGCCTGCGCTCTTTCCTGCTCCCTGAGTATGTCATCGACTGTTTTTCGCTTTAGCATGTCATCCACGGCCCTTCGAGGAGGAAGATGTGGGTTAGTTGCCTCTCGCGCTGGCACAAGTTCTGCGAGTAGTTGTCCGTTTTTGATTTCGAATCCTCGGATGGGCCTATCAAATTTGTTTTCTAAAGCCACTTTTAGCGCACTTGGTATTGTCCCCACTACTTGGTCAATTTTATGGGAAAGTTCATCTCCTGTGTGCTTTGGAGGGACAAAGCGAATTGCACCATCTACAACTTCTAGTTTAACATTTACATCAACTCCGGTACTAGAGAGTTTCATTGGAATCCACCAACTATGCTTTATTATAAAATTTAAATTTACATTGATATATCGTTCGTCGATAGTGATTTTCGGCTCGCTCAATTTTTTTACATTGCCTAAAGTTTTTGCGGATTCGAATACATGTTTTATCGCTCTTGCAATATTTGAGGTCTCTATACTTTTCATTTCAGCTTTTTCTATAAAAGGTTCCTCAACCAAACCCGACCATCGCTCCGTGTCCTCAGTTCCAAGATCAGTTCTTATAATTGGTTTTATTGCTGGAGTTTTAGCCGGCTTTTCATCTACGCTAAGGGTATTTTGCTCTCGAAGAAAATCACACACTCGCTTTACTTCTTCCTCGCTTACTGAAGCGCCTTGTACGCGTGTCAGTCGAGAGGTGCCTTCTGGCAAGACGAGCATGTCCCCCTCTCCGAGGAGTGTTGCTGCATCATTTGTGTCGAGGATCGCTCGTGAATCTACTTTTGAAGGAGTGCGGAGTGCAATGCGCGATGGGAAGTTTGCTTTAATTAAACCGCTTATAGTATTTACTGACGAATCTCGTGTAGCTACCACTAAATGAATTCCAACTGCGCGGGCCATACTGGCTAATGGGGTGATATATTCTTCCGTTTTTCTGCCCGAGGCGTTCATCAGATCCTCTAGTTCATCAATCACGATCACCATATATGGCAAGGGTTTTGGTTTGTCGGGATTATTGGCATCTATTTTAGGATCATAATTGCCGGCAATTTCTGAATTATATGTATCAATATTACGTACGCCAAAGGTACTTAGATGCTTGTAACGATCATCCATTTCGCTACGGGCCCACTCGAGCGCTTGTATACCTTGCTCTGCTTCCGTAATGATAGGTCCTACAAGGTGAGGGATACCTTCATATGCTTTCAGATGCCTTCGGGGATCAACCATCAGGAGTTTTAATTCATTTGGTGACGCTTTGTACAAAAGTGAAAGCAGTATCGAGTGAAGTAGTGCTGATTTATCTTCCTCGTTTTGGGCGCCGATCAAAAGATGCGGCTCTTTTTTGAGATCAGTTACATAATTTTCTCCATAACTCGTTTTACCCAGAGCGAGTGTAAGCTCTGAAGGCGAATCCTGGAATCGTCTCGACTTGATTACTTCGCGCATCCCAACTGTGTCGCGCATCGAATTTGGCACTTCGATACCAATAGTGTCCTTGCCTGGGATACGGGCGAGGCGCACTGACTCGACTTTAAGGGCTAGGGCCAGGTCATCTACTAATGATAGAACCTTGGAATATTTTATGCCTACATTAGGTTTAAATTCGAAAGTCGTTACGGCCGGGCCGGGAGTAATGCGAGTGATTGTACCAGGGGCCCCAAGCTCAACACATTTTTCGGCCAATTGGCGTGCTTGATCCATAAGTTCTTTATTAGACACTGCTTCGTGTTTAATTCCGGATTCAAGCATATTTGCTTCCGGCAAGTTGAAACTTGTTACAGACCGCAATACATCTTGTGTCAATTTTCCTTTTAGGTTTTTTTCTGTAAGTTCTTCCCTTGGCCTTAAATTCTCCCCAAAGTCAATTCTCTTTACTGTTGCACTCGCGAGCATTTCATCCACGGTTCTTCGTGGTGGTGCAGGTGGTGGTGGAGGCACTGATTGTGCCGTTTCCTTGTTGAGTAACTCAAGCGCACGATCAATAAACCTTAATCGGTAAGTAAGGCCATGCAACAAATAGGGGTCTTCTTGTGTATCAAATTTCGCTTGTACCTCTCTCTTTTCTGTTTCGAAATATAGTTTTGGATTCTCCGCCAATAATCTCCTTTTTTCTTCTAATTTTTCCACCTCTTCCGGAAAGGATTCAAGTAAACTTATATGCCGCTTGAGCGATGCATCCTCGTGTTGTATTAATTCATTTTGGTTTTTCGGAAACTCTACTACCTCAATCTCTTCTGGATTTTCGGTGACTGACTCCGCGCTTCCTTCTTTAGAACCACCTGGCGTCGAATTACCAACTTTTTCTCCCGTTATATCTATGATAGGTGATTTATTTTTATACCCTTCAGTAAATCGTGAACCAAGGGCAGGTTCTTTCCTATTAATCGCCATATATACAAGTATATATGTATACAGTTACAACCCCAAGTTTTTCTGGGGATTTCGTTTATCGATGCGCGATGAGGTATTTCCGAGGGTTTTCGGAGAGGTCGACGAAGTCGTCGGCCGCCTCGCGGAGCTTGCCGGAGGTAGACTTGCCGAAGGATACAACTTCGACTTGGACCCCGATGCTTTGGAGGTATTCGACGAGCGGCACAAAGTCCCCGTCGCCGGAAACAAGTACTACGGAGTCGAGCCGAGGCGACATCTTGATCGCGTCCACTGCGAGCCCGACGTCCCAGTCGGCTTTTTTGCTGCCACCTGCAAAGATTTGCAGGTCTTTGGTTTTGGTTTCGATGCCGAGCTTCTCGAGGGCTTCGAAGAAATTCTTTTCATCCCCTGCTTCGGTCGTGATGACGTAGGCGACGGCGCGCACGAGGGCGCGGCCGGCCACGGCGTCCTTGAGCACGGCGCCAAAGTTAACTCGAGCTTTGTATAAGTTGCGAGCAGAATGGTATACGTTTTGCGTGTCTATAAAAACACCGACACGCTGTTCTTTATGTTTGATTACGGTCATATGTGTAAATTATTATGTAATGTTACATTAGTTACTAAAAGAAAATTTATTGAGTCTCGTCCCGTACCAAGCCGAAGGCTTTGGTACTGGGATGTTTGATTACGGTCATGAAAAATAGTTAAAAATATTAAAATATTCAATTGTTAGTAGTATAACATGCAAACCCTTTCGAACCTCCCCTTGTTAGGGGAGGACAAATCTAGCATCCCCCTGACAAGGGGGACAAAGGGGGTTAATTACGCCAAATCCATTTTCTTAAGGAGTGCGTTGTAGCGAGTTTTGTCCTTGCGTTCGAGGTATTTCAAATGCGTGCGGCGGTCTGCCACCATCTTGATGAGGCCTCGGCGAGAGTGATTATCCTTTTTGTGTTTCTTCAAATGCTTCGCAAGTTCGTCGATCTTGGTCGAAAGTACAGCCACCTGCACTTCCGGAGAGCCAGTATCCTTGTCATGAAGCTGGTTTTTCTTTATGATTGTTTGCTTTTTCTTTGTAGCTAACATACCCCTATCATAGCATACTTTGAATAAAATTGCAAGGGGTTTACATATGGGTGTTTCCTGCTACTATATTGTTTTTTAAATGCCCTGCCTAGGCTTGGAAGCAACGAGGCAGAGCGTGACTTGTCTGTTTCGGAGTCTAGCAATTCTCGAAGAAAAAACAACTTTTATATTTGACAATATATAAGATAAATATATTATTAACATTGTAGTGCAATATCGCACTGCGCACGGGAGGCCCCAGAATTTCGCAAGCGCGGGATTCTGGGGCCATAATTATTTACAGCGCTTAAATCTTGCTATGTTAAACTGTATGCATGGCTTCCCTTTACGAACTTAAAACCCAATTTTTGGAATACATGGAGATCGAGAAAGGTCGCTCGCAGAAAACGTTGCAAAATTACGATCACTATCTCACGCGATTTTTTGAACAGGCAAAATTGAAACATGTCGAAGACATAACAGTCGACAAAATTCGCGATTTTCGTTTGTGGCTCAATCGGCAACCTTCGGGTCGTCGCGACGAAACCATGTCCCGCAAGACGCAAAATTATTACATGATCGCTATCCGCGTTTTTCTAAAATTTCTCATGAAGCGTGGAATCAAAGCGCTCGCTCCCGACCAGATCGAACTCGCCAAAACTCCCGAACGTCATCTCGACCTCATCACTCCTTCCGAGCTCGAACGCTTGCTCGACGCGCCATCGGGGACGGACTTGAAGTCTCTCCGAGACAAAGCGCTCCTCGAGGTTCTGTTTTCAACCGGGCTTCGAGTTTCGGAACTGTGTTCCCTGCCGCGGGACATAAGCGCGGAGAGTACGGAGCTTTCTGTGCGTGGCAAAGGCGGCAAGATCCGCGTCGTATTTATTTCAGAAAAAGCTCGGGCTGCGCTTAAAAAATATTTAGAGAAACGCGACGACATGGGCGAAGGATTGTTTGTAAATTTGACACCGGAGAAACTAAAGAAAAATAATCCCGACGCCTCAAATAAAAAAAATGAGCGTCGGGGAAAGTATACCGGCAAGGAATACGACAATCTCGATCCGCGCTCGGTGCAGAGAATCATCCGGCACTACGCGACGAAAGCTGGCATCGCAAAAAAGGTCACACCGCATGTGATCCGCCACTGCTTTGCGACAGACTTACTCAACAACGGCGCAGACTTGCGTTCTGTGCAGTCCCTCCTCGGGCATGCGAATATCGGTACAACCCAAATCTACACACATGTCACTGACAAACACCTCCGCGACATTCACAAAAAATTTCATAGCAGGCAATAAAAGCCCGTTGACTCGTAGTTTTTGTGAGACTTGCGCAGCGCGACTGGCGCGAGCACAGCAATTTTTCAGCAGAAAAATATGCGTGTCGAAACAGAAACTATGAGGAATAAAAACTCCTATTAGTAGTCTGTGAAACCTGCTATAATAAATCGCATGGACTATGAAACCCACAAAGACTATTTCAAATCTTCGTATCAAAACGGCGTAGATATCTGGACGCACTTGCCTTCCAAAGTTCGCGCGATGAACCTCTTGGCTGCGCGGCTCGCGCCGGGTGCAAAAGTTTTGGACGTCGGTTCTGGGCGCGGACTCCTCGCAAAGCATTTGGCCGAGATGGGATTTTATGTGACCGGCATCGACTTTGAAAGTGAGATTGTACAAAAAGTAAATGAAGAAGTTCCCAACTGGGGACTCGCAGAAAGATTGCAGCTTTTGGAAGCAGATGTGTTTCACTTGCCTTTTCCTGATGCATCGTTTGATGGTATTTGCGATGTGGGCCTCCTCGAGAATTTGCATCAAGCAGACTGGAGCGCATATGCAGCAGAAATTTCTCGAGTACTCAAACCTGGCGGATACTACCTCTCCATGGTGCTTTCCCGAAAGACAAAAACGTTTCTCGATTTCTCCCCTGCTAACTCCGCAGATGGTGAATACGACAGCCACGGGTTGCATTATCACTTTTTCGAAGAAGGCGAAGTAGAAAGTATTTTTGCCGGTACGATGAGTCCGATTTCCTCGCAGATTGATTTCGAAGAAAAACCTCGCGAAGTCGCCCTCCTTCAAACTCTTTTTCAGAAAAATGCGAATCATTAGTTGGAACGTAAACGGACTTCGCGCAGTACACAAGAAAGGTCTCTTTGTGCCGTTTGTAGAAAAATACAAGCCGGATATTTTGTGCCTGCAGGAAACGAAAGCCGAGAAACATCAAAGCGAAGTAGATCTTCCTGACTACGAAGAGTATTGGAACTCTGCAACACGCAAGGGTTACAGTGGAACCGCGATTTTTACCAAGGAGAAACCGCAGGGGGTAATACTCGGTTTCCCGGAATATATTTTAAAAAAATACAAACTCGCGGATAAGTATGGTGATCCCGCAGAGGAAGGCCGCATCATCACAGCCGAATTTAAAAATTTTTATGTAACAAGTGTGTACACACCAAACGCCAAAGACGATCTCTCTCGCATTCCCCTCCGCCACAAGGGTTGGGATCCCGCATTTTTGGAGTACATGAAGGAACTTGAGAAAAACAAACCCGTAATATTTTGCGGGGACTTGAATGTCGCGCATACCGAGGACGACCTCGCGAGGCCGAAAGAAAATATCGGGAACAAGGGTTTCACAAGCGAAGAGCGCGAGGGGATTCAAAAAATTATTGATGCGGGATTTGTGGATACGTTCAGAATATTTACAAAAGGCAACAGCCACTATACGTGGTGGAGCCACTTTGCGAACGCTCGCGCACGGAACGTCGGCTGGAGAATTGACTATATTTTCGTGAGTAGCTCGCTTAAGAAGAAAATAAAATCCGCAAAAATTCTTCCCGAAGTCATGGGTTCGGATCATTGTCCGATACTAATCGAGATAAAATAGGACTTGCATTTTTTTTGTCGTAATTGTAGGATGCACAGATCGCGGGGAGGGTGCCGCACATGCGGCACCCGAGGCCCGTCGCTGTTATCGGGGGATGCAGTGACGGGCCTTTTATTTTGCTTTTTCAGTGTTATACTACTAGTATGTCTCATACACGCCTTGACCAGCTCGCCGATGGCATCTTTGCTATCGTGATGACCATCCTCGTTTTCGAGATCAAGCTTCCTCCTTTCTTCGGGTATATAAACAACAGAGAGTTGTGGCTCCTCCTCCGCGAACTTCTCCCTGTCTTTTTGACCTACGTACTTTCCTTCGCACTTCTTTTTACCTACTGGCGCGCGCATCACTTTTTCATTTCGATCTATGCAAAGACCGTAGACGGTATGCTTACCAACATCAATGCTCTCTTTCTCATGCTTGTGAGCCTTGTTCCTTTCTCTGCGAGTATCTTGGGTAGTTTTACCAATACCCAAGTTGCCATCATTGTGTTCGGAGTACATATCATCTTGCTCGGGCTCACTCTCTACTGGATGCGCCGCTATGTCCTCTACTCCGAGCACATCAAGAATCCAGAGATTACCAAGCGCGAGATCCGCGGTAGCACTATCCGTACCATGGCTCCGGTGGTTTTCGCTCTCGGCGCGATCGCTATTTGTTTCTGGAGCATCGAGCTCTCTCTCCTTCTCTTTACCCTCGCCGTTATCTTCAATCTCTCTTCCTACAGCACAAAGCTTTTTGAAAAAATCGCCAAAGCCACCCACTATACCTTTTTTGGCTCTGATCAAAAAGGCCACTTCGCGGACTAAGTTCGCAAGAATCTATTACAGCATTACCATACGATTGTTTATTATTGCTAAATTTGCGTAATGTGACCCTAAGGTTATACTTATTACATGCAAAAGGTTTGCCCAAATTGTAAAAAAGATTTCGAAATACGAAAAGAGGATCTCACTTTTTACGACCAGGTAAAGACTGTGCCGCCGCTCCACTGCCCTGACTGTCGGGTGATGCGCCGGCTTGCCTTTCGAAACGAACGGACATTTTACAAGCGTGCGTGCGATCTGTGCAAGAAAGATATGGTGTCTTTGTATCCGAAAAGCAGCCCATACACAGTGTATTGCAACGAATGCTGGTGGAGCGATGCATGGGATCCAAAGAGTCTCGGTATGGACTATGATCCAAGCAAACCATTCTTTGAGCAGTTTAAAGAACTCCAACTCAAAGTCCCCCGTCTCGCCCTCGTACGGCTCAACTCTGTGCGGAGCGACTACACCAACGGCGCTTCGGACAACAAGGACTGCTATCTCATCTTTGCTGCCGAGTACAACGAAGACTGCATGTACAGCAGACTCATCCAAAAGTGTAAAGGTTGTGTTGACTGCGCGTTCATTCACCTCTCCGAGCTTTGCTACGAGTGCATCGATGTGCGCGAGTGTTTCAAGTGCATGTTTTCTGAACAGTGTGAGTCATCAAGTGACCTTATGTTCTGCTACAACATGCGCAACTCCAACAACTGCCTCTTCTGTACCAATGGCCGCAATGTATCGAACGCGATTTTGAACGTAAAATATTCGAAAGAAGAATACGAAAAGAAAAAGAGGGATATATTATCGAGCTATGACAATCTAGAAAAAGCAAAACGTGAATTTGAAGAACTTAAAAGTAAAACGATCGTAAAATACGCCACCCAAACCAAATGCAACAATGTAACAGGCAATTATTTGTACAACTGTCACGACGGCATACGAGTATTCGATACGACGGGAACCAAAAATTGCTCATATCTTGCCGATGCCGAAGAGTCGATCGACAGCCACGACTGCAACAATTTCTACTACAAAAACGAGCTCTGTTACAACATGATGGGCGTGCTCCAAAGTAGCCGCTGCAAAAATTCTGCTTTCATCTTTTACTCAAACGAAGTCGAGTATTCGGACAATTGCCACAATCTCACAAGCGCCATCGGCTGCATCGCCATCCGCAAAGGCGAATACATGATACTAAACAAACAGTATTCCAAAGAAGAATACGAAAAGGTAAAGGCGCACATCGATGAACAACTGAAACGCGATGGTCTGTACGGCCAGTTCTTCCCTCCCGAATATGCGCCGTTTGGTTTCAACGAAACCCTGGGGCATGATTTTTATCCGATCACTAAAGACGAAGCAAAAGCGCGTGGTTTCAAATGGCAAGACGAAACGACCGGTATCTACGGCAAAGAAACTATTCCCGTAGAAAATATGCCGCAGACGATCGAAGAAGTGACCGAAGACATACTAAATCAAGTTCTCGTTTGCAAAGATTGCAAAAAGAATTTCCGCATCACTCGCGGCGAATTTGATTTCTACAAACGCATGGGTATTCCTCTCCCCCGCAAAGACTTCGAGTGCCGGCACCAGGACCGCATGAAAAAGCGCAACCCGCGCAAACTTTGGCACAGGAGTTGTATGTGCGAACTCAAAACTCACGAGCATCAAGGCAAATGCCCGAACGAATTTGAAACCTCATACGCTCCAGAACGTAAAGAGAGCGTGTATTGTGAGGAATGCTATCAAAAGGAGGTATACTAAACCTATTTATATAGTTCACTATGAGAGCCGATTGCTATAAAACAAGCAATGCCGTCATTTCCTAATTGATATATTGCACGTATATCTCCACTCACATTTATACTCCGACAACCATCATATGGATGATGAACTGCGTGGTTATGTAATATCGGGTCGAAGGGATCTTCTACAAAGATTTCCATTCTTTCTATGCACTGCTCTCTTATTTTCTTCGAAAGTTTGGCGAATTGCTTGTCAAACTTCTTTGAAGATATGTAATGCATAAAATGCTATAGACTTTTCAAGTGCTCAATAAATTCTTTTGCAGTAAACGGTCCAGAAAACTTCCCTTCCTTATATTCCTTTCTCGCCTGGTCAACAATTCTTTGCGTTTTTTTGTTTAGCACATAAGGTGCTTCAAAAGTTACCTTTCTTTCAACAACAAACTCTCGAAGATAGTTATTTACCAATGTGCTCAAAGGAAGCCCCATCTTTTTCGCGAGCTTCTGGGCTTTTATCTTTAAATCTTTATTTGTTTTTATTAACATTGTTGTATTTGTAACCATATACTAAAGTATATATTTTAGTATAATCTTGTCAAGATGTATTTTGTTGGCAGACAGTACGAATTAGTTATATTATTTTCCCCTCCCGCTTTAAGACCGGTACATAGTATTTTTCTGCAAGTTCTAGGATCCACTCAAACATCTCAAAAATCACATTTTTCCCATGTGGTCCCATGGCATAGATCGCAGGACAGCCAGTGCGTGGATCTCCTCCTGAAATTACTTCAGCACTATCTATCACAGACTCTTTCAGTTCAAGTTTGAGAGCCCCACTCTCTTCTCTGAAGTAAAATTGGTCACTATAGAACCCTTCCAGGGATTCGTTACTTACTTCAACGTCCCATTGGAATTTGTCTCTCAATGTTGCAAATACATCAAGATGTGATCCGGCAAGTTGATATATGAGCGGTAAGGCATTTTTTGCGAGCTCTTTAAATTTATCTTGAGGTAACGGTTGTTTAAATTGTTGTTGGTATACTTTGGCTAGAAGTCCTAGTGTTTCCCATATTGTTACTTCTGCGGTATACATACCCGAATTTATGCGATCTGCAGGATTTTCTTGTTGGTCACCAGATACCGGCAATATACTTTTAAATCTTTGATATATTTTATTTTCTTTATCGTCCGGATTATTTACTGCCTCCTCTTCGCGTATAGCTTGCCATTCTAGCACTTTTTCACCAAGAAAATTTAAACTTCCATATTTCAAAAGATGTAATACGTCTTCTGGTCGCACCAATTTTATATTCGAAAATTTTCGAATACTCTCTTCAGAGAGAGCAGTGCTCCCTATTTCTTCTTCGCGTGTTGCAAGTCCGAGATCTCCTTTTTTAAGATCTTCAGCAATTTTCAGCCAAATTTTTTCAATAAAATATGAAGTGATTGCGTTGATCTCTGTTTTTAAATGTTCTCCCTGCGCACTTCCTTCTTTTTCAAGCTTGTCTCTTACTTTTTTGAGGTCAACTTTCTTTATATTTTCGTGCAATTTTTCAATGCGCCCTTTTATAGTTTTTGGTTCCCCGTTTTCCATATAAATATAATAACAAAATTAAAATTACTTCCTTACCCCGTGTTTCTTGTGCAGTTTTTCGACCTCTTCCTCTTCAAGTGCTTCTTTCTTCTCTTTTCCCCGCTCGCCGAGAGCTTTAAGCTCGCCATCACCGAGCGCGTTTAGGCTCTGCACGAGTTCTGACAGATGTTCCACTGTATTTTTACTCGGGTCATCGAGCACTTCTTCGAGAAGTGCGTTTAGTATCCAGCCCATGCGCGGACCTGGAGCTATGCCAAGTGTATCTATCAAATAGTTTCCATCAACTTTGAGCTGCGAAACGGAGATCGGGTCCCGAAGCGCTTCCTCGATCATAGCGAAATACTTGCGAAGGCGATACGATGTCTCTTTTTTGTTGGTCCCTACCCTATCACACTCCCGCACATTCATAAGCGCCCAGATGTTTTCCTTTCCTATTTTGGCAATGATCCTTCTTACTGCCGAAAGCGTGATCACCTCCGTGTCAGAGAAAAACATATGATGTCGAACCAATTTTTCTACAAGATTTATTTCGTCTCTCGTAAACTTGAGGCGCTCCATTATTTTCCGGGTCATACGGGCGCCGATCACTTCATGGCCGTAGAACGTATATTCTTTCTTTGCCGCATCACGGGCGCTTTTTATCTCTCGCCTGCGGCGGCTCTTGGGTTTGCCGATATCATGAAAGAGGGCCGCAAGCCTGATTTCTAAAGGGTAATTTTTGTCGATCGCGTGCTGCATAGAGTAGAGCGCATGGGTCCAGACATCATATGCATGTTCACCCGACTGATCGACCCCTATGCCATCTTCGAGTTCAGGGATAATGTACTGGAGGAGTCCGAGCTTTTGAAGCATTGTGATTCCGGCACTTCCATTTGGAGATAAAATTATTTTTGTAAATTCATCACGAATTCTTTCAGCCGAAATTTTCTGGATAAGATGTGCATTTTTTATAATGCTCTCCATCGTTTCTGTGGAAATAGAAAAATTGAGCTCTGATGCAAAACGAACGGCCCGCAGCATGCGTAATGCATCCTCGGTAAAACGCTTATCGGCTTCCCCTACTGTTCGAATAGTTTTATCTTGTATGTCCTTTAAACCTCCAAATATGTCTTTTACGATACATTGTCCGTTAGAGGCGCTATAGGCCATAGCATTGATCGTAAAGTCGCGTCTTTTAAGATCTTCTTCGAGATTTTGGCCAAATTTTACTTGGTCAGGATGGCGAAAGTCAGTATATCCCCCTTCTGTCCTATATGGAGTTACTTCTATTTGTCTTAAGGTTTCATGTGTAACATCTTCGTTTATTACCATCACAGTGCCGAAATCATTTTCATAAACCGTTTTTTTAAACAACTCTATGATTTGCTCTGGTTTTGCGTTAGTTGTTACGTCCCAATCCTTAGGAATCCTATCCATAACTAAGTCTCGAACACATCCACCCACTAAAAAAGCCTCAAAACCAGCTTTTTCGAGGGTTTCTGTTACATGTGAAACTTCTGAGGGAATTTTTGAATCCAGATCTATTTTTGTTTCCATGACTTTTTTAGTGCTCTCATGAGGAGTCGAACCTCAATTACAAGATCCGGAATCTTGTGTCCTATCCATTGAACGATGAGAGCTCTTGTGTGCACCCGGAGGGATTCGAACCCCCAATAACGGTTCCGAAGACCGTTGTGATATCCATTTCACCACGGGTGCAAAATTACTTATAATAACTCGCTAATTATATACTATTTTAGTAATTTGACAAATTATCTATATTTTATAATGTTTTTTCTCCGTTGCATTAATAACAATAAAATATTATAATCAAGCAACGTATTTGGTTGGTGTAGTTTCTGTTTCTCTAATAATTGCGGTCATGGTTTAGTGGTAGAACACGTCCTTGCCAAGGATGAGACGGGAGTTCGATTCTCCCTGGCCGCACAGATCTGTGTCTTTTAATAAACTCTTTAGTTTTAAGTGTTTTTCTGAAAATTGTGGATAACTTTGTGAATATGTGAATAAAGGACAGTCTATCTAAGACGCCTTTTAGGTCCTTTTAAGCAAAATACCCTTTATTTACAATACTTTTTTAATAAAAGACAAAAAATTTACCTAAATAGTTTCACGTGAAACTTATGCCCAAAATATTTACTTCAGATAAACAAAAGATAGGTGAATTTGGAGAAACTGTAGCAGTAAAGTTTCTCATGAAACATGGTTTCGAGGTATTGGATCGAAACTATACTCGCAAGTGGGGCGAGATTGATATAATAGCGCAAAAAGATAAAAAGCTATATTTTATAGAGGTAAAAAGTGTTTCTATCTCGAGTTTAGATAATGTTACACATGAAACTATAGATAGTTATAGGGCAGAAGAAAATATGCATCCTTGGAAGATGCAACGTATTTCACGGACAATTCAAACATATCTCTTGAGCAAAAATGTCCCTGAAGAAGTAGAATGGCAATGTGATTTGTTTGTAGTATACCTCGATATGCACAAACGAGAGGGAAGAGTAAAAGTGGTCAGTAATATTATTTTGTGACCTTTAAAGTCGGGCTGCTGGGAATTGAACCCAGTCTAAACGCTCCCAAAGCGCTTGTACTACCGGTATACTACAGCCCGATTGAATTTTTTTACTATATCATAATTCTATTTTTTCCACCACGATACACCCTTTCGACAAATCTGAATTTCCCTGGTATAATTTTTTTAAATTTATGATCACTCAAGAACTACTTGGCTACGTGAAGGGAGAGTTTGCAAAGGGCACGACCGAAGAAGAAATTAAAAACGCACTTATGGCAAACGGCTGGGATGCAAACGACGTAAAAGAAGCATTTGCTGCAGTCAGGCCAGCGCAGTCGCAAAGCGAAGCGAAACCGGAAATTTCAGTTTCTGTCGAGCAACCTATGATGGTCGAGCAAATGCCACAGGTTACCCCAGCGACTTTGAGGCAATCATCACAGTCTGCGTCGCCGTTGCACACCTCTCCTATGGCAAGCCCCATACAGCCAACCATACAGCATCCAGGGCCACAAGAATTTTCTAGAAAAACACCACATACAAAAGCACTCATTGTTGCGGCCCTCGTTGGGTTGCTCGCGATTGGCGGCGCGGCGTTTGCATATATGGGCGGGTATATATCGCTTCCGGCATTTATCGCGACTAAGCAATCTCCGGAGAAAGTGGTAGAAAAAATGACAACCAACCTCGCGGATATTACATCGCTCGAATATTCCGGAGAAATGAAATTCGAAACCGATACAGTTGTAAGTCCGGTTGCATCGGGGGAAGGGGAACAAAAGAAGTCTGAACTCCCTAATGTGCAAAATGTACAAACCCGAAAAGATTCTTTTTTGGTTACTTGGAGCGGGAAGTCTAATCTTCAAAAATTCAGCAAACCACAAGGTTCTTTTACCTTTAACATCACTACCGACGCGTTTGGCGAGGAGGATTTCTCTTTTGCAGTAGAGCTCAAAATGCTCGATGACGCGCTCTATGTGCGACTAAGCGATGCACCAAAAGTCGGAATCTTTGATTTGAGCGCTCTTAAAAATGAATGGATCAAAATCGATCTCACACAAAACGGAGGACAGTTCGGGTTAGGTGCTCTCGGAGAGAAAATTAAAAATCAAAAAGAGCTCTCAGATGCGGATGAAGCCAAATTAACCGAAGCTTTCAAAAAAGCAAAATTTATTACCGTCATAAAAGACCGGGGAGAAGGGGAACTTGATGGTAAGGCTATGCATCATTACGACTTTGTGCTCGACAAAGAAGGAATCAAGAAATTCCTTGCCGAAGTAGCGGTCATTCTAAATGACACACAACTCACTGCCGAGGAGTTTGCAGCGTTCGATAAAAGCCTTGACATTATCGCTATTCAAAATGCCCAAATATGGATCGGCAAGGCAGACTTCTTGCCATACAAAATATATTTTGAGTCACGCACCGATGACTCCACGAATGTAAGTACAGGAGCATTCACATTTTTCTTCTCGGAGTTTAGTGCGCCAGTCGAAATAGTTGCTCCTACGGAGGTAAAATCAATTGAAGAAGTGCTTGGTGCGCTCTTTGGCGCAACAGTAGAGCCAAAAGCGGTCAAAGCAAAGGAAAGCGCACCCGCGAAGGGGACCAAGAGATAGGGTAGCCCAAAAAGGAAAATAATGTTATAAAAGTGTATACAGACCCTCTGTATGCGGGATTAGTTTAGTGGTAAAACGACAGTTTTCCAAACTGTGGTCAGGAGTTCGATTCTCCTATCCCGCACACATATTTATTAATAATAAAGTCAGCCTCAGTAGTCTCTATGGATATACAATTAAAATTGCTTTTGTTGTTTGGGTTTATCGTTGTTGGGTTTTTGATTTTGGACCTCGGGTATTTTAACCGCAAGGCGCATAAGATTTCGCTCAAATCAGCGCTCATACAGTCGCTTTTTTGGATTGGGATATCGGTTGCGTATGGTTTCTTTATTTTCCTGTATATGGGCCAAGAAACCGCTGCCGCCTTCATGAGCGCCTATGTGACGGAAAAAATGCTTTCTGTCGACAATCTTTTCGTGATTCTCCTTATCTTTGATTTCTTTAAACTAGAGGAGCAATTTCATCATCGGGTGCTGTTCTGGGGGATCATGGGGGCGATTATTTTTCGAGCGGTCTTTATCCTCGCCGGTGCGTTCATCATAAGCCAATTCCATTGGGTGCTCTATATTTTTGGCGCCATTCTCCTCCACACAGGCGTGAAGTTGCTGAAAGACAAGAAAGAAGAACATGCGAATTTCCATGATCATGCAGTACTCCGCTTTGCCAAGAAATTTTTCGCTTTCTCTACGAATCATCATGGCG
>Ga0196963_10000531_pt1 | contig 34046 bp, 31 predicted proteins | sample S1_5metaG_FD_148600 | JGI IMG/M metagenome (GOLD analysis project Ga0196963, IMG submission 148600) | Soil microbial communities from Anza Borrego desert, Southern California, United States - S1_5 | ecosystem: Environmental > Terrestrial > Soil > Desert | place: USA: California | collected...
TAGGCTGAGTAAACCGAAAGCGAAAGATAGAATTTTTAGGCGATTCCAGGTAATTGACTGGGGACTAGATAAAAGGGGTCGATTCATAACTGCTGAGAAACACACAATGGATGGCGTGTTCCTAATCTGGCATTGCAACCCTTAAACGATAGATTGGTTACACTTTCGGAAACTTGTTGGTGGTGGCAGTTATGAAAAAAGTCAGGGATTTGGAGAGGGGGATTTACATAGTTGTTTGTGACCTGAAGATGCCTAATTAGGTAGGAAACTTGAATGCGATCGCGCTTGGTGCTATTCAAGAGGCGATCGCATCAATGACACAAGATTTTCACCCCATCTGCATACTGACTTTGTAAATTTTTACCAGCATACAAAACCAAAGCTGCTCTCTTTATCCCTGGTTAAGAGAGCTTTTTTAGCAGCAATACTCCGAAGAAGCGATCGCTTTTAACGGTCTACTCTGATTTTGCCGCTAGCTGTCGCCGCCGCAAACTTACAATTGCACTGCCCGCTATTGCTAGCCCCAGCAGACTTGTCGGTTCAGGAACTGAGGTTTTAGCTTGCTCAATTTGTCCACGGATCTCACCTGTGGGAAAAACGCTTGTGTGGAGGTTGAAGTAGTATTGCTCAGCCAAAAATCGGTTAAAAACTACACTAGGAGCGATATCAGCAGGCAGATCTGAAGATGACCAATCGCCCTGAATCATACCAGCTTGAGAACGTGAGGGCAGGTTTTCCAGTCCATGAACCACCATACCCGTCTCACCCCGACCACCTAAGTGGATATGTCCAGAATCTAGAGGAGCTAGGAGATCGGAAAAAGAAAGTTGATAATTAAACGTCCATTGATTCTCATCCCCAACCAGTGTGGCTTGAAACGAACCTGTTGCGGGGGTATCTTTTGGGGGAACCTCTTGTGCTCCGTTTAATGGCCCTGCAAAGCGAAATGTTGCTGCATTCGCTACGACTGGAAGTAATGCTGTAAACGCAAGACTAACTAAGGATGCTGTCCATAACCGTTTCATAAACCTCTCCTTTGGCTCAATAGAGCTACCATCTGGCAGATTAAAGGGAAGCGGAATTCATCGGGGTTATATACAAAGCAATCTGCTCAAGGTAGCAGATCTGACTCGGAAGAAAAACATACTTTAGCTTGAGCGCCCCGTATAACTGCTGAGAATCAAGTTTTGACATCTAGTTTCCACTAGCCTTACTCCGTGAAATCACTGGTAGCTTTTCTAAGGAGGATACAAAGAAACCCTCTCTCATCGCTTTAGGGAGAAATAAATTTACCGAATCTTATTTTAAGAGGCGTATTTATGAAGCTTTCATGAAGCTGCCTCAGTTATGACAGCTGCTTAACCGTATTTCTCTGGATAAATCTCAGTCATCTCAAATCTATCCAGAAAATAGCTGTCAGAAATTAGTAGCTCACATAAAGCGTTACCGACGCTCTGACTTGTTGCTCACCCCCAATCACAGGTGTCTGACTGAGAGCCGCTGACCGTAAACTTACGTCACCCAATGGCTGTGGGTAGGAGTTGGGCGAGTTGATGATAATACTGACAATTTCTCGGCGGGTAAAATTTAAAGCGCCTAAAACCGTATCTGCTTCACTTTGAGCATCTTGGGTAGCTGCCCGTAGTGCTTGCTGCCGAGCAGTGGTAAGAGCCGCTTCAGAAGCTATAAAATTAATCCCATTAATCCGAGTGGCTCCTGCTCGAATCGCTTCATCAATCAATAGACCCGATTGCTGGGTATCAATTTCAAAGCTAACAATATTGCTCCCCATATATCCAGTCAGACGTTGCACGTCATTAGGAGCATTACTATAGATAGGGTTGAGGGTCAGGGAGGTTGTTTGTAAGTTTCTCACATTACGCGATCGCAGCAGTTCTACGACCGCAGACGAACGCCGTGCTACTTCCTGTTGCACCTCAGCCGCTGTTGCTCCCTGAACTTCAACACCAAGATTTACTTGAGCGATAGTTGCAGGAATGCTGACTACCCCTTGACCTGTAACCATAAGAGTCTTGGGACGGGGTTCTTGTGGAGTTAACACTGGATCAATCCGTGATGGTTGAGCTAAAACTGCTGGAAACCCAGTTAAGCTGAGCATTCCCAAAGCTAAAGATAAAGTCGTTAACGGTTTCCAGAAATTGACTTGAGGACGAAACGGCAACTGCATAAATTCTTCACAAGTTTCTAAACTGATTGTAAGAATTCAGAAGGGTTAACGTTAAGCGTAATTTGCTTAAAACGACTCAAGACGCACCGATTCTTACTTACCCCTTACAACCTAACATCTAAGCCCTACCTGACAACTGAGTGATAGCCTTTCTAATAGCGATTCTCTTTCGTTCTCAGCAGACATTAACAATCGCACTTCTTAACTAGCCATGACCGCAACCATTGACTTCCTTAGCCACCTTAACCCCTCACAACGCCGTGCTGTCGAACACTTCTGTGGCCCTTTACTTGTGGTCGCTGGTGCAGGTTCTGGCAAAACTAGAGCATTAACTTATCGGATTTCCAATCTGATTTTGAGGCATCGGGTTGATCCAGAGAATATTCTCGCTGTTACGTTTACCAACAAAGCAGCGCGAGAGATGAAAGAGCGGATTGAAAAGTTATTTGCTCAACAACAAGCGCAAAGTGCCTACGGAAAGCCTTGGGAAGCATTAACAGCCGATGAACAAACCCGGTTGCGATCGCAAGTCTATAAAACTTATATTAAACCCCTCTGGGTGGGGACGTTTCACAGCCTTTGTGCCCGTATCTTGCGATTTGATATTGAAAAATATCAAGATGAGAAAGGACGCCGCTGGAGCCGTAACTTTTCTATCTTTGATGAATCTGAGGTGCAAAGTCTGATTAAAGACATTGTTACCCAAAAGCTCAATCTAGATGATAAAAAATTTGAGCCTCGTTCTGTTCGATATGCCATCAGCAATGCCAAAAACCAAGGTTTGTCACCCAAAGAGTTTGAGCGGGAGCAACCCAACTTTCGGGGACGAGTGATTGCTGATGTTTATAGTCGTTATCAAGATGCCCTAGCCGAAAATAACGCGCTGGATTTTGATGATTTAATCTTAGTTCCCGTGCAACTCCTTCGCCAAAACGAGCAAGTTTTAACTTATTGGCACCGAAAATTTTGCCACATTTTAGTCGATGAATATCAGGATACTAATCGCACCCAGTATGATTTAATTCGGTTGCTAGGAACAGGTGGGGTTGATTCCAAAGCCTTTGATCAGTGGCAGAATCGCTCTATCTTTGTTGTGGGTGATGCAGATCAATCCATCTACTCTTTCAGAATGGCAGATTTTACAATTCTGCTAGAATTTCAAGCGAATTTTGGCGACGGATTGCCAGATGACGATACCCTAACGATGGTCAAACTGGAAGAAAACTATCGTTCTAGAGAGAACATTTTACACGTTGCCAATCACTTAATTGAAAACAACACCCAGCGAATTGATAAGGTACTCAAAGCAACTCGCGAAGCAGGCGAGGAAATTTATTGTTATCGCGCAGACAATGAAATTGCCGAAGCTGAATTTGTCATCAATCAAATTCGTAATTTAGAACGGAATGACCCGGATTTAAATTGGGGTAGTTTTGCCATTCTGTATCGAACGAATGCTCAATCTCGTCCCTTTGAAGAAGCACTAGTGCGGCGAGACATCCCTTATACCATTGTCGGCGGCTTGAGATTTTACGATCGCAAGGAAATTAAAGATGTCTTATCTTACCTGAGAGCGATCGCTAACCCTGCGGATAGCCTAAGTCTAGTGCGGGTGATTAATACCCCGCGTCGCGGCATTGGTAAAGCAACTTTAGATCGCTTGCTGGGCGCTGCGACAGAATTAGGGGTGCCTTTGTGGGAAATCCTCACCGATGAAACTTCTGTGAATACCCTAGCCGGAAGAACGGCAAAACCCATTCTCAAATTCATGGAAATGATGCGCCATTGGCAAGCCCAAACTGAGACGATGGCAGCCATTGATATTGTTCGTGGGTTGATGGATGAATCGGGGTATATTCAAGACTTACAAAATCAGGGAACTGATGAAGCAACGGAACGCTTACAAAACGTTCAAGAGCTTTATAATGCGGTTACCCAATTTGAAGAAGAGAATGAAGACTCTAGCCTAGAAACGTTTTTGGCAAATGCCTCGCTTGCTTCTGATTTAGATGATTTGAAAGAGGGACAAACAGCCGTTTCCCTGATGACGCTGCACTCGGCAAAAGGGCTAGAGTTTCCAGTAGTCTTTTTGGTGGGATTAGAACATGGATTATTTCCCCATAGCCGCAGCTTAAATGATCCGGCGGCTTTAGAAGAAGAGCGTCGCCTTTGTTATGTTGGGATTACTCGCGCCCAAGAACAACTATTTCTCACTCATGCCCGTGAACGTCGTTTGTATGGTTCTCGTGAACCTGCTATTCGCTCTCAGTTTTTAACCGAATTACCTAAGGAATTTTTGTCTACGAATGTAACGCCGACTGTGACGCGATCGCTTCCTCGACAAGAAGTGAGTTCTAATGGTCAAAATTCAACGGTTACAAGCTCAAATTGGCAAGTAGGCGATCGCGTTCTTCATCCAGCTTTCGGCATTGGAGACATTACTCACGTTTTTGGTTCCGGGAATAAGATTTCTGTCGCCATTAAGTTTTCTAGCTTGGGACAAAAGATCATTGATCCGAGAATTGCCAAACTACAAAGAATTGAGTAGTGGGTGGGAAGGTAGATTAGTAGTTTCCTGCTTGAATAGGAATCTTTTTTTTATCGCAGATGAAAGCAGATGGACGCGGATGAACGCAGATAATAGGGAAATTTGATGATTAGCGTGGGGATGGTTTTTGCGTTAGCCAGGGTTTAACCCAATCCCCAATCTCTAAGAGTCATGGGTAAGCCTGACGGCTTAATAAAGCAGCCCCGTAAGCTGCGGCTGTCTGGTTGGGCGGCAAAATAGGAACTTGCAGATGGCGAGTGCGTATTTTTGTCCAAGTAGGATTTTGGGCACCGCCGCCTGCTGTGTAGACTTGAGTCAACGGCGTTGCTCCCAGTTGTTGCAACCGCTGATAACCCTGCGCTTCAATCCGGGCAATGCTTTCGAGTAAGCCATGGAGAAATTCGACGGGATTTTCTGGGCGGGGTTCTAATCGTGGGGGCAATTCTGGATCATTAATAGGAAAGCGATCGCCTGGTTTTAACAAGGGATAATAATCCAGTTGGCTCTCTTGCTCTGCATCAATCTGTTGGCTCAAGCTTTCTAATTCAGCATCCGTGAAAAATTGCCGCAGCACTGCCCCACCTGTATTAGAAGCACCCCCCACTAACCACAAATCGCCTAAGCGATGGCTATAAATCCCATAACGCGCATCCTCCAGCCGGGTATGGCTTAACAATTTGAGGACTAAGGTAGAACCCAGAGACGTGACGGCTTCACCCGGCGACTTAGCACCGCTAGCGAGAAAGGCAGCAATACTATCAGTTGTGCCTGTACACACAAGGCAGTCTTGGGGGAAACCGAAGCGACTAGCAATCTCTGAAGTAACTGTACTAACGGCAGTTCCCGGCGGGAGAATGTCGGGTAGCAACTCTTTAATCCGCAGACTTTCTAACCAAGCGGGATAGCACAAGTTTTCCACATCGTAGCCCAGTTTCAAAGCGTTGTGATAATCACTAATTCCTAACCGACCGTGTAGCAGAAACGCCAACCAATCTGCTTGATGCAGGAAATAATATGCCTCGGCTAAAGATGATTTCTCAGCCATCCATAAAAGCTTTGCCAGACTAGAAGTAGCGCTTAAAACAGTATGGTTAGGAGGCGCGATCGCTCTCACTTGCTCCAGCACTTCTACCCCACGAGCATCGTTGTAAAGAAGGGGTTCAGTAATGGGTTTACCAGTGCGATCGCACAATAGCACGGTAGAGGAAGTGCCATCAAAGGCGATCGCGCTCATTTCTCCCCTTAGTCTCTGAGGAATTTGCTCAATTAAAGCAAATAAAGCAGTTTGCCAACTTTCGGCTAAATCTGCTGTCGCTGCAAAGGGATATTGTGCTTCTGCTTGGATAATCCCATTGATATCAATCACAACGGCTCGTGCGCCAGAAGTGCCGAAATCAATCCCTAGGTAAAAATTCATAAGTGATTAGCTAGATTTATTTAGTCTATTTACTTAGAAAAGAGCAATCGTTGGTAATTTTTTGGGCACATTAATCAAGCGGAGCAACAAAGTCTTCCCAAAGATCAGGTTTTACGCAATTCAAAAGGTTAAAAACTCAACAATTGCTGATCTAGCTAGGTTTTCCCCAGCCCCTAAAACCTCGATTTTTTCGTCAAAATGCGTAAGTCCTAAGAGGTTACTCACGAGTCAACTTAGCATGGAGGGCAGAGCTAGCTTTAACAGTGATTCGTAGACTCAGACTAGCCCCAAGCCCCTGGCAGACCTTCTCTAATGGCCATGCAACCTCAAGACTCATTTGTCGCTTCACCCTCTTTAGAGCTTGCTCTAGACCGTTCCTCCCTCATCGTCAAGCCTGAAACGTTGCTGGTAGACGTTTTATCGCTGATGAACACCAGCAGTGGAAGACACTGTCCAGGATTAGAAAATTCATCCCAGCCAAGTGATTGCGTTTTGGTAATGGATGGGGCAACGTTACTCGGCATCCTCACCGAACGTGATGTCATTCGACTACTAGGCTCCGGTTGGGTACCGAGTCGCTTGCTCACCATTGCTGAAGTCATGACCCAACCAGTTTTTACCCTGACTTTATCAGCAGAACCAGATGTTTCCACAGCATTATGCCTTTTGCGTCAGCATCAGATTCGCCACTTACCTGTTTTCGATTCTCAAGGTCAACTCTTAGGCATTATCACGCCTAGCAGTCTTCTGGCAGCACTACAACCGACGGAGACTCCACAATGTCTGTGTCGTGGCAATTATCAACCTCAAGCGGATGCGGTTGAATTAGGAGAACAACCAACAGCAACCTCCTGGATAGGACAGCAAGAGTTTCTGCGAAGTGTGATTGATACCGATCCCAATTTAATTTTCGTTAAAGACTGGAATGGCAACTTTATTCTGGCAAATCAAGCGCTGGCAGATGTTTATGAAACCACAGTTGAAGCGCTAGTTGGTCACAAAGACGCGGACTTTAATTTCAATTCAGCAGAATTTAAGCAGTATCTGCGAGATGACCAACACGTAATGACCACATTGCAGCCTAAAGTCATTCCAGAAGAAACTATCAGCTCGCCCAGTGGAAGAGTCCGCTGGTTACAAACCATCAAAAAGCCGCTGCTTTCTCCAGATGGTCAACGTTACATTTTGGGTGTCTCCACAGATATTACTGGACTTAAGCAAGCTAAGGTAGCGCTACAACAGACAAATGAACAACTGCAAGCGGTCTTAGATGCGGTGCCTGGCTTTATTTCTTGGATGAGTGTAGAAGGGCGATATCTGGGAGTAAATAAGCAGTTAGCTGAAAGCTTTAATCTGTCTCCAGGCGCTTTTGTAGGTCAAGAACTGGGCTTTCTTAAAAGTAACCCCCACTTTAGTGAACTGATGCGTCAGTTCCTCGCTAGCTCAGAGATGGCAGCCTCTCAAGTTCTGGACACCTACATAAATGGCTCTGTTCGCAATTACTTACTGGTTAATCAGAAGTATAACCAAGGAGCCTCAGCGGTTTCAGTAGGAATTGATATTACCGATCGCAAACAAGCAGAAGCTGCACTTTTACAGAGTGAGGAACGCTTTCGCGCCATCTTTGAGCAAGCGGCTGTTGGTATTGCTCAGGTCAGTATAGAAGGTCGATGGCTGCGGGTGAACCAAAAGCTGTGCGAGATCATTGGGTACTTGCGTGAGGAACTCCTAGAGCTAAACTTTCACGACATTACTTACCCAGATGACCTTGAAGCTGATTTGGAGTATGTTCGCCAAATCTTGGCGGATGAGATTAAAACTTACTCCCTGGAAAAGCGTTACATCTGCAAAGATCAATCCTTGCTGTGGATTAACCTCACGGTTTCACTGGTGCGCGAGTCAACAGGCGAACCCAAATACTTTATCACCGTTATCCAAGATATTAGCGATCGCCAGCAAGCAGAGGCTGCCCTCCAAGCGAGTGAGGCAAAGTTCCGCCATATCTACGAAAACTCGCCAGTGATGATGCATTCCATTGACGAGAGTGGCAAACTCTGTAACGTTAACGGCAAATGGCTAGAAGAAACGGGTTACACACGGGAAGAAGTGCTCGGTCAATCTGCTAGCTTTGTGATGACGGAGGAATCAGCCCAACGAGCCGTTTCTACCGTGATTCCGCAATTCTGGCACGAAGGATATGTGCGGAATATTCCCTATCAATATGTCCGAAAAGATGGCACAGTCATTGATATCCTGCTCAATTGCGACGCGACTATTGAGCCATCTGGCAGACACATCAGCCTTTCAGTCGCTCGCAATGTCACCGAACAAAAGCGAGCGGAGTTAGCACTGCAACAACTGAACGAACAGCTAGAAATTCGAGTCCAAGAGCGTACCAGTGAGTTAGCAGAAACGATTGTTGTCTTAGAGACAGAAATTGCTCAGCGCCAGCTAGCAGAGCAAGCTTTAGAGGAAAGCCAGTTATGCCTGAAGTTATTGAATCGCATATCGACTGAAATCACCACGGGGATGCCAATCGAAGCAGTGATTCCGCGCACTCTTGAACAGATTAGTCAGACTTTTCCAGATTTTCGAGTTGCCTATTCCACCATTGACGCCCAAGGCTGTTTAAAGGTCGTTCATTCCATTGAGCCGCTAGGAATGCTCCCGCTCACAGGATTAGTGGTAGACCTGACGACTGTGCCAGATTATCTCAATGCCATGCTTGAGAAGCAGCCGCAAATCATTGCAGATATCTCTCAATATGCGCCCCTAGCACCCTTGGCGAGTATCTTACTTGCTAGTGGTACTCAAGCATCGCTGGATATCCCGCTGTGCCATACACAAGAATTAGTCGGGTTACTCTGTTTTGACTCGCCTATCCCTTGCGAATGGAGTCTGCATGAAACGAATACCTTAATGGAAATCGCTGACTACTTATCCATTGCCTTGAAGGAAGCCCACGCGCAGCAAGAACGTCAGCGAGCAGAGGCAGCTTTAAGAGAGAGTCAAGAGCGATTACAAGCGATTTTAGATAACTCGCCAGCCGTTATTTACTTAATGGACGCTGACAACAGATTCCTGCTGGCTAACCGTAAGTACGACGACCTATTCCATATCAGTAGAGAGCAGATAATCGGCAAAGGTGCCTACGAGATTTGGCCACCTGAAATTGCAGATGCTTTTGTTGCCAATAATCAGCAGGTATTTACTAGTGGAAAACCCATAGATATCGAAGAAGTGGCTCCTCATGATGATGGACTACACACTTATTACTCGATTAAGTTTCCTCTGCGCGACGCCAAGGGTAGCACTTATGCCGTGTGTGCCATTTCTACCGATATCACTGAACGTCAGCAGGCTCAGGATGCCTTACGCCAAAGTGAATTGCGGCTACGAATCGCGCTCAATGCTGCACAAATGGGTACTTGGGACTGGAACATTACCACAGGTCAGGTGAGATGGTCTGACCGTACTGAATTAATCTTTGGTCTTGAACTTGGCACCTTTCCCGGAAGATTTGAAGCATTTCTTGGCTTGATTCACCCAGAAGATCGTAACCACCTGACCCAGAAGATTACTAACGCTTTGATTGAGGAGATACCTTACGAAGTAGAAGTCCGCATCTACCACTCAGACGGTAACATTCGCTGGATTGCTAGTAAGGGTGATGTGATGCGCGACTCTACAGGCAAACCTGCGGGGATGGCGGGTGTAATCATGGATATTACTCAACGTAAGCAAGTAGAAGAAGCTTTAAAGGAGAGTGAGGAAAAATTCCGCCGAGTCTTTGAAGACGCGCCAATTGGCATGATGCTCAAGGATCTGAATGGCAACGGGATGCAAGTGAATCCAGCATTCTGCAAGATGTTGGGATATACAGAGGCAGAACTGAAAGAATTGACGCTTTATCAGTGGACTCATCCAGAAGATCTGGAATCAGAAATACCTGATATGGAAGGCTGTTTCCCAGGGGAAATCAGCAACTCTCAAATAGAGAAGCGTTACATTCAGAAGAACGGGGAAATTTTGTGGACGACTCTCACGAGAGGGATTATTCGTGATAGTAAAGGGAACCTGCGTTATGGACTAAAAATGGTTGAAGACATCACAGAACGCAGACGGGTAGAAGAAACCTTAAGACTAAGGGATCGGGCGATCGCTGCTAGCAGTAATGGGATTACGATTGCCGATGCTAGACTACCAGACTTGCCGATGAGTTATGTGAATCCTGCCTTCGAGCGTATGACGGGTTATTCGGCGAATGAAGTCTTAGGGAAAAACTGCCGTTTTTTACAAAATGCGGAAATCCATCAACCTGAATTAAATAAGCTGCGAACGGCTATTCAAGAAAAGAACGATTGTACCGTCGTTTTACGCAACTACCGTAAAGATGGCACCCTGTTCTGGAATGAGTTGAGTATTTCACCCATTTATGATCCTGAGGGGACTCTGACTCATTTCATTGGCATTCAAACTGATATCACTGAGCGCAAGCAAGCAGAGGAAGCACTCCAACACGCTAAAGATCAACTCCAAGCGGTTTTGGATGCAGTTCCGGGTTTTGTCGCTTGGGTGAATTCTGAGCTGCGATACGAAGGGGTGAACCGACATTTAGCACACACCTTTAACCTCACCCCCGATGCTTTTGTGGGTCAAGAACTCAACTTTCACAAGCACAGTCCAGAATTTGCTGAGTTTATGGAGCAATTTCTCGAGGGTACCGAGCAAGCAGCCAACCAAGTCATTGAAGTCCAAGTTGATGATTGTATCCGCAATTACCTGATGGTGGCGCAGAAGTATCAGAAAGGCGGTGCCGCTGTGCTGGTGGGAATTGATATTAGCGATCGCCAGCGGGTAGAGGAACAGCTCAAAACCTCGCTGCAAGAAAAAGAGGTGCTGCTAAAAGAAATTCACCATCGTGTTAAAAACAACTTACAGATTATTTCCAGTCTCCTGAAGCTGCAATCCGGCTATATCAATGATGAAAAAGCCTTAGCTCTATTTACTGACAGCTACAACCGTGTCAGATCTATGGCACTCATTCACGAAAACTTATATCAATCTCTAGATTTAGCCAAAATTGAATTAGCTAACTATATTAAAACTCTAGCTGCTAATTTAACTCAGTCTTATCAGCTTACATCAACTTACGTAAAGCTACAGGTAGAAGTTGCTGAAATTTGGTTGGATATCGATACAGCAATTCCTTGTGGACTGATTATTAATGAATTGGTATCCAATTCTCTGAAGTACGCTTTTAGGGAGGCTGAAATCGGAGAGATTAAGATTCAATTTAGTCAAGATGAAGCCGGTTGTTTTCAATTAAAAGTTAGTGACAATGGAATTGGTTTAGCTCCAGATTTTGATATTAAAAGAGTAAAATCATTAGGACTTAAATTGGTTTATAACTTAACAAAACAGCTAGGAGGAAATCTCAATTTCTATAATCAGAATGGCATCGTATTTGAAATTAACTTTACCTCTAAAACAAAATTAAAGAAATAATATGATATCTGCTAATCCTACGATTATGGTGGTCGAAGATGAAATTATCATCGGCATGCATATTAGTGAAACCTTAACTGATTTAGGGTATCAAGTAACAGATATTATTGCTTCCGGGGAGGAAGCAATTGAAAGAGCAGCGGAATTGAAACCAGATTTAATATTAATGGATATTATTTTAGATGGTTCTATCAATGGCACTCAAGCGGCAAAAGCAATTCGAGAGTCTTTGAATATTCCTGTAGTTTATTTAACGGCTCATACAGATAAATTTACTTTAAATCTAGCCAAAGAAACCGTTCCTTTTGGTTATGTGGTCAAACCTTTTACTGAACGAGAACTTTATACAGCCATTGAGATGGCTTTGGCTCGATATCAAGCAGAGACAGAAGTTAGAAAAGCGTTAGAAGCAGAGAAAGAGTTAAATCAACTTAAATCTCGCTTCATTTCCATGGTTTCTCATGAATTTCGGACTCCACTGTTTACGATATTGCTGTCTGCGGGATTACTAGAAAAATATCGTTTTCAATGGGCAGAAGATAAAAAATTAACTCACATCCACCGGATTCAAGAAGCCGTTACACACATGACGGGATTGTTAGAAGACGTGCTTGTGATTGGACAAGCAGAAGCCGGAAAAATAGAGGTTAATCCGAATCCCCTGGATTTAAAACATTTCTGCGAAGTGTTGACTGAAGAAATGCAGCTTACAGCAGATAATGGGCAACAAATTATTCTGGTGTGCCCTGATTTTCCTGCAAATACCCTGCTGAAACTAGATGAAAAAATACTACGGCATATTTTAGGTAACTTGCTTTCAAACGCCATTAAGTATTCACCTGCTAAAGGACAAATTTGGTTTGAACTTTTGTGGGAAAATGAGACAGTTATCTTTCAGGTTAAAGATGAAGGAATCGGTATTCCTCTAGAAGATCAAACTCGGATATTTGAGCCTTTTCATCGTGCCTCTAATGTTAGTACCATTCCTGGAACAGGATTAGGTCTATCGATTGTTAAAAAATTTTTGGAACTCCATGGAGGTGAAATTTTTATGAAAAGTGAACTGGCAGTAGGAACTGAATTTACTATTAAATTACCTAGAAACCAAGTTGAACCAAACTAATTAAAATAAATGCTAAAAATTTTAGTCATTGAAGACCATACACATATCCGCCAAATTCTCCTCAAGATGCTGGAAGTTGAGAATTTTGAAGCTATGGGTGCAGAAAATGGTTTGGTAGGAGTAGAACTAGCGCGAAAATACAAACCTGATTTGATCATCTGCGACATTCTCATGCCTAAGCTAGATGGTTATGGTGTTTTAGCCGAGTTGCAGCAAGATCCCGATACGGCAACCATTCCCTTTATCTTTCTGAGTGCTCTAGCTGAGCGTAAGGATTTTCGTAAAGGCATGGAGTTAGGCGCTGATGATTATCTAACAAAGCCTTGTACCGCTAACGAACTCTTGAGCGCGATCGCTTCTCGGCTAGAAAAACAGGCGAAATACACGCAGCAGGAACAAACAGCACCCAAATTTCCCCCTCTAAGCGATACCCCAGAAGCATAAAGCTATGAAAAAGATTCTTGTCATTGAAGATGAAAAGTTAATCCGAAACAATATTTTAGAACTGCTAGAAGCTGAGGAATTTCAGGCTTGGGGTGCAGAAAATGGCGAAGTTGGAATTGAAGTAGCACTAGCGCAGGTTCCTGATTTAATCATTTGTGATGTAAGCATGCCGAAGCTAGATGGTTATGGCGTGTTAAAAAAGTTACGTCAAGATCCCTTAACATCAGCTATTCCCATCATTTTTCTCACCGCTTTGACTGACCGCGCTAGTTTGCGTCGGGGGATGGAACTGGGTGCAGAAGACTACATTACAAAACCTTGTACTCCCGATGAACTCTTGAGAGCGATCGCTACCCAACTGAATAAACGAGCAAATATCATTCAACAGTTTGATACAGCGCTCCAGCAGGCATCAGAAAAACTCAATGATTTACTTTACTACGACAGCTTAACGAACCTTCCCAATCAGCTATTACTGCGAGAGAAGTTTAATCAAACATTAGAAGCATGGGAAATTGCTCAACCAGAACTCGTAGACACCAAAATTACTAAAGAAGCCTTTAATAATATTCCATTACGAATAGATGGGCTGCCGCCGCAATCTTCTATCTATTTTGACTCTTCACGATTAGTCCCCATTCTTTATATCGATTTAGATCGCTTCAAGCGGATTAATGAAGACCTAGGACATGAAAGCGGTGATTTATTAATTCAAGCAGTTGCTGAGCGATTAAAAGCCTGTGTGGGTAACAGTATTGTTGCTCGCTGTGAAGCTGATAAATTTGCTCTGATTCTGCCACCCATTGACCAAAAGAAAGTAGCAGCTAATGTTGCTCGAGATTTGCTTGAATCACTTTCTCAAGCCTTTAATTTACAGAATCAAGAAGTTTTCATTACTGCTACTATTGGTATTTCTTTCTATCCGCGTGATGGTTGGGAAATAGAAAAATTGCTTTTCAGCGCTAACAAAGCGATGGAACAAGCTAAGGAGCAGGGAGGAAATCAGTATAAGTTTTACAAAGCAGCCGTCAATCTTGAAACGTCTGATAGGCTAGCACTGGAAACCGATTTACGTCATGCTTTGGAGCGGGAAGAACTACAGTTATACTATCAACCCAAAGTAAATCTTAAAAGTGGTAGAATTGTCGGCGCGGAAGCTTTATTGCGTTGGTATCATCCACAACGGGGTTTTATTTCCCCAGCAAAATTTATTCCGTTAGCAGAAGAAGTTGGTCTAATTGAACCTATTGGCGAATGGGTTTTAAGTGTTGCTTGCCGACAAATAAAAGCTTGGAATGCTGCTGGATTTAACCTTTTGCAAGTTGCCGTAAATCTTTCGGCTCGCCAATTTAATCAACCGCAACTCCGGCAAAGATTAGTCAAAATTTTAAGTGATACAGGTCTTGAACCTCAGTATTTAGAATTAGAGCTAACAGAAAGCATTCTCGTACAAAATCCAGAGATTGCCATTAAACGGTTAAATGGATTAAAAGCGCTAAATATCCAAATTGCTATTGATGATTTTGGCACAGGCTATTCCTCTTTAAGTTATTTGCAGCAATTTCCCTTTGATACTTTGAAGATTGATCAATGCTTTGTGCGTCCGCTAACAAGTGATGCCAAAACAGCCGCGATTACAACCGCCATTATTCAAATGGCTCACAGCCTCAATCTTAAAGTGGTTGCAGAAGGCGTAGAAACCGAGGAAGAATTAGCCTTTTTACGTCAACATGATTGTGATGATATTCAAGGCTATTTATTTAGTCGTCCTTTATCTGTAGCAGATTTTGAAAAGTTACTGGAGAAAAGCAATACCCAAATTTACGCTTGCAATTAATAGACTTAAGGCTTAGGCATCTTGATGAAAGAATCAGGTTTTTGGGGATTGGTAAAAGATTTGCTGGATTAGTGATTCTCTAGCTTTAAACCTTTTTTAACGGCGGAAGTCCTAAGACTTCTGGAAAACTAGGTTTATATTATGGATGGAAACTACTGTGCAAACTCTTAAACTCCCTTCTGGACAAGTGATTCCGATTCTTGGCATGGGCACTTGGCAAATGGGTGAGAATGCTAGGAATCGTCAAAGTGAAATAGATGCCTTACGCCACGGACTCGATTTGGGTCTTTCGCTCATTGACACTGCCGAAATGTATGGGGAAGGCGGTGCAGAGGAAGTAATCGCCCAGGCGATTCGCGAAGCGATCCCTGCGGGAAACGCAAATCGTCGTGCAGAAGTCTTTTTAGTCAGCAAGGTTTACCCCTACAACGCTTCCAAGCAAGGCGCGATCGCTGCCTGCGAAAGAAGTCTCCAACGGTTGAAAACAGACTATCTTGACCTTTACTTGCTGCACTGGCGCGGTTCTATTCCATTAGCAGAGACGCTGGAAGCATTTCAGACGCTGCAACAAGCAGGCAAGATTCGCAGCTATGGCGTGAGCAATTTTGATGTTAAGGATATGGAGGAAGCTAGCCAACTCAAGGCTGGGCAAGGAATCGCAACCAATCAAGTCCTCTATAACCTGATGCGACGGGGAATTGAGTGGAACTTGCTGCCCTGGTGTCGGCAACAAAGTATGCCAATTATGGCGTATTCTCCGATTGAGCAAGGGCGTTTGCTGAACAATCAAATACTCAAGGCGATCGCTCGAGAACGAAGAGTCACTGCGGCTCAGGTAGCGATCGCTTGGTTGTTGCATCAGGAGAATGTAATTGTAATTCCTAAAGCCAGCCGCATTGACCATGTCGAGCAGAATTATGCTGCCCTGGATTTGAAATTGAGTGCTAAAGAACTGGCTACCTTGGATGTTGTGTTTCCAGCACCTGCTAAACCTGTTCGGCTAGAAATGCTGTAATCGCTTCTGGATGATCGGATTCTCTTATTCATCCGTAACTTTTCCTCGCATCGTCTTAATCTGACTTCGCTTGGTTTTGCTATCCAGACGCTTTCTTTGAGAGCTGCGGCTTGGTTTGCTCTTTTTGCGAAGTTTGGGGACTGCGATCGCACTTTTAATTAAGTCTTGCAGTCGTTGCAGTGCCTCTTCCCGGTTCTGCTCTTGGCTGCGGTGTTCTTGAGCCTTAATGACAATCACGCCTTCCTTAGTAATCCGCTGGTCGGAAAGCTTCAGCAATCGCTCTTTGTAGCGATCAGGCAGCGAGGAAGCAATGATATCAAAGCGCAGGTGAATAGCGGTTGCTACCTTATTCACGTTCTGTCCGCCTGCACCTTGAGATCGAATCGCGCTCATCTCAATCTCATGCTCTGGGATACTCACGGTATTAGAAATTTGCAGCATAATTCAAAAATTGCTCACAGATGAGTCACCAGCAGTTGAGCAGATTGCGCTCTGGTTCACCTTTACTGATTATCGCCTGGCAGACTGAGTAAGGAAAATAAGCCGATGGATCGATTGAACTTCAATGTACTTCAGCAGTTCTGGACGATCGCCAAGTCCTACTGGTCAGGGGATGAGAAATGGCAAGCCAGAGGGTTACTGCTGGGAGTCGTGCTGTGTCTGCTGGCGTATACGGGGTTGAGCGTGGTACTCAACAACAAGCGAGGGGTGCTGATTTCATCGCTCTCAGCCCAGGATGAGCCGCGCTTCTGGCAAACCGTGATTATTTTCATTGCTGTGCTGGTGATCTATGCACCATTGCTCGCAGGTTATACCTATCTGCGCGATCGCCTCAGTTTGCAATGGCGCAAATGGCTCACCCATCGGTTTGTAGATAACTACTTTCGCAACCGTGCTTATTACAACCTGCATATTTTAGAGACTGATATTGATAACCCAGATCAGCGGATTGCGGAGGATGTTAGGAGTTTTACCCAGGAATCTCTTACCTTTTTACTGCGGTTGGTGGAGTCAGTGCTGTCAACGATCGCTTTCAGCAGCGTACTCTGGGGAATTTCTAAACCACTGGTGTTGTTTCTAGTGCTGTACGCCCTAATTGGAACACTGGTTACAACGGTTGTATTTGGTAAGCCGCTTGTCCGACTGAACTTTGAACAACTGAAGAAGGAAGCGAATCTCCGCTTTAGCTTGGTGCGAATTCGGGAGAATGCGGAAGCGATCGCCTTTTACCAGGGAGAAGAACGGGAGTCAAACCAAGTCAAACAGCGGTTTCTCGATATTTTTGAGAATGTTAAACGGCTATTGGTTTGGGAATTGAACTTGAATGTTTTGACGAATGCTTATGAGTTCATCCCCTTCATTCTGCCTGCCTTGGTTGTCGCACCCGCGATTTTTGCTGGAGAAATGGAGGTAGGTAAGGTTTCGGAAGCGCAAGGGGCTTTTGTCCGCGTCTTCTTCTCCCTGAATGTTGTCGTTGCTCGGTTCCAGCAATTGACTACTTTTGGTGCTGGAATTAATCGTCTCTATACTTTTGCTCAGTTTTTAGAACAGACAGAGGCAACCCAGGCATCCGATGAGCAACCCAGGATTGAGACAGTTGCGGCAGATCGGTTGGCAGTGGAACACCTGAGCCTGCAAACTCCTAACTATCAACGCACGTTGGTAGAAGATTTGTCGCTAGAGTTAGCTGCTGGACAGGGACTTTTGGTAATGGGGCCAAGTGGTTGCGGCAAGAGTTCACTGCTAAGAGCGATCGCAGGTTTGTGGGATTCGGGCACGGGGACAATTGTTCGTCCTGAATCCGATCAGATTCTATTTCTACCGCAGCGTCCTTATATGGTGCTAGGTACTCTCGGCGATCAATTGCTTTACCCCAATACCCACCTTGAAGTTGACGATGAACACTTAAAGCAAGTGTTGGAACAGGTGAATTTAGCAGGTTTAGAGGAAAGATTTGGCGGCTTTGATGCCGAACAGGATTGGGCAGATGTTCTGTCGTTGGGTGAACAACAACGGCTGACTTTTGCGCGGTTGCTGCTGAATAAACCTAAGTACGCCATTCTGGACGAAGCCACCAGTGCGTTAGATCTAAGCAATGAGGAGCGGTTATATCAACATTTGCAGGCAAAAGGGACTACTTTTTTGAGTGTGGGGCATCGCGCTACATTGGCAAATTACCATCAGTCTTTGCTGGAACTTTCTCAGGATAAGACGTGGCAGATTAAACAACCTGTGGCTATAGGAAAAGAACAACCGGAGTTGTTTGAGCTTCCATCGAGTACCTGATATTTCAGGGCGATCAGCAGGCGAAAGTCGAAATAGTACTTTTCTCGCATCGCTTTGAAGTGCGATCGCCCGTAACCCCATCTAATACCAATTCTGCATAACCATGCACTTAATCAATTACTCCCTATCTTTCCCCTTCTTCAGTAAGATAGCAACAGCACAAATTTAATAAAGTGCAACTTCATAGAAAATTGGTATAAATTTCTATCGGTGTTTCTCATTCATGCGTGACTTTTCCCTGATCGTCTTGAGGCATTGCCTTAAGCTGCAAGGCGCTACACCCTATACCCTATTGGCTTATCGCTGATTTTTTTTATTTCTTTAATATGTTCTTAAATGTCTCAAAAGAATTACCTAAGTAGTATGTCTTCAGCAAATCAAAGACTCGATAGTGATTTTCTCTAATTGTCTCAATATTCCATTCATTATACGTTATGAAAATGTAATTAGTATTTGCTCTGTTTTCTATAGAACCTTTATATTTAGTTTTTTTATCAATAAATTCTTTATTGCTTAAAGATGAATTTTTCTTTCTATCTACTAAAACTATATTTCCAAGTCTATGAAGCCATTTTTTGTGATCAATGTCAGGAACATTAGATGTTTTACCTAAATTTCTAGGCATTAAATGTTCTACTGATGAAGTACTACTATCAAAGTATATTTTAGAGTTCAAGCTACTAGACAACAAATCAATTTTTAGTAACAAATAACGAGTCTTATTAATTCTCTGTCCTGCATATTCACCCCATCTCTCATTATCAAGAAAATTCAAAAAAGATTCAATATTTACAGCAGTAGAAGCTTTCTCATCTTGATATTCATATCTTAGGACGGGAGAATCAAGAAATTTGGATGCTAGTTCTTTCAAATCACCGCCTTGCTTTGAAATTTCATCTATTTTTCTTAAAATAATAAATATTCTTGACTGAAGATTACCTTTACCAGTTAACCAGTAAACTGAGCAAAGGTTATCTAACTTGATTAGAAAATCATATATTCTAAACTCCTTGAAGCATTCCCTATATTGCATTAAAGGAGCAACATAAGTGTTGCCGTAAGTTTTTGTGAGTATATAATTAAGATTTACAAAAAAGTTCCCAACTTCATTGGAGCAAATATCGTTACTGGTAATGGTTTGCAAATGTTTTGCATAACGACCAATGACCTCAAAAGTTCCCTCGCCTCTAGTTAACATATTTCTTCCATACATAAACTCGAAGGCTTTGTTCAGACTTTGATTGTCATCACTTCTATACTTCATTGTTATGAAAACAATAGCCCATAGAAATTCATCAAATGAGTTATATGGTTCATCAATAGCACTTTCATATTTCTCCCATTTTTCAGCAAATTCTTTTCGGATTCCCTCATCTTTAATATGTCTTAAATTTTGCGCTCTCAAGATATCGCTTGCTTGTAGCTGAAGACCTCGACTGTTCAAAACTGTAAATAAATTATAAGCATCATCAAGATTATTCGGGGTTGACAAATATATAATTAGAACTTTTGTGCAAAGATAAGCATAAAAATCTTTTAAGTATTGTTGTATATCTAATTCCTCATTAGAAAGTTCTTCAAACTACTTGTGCAACTCTAAAATTGCCACTGCCATGTTTTTGACGGAAACATCATTTTCTTTATTTTGAGAAATTAACTTAAGACTTTCAAAATCTTTTGTTCCATTCTTTTTTAGTACGTATTCTTCTAAAAACTCTTTATCTTTCCTTACTTCAAATTCAATTCTATTTCTTTCGGGGATACCATCAAATTCATCCCTTTCTTGTCTCATGCGAGTCCGAACTTTGGTTTGTAAATCCTTGCTTTTTGATAAATCTCTCAATACTGCCTGTAAAAGATAAAGGGTGATAAATCTTTGCTGACCATCTAGTATATCTTGAGAAGTATAAACAAAATCTCCTTCCTTAGATTGCTTAGTATTCCAAACCATACAACCCAAAAAATACTCTTTTTCTCTGTCCCTTTCCATAGCTTTACGGATATCATCAAGTAAAATAACTACTTGATTTTTACCCCATACATATGGGCGTTGGTATTCAGGTACGTTGTAAAAGCTATCAGCAGAAAAAACGTCTTTGATATATTTTTTTCCAGTATCAAGTGTGTAAGAGGACATATAGTTCAAGTCTATTCTTGCTTCAGAGTACTTCTCACAATATAGAATAGTTCAGCTATTCAAGGAAAATACGCTATTCTTACAAACCGTTTAAGCCATTTGTCCAGAAACCAAGGCATGGGTAGGTTGAGTGATACAAATCCGATTTTCACCGATGCTACGGTACAGTTTAAACAACGCTTACATAGTATTCAGAGGCTAAATGGAAAATGTCGCTTGGTTGGATCTAGCATTAGGAGGATTAGCCCTAGTTATTTTGATTAGTGGGCTGGTGATGTTATTAAGCGGCGTTTCTGCTTTGGGTAATAATAAAGATGAGTAGCGATCGCTCACGCCTCAATTAGGCTCTTACCACGGTAAAATCTCACCATTAGCGTGCCAAAAAGTACCTGTATTTTCCAGCGTTAACTCATCAATCCTTGCCAACAACCCCTTCACCGACTCCTCCGGCGTAATGCCACCCGATGTAAAATTGGTCATACGGGTTTGAACTAAGCCTGGATGCAGAATTGCTACAGCGATCGCACGCGGTTTGAGATCGAGAGACAGCGATTTGCCTGCCATCGACAACGCCACTTTAGACATGCGGTAGCCATAGTAACTGCCAGAAGTATTATCTGCAATTGAACCCATGCGACTTGTCATCAAGACAATTTTGGAGCCTGGTTTAAGCAGTGGCAATAGCGCGTGAGTTACTCGCAAAGGCCCCAAAGCATTAACCTCAAACTGTTCGCGTATACTCTCAAAATCAAGATCTTCCAGCGTCACGCGCTTCAAGATTCCAGCATTATTAATCAGAACATCAATCGCCGTATCACCCAGGCGATCGCATAAATCGGCAACCGAAGCATCAGAGGTAATATCAATCCCCTCCTCGACTTGCACTCCTAGCTGCTGCAATTCCTCAGAAGTAGTGCGACAAACGGCAATCACTCGCTCTCCCCGCACTTGCAGTTGACGGCAATATTCGTAACCAATCCCCCGATTAGCACCCGTAACTAGATAAGTTGCCATGCACACTCCAATCTCTTGAGTAGAAAATCATCATACAAAGCCTCATCCATTCATGTCGCTATCTTGGGCGAAGCGTTGCTGTCAGCGTTACCCAAGGCGCATTGGCAAGGCGATCGCGCATCATCTGCTCATCGTTTGCTTTCTCCTTGAGAATTCGTCCCTCAAATACAACCGTCACCGGATCAGAGTGGAAACACCACGGCTCTACCCACAACTGAGTTGGGTCATCATTAATAGGTGTCAACGTTAAAGTCATTTCTCCGGTTGCAGATGGCACTTGCTCAAGCTGCTTTTGTGCGGTTACACCCATGCAAATGAAGAGAGACAAGGCATCCAGGGTAGCAACGAGTCGTTGATTATGTACGATCGCCTCTGGTGTTACATACGATTGATAAGCTGGATCTTGCTCTAATCTAGCGATCAGATGCCGTTGGAATTCCTTCTCCTGTTGCAAAAATGCTTCGACAGCCTGCGTCGCTTCCGGTGACTTTTTCCAGTGAGTGAAGCGTTCATACAATCCCGTCCCATGTAGCGAAACTAGCAGCGCCGCATACCGTCCCATCGGCATTGCTAGTTGTTTCGCCCCTGCCCATAGTTTTGTATGCACTTCTGGGGCGACTTCTGTGAAATTGTGAGGATAGCCTGTCTCAGGATTGAAGGTTGGTGTCGATTCCCAGGGTAGCCAACCGATGTCATGCTGTTCAGCCCCTAAGCAAACGGCTTCATAAGGGGCAACTAAGCCAAACCGCTCATTCCCCCAAACCTGAGCCAGTTGTCCAGAAACCCAGGCATGGGTGGGTTGAGTAATACAAATCCGATTTTCATCAATGGTGCGGTACAACATGGCTGCCCCTGTTTGCACAATCCTTCTGTTCAAACACTAGATCGAAGCCAGGGCAGATGCCTTCTTGCTAGAGGTGAGGATTTAGGGGAGCGCGTTCTGCTGGAAGTATGGCAAAGCAAGAAAATCCCCTCACAGGAGAAGGGCTAATTAAAGAAGTCTGTCGGCGGATTTGGGTTGCCTGTAGTTACTGGGATGCACATAATAATGCTGCTTGTCGGGGCGGACGGGCTTTAGCGCTTTACAACCACGAAAGAACAAAAAGAAGAGATTCCGCAGCAGTTGCGGGTGTGGTTACGTTATCGCAGTGAAAAATACTTTAGGGAACACCGCACCCCACCCAAATCGAAACGAAAGTCGAAGTAGGTAACTCAGGCAACTAACAGGGAAATTTAGGCAACTTAACGATAAAGCTTGTCCCCTTGCCCTCCTCACTTTCAACTTCAATCGTTCCTTGATGCGCTTCAACAATACTCTTTACCAAAAATAATCCTAATCCCCATCCCGTTCGCTCCTCAGCAGAGGGGGTTCGACGAAATTGTTGAAATAGGATGGATTGAGCGTCTGGGGCAATCGGCTTGCCTTGATTATGGAGGGTAAGGCTTATCTGCGTTTCAGTTTGCTGGAGCGTGAGTATAATCGGCGTACTAGGAGCACCATATTTCACAGCGTTAATTGCTAAGTTTTCAATCACCCGCCGTATTTCTTTAGGACAGCAATAGCTCCTAATATCAGAATCCGAGACCACAACAAACCGCTCTCCATAAGTGAAGCTCAAATCCTCCACTACGTCCTGGACTAGCGTGTCTATATAGCATTCTTCAAGTTCAAGCTTTAAGCCCTGTCCTGCCCGCAGCCGACTCGCATCAAGCAGATTTTGAACCATCGAATCCAGCCGATCAATCGAACTGAGCATCCTCGCTGCTATATCAACGTGGGTATCTCCTTGTTCAAGCCGACGCATAATCAGTTGAGTTCCCATTTTTACAACATTAATGGGACCTCTCAGATCGTGAGTTAACGTCACGATAAATAGCTCTTGAATATCTCGCAGCGTTTTTGAGAATTCAGTGGCGGCGTCATTAACAGCTTGCTCAATCGAGTCGATAATGATGTCTCGTTCCCTCACTCCTAAAGGCGCTTCTTCCTCTAAAACCTGAAAGATCACTTGACGGAGGATGTGGTACTCGAAGATGAGTTGAGTCATGGAGTAGTCAGCATAGCCAGCCCGTTCATACCCATGTTTCTTGCCAATCCGCGTGCTTTCTAGCTTATCAGCTTCTATTCGGGCAGGTGTCCTTTCAATCTTGGTTGACAGTTCATCACCTAGTTGCTTTAGGTATTGAGGTAGCGAATTTTGTAAGACAAGAGAATCGTGATGCATTGATGCACTCACTTCATCACGCGCCCGCTTCTCCCACATTCGCATGATTCTTTCAGCATTGTGCTTAAGATGGTCAGAAGCAGCGTTAGACATAGATTGCAGGAGTACCAAAACCAGGGAAGTAGTTAGCTTTAAGCTCCCTGAGATTGTAACAATATCTTGATTCAATTCCATCAGACAAACATTTTTATCCAACAGGTAGCGCAAACGCCTTGATGCTACGGGTTAGGATTTAGGGGAGTGCGTTCTGATGGAAGTATGGCAAAGCAGGAAAATCCCCTTACGGGAGAAGCACTAATTAAGGAAGTCTGTCGGCGGATTCGGGTTGCCCGTAGCTACTGGGATGCTCATAATAATGCGGCTTGTCGGGGAGAACGAGAACGGGCTTTAGCGCTTTACAACAGGCTGACGAAAGAACAGAAAGACCAGATTCCGCAGCAGTTGCGGGTGTGGTTGCGTTATCGCAGTGAAAAATACTTTGGGGAACACCGCACGCCACCCAAGTCAAAACGAAAGGCGAAGTAGGATTGTGGGGAAAGTGCGATCGCGCTGTGAAAGCATAGGCTTATCCAAAGTGAGGGGGTGATCGCTCAAATGCGTTACGTAGACGCTACCTCTGTTAAGAGGAGTAGCTTCGACTCTGGGAGAAGATATCACCCCCGCCTACAATAGCGAATAGTGTAGTTATTGCGTGGTTTTCACTGTGGCAACTATCACGATTGAAATTCCAGACGATCTTTCAGAACAACTAACTCGATTAGGCGATCGCTTGCCAGAATTATTGCGGCAGTGCGTTCAGCAGGCTGTCCTTCCGGCTCATGTCTACCGCTACATTCTGGACTTTTTAACGAGTCAGCCAACCCCAGAACAAATCGCCGCCTTTCGCCCCACGCCTGAAATGCAAGAGCGACTCAGTACCTTACTTGCCAAAAATCAAAGTGGCAATATCACACCAACTGAGATTGCAGAACTCAACGAGTATGAGCGAATTGAACATCTGGCGATCATGCTAAAGCTTGGCAACCTGCCTTATCTGACGCGTTCCTCTAACTCGTGACTTACATCTCTGAATCCCTACGCCGTTTGGTTCAAGAGCGAGCCGGATATTGCTGCGAATACTGCCAAATTTCAGCAGATGTCAGCTTCTATGCTCATGAAGTCGATCATGTCATTGCCCTCAAGCATGGCGGTGAAACCACTGCTGAAAATTTAGCCTATGCCTGTTGGCGGTGTAACCGTTACAAAGGAAGCGATCTTGGCTCCTTCGATCCACAAACCAACGAATTTAGTTTTTTGTACAATCCCCGCACTCAACAATGGCGCGAACATTTCTCCCTAAGAGATAACGAAATCATTGGCTTAACCCCGGCAGGAAGAACAACTGTGCAACTCCTTGGATTCAATGGCGTTGAGCGTCGTGCAGAACGTAGACGAGCAGAAGATTCACAGACTCCTCCGGCATGATGCCACCCGATGTAAAATTCGTCATGCGGGTTTGAACTAAGCCTGGATGCAAAATCGCTACCGCGATCGCATGTGGTTTGAGGTCGAGAGATAGCGATTTTCCTGCCATCGACAACGCCACTTTAGACATGCAGTAGCCATAGGAACTGCTAGAAGTCTTATCTGCAATTGAACCCATACGACTCGTCATCAAGGCAATTTTGGAGCCTGGTTTTAGCATTTCTTTTGAGAATTACGAGTCGGTTTGCTGAATTTGAGGAAGGCGATCGTTCACACCTAAATTTCCCAATCCTCAATCTGCAACCCCTCAACCCGCTCAAACTCCCGTGTATTATGGGTAACTAGAGTTAAATTATTTGCCAGAGCGATCACTGCAATTTGCAAATCATAAGCACCAATGAGAGTTCCTGCACTGGCAAGACGTGCACGAATTTGACTACAGGCGATCGCTGACTCATCTCCAAAAGGTAGCGAAATAAACCGCCTCAAAAATTGCTGTTGCCGTTCCAGCGTTCGAGTTGGGTTATTGCTTCGTAGCGCCCCATAAAAGAGTTCAGCTTTAACTAACGAACACACAGCCATTTCTTCCGTAGGTGTAGAAAGCAAGCGATCGCGCACTGAGGTTGAACGACTATTCAAATACATTACACAAACATTCGTATCCAGCAGGTAACGCATTCCTAGTCAAAAGCTCCAGCCAGGTCATCATCAAGAGCCTCTGCGATCCCTTGGTCATCAAGAATAATCGGGTCATCAGCACAGATGCCATAGAGAGATTCTAATGAGGGTTCAATAGTCGTTAACGATGGAACAGGCTGATAAATCACCATGACTTCCACATCCTGCTCTTTTAGCGCGACAGGAATTTCAAGATGAAGGATGCCATCTTGCCCAACACGCTGCCGTACTTTAATGCTCTCCATCGTCGTTAGCTCCGTGCTTGGAACATAGAACCCCATTCAACAGGCGTATCATCTGAATCTGGTAGCTCAGCGGAGGTAGGCAAATACTCTAAAGGGTTGTACTGTAACATGATCGGCTTTCGCCAGAAGACAGGCTGCCTGTATCTTAGCGGCTCTACACCGGGATGTCTTTAGGCTTTCATTGCCTGTATTACTCCCTGATTCAGCTTGCCACTACGAAAGCCTTCTAAATCCAGAGTGACGTAAAGAAAGCCAAAGGATTGAAAGGCTGCAACTAGCGTGGGTAAATCTGTAGTTAAAACAAACTCCTTAATTTGCTCTGGTGCCAACTCAATGCGAGCCGTATCGCCTTCAGAACGAACCCGCAACGTTTTTAAGCCGAGTTTCCGCAGATAGATTTCTGCTCTCCCTACTCGTTGCAACTTGCTGACGGTAATTTCTTCCCCATAGGGAAAACGGGAACTTAGGCAAGGTTGGGCAGGTTTATCCCACCAAGACAGCCCTAAGTGTTGGGAGAGTTCGCGGACTTCCAGTTTGGTGATACGTAATTCCGCTAAAGGCGATCGCGCCCCTCTTTCCTTTGCTGCCTGAATCCCCGGTCGATAGTCCTGTAAATCATCCGCATTCACGCCATCGACCACATAGGGATAACCCCGTTTTAAGGCTAAGGGTTTCAGAGTGTCGTGCAGTTCGCTTTTGCAAAAATAGCAACGATTTACCGGGTTAGCCGTGTAGTTGGGGTTATCCATCTCGTGGGTTTGGATCACCTCATGGGGAATTCCTATAGCAGCTGCTTGAATGCGGGCATCTTCCAATTCTTCTGGCAGCAACGAAGGAGATTCTGCGGTAACAGCAAGGGCGCGATCGCCCAAAACGTCATAAGCAATCTTGGCAACTAAGGTGCTGTCAACGCCTCCAGAGTAGGCAATCAACGCCTGCTCCATTTCTGCAAATAAACTTTTCAGTTGCTCCAGTTTCTGTACTAGCATCTGAGTCAATTTTGGGTTTTAAATTTAGGCTTCAATTCACATCTTGCACCATTCAAGGGCAAGCCTGATACTTGCGCCAGAGGGCGAGTCCCAAACCCGTTCCCTCAACTTGCCAATTCAGACAGCTATCCAGTTGTTGGAAGGGTTGAAATAACTTGGCTTGAGCCGCCTCTGTAATGCCAATTCCTGTATTAATCACTGAAAACTGGATGCCCTCGTCAGTTGAATTGACTTTAAGGGTGATCGAGCCAACAGGTGTAAACTTAACGGCATTCGCCAAAAGATTCGCCAGAATCTGTTTCAATCGTTGGTGATTAGCTACACACGCTTGGTGGAATGCGATCGCACATTGAACCGCAATCGCTTTGACTAAGGTGATTTCAGCGCTTGTTCAGCAGCGTTGGCGATCGCACTGATGTAAACCTAACATTGGGTTGACTCTCTAGTAAATACACCACTACTTTTCAGCAATTTATTTTGTTGATTTTAAGAGCTATTTTTAGGGCTTCAGGTTGCCCTTCATCCATCTACAAAATTAAAACTCACGCCGGGAAAATATCAAGATAGCAATTGCTAACAAAAGCACTGTATAAAACAGACCGTAAAGGGCATGAGCCAGAAGGGTTAATGAAGGAGGTAAAAGACCATAAACTGCCTGATTTTTTAAATCTAGCCGTGATAAATCTGGCAAGATTAGGTAAATATTTTGCGTCAGTTGTTGTAAGCCAGGATTCTTACTAATATATCCTAGCTTTAGAATGTCTTGGCTCAGATGCCCTACTAAATAAACGGCGAAGGAAAGTAGGGTTGCTAATATAGAACTCGTAAAAACACCGAATAATAGGGCGACCGCTGTCATTAAAGACAACTCAAAGAATAAATAAAGTTCAGCAATTAACAAGCTACCGAGTGGGTAAGCAACCTTACCTAGGGTAAGAATGATCAGATTAATGAGGGTCATGGCAATCACCAAGACGCCTAGAACACCTGATAAACCTAAGTGCTTGCCAATAATAAATTCAGCCCGACTGATGGGTTTGGGAATTAAAACTAATACAGTGCGTTTTTCAATTTCTTTGTTAATTAAACCTGTGCCTACAAAAATGGCAACAATGATTCCCAGAAGGCTAGCGGACGCTAAACTAAAATCTAAGAGGATTTTGTTTTCTGTAGTGGCTGCAACTTCTGGAAGAAGTCGCCAGGCAGCAATCATCAAAATAGCAAAAAGACCAATGAGATAAAGGATGCGATCGCGGATTACTTCCCGAAATCCGTTAGCAGCGATCGCCCAAATTCTGACAAAACTCATAAATGACCTCCTGATGACAATCTTTGATCCTTAATTAACTCTTTCTCTCATCTATTCATAGCCAAGACAAACCTAAGTTTAACTCCTAGGGAGTTAAATCCGATTTGTTAGAATTAACCCAGCGAATACTACCAGCAGGACTACATTTAAACGTCCCCACGATGCTGGTACTAGGATCGCTTGCAGGATTTTCTGCTTCTAGATCAACTTGGTTAATTTGACATAACTTCTCAATCACATAAACCTCCTCCTTGGAACGGGGGCCTTGCCAGAAGGCTAGCAATTGCAAGTTATAACCTGACTGACTCGATAATATTTTAGAATCAAACCTCCACCATAAATCCTCCTCAGCCTGGGGAAGTTCTTTCTGCACTAACTTCCTAGTGTCTTCTATTTGCTGTTGCTGATTCAACAACCAGCGTTCGATATAAGACCAAGGTTGGTTATCTAGTTGAGTTAAGAGTTGAGGTTCCATTAAGTTTAAAATTAACGCACCCCTGGGAGATCTGGGTGGTTGAGATCCGACTTTAACTACAAAGGCGCTGGGAGTTACATTATCAATTAATAAACTAGGATATTGATTTAACCAAGTTTGTACGACAAAATAAAACTGAATCCAACAACTAACTAAAAAGTGGCTTGTCCATAAAACTATAATTTTTTGGCGAGACGCGAGAGGAGGAATTCTGATTTTGAGTCCTTTCTCTATAAACTCAGGAATCGTGGCAATTACTCCAGAGACGGAAGGCCACCAAATTAAAGACAACGACGGACGACCATCTGACCAACCACCAAAAATAAAAACACAAACTAAAGCACCTGTAATCCAAGGGCTTAGGCAAACATCATTAATATAAAATGGTTTTTCACTAGTTCCCCAAGCCACTCCCCAAATTAAAAAGATCCACCCAAAGGTTGCTAGTATATTTTGTACCGTATCTGTGGCGAAAAATGATAGGATACAGGAAAATAAACTCAGCAATATCAAGGTTTGCCAAGAAAATGCTTTGGGAGGCGTGAGTAATTTTCGCAGCCATTCAAACAGGTGAGTCAAGGTTATTTTAGAACTAAGTATTTAAAGCGAACGAACAATTAACAGCGCCAGCATAGCACTGTGACTAAAGGCATTAGCTAAAAGAACAACAGTAGCTTTACTAATTTCTTGGTTTGCTGAACCGTAAATACGAAATTTAGAAAGACGATTTTTACGTGATTGGTTTTGAGGAGGATTATTGGTGTTTGTAGTCGGATTCTGCAATAAAAACTGCAAAATATCTAAGCTGATATATTTAATCAAGAAAGCTGCAAAAAACATAGCAATTCCGGCAGAAAAAATAAAGGAACTAAAGGAAGATACAGGGGCATTAAAAAACCGATCAAAAAAAATATAACTAATCATCTGTGCTCTTAATGATGGGGACAGTTGTCCCTCGATGAAAAAGAAAATTAACCAGCCAACAATAGTTGAAATGAGATTAATAGAGGTAGCATATTGAATGCTATTTTTACGACCTAGGTTTAGCTTCCAATGCAAGACATAGCCTTCAATCGCGATGGCAATCAGTAGAAATAAAAACTGAAACAGAATCGTCTGCACCGGAAAAAGGGGTGTCAGCATAGAGTTTCGCTTGGTCAGCTATCCCAACTTAGGTGATCTTGAGCATGCCCTTTATAATATTTTCACGGTTTTGGGAAACAGTTGTCTGTTCGGAAAGACCGGAAGACCGTTAAACTGCATGAGGGAAGTTTCACATCAAGCCGTGGCGGTAAAAGGGATGACAAGGACTGGCATCGGGATTCGTACAGCAGCGAGACGCCAAGAACGCCTCGTGGGTCAGCTTCATGTTTATGATGGTGCCGGAAAAGGGAAGTCTCAGGCAGCGCTGGGTGTGGTTTTGCGCTCAATTGGACTGGGGATTAATACTTACTTTGATACGCGAATTTTGCTATTGCGCTTTCTCAAAGGGCCTGAACGTGCTTACGATGAAGATGCAGCAATTGAAGCATTGCAGCAAGGCTTTCCTCATTTGATTGACCAAGTTCGCACAGGTCGTGCGGAGTTTTTTGGACACGACGAGATTACTCGCTTTGATAAAACGGAAGCGTTGCGGGGATGGGACGTTGCCAAAGGTGCGATCGCCTCTGGTCTTTACTCCGTAGTTGTCCTCGATGAACTGAACCCCGTTCTAGATTTAGGGTTGTTGCCCGTCGATGAAGTGGTGCAAACCCTCAAGCGGAAACCAGAACATTTAGAAGTTATTGTCACCGGTCGGGCAGCACCGCAACCGCTACTCGATATTGCCGATTTACACTCAGAGATGCGACCTCACCACCATTCCATCGCTGAGGAACATGGTATTGGCGGGATTGAAATCTATACAGGTGCAGGGAAAGGGAAGTCTACCAGTGCTTTAGGTAAAGCATTGCAAGCAATTGGACGCGGAATCAGTCAAGATCAATCGCACCGAGTGCTGATTATGCAGTGGCTGAAAGGGGGAACCGGTTATACAGAGGATGCGGCGATCGCGGCTTTGCAACAAAGTTACCCCAGTTTGGTCGATCATCAACGTTGTGGCGGGGATGCGATCGTTTGGCGAGGTAAACAGCAAGAAATTGATTATGTAGAAGCCGAACGCGGTTGGGAAATTGCCCGGAGTGCGATCGCCTCTGGGTTGTATAAAACCATTATCCTAGACGAACTCAACCCTACCGTTGACTTAGAATTGTTGCCGCAAGAACCAATTGTGGAAGCGCTTTTGCGTAAACCTCGTGACACGGAAGTGATCATTACAGGTCGCTGCTTAAATCAACCGGCTTATTTCGACCTCGCCAGCGTTCACTCCGAGATGATTTGTCACAAGCATTATGCAGATAGAGGAGTAGATTTAAAGCGAGGGGTGGATTTCTAAAACCATTGGGTTTATTTTACCGATAGAAATCACGGTATAAGTATGCAGCAAACAGGTTCTCAAACCCTAGCTGGACTGATGGGCATTTGTGTCGGGGATGCCTTAGGGGTGCCTGTAGAGTTCACCAGCCGATGGGAACGACTGCAAGCACCCGTTACTTCTATGCAAGGTTATGGAACCTACAATCAGCCACCGGGAACTTGGTCGGATGATAGTTCCCTCACCCTTTGTTTAGCAGAATCTCTGTGCAGTGGTTTTTCTTTGGAGGCGATCGCGCAATCTTTCTGCCGCTGGTGCAGTGAAGGATACTGGACGCCTCACGGTATCGTTTTCGATATTGGCAATGCTACATCTGCGGCACTTCATCGCTTACAGCAAGAGAAAGTTTCCCCCTTAGAGGCAGGAGGCACTAGCGAGGGAAGTAATGGCAATGGTTCGTTAATGCGAATTTTGCCCTTAGCTTACTATCACCGTTCTTTAGACTTAAGAGCATTAATTGAGAGAGTGCATCAGGTTTCTTGCATTACTCATGCTCATCCTCGTTCTCAAATTTCCTGCGGGATTTATATCCTCATTGCTATTGGTTTATTAAAAGGCTTTGATCTAGAAAAAGCTTATCTTCAAGGGCTTGAAACTGCTAAAGAACTTTATTCTGAGCCACCCTACGCTTCAGAATTAACTCAATTTAAACGCATTTTTAGTGGTGAAATTGCACAATTGCCAATAGAGAAAATTCAATCAGATGGGTATGTCATTCATACCCTAGAAGCTTCTCTTTGGTGTTTGCTTAATAGCACTTCTTATGCAGAGGCGGTGCTAAAAGCAGTGAATTTAGGCGAAGATACTGATACGACGGCTGCGGTTACAGGTGGCTTAGCAGGTATTTATTACGGAGTCGAAAATATCCCTCCTGAATGGATCAATCAACTTGCCAGAAAGCAAGATATTATCGACCTAGCTGCCCGTTTAAACGCAGCCATTTAAAACCGCTTTTATCCTTCTGGCTCAATCCCCGCAGCCCGAAGCTGTTCTGCTAGTCTTGCCGCTCGTTGCTCTGCCTGTTCCGCCCGCTGTCGCTCTTGTTCTGCGCGTTCTGCACCGGTAGGGATAATAGTCCCCTCTTGATTGCGCCAACGCAGCCAAGTCTGTTCTACACCTTCAAAGGCACCTTGCCACAAAGTTAAACCCAGTCCGACTTGCTCTAACCACGTTTCATCCAAAAGGTTATAGCGAGTTCCTTGCAATTCATAAATCTGAAGTGGTGTTTCTCCTAGCTGTTGCAAGGGATCAAAGACAACATAGTAACCGATACCAATTCGAGCATAATCCCGCAGCTTGCTACCGAGTTCATTTCCAACTCGATTGGAGACAATCTCAATTACTAATTCTGGAGGCTTACCAAATTCCCAAATAAAATAGGCTCGGTTTTGCTTTTGCCGCCAATCTGGAGTCACACTAACCTCTAAGCTAAGGAAGACATCCGGTACCAGAGGTGGTTGGTTGCGGCTATAAAATAAGCCGACGTTAGCACACACCAGAAAAGGAATACTACTCAACCAGCCACTGTACAGGGATTCTACGAGGAGACGTTGTTGCTTTGCAGAGAAGATGTTATCCACTGGGGTATCGTCTTCGGTGATAATGTGGCTGATATCTGGTGACGGAACTTCTTCAATGGTCAATATTTCAGACATGATGGCAGTCCTCTTAATCAGCAGCTAATCCTTAACCTTTATTATCTTTCCTATATGTAGTGAGTGATATCTCCTGTAAGTTACTGGTACAAGTTTAATTACAAATGTGTCTATATTTTTGAGAAAGACTTCTTGTTAGGGTGGTTTCTGGATACACAACAGAAAACACCAATCAATAGACCTCCTGCATGAACCAAGAAATATCTCGCCAATTTCCTTTGTATCTGCGGTCAAAAACCTCAAGATTACTATTCATGCAAGAAGCCTAATCAATTAAAAAGTCCGCTTATGCGGACTCTAAGAATTCTAGATTAACTTTGATCTAGCAATAGAAGCAAAGCTTAGGACATGTATGTGTCTACTGCTATAAATGACCTAGGGATTGTCTAAGAGCAAACCACTACCGACTAGCAACAGGTGGAAGCGCTAATCGGGGTTCAGGAGAGGTTCTACGACCATTCTGTGGAACCTCCGACGGTACATCCTGGAGTAAAATATCGCGAATGAGTCGTGCTGCTACTCGCTGCACCAAACCCCCGGCAATTTTTTGTCCCATGTTCTGTGTTTCCGGTTTCGTTAACAACTGAGGAATCACAGGTAAGATTTGCAGGGGATCAAAACCGGGCGTATCTTTCAGAATGTCCCAAATCCGTTTAATGTTCTCCAAATTTTGGGGAGTTGCTGTCGTGGGGGGTGCTTCGTTAACTGCTAAACCCACGCGCTTTTGCAACGAATAAGTGACATTTTGGAAAGTTTGACGCCCTAAGGTATCTACTCCCTTGATGATTTCCTCGGTCAGGTACTCACGAATGAAAGCGCCCCGTTCGGAGAACAGAAAGTCTAGTGTTTGATTGAGTGCTTGATTAAGATCGAACTCATCACTATGGCGGGCATTTTTTAACAAGTTTTCCAGACGATTCCAGCGAAACGTGCCATCTTTGAACAATAAATCGCGCAATGATGTTCGCAAATCTGGAGAAGGATCAGTTAGTAACCGCTTAGCCACATAAGGATAA
>Ga0196963_10000533_pt1 | contig 33823 bp, 25 predicted proteins | sample S1_5metaG_FD_148600 | JGI IMG/M metagenome (GOLD analysis project Ga0196963, IMG submission 148600) | Soil microbial communities from Anza Borrego desert, Southern California, United States - S1_5 | ecosystem: Environmental > Terrestrial > Soil > Desert | place: USA: California | collected...
TCCGTCGCCATGGAGACGGCAGGGGCATGAGCGGAGACTTCGCTCGTGAGCGAGGACGCTCACTTGATGGAGACGGCAGGGGCATGAGCGGAGACTTCGCTCGTGAGCGAGGACGCTCACTTGATGGAGACGGCAGGGGCATGAGCGGAGACTTCGCTCGTGAGCGAGGACGCTCGCTTGATGGAGACGGCAGGGGCATGAGCGGAGACTTCGCTCGTGAGCGAGGACGCTCGCTTGATGGAGACGGCAGGGGCATGAGCGGAGACCTTCGCTCGTGAGCGAGGACGCTCGCTTGATGGAGACGGCAGAGGCATGCTGGGCGCGCGCCGAGGCGGCGCGCGAGGCGGCGCGCTTCGGCGAAGCGATCGCCTCCTATCGCCGGACCCTGGCGCTGGTGCCGGGCTTCGCTGCCGGCCACGGCAATCTCTCGCTGGTCTTGCAGATCCTGGGCGCCTTGCCGCAGGCGCTGGCGCCGATGCGGCGCGCTGCCATGCTCGATCCGGGGCATGCGCTGATCGCGTGCAATCTCGCGACCGTGCTTCTCGGCCTTGGGCAGGCCCAGGCGGAGCGTGTCTTCCATCATGCGCTCGTGCTCGATCCGGCGATGGCGCCGGCCTGGCTCAATCTCGGTGCCGTGCTTCAGGGCAAGGTGCGTCTGGGCGAGGCGGCGCGGGTGACGGCGCGCGCGCTCGCGCTCAACCCCCGGCATGCCGAGGCCTGGAACAATCTCGGGCTTTTTCGCCTGGAAGCCGGCGAGGCGGCGGCGGCGCTCGCGGCGTTCCGCAAGGCCGTCGACGGAGGCGGCTCGCCTCGCGCCCATGCCAATCTGATCGGCGCGCTGCGTCTCGCCGAGGGCGTCGGGCCTGTGCAGGAGCTCGCCGAGGCCCGGCGCTTCGCCGCGCGCCACGCGCCGCCGCCGCTTCCCGCCGCGCCGCTGCGCGATCGCGATCCCGATCGCTTTCGCGATCCCGATCGCTTTCGCGATCCCGAGCGCCGGCTCAGGATCGGCTATGTCGGCGCCGACTCCTTCCGCCTGCATACCGCGGCGGTGTCGCTGCTGCCGCTGATCGAGGCGCATGATCGAAGCCAGGTCGAGGTCGTCTGCTATTCCGACGTGCTGCCGGGCGCGGCCGATCACGTGACCGAGCGCTTCGCGCGCGCGGCGGCCCTGGTGCCGAGCTTTCATCTCGCCGATGCCGATCTCGCCCGGCGGATCCGCGCCGACGGCATCGATATCGCCGTCGACGTCGTCGGATATCCGGGGGGCTCGCGCCTGCTGGCGCTGGCGCAAGCGCCGGCGCCGGTGCAGGTCAACCTGCTGCTGATGGGCTCATTCGGCCTCGATGCCGTCGGTTTCGCCATCGGCGACGAGGTGCTGACGCCGCCGGGCATGGAGGCGGCTTTCAGCGAGACCCTGCTGCGCATCGATCTCGCCTTCGTCTACGAGCCGCTGACACCGACGCCGGATGCGCGTGCCCGCGGCGACGACGCCGCCCGCGACGCCGCCGCCGCCCGCGACGCCGCCGCCGCCCGCGACGCCGCCGCCGCCCGCGGCGATGGCGCCGCCCGCGGCGATGGCGCCATCGTCTTCGGCAGCTTCAACCAGGCGGCCAAGCTCTCGCCTGGCTGCATCGCCACCTGGGCGCGCCTCCTCGAGCGCCTGCCCGCGGCGCGCCTGAGCCTGCGCGCGCGCGCCTATGGCGATCCGCTCGTCGCCCGCCGCCTCGAGCAGGCCTTCGCCCGCCACGGCATCGCGCCGTCGCGGCTTGAGCTGCGCGGCTGGGCCGGCGCCGATCATCTCGCGGCCTATCGCGACATCGACATCGCGCTCGATCCCTTTCCCTATGGCGGCGTCATCACCAGCTGCGAGGCGCTGTGGATGGGCGTGCCGGTGATCAGCCTCACCGGCGATCGCGTGCTCGGCCGCTACGGCACCGCCTTCCTTAAGACGCTGGGCTATCCTGAGCTCGCCGCCTCCGGCACCGATGCCTATGTCGAGGCGGCGGTGGCGCTCGCTTCCGACCGCCGGCGCCTGGCCGCGCTGCGTGCCGGCTTGCGCGCACGCATGGCGGCATCGCGGCTCTGCGACGGCAAGGCTTTCGCGCGCGAGGTCGAGGCCGCCTACCGCACCATGTGGCGGCGCGTCGTCGCGCAGCGAAGCCTCGCATCGTGACCGGGAGCGCGGAGAGAAGCTGGGCCAGCGCCGAGGCGGCACGCGAGCAGGGACGCTTCGGCGAGGCCGAGGGCGCCTATCGCCGGACGCTGGCGCTGATGCCGGGCTTCATGGCCGCGCATGCCAATCTCGCGCTCGTGCTCGAAGCGCAGGCGCAAACCGAGGCGGCGATCCGCGCAACCCGACGGGCCATGCATCTGTCTCCCGACCATCCGCAGCTTCTCTTCAACCTCGGCAATCTTCTCTACGCCACCCGCCGGCCCGGCGCCGGCGCCGCCTTCCGCCGGACGCTCGCGCTCGGCCCCGGCCAGGCCGGCACCTGGCTCAATCTCGGCAATGCGCTCGACCGCGAAGGGGCCTTGAGCGAGGCGGCGAAGGCGGCAGCGCGCGCGCTCGCGCTCGTGCCTGTCTATGCCGAGGCCTGGCTCAATCTCGGCAATGCGCTCAAGAGCCAGGGATGCATCGAGGAGGCGCTTCTCTGCTACGACCGCGCGCTCGCGCTCAAGCCCGGCTACACCGATGCCGCTCGCAATCGGCTCGGCGCCCGGCTCTACCTCGATGACGACGAGGAACGCCAGGGAGAGGCAGCGAGGGATTTCGTCCGCCGCCACGGCCCGCGCGCGCCGCTGCCAAGGAGGGCGGACCCGCTCGCCACGGCGCCGTCGCGCGCGCGCCGCCTCGCTGTCGGCCTGCTGACCTCCGATCTCTGCGACCATCCGATCGGGCGCAACCTCGCCGGGCTGATCGAGCATCGCGATGCGAGCGAGATGGGCCTCGCCGTCTACGACACCGGCGCCAGCGATGATCCGGTCAGCGCCTGGTTTCGCGGCAAGGTCGATCTCTGGCGCAACGTCGCCGCCCTCTCCGACCGAGAGATCGCCGAGCAGATCCGCGCCGACGGCATCGACGTGCTGCTCGTGCTCGCCGGCCGCTTCGACCGCAACCGCCCGCTGGTCGCGGCATGGCGGGCGGCGCCGGTGCAGCTCGCCATGTATGACGGCGGCGCCTCCGGCCTCGGCGAGGGCGAAGACCCGCCCATCGCCGGCTGGATCACCGACCGCTGGCTTCATCCCGAAGGAGAGCGGGCCGGCGGCGACCGGCTTCTGCGCCTGCCGTTCTATTGCAGCTTCCTCAAGCCCGTCCCGCCGCCGGCGAGCCGGCAGCAGGCGCCGGCGAGCCGGCAGCAGGCGCCCTCGCATCGTCCCGGTGCGGCCGGCATCGTGCTGGGATCCTTCTCCAACCCCGCCAAGCTGTCGCCGGCGACGCTCGCCGCCTGGCGGGCGATCCTCACGCGCCTGCCCGCGGCGCGGCTCCTCCTCAAATATCGCGGCTTCTACGGCGATCCCGGGGTCCGCGCCCGCATCCTCGCCGCGATCGGCGCCGAGCAAGGCGATCGCCTCCGCTTCCTCGCCGCCACCGAGGACACCAAAGCGCATCTCGAGCGCTACGCCGAGATCGACATCGCGCTCGATCCCTTCCCCTTCTCCGGCGTCACCACCTCCTTCGAGGCGCTGTCGATGGGCGTGCCCGTGCTCACCCTGGCATGCCGGGCCGCGATCGGGCGCACCACCGCGGCGATCTTAGGCCCTCTCGGCCTCGAGGAGCTCGTCGCCCGCTCGCCGGCGGATTATGTCGAGCGCGCCGTCGCCTTGGCGCCGGATCGCCACCGCCTCGCCCGGCTTCGCGCCGAGATCCCCAAGCGCCTCGAGGCCTCGCCGCTCACCGACGGCAAAGCGCATGCCGCGGCTCTCCTGCAGATGTTCCGCCGGCTCTGGCAGGAATACAGCGCGCGCGAGCGCCGGCCATGAGGCTCGCCCCACGGCCGCGGGCAATCCCGTGACGGCGACGGCGGAGAGCCTCTGGGCAAGGGCCGAGAGCGCGCGCCAGCACGGCGATCTCGCGGCGGCGGCCGAAGCCTATCGCCGGCGCCTGGCGCTGACGCCCGGCTTCGCGCCCGCTCATGCCCAGATCGCCGTGGTGCTCGATGCCCTGGCCTCGAGCCCGGCGGCGGCCCTGGCGGTCCTGCGCGCGCTGGCGCTCGCGCCCGATCAGCCGGGCTTGCGCTTCAACCTCGGCACCATTCTCGCGCGGCTCGGACATCCCGCCGCCGCGCCCGCCTTCCGCCGCGCGCTGGCGCTCGATCCGGCGATGACCCAGGCCTGGCTCAATCTCGGCGTCGCTCTCCAGCGCGAGGGCGCGCTGAGCCGGGCGGCTCGCGCCGCGGCGCGAAGCCTGGCGCTCGCCCCGGCGCTGGCCGCCGCCTGGAACAATCTCGGCAATGCGCTGAGCGGCCAGGGCCGCGCCGAAGAAGCGCTCGCCGCCTACCGGAAGGCGCTGGCGCTGATGCCGGATTTCGCCGATGCGGCGCGCAACACGCTCTGCCTCGGCCTCTATCGCGACGACGACGATGCGCGCGCCGGCGAGACGATGAGCGCCTTCATCCGCCGCTACGGGCCGAGAATCCCCGCCGCGATCGCAGCGCCGGATGTCGAGCCCGAGCGCTGCTTGCGCATCGGGATCCTCTCCTCCGATCTCGGCGATCACCCGGTCGGCTGCAACCTCGCCGCCCTCTTCGCCCATCGCGACCGCCGCCTCACCTGGCTTGCCGCCTACGACACCGCCGCCCGCGCCGATGCGGCCAGCCGCTGGTTTCGCGCCCAGGCCGATCTCTGGCGCAGCGTCGCCCCGCTCTCCGATCGCGACATCGCGCGCCTGATCCGCGCCGACTCGATCGACATCCTGGTCTCGGCTGCCGGACGCTTCGATCTCAACCGCCCGCTGGTCGCGGCATGGCGCGCCGCGCCGGTGCAGGTCGCCATGCATGATGGCGGCCCCAGCGGCATGGGCGAGGGCGAGGCGCCCGCGATCGATGCCTGGATCACCGATCGCTGGCTGCACCCCGAGAGCGACGAAGACGCCGCCCGCGACGGTGACGCCGCTCGCGACGAAGACGCCGCTCGCGACGAAGACGCCGCTCGCGACGAAGACGCCGCTCGCGACGAAGACGCCGCTCGCGACGAAGACGCCGCCCGAAGCCATGCCGGCGGCGACCGCCTGCTCAGGCTTCCGCTCTTCTATAATTTCCTCGCGCCCGACCGCCCGCCGGCGGCGCATCGCCCCGATCCCGCCGGCATCGTCTTCGGCTCCTTCTCCAACCCCGCCAAGCTCTCGCACGCCGTGCTCCGCAGCTGGGCCGGCATCCTCGCGCGCCTGGCGCAGGCGCGCCTCGTCCTCAAATATCGCACCGCCTATGGCGACCCCGAGCTCGTCGCGCGCCTGCGCAGGCTGATCGCCGAGGCCGGCGGCGATCCGGAGCGCCTGGTCTTCGCCGCCGCGCCCGAGACCGGGCATGTCCATCTCGAGCGCTACGGCGCCATCGACATCGCCCTCGATCCCTTTCCCTTCTCCGGCGCCACCACGACCTTCGAGGCGCTGTGGATGGGCGTGCCGGTGGTGACGCTGGCCTGCCGGGCCGCGATCGGCCGCACCACCACGGCGATCTTAGGTCCTCTCGGCCTCGAGGAGCTGATCGCCGCCTCCGCGGCCGATTATGTCGAGCGCGCCGTGGCGCTGGCCGGGGACGGCGACCGCCGCGCCCGGCTCCGCCGCGAGATCCCCGAACGCCTCGCCCGATCGCCGCTGATCGACGGCAAGGCCTATGCGGCGAGCCTCGAGGCGGCGTTCGGCCGTCTCTGGCGCGAGCGCGGCTCGTCTCGTGCGCAAGCGGCCTCGGTGTTGCGCTAAAACCCGCTCATGGCGCGCCTCGCCTTCCTCGACCGCATCGCCTGGGACTATCGCGTCGACACGCCCGAAGAGCGCCCGCTCGGCGGCTCGCAATCGGCGCTCTGCTATCTCGCGCGTGCGCTTGCCCGCGCCGGCCACGAGGTGCGCACCGTGACGATGACGCGAAGCCCGGCGCGCATCGACGGCGTCGACTGCCTCTCAGGCCTGGGCGGCTTCGGGCTCTTCGCCGGCGCCGATGCCGTCATCGTCCTCAACGATCCCGATCCCGAGGTCGCCCGGGCGCTGCGCCTGCATATCGGCCCCGGCGCGCTCCGCGTGCTCTGGACCCAGCACGATGTCGACCAGCCGGCGATCGCCGCCTTCGCCGAGCCCGAGACGCGCCGGCAGTGGGATCGCGTCGTCTTCGTCTCCGACTGGCAGGCGCGCGCCTATCGCTCGAGCTTCGGCGAGGATCCTCCGGGCATCGTCATCGGCAATGCGATGGCGCCGGCCTTCCAGGCGCTCTTCGCCGAGGGCGAGCCCGTGCTCGCATCCAAGCGCGAGCCGAGGCTGATCTACACCTCGACGCCGTTCCGCGGCCTCGAGGTGCTGCTCGATGCCTTCCCGCTGATCCGCGCTGCCGTGCCGCAGGCGCGCCTGAGCGTGCATTCCAGCCTCGCCGTCTACCAGGTCGAGGAATCCCAGGATGCCTATCGCGACCTCTACCGGCGCTGCCGGGCGACCGACGGCGTCGACTATCAGGGCCAGGTCGCGCAGCCCGCGCTCGCCCAGGCGCTCAAGCGCGCGCTCTGCTTCGCCTATCCCTCCACATTCCCCGAGACCTTCTGCACCTCGGCGCTGGAGGCGATGGCGGCAGGCTGCCTTGCCGTGCTCGGCGATCTCGGCGCGCTCGCCGAGACCGCCCAGGGCCTGGCCGAGCTCGTGCCGCCGGCCGAGGATCCGGCGCTCTACGCCAGGCGCTTCGCCGATGCCGTCATTCCCTTCCTCGCCGAGCCCGAGGCGCTGGCGACCAGGCTTGCCGCGCAGCGCCGCCAGCTCCTGGCCACCGCCACCTGGGAGGCGCGCGCGAAAATCTGGAGCCGCTGGATCGACGCGGCGCTGGCGGAGCGTTGAGTGAACGACACGATCCGCCTCTGCCGGTGCGACCTCGCGCTTAGCCCCGATCTCGCCCCGGCGCTGGCCGCGCTCGGCGGCCTCGCGCACGCGCCGCGCTGGCTCGCCCGGTCGCTCGCCGTCGCGCCCGCGCTCGTCGATGCGCGCATCAACCTCGCCGCCCGGCTCGGCCCTGCCGCCGCCCAGGCGATGCTGCGCCCGGCGCTGGCGCTCAAGCCCGACGAGCCCTCGGCCTGGTTCAATCTCGGCGTCGCCCGCGCGCGCTCGGCGCAAGCCGCCGCCGCCTATCGCCGCTCGCTGGCGCTCGCGCCCGCCGCCGATGCCGCCGCCAACCTCGCCGATGTGCTGCGCGACGGCGATCCGCTGATCGCCGCCATCCCCTTCTATCGCCGCGCGCTGGCGCTGGCGCCGGCGCATCCCGTGCTCATCGAGAGCCTCGCCTTCACGCTCCACTACGATCCCCGTGCCGCCAGCGAGGAGATCTTCCGCCTCAACCGGCGCTGGGGGGCGCTGCTTGCGCGCCCGAGGGCGCTGCCTGCGCGCCCGGGGGCGCTGCAGCAGCGCTTTCCCGCGCCGGCATCGGCAAAGCCGGGCGCGCCCCGAAGCCGGCTGCGCGTGGGCTATCTCTCGGCCGATCTCCACGACCATCCGGTCGGCCGCAACCTGGTCGGGCTGATCGAGCATCACGACCCGGGCGCCGTCGAGGTCTTCCTCTATGCCGGCCGCGCCGGCGAGGACCGCATCGTCAGGCGCCTCAAGGCGGCCGCGGCCGCGTGGCGGATGACGCAGGATCTCGACGACGACGCGCTCGCCGAGCGCCTCCGCGCCGACCGCCTCGATCTCCTGGTCTTCCTCGCCGGCCACACGCCCGACAACCGTCTCAGCCTCGCCACCCATCGCACGGCGCCGCTGCAGCTCGCCATGCACGACCTCACCACCAGCGGGCTCGGCGAGATCGATGCCGTGCTCGGCGACGAGGCGACGATGCCGGAAGGCGGCGAGGAGCGCTTCGTCGAGCGCATCCTGCGTCTGCCTTCCTTCTATCTGCACGAGGCGCTGCCCCAGGTGGCGGTCGCGCCGCGCGCGCCGGGCGCCGAAGCGCCGCTTCTCCTCGTCTGCGCCAACAACCCGGCCAAGCTCAACGACCGCGTCATCGATCTCTGGATGGAGATCCTGCGGCGCCTGCCCGAGGCGCGCCTCCTCCTCAAATATCGCGACCGCTTCGGCGATCCCCTGATCCAGGCGCGCTGGCGCGATCGGGCCGGCGCGCTCGCCGGGCGCCTCGTCTTCCATGCCGGCGACGAGGATCTCGAAGCCCATCTCGCCGTCATCGGCGCCGCCGACATCGCCCTCGACCCGTTCCCCTTCAACGGCGCCACCACCACCTACGAGGCGCTGTGGATGGGCGTGCCGGTGATCACCCTCAAGGGCCGGCGCTTCGTCGGCCGCGCTTGCGCCTCGATGCTCGAGACAATCGGCCTCGCCGAGCTCGCGGCCTCCGACGAGGCCGATTATCTCGCCAAGGTGCTGGCGCTCGCCGCCGATCCTCAGCGCCGCGCCGCCTTGCGCGCGACCTTGCGCGCCCGCCTCGAAGCCTCGCCGCTGCTCGATGCCGCCGCCTATGCGCGCGCCGTCGAGGCGCAGTATCGCCGGCTCTGGGAAGAGCAGGGCGATCGTGAAAGAACGAAATCCAGCCCGAGATGACCGATCCCGCCGCGACCGGGCTGCGCCGGCATCTATGCGCGAACCCCGCCGATCCTCTCGCGCTCGAAGCGCTCGGGCGCCACGCCGGCAAGCCCGGCTGGATCGCGCGTGCGCTCGGCGTCGCGCCGGATTTCGTCGAGGCCTGGATCAACCTCGCCGCGCAGACGACCGGGCACGGCCGGCCCGGCGCCGCCGAGACCATGCTCAGACGCGCGCTCGCGCTCGCACCATCCCAGATCGCCGCCTGGATCAATCTCGGCATCGCGAGCGACGCTGGCGTCGCCAGCGGCGCTCGCGTCGCGACCGATGCTGGCCTCGCGGCGCCGGCGATCGCCTCCTATCGCCGCGCGCTGGCGCTCGATCCCGCCGCCCTCGATGCCGCCACCAACTTAGGCCAGCTGCTGACGGCACGCGCTCCCGGCCAGGCCGAGCCGGGCCTGAAGCGCGCCATCGCGCTCTTCCCGATGCTCGCCCCCGCGCTGCTCGCGCCCGCGCTGAACGCGCTGGCCATCCTCTATCGCAGCGGCGCCGACAACGACGCCGCGGCGCGCTGGTTCGCACGCGCCGAAGCCCTGCTGCCCGAGCAGCCGGCGCTCGCCAGCAACCGGCTCCTGCAGCTCGCCTACAGCCAGGTCTCGCCCGAGACGCTGCTCGCCCGCCATCTCGACTGGGCCCGCCGCTACGCCTCGTCGCCGGCTCTGCCGCCAGATCCCGATCGCTCACGCGGTCCCGATCGCTCACGCGATCCCGAGCGGCGCCTGCGCCTGGGCTATGTCTCCGCCGATCTCTCCCGCCACCCGGTCGGCTTCTTTCTGTTGCCCGTGCTCGTCCATCGCGACCCCGCCCGGCTCGAAACCATCTGCTATTCCGGCGGCGGCACGGGCGACCTCATGACCCGGCGCCTGCGCCTTGCCGCCGATCGCTGGGTCGAGACGGCCGGCCTCGACGACCGCGACCTCGCCCGCCGCATCCGCGCCGACCGGGTCGACATCCTCGTCGATCTCTCGGGCCATACCGGCGCGCATCGCCTCGGCGTCTTCGCGCAAAAACCGGCGCCGCTGCAGGCAAGCTGGGCCGGATATCCCGCGACCACGGGGCTTGCGCAGATCGACTACCTGATCGCCGATCGCCATCAGATCGGGCCAGAGGACGAGCGTTTCTATAGCGAGCGCATCCTCCGCCTCGAGCCCGGCTATGTCGCCTATATGCCGCCCGAGGACGCGCCCGAGGTGGCGCCGCTGCCGGCAGAGAAGCAAGGCCGCGTCACCTTCGGCAGCCTCAACAACGTGGCCAAGCTCAACCCGGAGGTCTTCGCGCTCTGGGCCGAGCTGCTGCGAAGCGTGCCGGGCTCGCGCCTGCTGCTCGCCTGGGCGAGCCTCGGCGATGCGCGCACGAGAGCCCGACTGCGCGCCCGCGCCGAAGCCGCCGGCATCGCCGCCGACCGCCTCGTGCTGCGCCCCGGCGCCACCGGCGCCGGCTTCCTCGCGCAGTACCGCGAGATCGACATCGCGCTCGATCCCTTTCCCTATTCCGGCGGCCTCACCACCTGCGAGGCGCTGTGGATGGGCGTGCCGGTGGTGACCTGGCCGGGCCGGCGCTTCGCCTCGCGCCACAGCGCCAGCCATCTCTTCCAGGCCGGGCTCGCCGACTGGATCGCGCCGTCGCCCGCCGCCTATGTCGCGCGCGCGATCGAAGCGGCGGCCGATCTTCCCGCTCTCGCCCGCCTGCGCGCGACGATGCGCACGCGCCTCGCGGCCTCGCCGCTGCTCGATGCGCCGGGATTCACCGCGAGGCTCGAAGCGCTCTATCGCCGGATCTGGCGCGCCTGGTGCGAGGGCACGCCCGCATGAGCGATCCAGCGATGCGCACCGGCCTTCGCCGCCTCATCGCCGCCGATCCCGCCGCGGACGAGGCCTGGCGCCGGCTCGCCTTCGCTCTCTTCGCCGAGAACCCGGCCGACGCCACCGCTCTTCTCGGGCGCGCCATGGCGCGAGAGCCGAGCGCGCTCGACTGGAGCAATCTCGCCGAGATGCGCCGCGCCTCCGGAATCGACGGCGCCCGGCTCGCCGCCCGGCGCGCGCTGGCGCTGGCGCCCGGGCTCGCCGCCGCCCACAACAATCTCGGCAATCTCCTGATCCAGGCCGACCGCCCGCTCTCAGCATTGCCGCGCTTCGCCCGCGCGCTGGCGCTCGACCCGCAGCATCGCGAAGCCGCCTACAACCATGCCGCGACGCTGGCCGAGCTCGGCTGGCATGCACGCGCCATCCGCCTCTACGACGCGCTGCTCGCACGCTTGCCGGATTTCTTCGAAGCGCGCTGGAACCGGGCGCTGACGCTGCTGGCCGCCGGGCGCTGGCGCGAGGGCTGGCAGGAGCACGAGCTCCGTCACGCGCATCCTCGCTTAAGCCCCCGCCGCTTCCCCTTCCCGAGATGGGAGGGCGGCGATCTCGCCGGACGACGCATCCTGCTCGCATCCGAGCAGGGTCTCGGCGACACGCTGCAGTTCCTGCGCTACGTGCCGGAGATCGTCGCCCGCGGCGGCCGCGTCATCCTCGACGTGCAGGCGCCGCTGCTGGCGCTCGCGCGCTCGATCGAGGGCGTCGAGCATGTCCTCGCCAGCGAGCGGGTGCTCGCCCGCGGCACGCCGATGCCGCCGGTCGATTGCGAAGCGCCGCTGATGAGCCTGCCGCTGCTGCTCGGACCCGACCGCCCGCCGCCGGCGCCGCCCTACCTGAAAGCCGATCCCGCGCGCCGCCGGCGCCTGCGCGCGATCCTCGCCGGCGACGAGCGGCCTAATATCGGCATCGCCTGGTCCGGCAATCCCGCCCATCGCTACAACCGCCGCCGCTCGCTCGACGAGGAGGCGCTGGCGATGCTGGCACGCCTCGACGGCGTGCGCTTCGTCTCGCTGCAGAAGGAGAAAGGCGCGCCTCGCGGCTGGCTCGATCTCGCGCCCGATCTCGACGACACCGCGGCGCTCATCGCCGAGCTCGATCTCGTCATCGCCATCGACAGCGCCGTCGCGCATCTCGCCGGCGCGCTCGATCGCCCGCTCTGGATGCTGCTCGCACCCGGCGTCGACTGGCGCTGGCCCAGGGCCGGGCGCAGCACCTGGTATCCGCGCGCGCGCCAGATCTGGCGCGCACCCGAAGGCAGCTGGGCGCCGGCGATCGCCGCGATCGCCGAGCGCCTCGAGCGCCGGCCCTTCGAGCCCGAGGCGGATTTCTGGTGAACGCCGGCAAGACAGCGGCAGCGCTTCATGCCGAAGGCCTCGCCTGCTGGCGCGCCGGCGATCTCGACCGGGCGCTGGAGGCGATCGGGCGCGCCGTCGACCTCGCGCCCGAAACCGCTTCCATCCGCACCAGCTTCGGCCTCGTGCTCGCCGCGCTGGGTCTCGGGGAAGCGGCGCGGGCGGCATGGCGCGGCGCGCTCGCGCTTCAACCCGCCGCGCCCGAGCCCCAGGTCAATCTCGCCAATGCCGCGCTGGCGGCGCGGCCGCCCGATCAAGACGGCGCGCGCCGTCTCTATCGGCGTGCGCTGGCCGCCGATCCGGCGCATGCCGCGGCGCTCGGCAATCTCGGCCTGCTCGCCGAGCGCGCGGGCGAGCCGGCCTCGACGCTCCGCCTCTATGCGCGCGCGCTGGCGCTCAGCCCCGATCATGCGCGGCTCTGGGCCAATCTCGGCTCGGCCCGGCATTGGCGCGCGCATCTCGCCGAAGCCGGCCGCGCCTTCGATCGCGCGCTCGGCATCGAGCCGTCCTTGCCGGGCGCGCGCTTCGACCGCGCGATCAACCGCCTGATCCAGGGCGATTGGCGCGGGCTCGCCGATTACGAAGCGCGCCTCGAGAGGCCCGGCGCCGTGCCGCCGGGCCTGGCGCTGCCCTTCTGGCAGGGCGAGGATCCGAAAACCCGCCACATCCTGCTCTTCGCCGAGCAGGGCCATGGCGATGCTCTCCAGTTCCTGCGCTTCGTGCCCCGGCTTCGCGCCCTCGGCGCCCGCGTCAGCCTGCTCGCCTCACCGCGTCTCGTACCCCTGCTGCGCGAGATGCCGGGTCTCGACGGCGTGCATGAATTCGCCGCGCCGCCGCCCGCCGATCTCTTGGCGCCGCTGATGAGCCTGCCCTGGCTGCTCGGCCTCGGCGCGGAAACGGCGAAAGCCGTGCCGCCCTATCTCGCGGCGATACCCTCGAACGCGCTCGCCGCCGATGGCAGGAAGCTGGTCGGCCTCCTCTGGGCCGGCAATCCGGCGAACGAGACCGATGCCAGGCGATCGCTGTCGCTCGATCGCCTTCGCCCGCTGCTCGCCCGCGAACGGCTTCGCTTCGTCTCGCTCCAGTTCGGCCCGCATGCCGGCGACGTCGCCGAGCACGGCCTCGAGACGCGCATCGAGAGGCCGCGGCTCGGCGATTTCAAGGAGACCGCCGCGCTGGTGGCATCGCTCGATCTCGTCGTCACCGTCGACACCGCGATGGCGCATCTCGCCGGATCGCTCGGCAAGGAGACCTGGGTGCTGCTCTCGCATGTGCCGGACTGGCGCTGGGGCATCGAAGGCGAGCGCACATCCTGGTATCCCTCGCTTCGTCTCTTCCGCCAGAAGCGCCCCGGCGATTGGGAAAGCGCGATCGCCGCTCTCGTTGCCGCGCTCGACCGGCGCTTCCCCTAGAGGCGGCGGAACCGTGCTAAGCGGGGCCTTCGAGGCCATAGAGGATGTCCATGCAGGTCACGGTGCCCATCTCGGTCGGCGAGCTTCTCGACAAGATCACCATTCTCGAGATCAAGGCCGAGCGCATCGGCGATGCCGCCAAGCGCGCCAATATCGACCATGAGCTCGGCCTGCTGCGCGAGCGGCGCGATGCGCTCGGGCTCGCGCGCGCGAAGGCGGCGGACGAGATCGACCGCCTCGTCGGCGAGCTCGGCCAGGTCAACCGGCGGCTCTGGGATGTCGAGGACGATCTCCGCCGCCTCGAGGCGCGCCAGGAATTCGGCCGCGACTTCGTCGCGCTGGCGCGCTCGGTCTATCGCGAGAACGACCGCCGCGCCGAGATCAAGCGCGCGCTCAACCGCCTGACCGGCTCGGCCCTGGTCGAGGAGAAATCCTATTCCGCCGGATAAGAGCGCCGGGACCGGCGCTCGCGCCGGGACGCCGGCCGATCTCGTGATCCTCGGCGCCGGCGGCCATGCGCGCGTCCTCGCCGATGCGCTTTTCCTGGCCGGGGTCGCGATCGCCGGCGTGGTCGCGCCGAGGGCAGCCGGCGGGGTCTTCGACCTGCCGATCCTCGGCGATGATTCACGCCTGGCTGACCTCGCCGGGACCGGCATCCGCCATGCCGCGCTCGGCATCGGCGACAATGAGCGCCGCCGCAAGGCGGCCGCGCGCGCGCGGGCGAGCGGGCTGGCGCTTGCCGCGGTTTCCCACCCCTCGGCCAGCATCGCGCATGCGGTCGCGCTCGGGGCAGGGGCGGCGGTGCTCGCCGGCGCCGTGGTCAATGCCGGGGCCAGGATCGGCGAGGGGGCGGTGATCAACAGCCTGGGCCTGGTCGAGCACGATGCCGAGATCGGCGCCTTCGCTCATCTCGCGCCGGGGGCGCGGCTCCTCGGCGGCGCCCGGCTGGGCGCGGGCGCCCTGCTCGGCGCCGGGGCGGTGGTGCTGCCGGGGGTGGCGGTCGGAGCCGGGGCGGTGGTCGGGGCCGGGGCCGTGGTCCTCGCCGATGTCGCCGCCGGGAGCTGCGTCCTCGGCGTGCCGGCGCGCGAAAAGCGCAAAACCTGAGGAAAGATCAAGCCGCGACGAGACTCATCTCCTCAAGGCAAGGATCGCTGTTTCACAGTCTCGGGCATAGTCGCGTTAGATATAACCGCGACAAAATTCTTGCGAGGACTAGGAAGGGCCGGCGCCGGCAGGGCTGCCGGGCGGTCCCGGGAAGCGGCCCCCGGCGGCTCCGGAACCGTCGCCGCACGGGCCCTTCCGAGTCGCTGCGGCAGGACAGCAACAACCGCCAAAACCCTAGGAATTACATCGGGAAACTTTGGGCAAGGCGCTTGACAGCTTTCTCTTCGGTCCCGTACAACCCGTACCAGCCTGCGTGCCATAGCTGATGCGGCAGGTAGAGGCTAGCCATCTGCTCATGAGGGGATACATGAATAAGTCGACCAAGTTCCTTCTCGCATCAGTCTCGCCCGTCGCCTTGGCGGCAGGCTGGGCGGTGCTCGATTCTGCGCCGGCGCACGCGACCGTCACTGTCGCCGCGACGGTTCACTCCTACGCTTCCGAGAACTTCATCGGTGCGTCAGGCTCCAGCACGATCTTCGTCAACTCGACCGCCGTCGTCGTGCGCACCACCGGCGCCACGGCGTCGGACTTCGCCGCCGGCTCGATGACCTTCACGCTGTCGAACGGCGCGACCTTCGCGTCCGTGCCGCCGGTGACCACGACCAACGCCACGCTCTCCAGCGGTGCGCTGACCACCGGTTCGACCGCCGTCACCTACTCGGTGACCGTCGCCGGCACGACCTCGACGACGATCACGCTCGGCAACTTCCAGATCAACGGTGTCGGCACGCGGCTCGCGACCTCGGCCCAGGACATCCGCATCTCCTACAACTCGCTGGGCTCGAACAACCCGGCGACGCCGTCGGCCACTCTCGCGATCGGCGCTCAGGCCTACAGCTTCACCGCGAGCAGCACGGCGGTCACCGTCGACCTCGCCAACTCCGGCGCCGGCCTGGTGTTCCGCAACACCGCCGGTACGTCGAACGTCACCTTCGCCAGCCTCGGTACGCTGAGCACGGGTGCTGCCTTCGCTAACGCCAACGACATCAGCGGCGGCGCGATCTTCTCCGCCGGCTCGTCCGACACGCTGCGCGCGATCATCAGCGGCAACTTCAGCGGCTTCTCCAGCATGTACGCCACCACGGCGGCATGCGCTGCCACCGCACCCTCGGGCGCGGTTGCCGCGACGCTGACGAGCACCTCGGCGACGATCAGCCCGCTGCTGATCGGCAGCGTCTACAACATCTGCGCCATCGCCGGCGGCAGCTCGATCGTCGCGTCGGGCACGATCACCGGCCAGACGTCGCTCACCTTCGCTTCGCGCACGGTGACCGGCATCACCTACACGCCGGGCGCCTACCCGCACTCGGCTTCGACCCTCGCCACCCTGTCCTATAACGGCTCGGCGGTGACGGCCTTCTACGTCGTCGGTCTCGGCTCCTACATCAGCGCCATCCGCGTGACCAACCCGTCGGGCACCAACGGTAGCGTCTTCGTGCAGGTGACTCCGGATACGACCGGCACGCCGGTGCGCGGGCTGCTCGACAGCACGCTGGCGGCAGGTCAGTCGAAGTTCTATCTGGCCTCCGACATCCGCACCGCGGTCGGCACCTCGGTGCTCACCGACTCGAATAACCGCGCTCAGGTGGTGTTCCTCACCTCCTTCTCCAATGCGCAGGTGCAGAACTTCATCGTCAACCCGGGTGGCGTCCTCTCGGGCGGCACCTCGGTCCAGGGTGCGAACACGATCGGTAACTAACCAACCGGTCAGCGCTTAAGGGAGAGGGGGTCTTCGGACCCCCTCTTTCTTTTTGCGCGGGCGCTGGACGGACTCGATCCGCAAGAGAGGGCTTCGGCCCCCTCTTCCTTTTGACGCGTCCTCGCCGCTACGGAGTCGATCCGGAAGAGGGGCTTCGCCCTCTCTTCCTTTTGACGCGTCCTCGCCGCTACGGACTCCATCCCGAAAGAAGGGCATCGCGCTCTCTCCATCCGGCGCTTCACCGCGGACGGACTCGGATCTCTTTGCGCGAGAACAGAGACGTCCCTCTCTTTCTGTTTTGAGGGTCGGCGCAGCCTTAAGGTAGGGTGCCGCCATGGCCGATCGATCGTCCCCGGGTCGAGGAGCGAGTTTCCTCGTCTTGCTTCTCCTGCTCGCCGCCGCCGGTTGCGCCGAGCGCACGCTGTCATTCCCGATCTCCGTGCTGGCGCCGCCGCCCCAGCCCAAGGCGCCCGCGATCGAGGTCGAGGTCCCGTCAGGCTCGCGCGGCGGCATCGATGTCGCGCCCGTGCCGCGTCGCCCGCAGGTCCCGACCGGCCGGGTCCAGGTCGAGCCCTTCCAGCTCCGGCTCGGCACCGAACCGGTCAGCGCCAATTTCGACCAGATGCCGCTGAACGCCTTCATCAACACCGTCTTCGGCGACATCCTCAAGGTCAGCTACCAGCTCGACACCGGACTCGGCACGCGCACCGATGCGGTGACGCTGCGCGCCGAGCCGCAGACCCCGCAGCGCTTCCTCGAGCTCGTCCGCCAGGTGCTGGCGACATACGGCATCGCCGTCACCGAGCGGAACGGCGTGCTGCTGATCATCCCGAGCGCCACGCTCTCCCAGCAGGTGCCGCAGATCATCCGCTCGCGCGCGCTCTCCGACGTGCCGGTCGGCTTGCGCCCGGTCTTCCAATATGTCGAGCTCCTGCATGCCCGCCCGCAGACCATCGCCCAGGTGATCGGCGACGCCTTCGGCCAGCGAGTCCGCGTCTCGCAGATGGCGGGCAGCAACGCCGTGCTGCTGATGGGACTCCCCGACGATGTGCGCGCCGTGCTCGCCACCGTGCAGCTCTTCGACCAGCCGGCGCTGGCCAACCGGCTGGCGATCAAGCTGACGCCGTCCTACTGGACGGTCGAACGGCTCGCCGGAAAGCTCGCCGAGGTCCTCAAGACCGAAGGCTATGAAGTCTCGAGCCGCATCGATGCCGCCGGCCTCATCCAGATGATCCCGATCGAGACGATCAACTCGATGATCGTCTTCGCTCCCGACCAGACGACGCTCGACCATGTGCTGCAATGGGCGCGCGAGCTCGATCAGCCGAGCCAGGTGATCGGCAACAACACGATCTTCTATTACGCGGTCCGCAACACCAAGGCCGAGACCATCGCGCCGCTGCTCGCCATCATCGACCAGGGCATCGGCACGGGCGGAACCGGCGGAGCCGCTCCCGCTCCGGCCGCCCCTCCCCCGGCCGTGGCGCCGGCTCCCCCCGGCGGCGCCAGCGCCGGCATCGCCGCTCCGACACCGGCTCCCAGCGCGACGCCGAGAGCCGCCTCGGCAGCCCAGCGCATCATCGTCGATCCCGGCCGCAACGCCATCATCTTCAAGGGATCGGCCGAGGAGTTCTCGCAGATCCGCGCGCTGCTCGAGTCCCTCGACCAGCCGGTGCGCGAGGCGCTGATCGAAGTCACCGTCGCCGAGATGCGGCTCACCGACACGCTCAACCTCGGCATCGAATGGGCGATCCGCAACGCCGGACTCGACGGCAGCAAGTTCAACTTCGGCACGCTCGGCGGGCTCGGCATCGGCTCCTCGGGCTTCAACTTCACGGTGCTCAACGATGCCGGCGCCACCCGCGCCGTGCTCAACGCCTTCGCCCGCGACGAGCGCTTCTCGATCCTCTCCTCGCCGAGGCTGCTGACCAAGAGCGGCTCCGAGGCGCGCATCCAGGTCGGATCCGAGGTGCCGATCCTCACCAGCCAGCAATCGGCGCAGACCCCGATCGGCGGCAACCCCTCGATCATCCAGTCGATCCAGTACCGCTCGACCGGCGTGCTGCTCAACGTCAAGCCGGTGATCCATGCCGGCGATCGCATCGATCTCGAGGTGAGTCAGGAAGTCAGCGAAGCCACCGCCAACAACACCTCGGCCATCTCCTCGCCGATCATCAGCAACCGCAAGGTCCAGACCAACCTGACGCTCAAGGACGGCGCCACGGTGATGCTGGGCGGCCTCATCTCCGAGAACCGCGACCTCACCGATACCGGCATCCCGGTGCTCAAGGACCTGCCGGGCCTGGGCCCGCTGTTCAAGACGCAGTCGACCGGCAACCGCAAGACCGAGCTGATCATCCTGATCACGCCTTACATCATCGATTCAGACGAGCAGGCGCGGTCGATCACGGATTCCTTTAGGCAGCGTTTTCCGGTGGTGCCCCGCTAGAGTCTGAGTCGTCGGCTATCGCGGCTGTAAAGACCGCGGTCGCGGCGATCACGCGCTCGGCTTTCGCCGGGTCCTCGCGCCTGACGGCGCTGCGGGCCGGCCCCGCCTCGCGCGCCGCCGCGGACTCGGAAAACTCCGCGGCGGCGCGCGAAGCGTACCGATAGAGTCTGAGTCGTCGGCTATCGCGGCTGTAAAGACCGCGGTCGCGGCGATCACGCGCTCGGCTTTCGCCGGGTCCTCGCGCCTGACGGCGCTGCGGGCCGGCCCCGCCTCGCGCGCCGCCGCGGACTCGGAAAACTCCGCGGCGGCGCGCGAAGCGTACCGAGATGCGCAGCATCTCGGCTTGAGCGAGAGCGCGTGATCGCCGCGACCGCGGTCTTGCGCATACTCGCTGCCGACGACGAAAAACTCAGCGCGGACGAAACAGATAGATCTGCGCCGACTCCCCCTCCGCGCCCGGCCGCCGGGCCTCGATCCGGCTCGGATCGACGCGCACGACGACGCGGCCATCGGGCAGATTCTCGCCGGGCCGGCGGAGGACGAATTGCGGACGCGGCGCTCCCGGCGGCTGGGTCTGCACGATCGCCGCCAGGCCCTCGCCCCAATCGGCGGTGCCGACGATCCGCCACGGACCGGTCTGCGCCGGAGTCGCCGCCGGCGCCGCCTGCGGCTGGGCGGTGGCGAGACCGATGGCTTGAGGCGCGGTCCAGCCCCAGGTGTTGCGCTGGGCGAGCAGCCGCGCATTGGCCGCGGCATCCGAGGGCTTCCACTCGATCGGCACCCAGGCCTGGGCCCGCGCCGCCGCGGCGACGCCGGCTCCCGGCAGCGGCCGGCTCCAGCCGGAGATCACGGCCAGCACCAGCGCCACGACTCCGAGCGCGCCGAGGCGGAGATCGGAGGTGTTCATCGCTCTCAGGAACGTCCCGGCGGGGCCGCTGGCGGCAAGGTCAATCCCGGCGGCAAGGCTCCCGGCGGCAGGACCACGGGCGGGGCGACGCCGGGCGGCAAGCCTCCGGGCGGCACGACTCCCGGCGGCAAGACTCCCGAGGGCGCGGCGGCCGCGGGCGCCGGCGCCGCCGGCGGGGCGCTGCTGCGGAGCGCGGCGGGCGGCAGGGTCGAGGGCACGGTGCAGGCGCCTTGCGTCGGCGGCCCGTGATAGGTGACCACCGTCATGTCGAGGCGCGCGATCGGCTGGCGCACGGTGCGCAAGGTGCGCACCGCGATGGTGCGATCGGTCGCCGCCAGCTTGATCAGGAAAGTCGACAGCGGCTCGGGCGCGAAATCGCCGCTGATCGTGGCGTTGAGCACGCGCAATCCCAATCCCTGCGCCTGGGTCGGATCGCGGTCGACGCGCACCTGCGCGCGGCCGATGCCGCTCTCGCGCGCCGCGCGCGACATCGCTTCCTGGAAATCGGCGAGCGCCCGGCCTTCGGTCTCGGCGACCCACAGGCGCTGGAGCAGGCGTGCCTTCAAGGCCTCGGCCTCGGCGACGCGCGTCTCCCATCCGGACTCGCCGGCGAGCCCGGTGGCGCGCCTGATCTCGAGCTCGGCATCGGCGAGCCGGCGTCCGGCGGCATCGACCGCATCGATCAGCCCGATCAGCCCGTAGCCCCAGAGCAGCAGGAAGATCGCGGCGAGCCCGGCGAGCACGCGCGGATTGGCCCTGGCCTCGCGCTTGAGCGCGTCGACGGCGCGGATGACGCGCATGCGCGCGCTGGCGCGCCGGGATGTCACCGCGGTCATGACCATTGCGGCTTCAGCTTGGCCTGGATCACCAGGACCTTGCCGTCTCCCTGCGGCTCGGCGCGCACGCGCTCGAACATGTTGAGCGCCTCGAACAGGCGCACATATTGAGATGAGTCGAGCGGGTTCTGATGCTGAACGGTGAAGCGCAGCTCGCCGTTCTGGAACGACCAGTCGCCGAGCGTGGTGCCGTTCGGCGGCAGCTGGCCGCCGATCTTGGCGAGCAGCGCCAGCTGGTCGGGATAGGGATCGAGCGCCAGCAGCTGGCGCACGCATTCCATCGCCGTCTGCGCCGCCAGGCGCGCGCGGATCACCGGATCGGCTTGTCGGCGCAGATCGGCGAGGCTGCGCTCGACCGACGCGGTCTTGAGCGTGAGCCGGACCAGCGCCGCGCTCTCGTAAGCCAGCGGCAGCGCGAGCACGACCATCGCGGCGACGGCGAGTCGCGTCCGTCCCGCGTCCTGCACCATCGCCAGCCAGCGCCGCCGCGTGCGCGGCCAGGGCGCGTCGCGGAACGGAACCGTCTCCGGCTCCGGCGGTTGCGCCGACTGCATCCCCGGCGGCAAGGCCGCGGCGCGCTGGAAGCGGCGCCACTCCTCCGGTGCAGGCAGCTCCTGCCACCAGCGGCTGGCGATCAGCTGCCCCTCGCGCCAGGCCTGGCCTTCGAGCCCCTCGATCGAGGCGACGATGCGGGCGCCGTTCTCCGCCGGCTCGGCCAGCGCGGTTTCCGGCAGCACCGCCACGCGCTTGGGATCGAGTCCCTGGGCGCGGATCGCCTCCTCGACCTTGGCCTGGTCCCAGATCCATACCCCGGCCTCGGTCTCGGCCCAGTCGATCAGCATGCCCGGCATGGCATAGGGCGACCATTCGAGGATCTTCAGGCGCAGCGCCGCCTCGCGCTTCGCCGGCGTCAGGTCCTTCGGTACCGTGAAGCGGGCATAGAGGCAGAGCGAGCGCGCCAGCACCCATTGCCTCGAGCCCGAGCCGGGGCCGGGCGGCGTGACGCCGTCACCGCGATGCCAGTAGCGCCGCGGGGTCCGGAAATTCAGCAATCGCATCGCTTTCGGCGCCGCCATTCTCGGCAACAGACGCCAGCTCCATCTGGTAGTCAATACGCCAGGGCGCCTCGAGCGAGGTCGGCGTCAGCGCGAAGACCATCTGGATTCGCCGCCCTCCCGGACGGAAGACGAAGGTCACCCGGAAGACATCGGAAGGGAACGGGATGAAGCGCAGCGGATCGGAGATCACGTAAGGCGCGCCGAAGCCGACCAGGGCATCGGGGGTGAGCAGCGGCGTCTGGCGGCGGAAGGCGACAGCGCGCTCGGCCGCCTCGGCGGTCATGCCGGCGGCGACCTCGAGCACCAGCGCCGGCATGGTGTTGAGATTGTATCCGACGATCGAGGACGCGCTCGCCACCTCGGCCAGCGCTCCCTTGGTCCACAAGGCCGGCTCGGCCCGCCATCCGAGCACCTGGCGCGTCTCCCACACCGTGCGCACCAGCGCGTTCGGCGGCGGCGCCAGGCCCTCGCGCGCATAATCCTCGCGCTCGGCGCCGTTCAGCCGGTTGAGGTCGTCGAGATCGACATAGTCCTGCAGCTTGGCGACCAGCGGATCGAGCCGGTCCTGCTCGATGCCGAGCCGGCCGAGCAGCCGCATCAGCTCCTCGCGCGTGGCGAGGTTGACGTTGATCAGGCCGCGCGAATCCTGGATGGAGAGATCGAGCCTGTCGCCGAAGCGATAAGGCAGGTCGTCGAGCGCGATGAATCTCTCGCCGAGCGCGCCCGAGCCGAAAGGCTGCGAGATCGACAGCTGGCCGATGGCGCGAAGGCCGGTGAGCGAGGTCGCGACCTCGAGCCCGCGCCCGCTCAAGGGCTGCACCATGAAGGCGAAGAGGATGCCGGCCTTGGCATCGGCGAGCGCGGTCTCCTCGCTGACGCGCTGGCGCAGCAGGCGCGCTTCCTCGGTCGCGCGTCCGACCCACAGCGCCAGCATGCTGGCGCCGAGCGCCAGGAAGACGACCAGCCAGAGCGTGGCGACCAGCGCATAGCCGGACTCGGCGCGCGCGGAGCGGGCGGGCGCCGTCATCGGATCGCCCGCAGCAGATCGTTGGTGCCGATCCGGGGCATGGTGGTGCCGAGGACCGAGGCGGCGATCGAGCGGTTCTCGCCGCCGGTGCCCTCGAGCCTGACGAAGCGCGGCAGCTGCGGTCGGTCGCGCGGCACCACCTGTCCGAGCGGCGTGCTGCCGGAGAAGGGCGGCGGCCATTCGCTCCGCCATTCGCCGTCGGGCCCGGCATAGAGGAAGCGCGCGCCCGCGCCCGTCCAGGCAGCGATCTCGCGCCAGGCGCCGTCGGCGCCGCGATAGGAGAGCCGCGTGACGCCGCTGGCATCGGGCAGCAGCCGCCAGCCGAAGGGCGTCGCGGCGCCGCCGGGCAGGTCGATCGGCTTCAAGGTGAGGCCGCTCATCTCCGTGGCGCTGCCGCGGAAAGCGCCGGGCGCCTCGTTGTAGTCGGGCTGCAGCGCCGCGACCGAGCCGCGGAACCACGAGCCGGTGATGGTCTCGTCGAGCGCGCCGTCGAGATGACGGACGAGCCGCACGCGCAGATCGGCGACGCGGGCCAGGCCCTCGAAGACGACGCCGACCACGATCGCGGTCAGCACCAGCACCACCAGCATCTCGATCAGGGTGAACCCCCTCTGGGGGTTCACGCCTTGGGTGAAGCCGCGCGCCGCGGCGCCTCGCTCGCGCATCTCAGCCTCGGTTCGTCGGCGGCGGACCGAAGGGCAGGAGCTCGCGCACCCGCTTATGCCCGACCAGCCGGATCGCGATCGTGCTGCGCACGCGCGTGCCTTCGAGGATCTCGCCGGTGACCTCGTAGAGAGCCGCCTGATGCAGGCCGAGCCCGCGCGGATAGGCCATGACGTCGCTCGCCGGCACCAGCTCCTGGCTGCGCCAGCGGATGCGATAGGCGCCGAACGCATCCTCGCCGCTCGGCCGCTCCATCGGATTGAGGCCGGTGAGGAAGGCGATCGCCGAGAGATTGAGCTCGCTCTCGCGGTTGCTTTCCGCGGCACGGTAGAGACCGTCGAGCGAGCGGCCGACAAAGGCATAGAGCGGCATCACCGCGATCGTCAGCAGCGCGATCGCCATGATCGCCTCGAGCAGCGTGAAGCCACCGGCGCTCTTGCGTCGGCCGGCGACGCTCTTGCGTCGGCCACCGGCGCTCTTGCGCCGTGCGGCGAGGCTGGCGTGTCGCGGCGCGGGTTTGCGCATCATCCGAGACGGCATCATTTCAGGCGGCATCGGGGCGGATCGAGGCGGAAGCGCCGGGTGATGTCGCCGGCCTCGATCACCACCTCGCCGCCCGAGCAGGCCCCGTCGGGGCGGAACAGGATCGGCGGCGTGACCACGACGCGCCAGCTCTCCGGCAGCGCCAGCCTGACCGGCTCGCCGAGGCCGGCGAGCGGATCGGCGGCGCGCGCCACGCGGGCCTCGGCGGCGCGCGCTTCGGCGATCGCGGCCGGAGATCCCGGAACCGGCGGCGGCCAGGTGGAGAGGCTCAAGGCCTTGCCTTCGAGATAGGCCTTGCCGCCGAGCGAGGCGAGCTCGCGCTCGACCCGGTCCTGATCGAGCCAGAACAGGAAGCTCAGATAGAGCTGGTCGAGCCTGGGGATGATCAGCGAGACGACGAAGCCGAGAAGCACCATCACCAGCAGGAGCTCGAGCAGCGTAAAGCCGGCGACGCGGGCGTCGCTCGCGACGCGGGCGTCGCTCTTGCGTCGCTCGCGCGCGCTCATCCGCTTCCCGGCACGCGGCTCAGCTCGAGACGGGCGGGTAGCCGATATAGGCATTGGATGGCGCGGAGCGGCCGTCGGGCCCGAAGCTGAAAAGCGTGAACGGGTTGTTCTCGCGTCCGCGCGGATCGTACTGATAGGGATTGCCCCACGGATCCTGAGGCAGCTGGCCGTCGAGATAGGGGCCGCGCCAGCGCTGGCGCGTCGCGCCGTCGGTCGGCGGCGTCACCAGGATCTGCAGGCCTTCCTCGGCCGAGGGGAAGCGTCCGAGATCGAGGCGCATGGTCTCGAGCGCGCCCTTCAGCATCTTGATCTGCGTCTCGGCGGTGGTGATCTTGGCGCGGTCGAGCTGCGAGAGCAGCCGGGGACCGACCAGGCCCGCGAGCAGGCCGATGATGACCAGCACCACCAGGATCTCGAGCAGGGTGAATCCGCTGGCGGCGGTCGACCGCCAGTCGCGCTGGAGCCGGGCGGCGAGCTTCGTCTCGCGACGAAGCGGACGGAAGAGAGGGACGAGGAGGGAGGTCATAGGGTGATCTGGTTCACGCTGGTGATGGCAAGGATGATGGCGATGAGGAAGACGCCGATGACGCCGCCGATCACTAAGATCGCCAGCGGCTCGATCAGCGTCAGCACCCGCTTCAGCCGGTCGCGGCTGGTGCGCTCGTGCAGCGCGGCGAGCGAGGTCAGCATCTGCGGCAGCTGGCCGGCGCGCTCGCCGACCCGGATCAGGTTGAGGCTGGTGGCATCGAAGCGGGTGTGATCGGCGATCGCCCGCGACAGCGCCTGGCCGCCGCGCACGACGCGTTCGACCTGGCCCATCTGCCGGCCGAGCTGGGCCGAGCGCAAGGCGCCGCGCGCCAGCTCGAGCGCACGCATCAGGGCGACCTTGTTGGCGAGCAGCTTCGCCATCATGCCGGACCAGCGCGCGATCTCCTGCTCGGCGAGCCAGGGACCGATCACCGGAATCCGCAAGCCCAGCTCGAAGAGCTGGCGGCGCGTCTCCGGACGCCGCAACCCCAGCACGGTGAGCGCGACGATGGCGGCAAGGCATGAGAGGCTGACGAGCAGGTTGTCGTTGACGAAGACGCCGATGCCGAGCACCCAGCGCGACAGCGCCGGCAGCTCGTTCATGCGGCCGGCGAACATCGTAGCGAAGCGCGGCACCACCGCGGTGAAGATGAAGAGCACGGCGCCGATGCCGGCGCAGACCAGCACGATCGGATAGGTCAGCGCGTTGCGGAGCTCCTGGTTCAGCCGGTCCTCGGCTTCCATCTGCGCCGCCGCATCCTTGAGCGCGCCGCCGAGCTCGCCGGTCTCGGCGCCGGCCTCGACGAGCTGGAACACGTAAGGCGGAAGCTCGGGGAATCCGGCGCGCAGCGCCTCCAGGATCGAGCGCCCGCGCTTGAGCTGGCGATCCATCTCGGTGAAGGCGCGCGCGAGCCCGCTGTCGTCGCCGCGCTCGGCCAGGGTCGGCAGCGCCTCGGCCAGCGGCACCCCGGCCTCGACCAGCATGGCGAGCTCGCCGATGGCGAGCATGTGCTCGCGGATGCCGAGCGCCTTCTTGCCGCCCTTGAGCGCCTTGGCCTTGGCCTGGTCGAGGACGACCGGGGTCAGGCCGCGGCGCTTGAGCTCGCGGCTTGCCTCCCTGAGGTCGCGGCCCTCGACCTCGCCCTTGAGCAAGGTCCCGTCCGCATTGATCGCTTCGTAGCGGAAGCTCGTCATCCCTCGATCAGGCCCCTGGCCGCTGGTCCCGAGTTCTTAATGAAAGAGAGGCGGTGATTATACCCCTGTCCTCTCCGCAAAGGGGGAGGGCCAGGGGGTGCGCGACTCGCCCCGGCACCAGCGCCGCCACATGGTCCGGTAGGCCGTCTCCAGGTTGCGGGTATAGCGCCTGCCGTCGGTCAGCGGCGAGGCGGCCATGCGCTGGCGGAGCCCGGAGCGCAGGCGCTGGAGCCGGGCGGGGTCGCGGGCGAGCCCGATCGCGATCGCCGCGTATTCCTCGGGCGAGGAGGCCACGAGCGCCTCATCGAGGCCGAGATTGCTCAAATGGCAGAGCCCGACGCGCGAGAACGGCGTCTCGCCCTTGAGCGTCAGCACCGGCACGCCCATCCACAGGGAGTCGCAGGAGGTGGTGCCGCCATTGGCGGGGAAAGGGTCGAGGGTCAGGTCGATGCCGAGATAGGCATCGTACTGGTTCTTCTGGAATCCCAGCGTCTCGATGCGCTCGCGCGCGATGCCGTGACGGGCGAAGCGCTCATGCACCCAGTCCGGCCGCTCGTCGCCGAGCCCGTACCATTTGAGCACGAGCCTCGCCTCGGGCAGCGCCGCGAGGATACGCGCCCACAAGGCGACGACCGGGTCGCGCACCTTGGCGTAGTTGTTGAAGCAGCCGAAGGTGAAGCGGCCGGTGGCGAGGACCGGCGCTTGCGGCGCCGGATCCGGCGCATCCTCGCCCGGCGTGTAGCAGACATGCACATCCGGCAGCCTGACCAGGATCTCGGAGTGCAGCGCCTCGGCGCCGGGCGGCGCGAAATGGGGATCCATGATCCGGTAGTCGATCGCATCGAGCCCGGTGGTGTTGGGATATAGGGGGAAGCTCACCTGCACCGGCGCCGGCTTGCGCGCCATCACCAGCATGCGGTTGCCGGCCATGTGGCCGGTGCATTCGACCAGGATGTCGATCGCATCGGCGCGGATGCGCTCGGCCATGCCCTCGTCGTCGAGATCGACCATCGCATGCCAGGCATCGGCGAGCGGCGCCAGCTTGCGCGTGAAGGCATCGGTCAGCCGCGTCGTCGAATATCCGACGACCTCGAAGCGCTCATGGTCGTGATGCGCCATGAAGGCCTCGAAGAAATATCCGCCGGGATGGCGGCGGAAATCCGGCGAGAGATAAGCGAGCTTGAGCCGCTTCTCGGGATCGCGCGCATTGGCATGCGGGCGCTGGCGGCGGCTGAGCGGCACGCCGAAGCGGGCATTGAAGCGCCGATGCTCGGCGAAGACCTCGTCCGGCGCGATCGTCTCCGAGAAGCAGAGCGTGAAAAGCAGGTTGGAGAAGTAAGCGGCGTCGGCGGGCGCGCGCTCGATGGCGGCGCGGAACAGCAGTGCGGCGCGCTCGAGCTCGCCGCGGTCCTTGGCGAGCTGCGCCAGGGCGTTGTAGCCGTAGGGCTCGTGCGGCGCGATCGCGATCGCGCGCCGCATGGCGCGCTCGGCGGGGCGGATGTTGTCCGCATCCCGGAAGAGCCGCGCCTGCTCGAGATGGAAGGTGGAGACCGCGGGCAGAAGCGCGATCGCGCGCCGGGCTTCGCCGAGCGCGGCGAGAGGCCGCTCGGCCGCGGCCTCGAGCGCGATCAGGCCGGCGCGGGCGACGGCGTCGAGAGGGTCGAGCGCCAGCGCGCGGCGACACCACCGCCGCGCCGCCGCGCCCAGCGACAGCGAGAGCAGCGCGGTGCCGAGCCCGGCGAGCCCGGCCGGCGCCGCCGGCGCCAGCACCAGGGCCTGGCGGAAGCTGCGGCGCGCCGCATCGATGCGGTTCGCGGCCCGCAGCGCCTCGGCGAGGTTGAGGCGGGCCTCGGTGAAGCCGGCATCGAGCATGAGCGCGCGGCGATGCGCCGAGGCGCCGGCCTCCGGATCGTCGCGGCCGAGAGCGACGCCGAGGCTGTTGAGGACCGGCGCGGCGATCGGATCGAGCGCCAGCGAGCGGCGGAAGAGGCGGTGCGCCAGCAGAGGCCTGCCTGCCTGCCAGGCGACGACGCCGAGATTGCCGAGCAGGCGCGGGCTGGGCGCGGCGGCCGCGGCGCGCGCCAGCCATGCGATCGTCGCGGCGAGATCGCCCTGGCGGTAGGTGGCGATGCCGGCGGGCTCGAGCAGATCGGCCGCGCCGGGGTTCTGCCGCAGCGCGTCGGCGAGGCCGGGGATGGCGGGAGGAGCGAGACGGACGGCGCTGGACGCGGGCTGTTCTCGCAGCGCCGGGCTCACTCGGCGAGGCCGGTGATGCGCAGCACTTCCTCGATGCTGGTATCGCCGCGCCAGGCCTTGATGATGCCGTCCTCGCGCAGCGTCCGATAGCCGTGCTTGGCGGCGATGCGCTGAAGCTCCTGAGTCGGCGCGCGCGACAGGATCGCCTCATGCAGATCCGGCGTGACGCTGGCCATCTCGTAGATCGCCATGCGTCCCTTGTAGCCGGTGCCCTGGCATTGGCGGCAGCCGGCGCCATGCCGCCAGTTGGCGCGTCCCTCGAGCAGGCCGGGGAAGCGCTTGCGCAGATCGGCGATGATGCGCTCGACCTCGGCCGAGGGCGTCTCGGCCTGCCCGCAATGCGGGCAGACCAGGCGCACCAGGCGCTGGGCGATCACCGCGCGTACCGAGGAGACGACGAGGAAGGGCTCGACGCCCATGTCGATCAGCCGCGTGAAGGCGCCGATCGCGTCGTTGGTGTGCAGGGTCGAGAACACGGTATGGCCGGTCAGCGAAGCCTGCACCGCGATCTGCGCGGTCTCGCCGTCGCGGATCTCGCCGATCATGATGGTGTCGGGATCCTGGCGCAGGAAGGCGCGCAGCGCGCGCGCGAAGGTGTAGCCGATATCGGCATGCACCTGGACCTGCGAGACGCCGGGGATGTTGTATTCGACCGGATCCTCGACGGTGAGGATCTTCTCCTTGCCGTCGTTGATCGACTCCAGCGTCGCGTAGAGCGTCGTCGACTTGCCCGAGCCGGTCGGGCCGGTGACGAGGAAGATGCCGTGCGGCTCGGTGATCCAGTTGCGATATTTCTCGAGGTAGTCCTGTTCCATGCCGAGCTTGTCGAGACGGAAGGCCTGGCGCTCCTTCGGCAGGAGCCGCATCACGATCGATTCACCCCAGACGCCGGGAACGGCGGAGACGCGGACATCGATCTCCTGGCCGGAGAGGCGCACGCTGATGCGTCCGTCCTGAGGCAGCCGGCGCTCGGCGATGTCGATGCCCGAGATCAGCTTGATGCGGCTCGCCACCGCATCGAAGCGCTCGCGCGGCAGCGACAGCCGGTTCTGCAGCACGCCGTCGAGGCGGAAGCGGATGGCGAAGCTGCGCTCGCTGGGCTCGATGTGGATGTCGGAAGCGCCCTCGTTGAAGGCCTGCGCCATGGTGTTCGAGACCAGCTCGACCACCGGCGCTTCCTCGGCCAGCTCCTTCAGATGCTGGATGTCGTCGCCCGGCCGGCTCTCGTCCTGGCTGATGCGCCGGCGCACCAGGTCGAGCGTACGGTCGAGATCCTGGGTGCGCGCCAGCCACCAGGTGAAGCTCCTGCCGAGGAAAGCGCGATCGACGACTTCCTGCAGGCTCGGCTTCAGCGGATCGCGGGCCATCAGATGGATGCGGCCGTCGCCGGTCTCCCAGGGCAGGGTCTCCTGGTCGAGCCACCAGTCGCTGGAAAGCCCGGAAGCTTCGATCGCCGACAGGAAGGAGCGGATATCGGTGGGGATCTCCTCGCGCTCGAGCACGGGGAGCTCGAGCTGGCGGGAGAGCAGCTGAAGCAGCGGATCCTCGCCGACCGCGCCCATGCGCACCAGGATGCTGCCGAGCCGGCCGCCATAGCTTTCCTGGAAGGCGAGCGCCTTCTCGAGATCCTCGCGGCCGATCAGCCCGGCCTGAAGCAAAAGCTGCCCGATCGGCTGGCGGGACTCCTCCGGATCTCCGGCCGCGACCGGGGGAGGGAGAGGGGTCGTGGCCAGGCGGGGAGCGAGCGTCATGGCCTCAATATGGGTGCGAAAGCCCGGATTCGGCAACCGGGCCGCCGGTTTAGGCGAGGGCGCGCCGGTCCCGGCACCAGCGGCGCCAAGCCTCGCGGAAGGCCGCTTCCAGGCCTTTGGTGAAGCTTTTCGGGTCGGCCAGGGGCGACGCCAGCAGCTCCGCACGGAGACGCCGGCGAAGGTCCGCCCGCCCCTTCCTGTTCTCGGCGAGTCCGGCGGCGATGGCGACATAATCGTCCTCGTCGCGGGCGATCCATTCGCGATGGCCGATGGCGGCCAGGATCGCCTCGCCGACGCGCCCGACGAACCGATCGCCGGCCAAGGTCACCACCGGAACCCCCATCAGGATCGCTTCGAGCGAGGTGGTCATGCCGGGATAGGGAAAGCAGTCGAGCGCGATGTCGATCTCATCGAAGGTGTCGAGATGCCCGGCATAGCCCTTGGTCCAGGCGCGCAGCTCGAGGCGCTCGCGCGCAATGCCGCGATCCTCGAAGAAAGCGCGGAGGCGCTGGCGCACGGCGGGCGAGGCGAGCCCGGCGGATTTGAGCAGCAGGCGGGAATGCGGGACGCGCGTGAGCACGCGCGCCCATAGGGCGAGAACGGGACCGCTGATCTTGGAGAGCTGGTTGAGACTGCCGAACACCGGCGGACGATCCGGCGGCAGGTCGATCGGCGGCGTGAGATCGGCGACCGGCTCGAACAGGAAACCCATCGGCAGGCGGATCACCGTCTCGGTGAAGTAGCTCGGGCGCTCCGGCGGCAGCAGCACGGCATCGGCGACGGCGTAATCCACCGCGTGAAGCCCGCTCGATCCGACCTGCATCATCGTCACTTGAAGCGGCGCCGGCTTGCGCGCGACGACGCCGGTGCGCGCCCCGGTCAGGTGGCTCGAGACATCGATCAGGATGTCGATACCGTCGGCGCGCACCAGCTCGGCGACAGCCGCATCGGAGAGACCGTCGGTGTGATGGAAGCGAGCGGCCTTCGCCCGATATCGGGCGGTCATGTCGTCGGCCATCGTCTCGGGCAGGTTCGTATAGAACGAAAGCTCGACCTCCTTCAGGTCATGCGCCTCGATCGTCGGCAGCAGATTGGTCGAATGCGTGCTGCGGTAGAGCATGCGGTTGTCGAGATATCCCACTCTGAGACGACGATCGGGATCCGGAAGGTTGGCGTGAGGCGCGGCAGCGCGGGTCAGGGGCGTGGAGAAGCGGCGATGCACGCGCTGGCGATAAGCGAAATGCACCTCCGGATCGAGGTCGGGATCCAGGTGCAGGAAAGGCAGGAACTCGTAATGGATCTGGGCATCGTCGGGGGCGAGCGCCAGCACGGCGCGTCTGGCGGCGATGGCTTCGCGGATACGTCCCTGATGGAAGAAAGCGAGGGCGCGGGTCAGATGCGGATCCGCCATCTCGGCAGAGATGGTGACGGCGCGGCCGGCGGCACCGATCGCCATCTCGCTCTTCGCCATGTCCTTGACGTAGATGAGCCCGAGCGTGTGCCAGGCCTCGCCGGATTCCGGCGAGAGGGAAAGGGCGCGGCGCAGCGAGGCGAGAGCGCCGTCATCGTCCTCCGCTTCCGCCAGCGCGGCACCGAGGGCGCCATGCACTTCCGAGCGCGCGGGCGCGAGGCGCGCCAGTCGCGCGAGCAGAGACGCGGCCGCCTTGGGCCTGCCGAGACGCTTGAGCAGATCGCCATAGGCGCCGAGCCCCTTCTCGTGCTCGCCGACCGCGAGCAATCGGCGATAACCGGCGATCGCCGGCGCGGTCTCGCCGGTCTCGGCCAGCAAGTTGGCGTGATCGAACAGAGCAGGAGAGAATCCGGGATCGAGAGTGATGGCGCGCCGAAACGGTGGCGCCGCCTGTCGATGTCGGCCGCGCCGTGCCGTCATCGCGCCGAGGCGGTGATAGGCCTCGGCTGTCCCGGGTGCGACGGCGAGCGCCCGCGACAGGAACCTCGCATGGCGATGTTCGTCGCCGATAGAGAGGTTGGCGGCATTGTGCAGATACAGGCCGGTCGACGGCGCCAGAGCCAGAGCTCGGCGCATCTCTGCAAATGCCGCCGGCGCATCGGCACCGTGCAGGGCCAGCGCCAGAAGATGCCGCAGATCGGGATTCTCAGGCGCCTCGGCCAGCAGCGCGCGATAGACGGGCACCGCCTCTTGCGTTCGGCCGGCGCGATGCGCGGCGAGTGCAGAAGCAAAGGCGTCGTTAGCAGTCATCGCGCCGACGGATCACGCTGAACCTGTGATGGACCGTCGGCGGGCTCGCTTCCGGCGTGGCCGCGGCAGCCCCAGTTCCGAGAGTCCTTTCATGGGCGGCGGCTTCGGCCGGCGCTTGTCGAGGGTCGGGAGCGGCCGCGGATCGGGTGTCGCCGGCAGGTCATCGAGCACGAAGGCCTTGTAGGCGTCGGAGACCTGACCCGAATGGATACTGTGCCCAAGTATTCGCGTGTAATAAAGACCATTATCCATTATGCGGCGTCCGATCAGACCGTCACCGTTGTAGATCTGGTTGCAAATCTCCGCATAGACACCGCGCAGGTCCTTGGGCTGCGCCTTCTCGCGACCGAAAAGATAGGCGCTGAATTCGTTGCTGACGATGTAGCCAAGCGTGGCGCCGAGCCGCGAGTTGAAGGCGCGCGGCTCCATCGCGGCGATCTCCTGGCCGCGCGAGGATCTCCGTAGCCTCTCCCAGGCTTCGAGTGCCACACGCGGTGCGCACAAGGTCGGAATCGGAAAGGGCTTGTTGTGCATCGTCTTCTCTCGCCCTTTGGTTTTTGCCTGGCCTTCGAAGACAACGCAGTAGTCACCGCCCTCGCCCGTGAGCTCCGTGAGCGTTCCTGTGCTCGCGACCTCAATGGGACGGCGGCCGGTAAGGGCCAAAAGACCAGCAATTATGCGTATTGCGTCGCTGGACCTGGTCAGGTTGACGGCATGATCCAGATAGTCCCGTGTCTTCCTGACATGCACCTGGTTTTCGCGGCGGGTTTCGACGACCTCTTCGGTGTGACGCCGCAGCTGCTGGTATTCGGATCGCTCGAGCACGAGCGCGCGATATCCCTTCGCATAGGGGCTTCGGCTGCCTGGCAGCGCGATCTCCTCGCCGAGGAGAGACCGCAGGGCGCTTCGGCGAAGATTGAGGAACGTCTTCACGACGCTGAGCTTGCGCAGATCCTCGTCGCTCTTGATGCGTGCTTTCCTGATTTCGTTTTGCGTGCCGCGCGCTCTGCCCATCGCGGTCTTGTAGAGCTGGCTCAGCTCGGATTTGGCGAAGCGTTCGCTTTCGGCCGAGGTTTTCGAGAGCGCAAATAACCGCGCGAACTCATCGATCTCGCTCCTGGCGGAAGGCAGATAGCTGTCAGGATGGAATCGCAGAGAAAATAGCGCTTTTTCATACTTTTTCGTGCTGAGCAGGTCGCGCGCCAAGTAGTGGCGCAGGACGGCGATCCGCCGAAGGCGCGCTTGGTGCAGGAATTTTTTACTTGGAGAGATAGAAGTAATTCTTTGAAGTTCAGTATTCATGGCCAATTCGGCTTCCTCGGCATTTTTGGCCGAAGTGAGCGCGCGCACCAGGCCCATGATCGCCGCCGCACTGTCTGGAGGAGGCGGGATCGGCAGATCGGGAACGAATTTCCGCTCCAGGTCGGGAGGCATGCGCATGCGCGCATACTACATACGCGCGCGCGAGCTGAAGGCGGGGAATTTAGGCGCGTCCCCTCCCGAATAAGGAGCAGTCCGCCCACTAGAATAGCGTTAAAGTAATAAATCCTCGACTATATCTTGATCTGTCAAGATCAATATTTTTATTCCAAGTATAGTTAAATAATTCTCGCAAGAAAAGCGCA
>Ga0196963_10000534_pt1 | contig 33780 bp, 34 predicted proteins | sample S1_5metaG_FD_148600 | JGI IMG/M metagenome (GOLD analysis project Ga0196963, IMG submission 148600) | Soil microbial communities from Anza Borrego desert, Southern California, United States - S1_5 | ecosystem: Environmental > Terrestrial > Soil > Desert | place: USA: California | collected...
ATGCTTGTTGCGCCGCTGCTGATTTCCGGGTTCAGCGTGGCGACCGCGGGGATGAGGGGCAAGATCCCCGATTGGGGCCAGGAGCCGGATTCCTGACTTCCCCGGCTAAGCTGGACGCAAGCTCTCCGGATAGAGGAGCGCCGACCGTACGCTCAGGAAGTGGGCAGCACTTCTCCATCACCCGCGAGCGGATCGGGCCGATCGGGGCGGTGGCGCGTCGGACGCTGAAGCATCCTAGCCGGGCGCGGAAGATACGGAGCCTTCTCGACCAGTCGACGCTGACCGGCCGCGCGTGGCCGTAAGACGCCTTCTGGGAACACCTGGTCAGAGGCTAGAGAGCAGAAAGTTGACGGAGGCCCGCCAGCTATAACGAGCGGAGAGGGTGTCCCGAAGTTCTGCCGCTCGTCGAAAGGCTGCGTCCCGGTCCCGCAGCAATCCGTCGATCGCCCGCTCCCACTCCTGCACGTCCGTTTCGGGCCTGACCTCGTCCCCGGTCGTTTCGACAATCACGCGGGCGGCGTGCTCAGAGTTGAGCGTTTCTCTGAGCAGTTGTGCAACGCCGCTGCGGCTGCTCACCAGCACCGGCGCCCCCGCAACGATAGCCTCAAGAGCAACGAGGCCGAAGCCTTCGCGACGCGAGGGCATAAGAACGAGGCTAGCGGTCCCGACGTCATGGTCGAGTGTCTCCTCATCAGACGTAAAGGCACGAACCACTACCTGGAGACGGGGCGAAGCTGCCCATTTCAGGAGTTGCTGGCGCAAACTGTCTAAGTCGGCCGGCTTGGCTCCGCGCACCACAAGCTCGATTTCCGGCCACTCTTGGTGGCGCGCTTGCGCTATGCGGCCCAAAGCTCGTGCAGCAAGATCAATTCCCTTTAAGAGGTAATCCTCCGCACGACCGAGCAGCAGCACTTTCCACGGCCCCGGCGGGGGCCCACTGACCAGTGTATTTTCTCTCGCGTCGAAACCCGGATCGAACCTGATCGGCGGTGGGACCTTAAAGGGTTGCAAGTCTCGTGCATAGCGACCGTACAGACGGGGACCGACGGCGACTACCCGATGTGCGACTCGTCCAAGTTCGAGTTCCTGACGGGTTCGATCCTCGGCTCGGACGCCCGCAGGCGCTTCGCGGTCGAGCTTGTGCCACTCGATTTCATCAGGCGCCATGTGAACGAAATGCAAGCGCTTCGCAGCCGGGTAGCTGTCCTCGGACAAGCGCAGCGCCGCTGGCCCGGTGATCCGTCCGTGACCCACGATGAAGTCAGGGGTATAACCGGCGCCCAACTCGGTTGGTCGCCGCGCGAGCCACTCCCGTTCCTCGACACCTGTCGTACGTTTCGCAGCAATGAGGCGCACCCCCAGTTGCGCCGCTTGACCGATCTCCTCCACGCTTGCGTTGATCACTACGCAGGCGACTTCCACGCCATAGGCAGCCAGTGCCAAACAAAGTTGGCGATTGAAGGTGCTAAGCCCCCCCTGCCCAGACGCCCACTCGGTACCAATTATCAGAAAGCGCAACTTGTCGGACAAGGCCTGTTCCTCCGGAAGAGCTGCGGAGGAGTAATGTGGTAACACAGGAGGGCCATGTTGAGGGCGGATGACTGGAGCAGAAAGTCCGGAAAGGGTCGGCGGCAGAATAGGAAAGTTCAGAGCTGGATTTGCCTCCCCAAGAGTCCGAACTCGCGTATCCCATTCCCGGATGAGCATTCTCTCTAGCACCGAAGGGGAAGCTGGCGCTGGCGCTGCCAGGTAGATTGCCGTCAAGCTTTGTCCGCGCGCCACGTCCCCAGCTCGGAGCGCGACCAGAGCCGCGAGCCATGTGGCCGCAATTCTCGTGCTGAACCTCACCCCTCCTGGAAATCGATCGAGCGCATCTTGCGCTTCATCCGGCGCGTTTGCGCCTAGCAGGCACAAGGCCTCGTGCAATGCAAGATGCACAAAAGACGGATAGCGCCGACGCTCAATCCGCGCGCGCTCAGCAGCACCCCGCCAGTCCCCCTTATGTTCGTCAAGGAGAACGTCCAACAGCGCCATCTTATTCTCAAAGCCTTCTCGCTGGCTGATCCAGTCGCGGATCCGCTCAAGCTCTTTCGCCGTCGGCATTGCTGCCGCATAAAAAAGCGCCTCTTCTATTAAGCGGTACCCTTCGTGTAATGCGTGCTCGGCGCCTTCCATGCACAATTGCACTGCCTCAGCTACTTCGCCAGCATGACTCAGTGCAGCTGCAACGATCTGGTAAACGGCGAAAAGACTCTTCGCGGGATCGACCGTCTTTATTGCTTCGCGACCGACCGCTACTGCCGCATCGGCTCCGTTCAATTGATACTCGATTTGAAGCCGTAATACCCAAGGGTGGGAAAATGTCTGGCCGACGCAGGCGCGTTTTGCATGATTCAAGGCCTTGCGAAGGTCATCGCCCTGGCTACGAGACTGCAATAAACGTCCCAAATGGAATTCAACTGCGGCGAATCCAGGAGTCTTTAAAAAAACCTCGAGCAGTGAGATTTGGGCATTAAGATCAGTGGCGCTGGATGGAGTACGAGCTGACCAGTTGAATCGCCGTTCGATGTAAGGGCGAATGCTATCGAGTACCGTCGTCAGCTCTGCGTGTGCATTTGCTGCCGTCAGATGGTAATGCGCGCTAGCAAGATTTGTGGCGAGTGCGGCCTCATTTCCACCGTTCGGATTTTCTACTACTTGGTCAGAGTACCATTTGCCAGCCAGTCGGTTAGCGCTACAGTATAATTTCTCCTCACGCATCAGCCTTGGCAATTCGACTTCGCGAACGATGGGGTGGACGCGCCGAAGCCCCTTTCGCTGTTCAATTAGAAATCGATCATGCATTTGGCGGAGTAGAGACTCGACGTTACCTAATTGTGCGCCCATAGCCTCGATGAGATTCATGGGCGCAAACTCCGTCAGGACGGCTAGTCTGCGCAGCAGCTCGTGCGCCGCATTTGAGAGGCCCTCACGCGCTTTCGCGAGTAAGCTGTGTTCAAGGGTATTTACTAGATCTTCGGTGTTCAAACCCTCTGAAATTGCACGTGCAGGTCCAATCAACTCCTCTAAGTCGTAAAAACGCAGCATGTGCCCCAGCAGCCTGAGGGCACGGGGATTACCGCCAAACCGATACGCAACCTCTTGAAAACGTGCTTCAGGCAAGCGAGCCCTCGCATCGGCCGTCGCGATGGACTCCATGACGATACGAATAGCGTCCTTCGTGTCTGTCGGCGCTTCAAGAATTGCAACGTGAAATGGCTCCGTCCATAGCGGGTCTATATACCTATTCGAGACAAGCCAGAGACACCCTCCGTCGCGCGATCGCCTCGCAAGCCTAGCGAACTGTTCCGAGAAAGGCTCAAGCGGGGCACCGGACCGCGGATGCAGGAGGCGCTGGAACTCGTCGACAACAATCAGGCCGCCGTTGTTTAGGACCAGTTTCAGCCCGGTCGCGAGATCGGTGGCGTTCACTACGTCCTTCGCTATGCTGCTTCCAATACTATCGGTTACAGCCTCGCTCACACGTGAAAGCAACTCGCGCTCAAGGTCGAGGGGCTGTGCCGGAACATCGACGTGGACCGCTATTATTTTCTGATCGCGTGCCCGTGAAACGAGAGGGGCGATCAGGCGCTCCGTCTTACCTACACCAGAAATTCCGGAGAGGATCGCAGCACCTCGGCCGTCGTGACGCCAAGCGCGCCATAGGCTCTTCGCGACCAGTTGCCGTCCTTCTCCATCCAGTCCCGGCAGCCCGGCCACGGTGCCCCCCATCGGTGTGCTGCATCAGTTCCAGATAGCCGCGACATAGGCAAGCTTGCGATTCGACGGTGACGGTCGCCAAGCAGATTGGATGAGTGACGGCCACCAGACCGTCGCAGGGAAGCGCGGGCGCCTTGGTTGTCAGCCCAAGAGGACGGTGACAGTCACATGACCGCCACGGGTCGTCCCTCAGGTCAGCCCATGCGCCGCCGGAATCGGAGACATCTGCCCCGTCGGCTGCGCGAGCAGCGTCTCCTCCGCCTCCCCGCCCCGCCACCGCGCCGCGAGGGCTTCCGGGTCGAACAGCACCCCCACCGGATTGTCCGTCGCCTGGAGCATCGCGCGCCCCTCCTCGGCGCTGCAGGCGTCGACCTGGAGCTCCATCCGGTTGCCGTCGGGATCGGCGTAATAGAGCGACAATGTGGGGCCGTGGTGGACCGGCCAATAAGGGTGGATACCGGCGGCCTTGAGGCGCTCGTAGGTGGCGAGGAGGTCGGCGACATTGGCGTAGGTGTAGGCGACGTGGTTGACCCCGATCTGGCCGCGCTCGTCGGGGCCGCCGCCGTCGGGCTTCAGGAGGTCGAGATTGGCGAAGGCGAAGCGGTGGTGCTCGTCATCGTAGGTGAGGAAGGCGAGCGCCGGGTCCTTGTTGACGATCTCGGCCTCGAACACCTCCTGGTACCAAGCGATCATCGCCTCGTAGCGGCGGGTCATGTAGACGACATGGGCGAACTTGACGGGCCTCGCCATGGCGGCGCTCCTTTCGGCGGAGGAAGGAAGGCGCGGCGGCCGGCGCGCGGCCCTCCCCCGCGCCGCGACGCGAGGGGATTCGTATCACCAGCGTAACGAGATGTCCAAGGCGGCGGGCGCTTCGCGTTGACGAGGACACAGGCGCCGGTCAGCGGGACCCTGGCGCCGCAGGGTCGGGGGGGTTGCGCCGCAGGCATTCGCGCAGCGCCTCCCGCTCCATCCTTCCGACGACCCCGCCTTCGCCGCTGGGGCGAAAGCCGCGATAGGCGCGGCGCGCGGAACGCGGCGGCGGCGGTTCGGGGAAGCCGATTTCGCCGAGATAGCGCGCGCCGTCGACCCGGTCGGCGACGAAGCCGTAATCGCGCCCGCCATAGCAATCGACGTTGAGCGGATAGCGGGTGCGGCGGCCGACGAAGCTGATCGCGAAGGCGCGGGACGCCGGGCTGGGGGCGGCGGGGCCGGCGAGGGCGAGGATGCGCGCTTCGTCGACCTCCAGGAGGAGGCGGAAGCGGCGCGGATCGTTCGGGCTGGGAACGGCCGCGTCGCCGGGGAAGAAGCTCGATTCCTCGAAGCCGGTCACCCAGATTCCGGTCATCCGCCGCGGCGGCAGCATCTCGGCGCAATGGCCGATGCTGTAATGCCATCCGCCGCGCTCGCGCCGCCAGCAGGGGTCGGCGAGGAGATATTCGGTCTCCTCCGCCTTGGTACCCAGCTCCAGCCTGAACCCGCCGTCGAGCGGCTCGTCCTCGGGGATGCGGTCGCAGGCCGAGACTGCGAGCAGCAGGGCCAAGGAGATTGCCCCGCCTCCAGGGGTGGCGAGCCGGCAGGTTGGCGTGGCGCCCATCGCACGGGCATCGCATATTCGGGTCCCCTTCCTCCAGCCTTGACCCGGCCCGATTTTTCAGCGGGAATCGGTTCGCTCAACGGCGGGATAATGCGTGACCATGCCGATCGCCTTCCTGCTTCCCCTCCTCGCCGGGTCGTCGGCAGCGTCGAGCGAGGCGCGAGCGGCGGAGCATTCGTGCCATTGGGTCGAGGGGCGGTTGCAGGGCGGGAACGGGACGCCGGCCTATCGCATCCGGGGGGGGGGACGCGGCGGCTGCTCGGGGTGACCACGGCCGGCTTCGATGCCGAGGCGGCGGACGTCGTCCCCGCCAATGTAGCGCATTATCTGCGCGCCAACCGCGCGGACCGGCTGTGGGGGCGGTTCCTGGTCTGCCCGCTCGCGCCCGAGCGTGCGGGACTTATGCGGCCGGTGCGGCTCCTCGCGGCGCGGCGGCTTTCTCCGGCGCACTGAGGGGGGCCGGGAGTGGAACCTCGCCTCGCGACGTGGCAGGATCGCGCCCGCAGACATTCGGAGGCTCATATGAACGAAGCGATCCTGATCGAGTGGGCTACCGTAGCCGCTGTGGCTGCGATCGCTTTTGCGCTCGGCTGGTACGCGTCGGGGCGGCGGCGGCGGAGCGGCGGCTGAAGGGGGAGGCGGCCGCAATGCGCGCTGGAATGCTGGACTTGGCCGTGCGCACCGCGATCGCGGTGGCGGTCGCGCCGGCGATGGCGGCGCCCGCGGGCTTGCTGATCGCCGGGCTGCTCGGCGACGATCCGCTGCGCGCGCTGCTGATGGCGCCGTTATTCCCCATAACCTGGCTCACCATCCCGGGGATTTACGGCTATTTCTTCGCCTTCGGGCCGGTGCTGCTGCTCGGGCCGGCACTGACCCTTGCCGCGCGCGCGGCGCCGCGGCTGCGGCGGAAGCGCGTCTGGATCGCCGCCGGAGCGCTTGGCGGGATCGGCCTCGCACTGGCCCTCACGGGGCCGGTACCGCCCCTCATTCTGGTGGGCGCGGCCGCGGGCGCCGCCTCGGCGATCACCTACAGGCTGATCGTCGGCGGCGCGCTCGTCCCGCGAGGGGAGCCGGGCGCGGCGCCCTGATCGCCGCCGATCACTGCCCGATCACTGGTTGTCGCGGTTGGCGTTGGTATGATCGCGCGAGCGGCGGTCGGCGCGCATCCGGTCGAGCTGTTCGATGCTGCGCTCGCGGATTCGCGCCCATTCGGCGGCCGAGCGGCAGGTGGTCTGCGGCATCATCGAGCCGGTGCGGACCTCGCGGCGGCAGACGACCCGCTCCTCCTCTTGGCGACGGCGCTCGGCCTCGCGCTCGCCGGTGACGGTGATGTCGTCGCGCGACGGCGTCGCGCGCTCGCCGGCGGCCGGAGCCGTCGCGGGGGCCCGCGCCTCGCTCGGCTGGGCCGACGGAGCTTCGCGGGTCGGCATCCGGTCCTGCGAGAGGCCACCGAGGGGCTCGGCCATCGGCGCGCCGCTCGGCTCGGCCGCAATCGCCGAGACAGGGGCCGCCAGGAACGCCGCCATGGTAAGCATCAGTCGGTGCATATTGCCACTCCCCCAAGAGCCAAGCGCTCGGTTAGCACAGAATATCGGCCGCGCGAACAAATCTTGCGCCGGGGCCGGCCGCCCGTTCCGCAATCGATCGGTATTGGCGGCATTTCCCAAAGCTTGGGCCAACGTGCGAACCCGGCCGAGGGTACCCGCCGACGGTCCTCCGGTCAAGGGTCTGGGAAGTCAGCATTTTCTCCATCTGGCACGCCTCGTGCTGAGGTTTCCCATCAGCGCGGGCCCGGGGCCCGCACCGCCAGGGGAACGAACATGCAGGACGGCAATCTCTTCACCCGCGACGACACCTTTCTCGGCGTCTGCGAGGCGCTCGGCGAGGATTTCCGGATCAGCCCGCTGCTGCTGCGGCTCGGCATGACCGGTTTCCTGTTCTTCAACCCGATCGCCGCGATCGCCTCTTATCTGGGTGCCGGGATCCTCGTCGCTTTGTCGCGTTGGATCGCCCCCAACCCGCGCCTCGCGGCGCCCGCGATGGTGGAGCCCGAAGCCGTCCCGGTCGAGCCCCAAGAGATGGCGATCGCCGCCTGAGGGCTCGTCGCGCCTGACATTCTTCGCGGAGACGCTAGGATGCGGCTCATGCGGATGTGGCGGCGATGAATCCGGGACCGGGTATCCTGCTGGCGGCTCTGCTGCTGTCCGCTTCGCCGCCGTCCGCGACGTCGCCGACTGAATCGGAGATCGCGGCTTTCGTGCGCGGCCACCCCCGGGCGCGCCGCTTCACGCCGCAGCCCCTGTCGGCGTGGGAGGACGCGCTGCGCGCGGCGGCCGCCGCGAGCACGTTCGACAGCGCAACCGACGCGGCTGCGCGTCGCTACGGAATCGCAGCCGAAGCAATGCGCGAACTGGCGCGTCTGTGGCTCGTCGTCCGCGCGCGCCAATATCAGCTGGAGCCCGGCAGCGACGAGACGGCCGAGCTGCGCCGGCGCCTGCTCGCCCTCGTCCGGGCGACGCGCCGTGCGCCGATCGCCTTGCAGGTCGCGGCTGAAAGCCTTCACGCCCTCGACCATTGCTCGAGCGGGGATTTCGCCGCCCTGATGGCCGGATCGACAGACCCGGCGAACGACGCCTGGGCGATCGCCAACGCGGCCGAATGCCCTGACAACGCGCTCCGCGCCGCCGCAGCGGCGCGGGACCGCGGGATGGCCGCCCTGGTCCGGCTTGCCGATTACGGGCAACTGGAAGCGAGGGAGGCGCTGCCGCTCCTCCAATGGCTCACCGCCCCGCCGGCGCTGGCGAGGATCGCGGAGGCCGACCGGCCGATGCTCGCGGCCTGGCTCCACGGCCGGCATGCGATGCTGCTGTTCGAGACCGGGCTGACCGAGCGTGCGGTGGCGCTGCTCGACAGCCTTCCAGACGCGATGCGGCGCCGGGCGCTGGTTCGGGAGGCGGGCCGCTTCACCGCCCTCGTCGACGGCCTGCCGGTTGTCGTCAGGACCGAGCGGCGCGACGAATCGCTGAAGCTCGCTCTCGCCGCCGCTTATGCGCTCGCCGGCCGTACAGGCGAGGCCGAAGCGCTTCTCGCCGACCATGGCGGCCTTGCCGCGACGCGGCGCGTGGCGGGCTGCACATGGCGCGACCGGGGGAGGCCCGATCCCGCGTGCGCGAACATTCCCTACGAGGTGCAACGCGAGAGCGACGTCCACCTGCTCCTGCTCGATCACCTTCTGCACCACCCGGACGAGGACCCTTACCCGCTGGCCGAGGCGTTTCTCGGATATTTCGACCAGTCGCCGATCGGAGCGATGACGGAGCTGCGTTGCCGCGTCTTCTCCGAGGCGCAATTCGCCTATCTCTGCGACGCGGCCCGGGCGTCGCGCCTCCGCACCATCCTGGACGAGGACGATGACGACCAGGATCGCAGCGCGCAGCGGGCGGCTCTGGCGGCCTTGCCGGTGCCGGGGCTGGCGGAGGCGAGAGCGGCGGTGGCAGCCGAACTGGAACGCATCCTGGCGGCCAATGCGGATGTGGAGGAAGGGATGATCCGTCCCCCTCCGATCCGCACGGTCGAAGCCGTCCCGCCTCCCTTCGAAGAGCATCCGCTACCGGCCGCCTTTCGCGGCCTGCGCCCGCGCGCAGCCGAACTGCCGCGCGACATCGCCGCCCTGCCCGAGGGCTTCGTTGCCGTCCGCTTCGAGCGCATCGGCCAGCGGGCGGTGATGATCAGCGCCTCCCACCGTTACGATCCGACCGGCGAGGTCTCGAAAGGGGCCTTTTGGCTTCATCTCTCGCGGGACGGCGGCCGGCACTGGGACCGACCGCTCTACACGGGAATCGCCGACCGTTTCCCCTATGTGGTCCCGGCGACCTCGCGGATGCCGCTGCTCAACGGCGACGCGATCGACCTCGAAGTCGAAGTCGACGAGATCGATACCGCGGACGTCGGCTTCTACTCGCCGCGCCCGCGCAGCCGGCGTCGCGGCGCCGGCCTCTATCTGCATATCCCGCTCGCCGAACTCGCGCGCGACCGGGACGGCGACGGCCTCTCGGACATTGCCGCCCACCGCCTGTTGCTCGACCGGCCGCGAGCCTCGGGCGCCACACCCTTCGTGGTCGGGAGCGACGCCGGCCCCGGCTGCCCTGCGCCAACGCCCGACCGGCTCGCCACGCTCGCCGTCCTCGAACAGATTGCCGAGCGGGAGCGGGAGCTGCGCGACGAGGCGCGGTGGGCGGGCAGACCACGGCTCATCGAAGGCCATGCCGACGATTTTCGCTGCCTCAGGACGAATCGTCCGACAATCGTCTACGACGAGCGCGACATTGCCGCGCTCGAGCGCTTCCGGCCCGAAGTGCGGATGATCTCGGTCGGACCCATCACCTTCAACCGGGCCCGCGACCGCGGCCATGTCGGCTGGTCGGGGCACGGTTGGGGCACGGTTTCCCGGATCCGGCTCGTGAACGGGCAATGGCTTTTCGACCGGATGATGAGCTGGTCGAACTGATCGCGCGCTTGCAGGCGCGGGGCCTTTGTGATCGACTGCCGTGATGCCGCCCGCCGCCCCCGTCAGCCGCCCGATCGCCGAAGACGCGGTCTTCTGGGCGAAGTCGCGGCTGCTGATGCTGCGGCGCATGGCGCGCGATGCGATGGCGGCAGAAGTGCGGCCCGCGCGACGGCTTGCCGGGCTGCCCGCCGGCACCTTTCTGCTCGCGCTCGACGAGCGGCCGCTCTACACGCTGACCGAGCCGCGCGAGCGCGATCTCGAGCTCGGCAAGGTGCAGAATCTGCGCGTGGCCGCGGCGGCGATCGACGGGACGGTGATCGAGCGCGGGGAGACGTTCAGCTTCTGGCGCACCGCGGGCCGGGCGACCCGCGCCAAGGGCTATGTGATCGGCCGCGAGCTGCGCCAGGGCTGCATGATCCCGACGATCGGCGGCGGCCTCTGCCAGCTCACCAACGCCCTTTCCCGCGTCGCGCATGCCGCCGGGATGGAGATCGTCGAGCGCCACAGCCACAGCGCCCGGCCGGACGGCCTGTTCGTCGACGGCGCCACCGACGCGACCGTGTTCTGGAACTATATCGATTTCCGCTTCCGACCCTCGCGGACGGTGCGGGTCGGCGCACGCCTCACCGAGACCGATCTCGTCGTCCGGCTGGACGCTTTGCCGTGAGCGCGGTCCCGCGCAGCTGCGCGAGCTGCGACGAAACCGGCTGCGCGATGCACCGCCGGCATGGGCTGAAGGCGGCGCCGGCGGAGCGCACCTGCTTCGTCGTGGATGACGCCTGGCCCGAATTTGCGAGCTTCGTCGCCGCCAGCCGCTCGGCCGAAGACCGGTTGCTCGCGCCCGGCCTGTTCGGCCCCCGCCCGGCTCGTTATGCCTGGCCGGCGCCGATGCAGCATCGGGCCGCGATCGCGACCGCGCGGCGCCACCTCGTCATGCGCCGCGTCGCCCGGGCCCCCGGCGCGATCCGCCAGCGTGCCTATCTCGACGCCGACCGGGATGTGGCCAGGACGCTCGCCAAAGCCATCGACTATCGCGCCCGGCACCTCGTGGTCGCGCAGGCGTGGCTCCCCTGGCTCGAGGAGGCCGGCGCGCTCGGCGGCCGCAGCTTCGATGTGCTGATGAGCCGCTATCCGATCGCCGAGATCCACCGGCGGCTCGACGAGGCCGCGGCCGCGGCGCCTTCCGCCACCATCGCGGACTTCCGCGCCGATCCCGCGCTCGCTGCCCGCGAGGCGGACCTGCTCGCCCGCGCCCGCCGGATCGTCACCCCGCACGCCGGCATCGCCGCTTTGTTTCCCGATCAGGCGGTGAAGCTCGCCTGGCACCGGCCGCAGCCGCGGCCGCGGCGCGGCGGCGACCGCGTCGCCTTCCTCGGCCCGACGATCATGCGCCAGCGCCCGGACGTCGCGCGCGCGCACGCGGCCGCGCTCGACCGTCCGCTGCTTTTGTTCGGCGAGCTTCTCGAGGGCAGCGACTTCTGGGACGGAATCGCGATCGAGCGCAGGACGATGGGGCGCGGCTGGCTCGACGATATCGGCGCGATCCTCCACCCGGCGACGATGACCGTCGAGCCGCGCCGCCTGCTCGAGGCGCTCGCGGCCGGCGTCACGATCTATGCCACGCCCGGCTGCGGGCTCGATCCCGCCGACTACCTGCCCCTGGAGGCGTTCGCAGCCGCGCCTGACGAGCGCCGCCGCGCCGCCGCCTGACGTCGCAGCGGCGAAAATCCCCTCTCCCCTCTGGGGAGAGGGATAGGGAGAGGGGGAGTTCGATTCCTCGCAGAGTCGCGAAGAAGCTCGCACGAGCCCGCGAACTCCGCGCCAATATGTCTCCGCCCGAACGGGCGCTGTGGGGCATCCTGCGCGCTCACCGGCTGGAGGGTCTCAAGTTCAGCCGGCAGGTAGAATGCGGGCCCTATTATATCGACTTCGCGGCGCGAATGGCGCGGCCGGCGATCGAACTCGACGGCGAGACCCATGGTGGGCGGGAGGAACAGGATGCCGGGCGCACCCGGTTTCTCGAAGGCAAAGGCTGGACGTTGGTCAGGTTCACCAACTCGGAGTTACTGGCGAATCCCGAGGGCGTTGCGAGGGCTATCCTGATCGCTCCCGGGAGGGACGCTTGAGCGAAGACGACTCCCCCTCTCCCCGACCCTCTCCCCAGAGGGGAGAGGGAGATGCAGCCTTCGGGCCCCGCGCTTTACCCTTTCCGCCGGGCTAACGGGCCGTAAACCCGGTTTTTACGCCCATGATCTAGATCAGGCGCAGCGACGCCGCGACGATGGCGCTCGGGGAGGATCGGCATGGCTTCAGCAACAGCGGACTCGGTGGGGCGCATCCGGATCTCCGCCTTGTTCGAGTCGAGCCTCGCCGCCCACGGCAGCGGCGCCCATCCCTATCTCGGCAGCGACGACCTTCTTCGCGGACCCGACGCCGCCCGCAACCTCGCCGACGCCGTCCATTTCCTCTGCACCCTTCACGGCCGCCACCCGAGCGTGATCGACCTCGCCGCCGAGCGCACCGTCGACCCCTCGGCACGCACGTGGCTGATCGCCGCCTCCGAGGCCTTCGCGGCCGAGCGGCAGCTTCTCGCCGCGCTGGCGGTGGCCGCGGGGCCGGTGCCCGGAACGCCGGGCGGCAGCGCCAGCGAGGCAGCGGTGGTGAGCCAGCGCGGCGCCATCGCCACGTTGGGCCGGTCGGAGCGGCGCGGCTGCGCGCTCGGCGCCGCTTTGGGACTCGCCGCCGACTGGGCGCGGATCCGCGACGTGCTCGACGCCGCGGGCCGCAGGCTCGGCGTGGAGCCCCCGCCCTGCGCGCTGTCGGACCTGCCCGCGATCCAGGCCGTCGCCGAAGCCGCGGCCGTCTCCCCTCCGGTCGAGCGCGCTCTGCTGTTCGGCGCCGAGCAGATCCTCGTACAGCATCACGGCCTCTGGGCCCTCCTCGAAGCCCGCGAGCAGGCCCGCCGCGGGATTTGAGCGTGAGGGGCGGGCGCTTGCCCTCCCCCGAACCCTCCCCTATCCGCGCGTCATGCGCTTCGAAGGCACCAGCAACTATGTCGCGACCGAGGACCTCAAGGTCGCGGTCAACGCCGCCGTCACCCTGCGCCGGCCTTTGCTCGTCAAGGGCGAGCCCGGCACCGGCAAGACCGTCCTGGCGCACGAGATCGCCGGAGCGATCGGCGCGCCGCTGATCGAATGGCACGTCAAGTCGACGACCAAGGCGCATCAGGGTCTTTACGAATATGATGCGGTGGCGCGGCTGCGCGACGGCCAGCTCGGCGACCCGCGGGTCCACGAAATCTCCAACTACATCAAGCGCGGCAAATTGTGGGAGGCGTTCACCAGCCCGGAGCTGCCGGTGCTGCTGATCGACGAGGTCGACAAGGCGGACATCGAGTTCCCGAACGACCTGCTGCTCGAATTGGACCGCATGGAGTTCCACGTCTACGAGACCCGCGAGACGATCCGCGCCAGGGAGCGGCCGATCGTCGTCATCACCTCGAACAACGAGAAGGAGCTTCCGGACGCGTTCCTGCGCCGTTGCTTCTTCCACTACATCAAGTTCCCCGACCGCGAGACGATGCAGGCGATCGTCGACGTCCACTTTCCCGGCATCCAGAAGATTTTGGTCTCGAAGGCGCTCGACGTCTTCTACCAGGTGCGCGAGGTCCCCGGGCTCAAGAAGAAGCCGTCGACCAGCGAGCTGATCGACTGGCTGAAGCTGATCCTCCACGAGGACATGCCGTTGGACGTCCTGCAGTCGCGCGATCCCTCGAAGGCGATCCCGCCGCTCCACGGCGCCCTGCTCAAGAACGAGCAAGACGTCATGCTGTTCGAGCGGCTGGCGTTCATGGCGCGCCGCCCCGCCTGAATCGCTCAGTCGCGGCCTTCGGTGCGGAGGGCGGCGGCGATGTGCTCGGACAGCTGCGCGATCTGGTGCGTCGCACGGCGGTCGGCGGGGAAGCGGTAAACCGCCGCGAGATATTCGAAATCGAGCCTGGTGAGGCGCATCGGCGCGCCGCCGCCCGGATTGAACAGGCTGAGAATGGTGTCGGCGGGGGCGTCACCGGCGGCCGGCGGACGGGCGCCCGCGAGCGCGACCATCGCGGCGTAATCGGCGAGCTGGGTCAGCGTCTTGCCGATCGCGGCGTCGCGCTCGATCACCACGACCGCGTTCGTCACGACCTGCCGCGCCGACAGGTTGACGACCGAGCTCGAACGCACGGTCGAAAACGCACCGCCCCGGACCGAGACGCGATGGATCCCGCGCATGCCCTCGACGACGCCGTCCTCATTCTGCGTCTGGACGAGGCGCCAGATCCGCGCCGGCTCGCCGTCGGCGAGAACCCGCCTCAGATCCACCGGGCTGATCCCCGCGAAGATCGAGGCATCGCGGCGGCGCAGGTCGCGGACGAAGGCGGCGCCATTCTCGACGAAGAAGACCGAAACGTTGGGACGGCAGCCCATGCCGCCGACGCGCAACCCGGCTTCGGCGGCGACGTCGCGGATCCGGGCCGCGATCCGCGCTCCCGGGACGAGGGGCATGCCGAGCACCTCGGGGCAGACCGGATGGCGGAGCCGCGCCAGCTGCCCGTTCACGGTCTGGGAGACCTGGGCGACGTAGCGGTGGACGGTCTGCCGGTCGACCCGCTGGCCGGTGACGACGATCGGGGTGCGGGGAGCGGGGGTGGACGTCTGGGCGGCGAGCAGCAGCGCCAATGCGGCGGACAACATCGCGAGGACCTTCCTGTCTCTGTCGGCGCGGAGCAGGATAGTGAAGCGCCTCCGCCAAGTCCATCGCTCCGTCCGTTGCCGCCGCTCGCTGCCCCGGCTAGGCTCGCCCGGCATTCCGCCCTGGGGGAGACCCGATGATCCGCAGCCTTGCAGCTTTGTCGCTGATCCTCGCGCCGGCCGCGGCCGCGGCGCAGAAGCCCCCCGAGACCGCCGCCCCGCCGCGGGTGATCGAAGGCGCCGACCCGTCGATCTGGCAGGGCGATGCGGAGACGGGCCCGATCGTCCAGCGCGAGAGCGGGATCGCGCTGCCCGAACGCTTCGGGAATTTCCGGCGCGTCCGGGTCGGCGGCCTCAGCAGCACCGACGCCTTCGCCAACTATCGCTATGTGAGGGAGAATGGCGGCTCGAGCCTCGTCACCGTGATGCTGTTCCGCCCGGGCACGCTGCCCGAGCACCGGCTGCCGATCTCGGTGGCCGCGATCAGCGTCCGGACCCCGCAGGCCTTTCTCTGGACCGACGGGCCGTTCCTGGTCGGCTCGACTCCGGAGCTGCGCGGCTACAAGGCGGCGTTCAAGACCGGCATCGGCCCGGACACGGTGATGGACTATCTCTATTTCTTCCCGCTCGGCGGCTGGACGGTGAAGGTCCGCGCGACCGTCGCCTCCCCCACGGATATCGAGCATGAGCGCGAGGTCGACGCGCTGGTCCGTGGCCTCCCCTGGGACCAGGTCCTGCGCGCCGCCGGCACGTGCAGCGGCTGGGCCTGCCGGCTCGACCGCGCCTTCCCGTTCAACAGCCATATCTCGGAAGGCATGCCCGAGCTGGTCCTCGGCCGCGGCCCCTCGCCCGCGCCGGTCTACAGCGCGCACGGCTACCGGCTGATCCCGGTGAGCGACCGGACGCTGCCGCACGTGATGGAGCAGACCTTCGGCTCGGTGAACGTCCGCGCCCCGCTCTTCGCGGTCGAGAACGGGAGCGGCCGAGATCGCCGCGTGCATCGCTTCTTCAGCGGCCAGCCGACCGAGGCCCAGTTCGAGCGGACGGTGGGCATGCTGCGCGAGCATCCGGAGCCGGGGCCGCTCGTCTCGCCGATCGAGGCGGCGTGGCATCTCGGCCTGCTGGAGTGACGCGGTGACCCTGCATCGGGCGGGCTGCCTGTGCCGCGCGGTCCGGATCGAGATCGCGGCCGAGCCGATGGCGGCGCGAATGTGCTGGTGCCGGCTGTGCCAGTATCTCGGCGGCGGCAGCGCGACGGTCAACGTCTGCTTCCCGTCGGGGGCGGTCCGCACCGCGGGCGAGGTGCGCTGGCACGAGAGCGTCGCCGACAGCGGCACGAAGATGCGTCGCGGCTTCTGCCCCGCCTGCGGAACGCCTCTGTTCAGCGTCGCCGAATCGCGCCCGCACCTGGTCTTCGTCCGCGCCGGCGCCCTCGACGAGCCGGACCTGATCGCCCCGCAAGCGATCATCTGGACCGGTGCGGCCCCCGCCTGGGCGTCGCACGACCCCGCCGTCCCCCGCTATCCCGCCCAGATTCCGCCGGTGGCGTAAGAATGTCGTCGACTCCCCCTCTCCCCGGCCCTCTCCCCGGAGGGGAGAGGGAGCAGTGTGGCAAAATCCCCGCTCCCCTCTGGGGAGAGGGTTAGGGAGAGGGGGAGTCCATGCCGCGCAGAGACCCCAGGAAGCTCGCACGCGCGCGCGATCTCCGCGCCAACATGTCGCCGCCCGAACGCATGCTCTGGAACATCCTGCGCGCCCACCGGCTCGAGGGGATCAAGTTCAGCCGGCAGGTCGAGTGCGGGCCTTATTACATCGACTTCGCGGCGCGCATGGCGCGGCTGGCGATCGAGCTCGACGGCGAGAGCCATGGCGCGCGAGAGAAGCAGGATGAGGGGCGGACACGGTTTCTCGAAGGCGAGGGCTGGCGCGTGATCCGATTCACCAACTCGGAGCTGATGACCAATGCCGAAGGCGTCGCGAGAGCGATTCTGATCGCTCTCGGGAGAGACTTTTGAGCGCGATCCGGACTGCGGAATGAACGGGCGCGGGCATACCCGCTTCGAGCGGATCCGCGTCGCGCTCGAGCAGGCGACGGTCGCGGGCGGGTGGCCGAGCCGGATATACGAATTCCTGCTGTTCGGCTTCAAGCAGGCCTGGGCGTGCCTGTTCGGGGGGCTGCTGCTGGCGCTGCTGCTCGGGACGCACTTCTTCTATCCTGAGGGCGCGGCGCTCGCGCGCTACGATTTCCTGGTGATCGCGGCGGTGGCGATCCAGGCGGCCTTGCTCGGCCTCAGGCTGGAGACGTGGGAGGAAGCGAAGGTGATCTTCGCCTTCCACGTCGTCGGCACGGCGATGGAGCTGTTCAAGACCGCCTACGGCTCCTGGGCCTATCCCGAGCCGAGCCTGCTCCGGATCGGCGGCGTGCCGCTCTTCTCGGGCTTCATGTACGCCGCGGTCGGCAGCTACATCGCCCGCATCTGGCGGATCTTCGACATCCGCTTCAGCCATTACCCGCCGCTGTGGACGACGGCCGCGCTCGCCGCCGCCATCTATGTGAACTTCTTCTCGCACCACTGGCTCCCCGACGTCAGGGCGGCGCTGATCCTCGCCACCCTCCTGCTCTTCCGCCGCAGCCGTTTCTGGTACCGCCCGTTCCGCAAGGCGCGCTGGATGCCGGTTCCGCTCGGCTTCCTGCTCGTCGCCCTGTTCATCTGGATCGCCGAGAACGTCGCCACCTTCTCGCGCGCCTGGGTCTATCCGGACCAGGCGGACGGCTGGACCCCGGTCTCGCCGGAAAAGCTCGTCGCCTGGTATCTGCTGATGATCATCTCGTTCGTGCTGGTTTCCCTGGTCCACCGCCCGCGCCCGTACCAGCCCGACGAGGATGAAGCGCCGGGCCGCCTTGCCGGAAGCGGCGGCCTCGCTTAGCCTTCGGGACGGACCGCGATTTTCGCGCCACGGAGAAAGGGATTTCGCCGATGCTGAGACACTGGCTGGCGCTCGCGCTCGCATTCTGCCCGGTCGCCGCCGCAGCGAACGCCACCGCCGCCGCGCAGCCGAACGCCGCGGCCCCCGCGGGCCCCGAGCGCTGGCAGAGGGGGGACGAACGCGTCATCTTCACCCCGGCGAACGTCGCCTTCCCCCGGCGAGCGGGGATTCTCGAATCGGGAGGCTTCCAGGAGTTCAGCAACCCCGGCCAGGGGCTCGACAACGGCCTTCAGTACCGCTCCCGCGACGGGCGGACGATCGGCACCGTCTATGTCTATTATCCCGGTCTCCCGCATTCCGGGTTCGCGGCCTGGGCGACCGACAATGCGATCCGCGCCAATTCCGCCAGCCGGGTCCAGGCGAGGGGCACCCGCGTCGTCGCTGCGGGCGGCGTCCCCGGCGTGGCGATCCGCATGGATTATTCCAACTACCGCAACGGCAACGCTTCGAGCGCAGCCTTCGTCAAGGCAGGCCGCTGGATCGTCAAGCTGCGCGTGACCGGCCCGAACCCCGGCCAGGTCGATGCGGCGATGGACGCGTTGATCGCCGGCCTCCGGTGGGGCGCATCGAACCCGCCGCAGCCGGCGATGCCGGTGACGGTCGCGGCAGCCTGCACCGGCGATCCGGGAAGCCGCGCGGCGCGCCCGCTGCCCGATCCGAACCCGAACGAGCTCGCCGCCTACGCAATGCTCGGCACGTTCGACGGCGGCGGCATCGAGGCCCGCGACGACAGCGGCGCACGGGTGCGCCTGCCCTCGCGCATCCCGCCCGAATTGTGCCTGTCGAGCCGGCTCGCCAGCGGCGTCCCGATCCTGCGCTCGGCGGAGGGCGATCAGCCGTCGATCGACGGACGCACGCGGCTCCTCGCCGTGCTCAGCGACGCCGGCGCGGCGCTCGAGATCGTCTACCCGCGCAATATCGGCCGCTACCTGCTGCTCTACCACCAGATCGGCGAGACGTCGCTGCTCGGCACCTTCGACGGCGTCCCTTCCGACCGGCAGATCGCCGACATCATCGCGGGACGCGACCGCGAATCCGCGCGGGTCCGAGCGCTCGTCCGGCTCCGCCCGGGCGAGGGCGACCAGATCCATCTCAACGCGCCCGACGAACCAGCCGAGCCGGCCCGGCCGGTGACCTGAACCGGCCGCTGGTCCGGGGCTCCCGGCCGCGCTAGGGAGCGCCGATGTTCTTCTCGTTCGTCGACGAGCTTCGCGCCGCGGGCATACCTGCCTCGATCAAGGAGCATCTCCTGCTGCTCGAAGCGCTCGAAGCCGAGGTGATCCGCGCCACGCCCGAGCAATTCTATTTCCTCGCCCGCGCCACCTTCGTGAAGGACGAGACTTTGCTCGACCGCTTCGACCAGGTGTTCGGCAAGGTCTTCAGGGGCCTCGAGACGACCTACCAGACCGACGCCGTCGCGCTCCCGGAGGAGTGGCTGCGCAAGGTCGCCGAGCTTTACCTGACGCCCGAGCAGATGGCCGAGATCCAGTCGCTCGGCTCCTGGGAAGAGATCATGGAGACGCTGAAGAAGCGGCTCGAGGAGCAGCAGGGGCGCCACCAGGGCGGCTCCAAATGGATCGGCACCGGCGGCACCTCGCCGTTCGGCGCCTACGGCTACAATCCCGAAGGCGTTCGGATCGGCCAGGAATCGGGCCGCAACCGCTCCGCGATCAAGGTCTGGGACAAGCGCGAGTTCCGCAACCTCGACGCCTCGAAGGAGCTGGGCACCCGCAACATCAAGGTGGCGCTCCGGCGTCTGCGCCGCTTCGCCCGCGAGGGCGCGGCCGACGAATTGGACCTCGACGGCACGATCGACGGCACCGCGCGCAAGGGCTGGCTGGACATCCGGATGCGGCCGGAGCGGCACAATGCCGTGAAATTGCTCCTCTTCCTCGACGTCGGCGGATCGATGGACCCGTTCGTGACGCTCTGCGAGGAGCTCTTCTCCGCCGCCACGTCCGAGTTCAAGAATCTCGAATTCTTCTACTTCCACAACTGCCCCTATGAGAGCGTCTGGAAGGACAATCGCCGCCGCTTCTCGGAGCGCACGCCGACCTGGGACGTGCTCCACAAGTTCGGCCACGATTATAAGCTCATCTTCGTCGGCGACGCCGCGATGAGCCCCTACGAGATCACCCATCCCGGCGGCTCGGTCGAACATTATAACGAGGAGGCGGGCGCCACCTGGCTGAAGCGGATGGCCAACACCTATCCGAGCGCGGTCTGGCTCAACCCGACGCCCGAGCAATATTGGAACTACTCGGCTTCGACCCGTATCGTCCAGGAGCTGATGCAGGACCGCATGTACCCGCTCACCCTCGAAGGCCTCGACGACGCGATGCGGACGCTGAGCCGCAAGAGTTGAGCCCTTCACCGCTTTACACGGCTTTAATCGACGAACGTTACGCCGGCTGCTCGGAGGCGGGCGGGGTCCGCCATGGGCGCGAGGTGAGCATGGAGTCGATCTTCGTCAGGGTGCAGCGGGTGCTTTCCGCCAATATCGAAGTGGGCATGGGCGCGGTCGAGCGGGCGAGCAGCGACAGCTTGATGCGCCAGGCGATCCGCGAGGTCGAGCGGGCCGAGGACGAGGCGCGCAGCGCGCATCACGAGGCGCGGTGCCGGCGCACGCAGGCGGAGCTCCGGAAGGCCTTGCTGAGCGACCGCATCGCGACGCTCGGCGAGCAGGCCCGCTTCGCTTTGTCGAAAGACCGGCCGGACCTCGCCGAGACCGCGGTCGCGCGCCAGCTCGAGCACGAGGCGCAGGTGAAGCAGCTCGACAAGGCCGAAGCCGATGCGATCGACGAGGAGAAGCGCCTCAGCGAGTGCATCTCGGCGCTGAAGCTGCGCAAGGCGCAGATGGAGAAGGAGCACGCAGCTTTCAAAGCCTCGCGATGCGACGCCTCCGCAGCGACGGACCCCTGCAATTCCCCGGCCGAGCGCGCCGAGCGCAAGGCCTCGCGCGCCGAGACGATGTTCGAGCGCGCCATGGCCGCCGCGGGATCGCCGGGGCCGGGCCTGATGGACCCGGACGACGCGGCCAAGCTCGCCGAGGTCGACGCGCTCCGCCGCGAAGCCGCGGTCGCCGAGCGCCTCGCAGCGATGCGCGCCGCCCAGGAGAAAGCGGCCGCGAGAGGCGCGCGGCAGGCGAAGCGCGCCTGAGCGCCGTTACGATGCCAGGCTGAGCGCGTGCGCGGTCGAGCGCGGCCGCGCGCGCGTCACGATCACCCTGCTGTTGAAATCGGTCAGCCGGTAAAGGCGCCGCGCGAAGGCGTGCGGCAGGCGGATGCAGCCGTGCGACGCGGGATAGCCCGGCACGCGGCCGCCGTGGAGCGCGATGCCGTAATGGGTGAGGCGCTGCATGTAGGGCATCGGCGCATTGTCGTAGATGTTGGAATAATGCTCGATGCGCTTCTGCAGGATCGGGAACGATCCCGTCGGCGTCTCATGCCCCCGCTTGCCGGTCGACACAGGCGAGGTCGCAATCAGCTCCCGGCCGCGAAAGACCCAAAGCCGCTGCTGCGGGAGGCTGACCAGGATTCTGACCGCGCCCGTCGGCGCCGGGCGCCGCGCCGCCTGGGGCGCCGGAGCGGGCGCAGCAACCGGCTCGGGCGCTAAGACGGCCTGGAAGACGGTGCGGGTCAAAGGCGGCTCGGCGGGCGCGGGCGGGGGCGGTTCCGCGCGCTCGGGCGGCGCCGCGCTGCCGAGCAGCAAGCCCATGCCGGCGCAAATGAACAGCAGGCGCCTGACTGACCGTCGCAATCGATCCTCCGAGTCTCGCACGCATTCTAGCGGGGCAACGAAGGCTTAACCATGTTGCTGCGCGCACCAGCGCGATTTTCGTCGCCGGGCGCTTGCCTGCGCGATGCCGCATGCTAACCCCCTTGCCGCCATGGCCCAGTACAGATCCTCCCTCCTCCGCCTCCTCGACGAGCGGGGCTACATCCACCAGCTGACCGACGCCGAGGGGCTGGACGCGCTCGCCTGCGCCGCGGTGGTGCCGGGCTATGTCGGCTTCGACGCCACGGCGCCCTCGCTCCATGTCGGGTCGCTGATCCAGATCATGCTGCTCCGGCGCCTCCAGCAGGCCGGCCACAAGCCGATCGTGGTGATGGGCGGAGGCACCACCAAGGTCGGCGATCCCTCGGGCCGCGACGAGAGCCGGCAATTGCTCACGGAGGAGACGATCCGTGCGAACATCGCCTCGATCCGCCCCGTCTTCGAGCGCGCCTTGCGCTTCGACGAGAGCGAGACCGGCGCGATCATGGTCGACAACGACGAATGGCTCGGCCGGCTCGGCTATGTCGAGCTGCTGCGCGACGTCGGCCCGCATTTCACGATCAACCGGATGCTCACCTTCGACAGCGTCAGGATGCGGCTCGAGCGCGAGCAGCCGCTCACCTTCCTCGAATTCAACTACATGATCATGCAGGCCTACGACTTCATGGAGCTGAACCGGCGGCACGGCTGCCTGCTGCAGCTCGGCGGCTCGGACCAGTGGGGCAACATCGTCAACGGAGTCGAGCTCGCGCGGCGCGTGGACGGCGCGCATCTGTTCGGGGTGACCACGCCTCTGCTGACCACCGCCGACGGCGCCAAGATGGGCAAGACCGCGGCCGGCGCGGTCTGGCTCAACGCCGACCTGCTCGGTCCCTACGATTTCTGGCAATATTGGCGGAATTGCCAGGACGCCGACGTCGGCAAGTTCCTGCGCCTGTTCACCGACGTTCCGCTGGACGAGGTGGCCCGCCTCGAGGCGCTGGAAGGCGCCGGCATCAACGAGGCCAAGAAGATCCTCGCCGACGAGGTGACGGCGCTGGTCCACGGCCCGGAAGCGGCGCGCGAGGCTGCCGGAACCGCGCGGCGGACCTTCGAGGAGGGCGCGTCCGGCGAGGCGCTGCCGACGCTCAAGGTGGCGGGCGAGATCGGGCTGGTCGATGCCCTGGTCGGGCTCGGCCTGTGCGCCTCGAAGAACGAGGCGCGGCGGCTGATCGCCCAGGGCGGCGCCAAGGTCGACGGCGAGAAAGCGGACGAGGACCGCGTCATCACGATCGCGGCCGAGGTCCGGGTCTCGGCCGGCAAGAAGAAGCACGGGGTCCTCGTCCCATGAAGGGCGCAGCGCTGCTCGGGGCGATTCTGGCGATCGCCGCCGCTGGACCCGCGCAGGGCAAGGCGCCCGTCCCCGCCCCGGCGAACGCGAGGCTGATGACGCTCGATCTGCTTGACGCCCGCCGCGGGCGCGCGGTCCCGATCCTCCTCTACGGAGCCGGCGGCCGGCCGAGACCATTGGCGCTGATTTCGCACGGCTACGGGGGCACCAACCGCGCCTACTCCTTCCTCGCCGAGGCACTGGTCGCACGCGGCTACGTCGTCGCTTCGATACAGCACGAGCTGACGGGCGATCCGGAAATGCCAACGGCGGGCGAGCCCGCGGTGGTCCGCAGGCCGTGGTGGGAGCAGGGCGCGGACACGCTCGAGTTCGCGATAAGGCAATTGCGCGCGCTCCGCTTCGCAAGGCGAGGCCGGGTCCTGCTCGTCGGCCATTCCAACGGCGGCGACACGAGCATGCTCTTCGCCGCCCGCCGACCCGATTGGGTCGCGGCGGTCTTCTCGCTCGACAATCGCCGCATGCCCTTCCCGCGCACCGCCCGCCCGCGAATCTGCTCGGTGCGCTCGTCCGACCAGGTCGCCGATCCCGGCGTACTCCCGTCGGCGGAGGAGCAGGCGCGCCTCGGCATGGTGATCGGCACCGTCCCCGGCCTCACCCACAACGACATGTGGGACGCCGCGACCCCGGAGCGGAAGGCGGCGGTGATCGCTTTGCTGGACCGCTGTCTGGCGGGCGTTTGATCGAGATGCAGGCCTGAATCCCCTCCCCTAGAGGGGGAGGGGTTTGGGGAGGGGTGGCATCTCCGGAGGAGCACCGCCCCACGAACGAGTCCACCCCACCCAAACCCTCCCCCCTCGAGGGGGAGGGCTTTAGAGCTACCCGCTCCTCAGCAGGTTCACCGCCGCGTCTCGCTCGAACAGATACAGCAGCACCCGCGCCGCGCGGCCGCGCTCGCCTTCCAGCCCGCCGTCGCGGTCGACCAGCAGGCGCGCATCGTCGCTCGCGGTTTGGGCGAGCTCCGAAATCTGCTCGGGCGAGGCCAGGCGGAACTGGGCCTCGCCGGATTGCCGCGTCCCCAATATCTCGCCGGCGCCGCGCAGACGGAGATCCTCCTCGGCGATGCGGAAGCCGTCATTGGTTTCGCGCATCAGAGCGAGCCGCGCCCGGCCGGTCTCGCTGAGCGCGTTGCCGCGGAGCAGCAGGCAGATCGACCTCCCCTCCCCGCGCCCGACCCGGCCGCGCAACTGGTGCAGCTGGGCGAGGCCGAAGCGGTCGGCGCCCTCGACGATCATCAGGGTCGCGTTGGGGACGTCCACCCCCACTTCGATCACCGTCGTCGCGACCAGCACTGAGATCGCGCCCTGGGCGAACGCCGCCATCACCTCGTCCTTTTCCGGCCCGCGCATGCGGCCGTGGACGAGCCCGATCTGCTCGCCGAAGCGCAGCCGCAGCACCTGCGCGCGCTCCTCGGCCGCGGCCTGGTCCGAAGCCTCGCTCTCCTCGACCAGAGGGCAGACCCAATAAGCCTGGCCGCCGCGGGCGATGTGGCGGGCGAGCGCATCGACCATTTCGGGCAATTTCTCGATCGAGAGAACCCGCGTCTCGACCGGATGGCGGCCGGGCGGCATCTCGTCGAGGCGGCTGACGTCCATCTCGCCATAATGGGTGAGGGTCAGCGTCCGCGGGATCGGCGTGGCCGTCATGACGAGCAGGTGCGGCGGCCGCTCCGCTTTCTGTGCCAGCATCATCCGCTGCGCGACTCCGAAGCGATGCTGCTCGTCGACCACGGCGAGGCCGAGGCGCCTGTAGCTCACCGATTGCTGGAAGATGGCGTGGGTGCCGACGAGGATGTCGATCGATCCGTCGGCGAGCCCCATCAGGCAGGATTCGCGCGCGCGCCCTTTCTCGCGGCCGGTAAGGACAGCGACGTTCACGGGGAGGCCGGCGAGCATGCGGCTCAGCGTCTCGAAATGCTGGCGGGCGAGGATCTCGGTCGGCGCCAGCATCGCCGCCTGCGCGCCCGCCTCGACCGCGCTCAGCATCGCCATCAGGGCAACCAGGGTCTTGCCCGATCCGACGTCGCCCTGGAGCAGGCGCAGCATCGGCGTCTCCTGGGCGAGGTCGCCCTCGATCTCGGCCACTGCGCGACGCTGCGCGCCGGTCGGCGCATAGGGCAGCTTGAGCGCGTCGCGGAGCCGACCGTCGCCCCTCAGGGGAACGCCCCGGCGCTTCCGCGCGGCCCCGCGCACCAGCATCAAAGCGAGCTGGTTGGCGAACACCTCGTCATAAGCGAGCCGCTCCTTCGCGGCGGCGGCGTGGCGGCCGCGATGGGCGCGAACGAGTGCCTCCTGCCACCCCGGCCAGCCGCGCCGGTCGAGCAGGCCCGGCTCGATCCACTCGTCCAGGACAGGCGCCCGCGCCAGCGCCTGGGCCGCGAAATCGCCCATGCGCCGGTGGGTCAGCCCTTCCGATAGGGGATAGACGGCCTCGCGGTCGGGCAGGTCCGCCGCTTCCTCGGGCGGCAGCGCATAGTCCGGATGGACGATCTGCAGCTCCTGGCCGTACATCTCCATCCGCCCCGAGACGATCCGCTTCGTGCCGAGCGGCAGCTGCTTCTTCGCCCAGCCGGGATTGTTGAAGTAGACGAGGCTCAGATAATTGCCTTCGCGGTCGGTCGCATGGACGCGCAGCGGGCTGCGCGGCCCGCCCTCGCGATAATTGACCGGCGTGACCTCGACGGTGACCACGTTTCCCGCGTCCGCCATGTCGAGCACGTCGATCCTTTTGCGCTCGATCCACCCCGTCGGCAGGTGGAACAGCACGTCCACCACCCGCTCCAGCCCGAGCCGCTTCAGCGGCTTGGCCACGGTCGGCCCCACGCCCTTCAGAACCTCCACCTCGGCGAACAGGGGATTGAGGATGTCGGGGCGCATAGCGGTTGACTAATGGAAGCGGCGCGGGCGCGGAAGCGGCAGGTTTGAACCGGTACGGCGCCACTCTGCTGGTCATACCTCCGACCTCATATTACAAGCAGGCTGGTAGCGGATTTAAGGGACCGGGTAGGTGGCCTGCAGGATCTGCGCGAGACTGCGCCGCTGGCTCGACATGGACAGCGAGCTCAGCTGCGAGGCGCTTTGGAAATCGCACTTCGACCAATCCAATGCCTGGGAGCGCTCGAATTCAAACGAGGATGAGCTATGGTGGAAGGACTCGGACCGGAATCGCGCGCTGGTCGAGGAGGCCTATGCACGCAGCGAAGCAGACCCCGAAGCCGCTTTCCGAATTCACCGTGAGGCGGCTGAGGCGGGCTCGGCCGCAGCTTTGCATATGGTCGCATGGCATTACCATACCGGAACCGTGGTGGCGGCGGACTTCGATCGCGCCGCTGACTATTATCGCCGGGCAATCGAGGTCGGCTCGTGGATGGCGACGATAGGCTATGCCCGATTGCTCGCGGACCATGGCCATTTCGATGAGTCTGAAGACGTGCTGCGCGACGGCGTGCGTCTCGATTTCGTCCCCGCTTTTTTCTGGCTGGCCCGGCTTCGCTACGAGCGCTCCCCAACCCGTGCGACGTGCCACCAGATCAGGGCCTTGCTGGATTATGCCGCCGGACGGGGCCATCCGGGCGCCAAGCTGACCCTGGGCCGAATGCTGGTGAAGGGCAAGTTCGGCATTCTCGCCATTCCGAGAGGCATCAGATTCCTGCGCGAGTCGATGCCGCCGATCCTGCGGCGCAAGGAAGCGTCTGCCGACCGCTTGAAAGCTCTGGCGCTCCGGGCGGCGGCACAGGGATAAGGCTTCCCCGCGCGCGTCGCGCGCCTACTGGCGTTCGGGCGCGCCCGCGCCTATCCGGGCGCAAATCTCCAGCCGACGCCGCAATTCAGCGCCGCCGGCCGATTGCTGTTGGAGGAATATGGACCGCGCTGCACGATTGAAACGCCTCCGCTTCCGAGCCTGGCATCGCGGCGTGCGGGAGGCCGACCTGATGGTCGGCGGCTTCTTCGACGCGCATCACGCAGCGTGGGCCGAGGCGGAGATGGACTGGTTCGAAGCCCTGCTCGAGGAGCAGGACGTCGACATCATGGCCTGGGCGCTCGGAACCGCCGAGCCGCCCGAGCGCTACCGCGGGGCGCTCATGGGGCGGCTCCAGGACGTCAACTATATCAGGCACTCCGGATGACAGAGGCGAACGACAAAGCCCCTCCCCTTGAGGGGGAGGGGTTGGGGAGGGGTGGACTCTCCGGCAAACGCGCTGCCGGTGGAGGCGCCACCCCCACCCAACCCTCCCCCCTCAAGGGGGAGGGCTCAATCCAGAAGATCCTGCGCACCCGTTCGCCGGTCACCCTCGCCGGCGCGCCGGCCGGCTTCCTCCCCTGGCTCGCCGCGGACCTCGCGCGCGCGGCGAAAGGACGTGCCGTGTTCGTCGCGCCGGACGAAGCGGCGATGCGCCACATCCAGGACGCCGCCGGCTATTTCGCGCCCGAGCTCGAGATCCTCGCTTTCCCCGCCTGGGACTGCTTGCCCTACGACCGCGCCTCGCCGTCGCTGCGCTCGACGGCCGAGCGGCTGGCGACCCTGCACGCGCTGCAGCGCAAGGCGGAAGGCCCGCAGCTCCTCGTCACCACGATCAACGCCGCCTTGCAGCGGACGCTGACGCCCTTCCGCATCCGCCAGCTCGTCGCCCGCCTCGTCCCCGGCGAGCGCATCGACCGCGACCGGCTCGCCGCTTTGCTCTCGGCCAACGGCTATCACCGCACCGACACCGTCCAGGACGCCGGCGAGTTCGCGGTGCGCGGCGGGCTGGTCGACCTGTTCCCCTCGGGCGAGAGCGAGGGCCTGCGTCTCGATTTCTTCGGCGACGAGATCGAGAGCGTGCGCCGCTTCGATCCGGCGACCCAGCGCACGATCGGGACCGCGCAAGGCGGCTTCACCCTCCTGCCCGCTTCGGAGACCCTGCTCGACGAGGACAGCGTCAAGCGGTTCCGCTCGCGCTACCGCGAGAAGTTCGGGGCGACCGCGACCGGCGACCCGCTCTATCAGGCCGTCTCCGAAGGCCGCCGCCTCGCGGGCATCGACCATTGGCTGCCTCTGTTCGAGGAGCGGCTCGGCACTTTGCTCGACCATCTCGGCGAGGACGATCTGATCGTCCGCGACGCCCACGATTCCGGCGCCGCCGACGCCCGCTTCGAGGCGATCGCCGATTATTACGAGAACCGGAAGCGTTCCTTGTCGTCCGATCCGGGCTCCTACCGTCCGCTCGAGCCCGACACCCTCTATCTGTCGCGCGAGGAATGGGAGGCGGCGATCGCCGACCGCCCGCTCCATCTGGCGACGCCGTTCCGCGAGCCCGAGAGCGACCGCGTCGTCGATTTCGAAGTCGACGCCGCTCGCGACTTCGCGCCGGAGCGCTCGCGGAACGCCAATGTCTACGAAGCGGTCGTCGACCACGTCGCCGCGCTCCGCCGGGCGAAGAAGAAGGTCGTCCTCGCCAGCTATTCGCGCGGCGCGCGCGAGCGGCTGAAGGGGCTTTTGGCAGACCACGGCCTGAAGAATGCCGTGGAGGCCGAGGCCTGGCAGGAGGCGCTGGGCGTCGGAATAGCCCTCGCCGTCATCCAGCTCGACCACGGCTTCACGACGGCCGACGTCGCATTGCTCACCGAGCAGGACATGCTCGGCGACCGCCTCGTCCGCCGCCGCCGGCGCCGCAAGTCGGCCGACGCCTTCATGTCCGAGCTGTCGACGCTCAGCCCCGGCGACCTCGTCGTCCATGCCGATCACGGCATCGGCCGCTACGAGGGCCTGACCCGCATCCCGGTCGGCACCAGCCCGCACGATTGCGTCGCATTGGAATATGCCGGCGGCGACAAGCTCTACGTGCCGGTCGAGAATATCGACGTCCTCTCCCGCTACGGCAGCGATGCCGAAGGCGTGACGCTCGACCGGCTCGGCGGCGAGGCCTGGCAGCGGCGCAAGGCGCGGATGAAGGAGCGCATCCGCGAGATTGCCGGCGAGCTGATCAAGACCGCCGCCGAGCGCGCGGTGCGGCCGGGCAAGGTGATCGAGCCCGACACCAGCTACGCCGCCTTCGCCGACCGCTTCCCCTACGAGGAGACCGACGACCAGGACCGCGCCATCGCCGACGTCTTCGCCGATCTCCAGGCGGGCAAGCCGATGGACCGCCTGGTCTGCGGCGACGTCGGCTTCGGCAAGACCGAGGTCGCGCTGCGCGCCGCCTTCGCCGCCGCGATGGCCGGGCTCCAAGTGGCGCTGATCTGCCCGACCACCCTGCTCGCCCGCCAGCATTACAACACCTTCTGCGAACGCTTCCGCGGCTTCCCGATCGAGATCGGCCGCCTCTCCCGCCTGGTCCCGCCGAAGGAAGCGAAGCAGACCCGCGAGCGCCTCGCCTCGGGCCAGCTCGACATCGTCGTCGGCACCCATGCCCTGCTCGCCAAGACCGTCGCCTTCAGGAATCTCGGCCTGGTCATCGTCGACGAGGAGCAGCGTTTCGGCGTCACCCACAAGGAGCGGCTCAAGAATCTGCGCGCCGACGTCCACGTCCTGACGCTCACCGCCACTCCGATCCCGCGCACCCTCCAGATGGCGATGTCAGGGCTGCGCGAGTTGAGCGTGATCCAGACGCCCCCGGTCGACCGTCTCGCTGTGCGCACTTACGTCATGCCCTGGGACCCGGTCGTGATCCGCGAAGCCTTGCTGCGCGAGCATTATCGCGGCGGCCAGACCTATTTCGTCGCCCCCCGCGTCGCCGACCTTCCCGACCTCGAACTTTATCTGCGCGACGAGGTGCCCGAGGTGCGCTTCGTCACCGCCCACGGCCAGATGGCGCCGACCGAGGTCGAGGAGAAGATGTCGGCCTTCTACGATCGCAAATACGACGTGCTGCTCTCGACGACGATCGTCGAATCGGGCCTCGACATCCCCTCGGCCAACACCCTCATCATCCACCGCGCCGAGCGCTTCGGCCTCGCCCAGCTCTACCAGCTGAGGGGCCGGGTCGGCCGCGCCAAGACCCGCGCCTACGCTTATTTGACCACCCCGCCGACGCGCACCGTCACCGAGGCGGCCGACAAGCGCCTCCAGGTCCTCGCCAATCTCGATTCGCTGGGCGCCGGCTTCCAGCTCGCCAGCCACGACCTCGACATCAGGGGCGCCGGCAACCTGCTCGGCGACGAGCAGTCGGGACACATCAAGGAGGTCGGCTTCGAGCTCTACCAGTCGATGCTCGAGGACGCGATCCTCGAGGCCAAGGCGGGCGGCGGGGCGAGGCCGGTCGAGGATTTCTCGCCGCAGATCACGGTCGACGCGCCGATCATGATCCCTGAGGCCTATGTTCCTGATCTCGACCTCAGGATGGGCCTCTACCGGCGGATGAACGAGTTCGAGCGGCCCGACGAGATCGATCCGTTCGCCGCCGAGCTGATCGACCGCTTCGGAAAGCTCCCGGGCGAGACCGAGAACCTGCTGAAGGTGATCGAGATCAAGCTGAACTGCCGCCGCGCCTGCATCGTCAAGCTCGACGTCGGCGCCAAGGGGGCGCTGGTCCATTTCCACAACGACAGCTTCCCCGACATCGAGGGGCTGATCGCCTACGTCCAGCACCTGAAGGGCATCGCCAAGCTCAGGCCCGATTCGAAGCTGGTCGTCACCCGCAGCTGGCCCGACCCCGCCGCCCGCGTCAACGGCGCCCTCCAGCTCAGCCGGGGCCTGGCGAAGATATTGGGCTGACCATTCCTCCCCGGAACGGGGAGGGGGACCGCACGAAGTGCGGTGGAGGGGCCGAGCCCGAAGGGTGAGGTCTGACCCTCCGCGTGACGTGAATGGGGACACGTACTTTTTCGCGAAAAAGTACGTGTCCCCGATCCTGTCCAAAAAGTACGTGTCCCCGATCCTGTCCCCGATCCGCGTCGAGCTCACAATTTCCCGAAGGCCACGCCCTTCCAGCCCCAGCCGGCGCCCTGCGCGGCCTCGATCAGCGGCGCCTTCAGCTCCTTGGTATTGAAGCGATATTGGTAGACCTTGCCGTAGGAGAGGTCCTCCTCCCGGAATGCGTAAGCGGTTCCGAAGCTGATCTCCTTCTTCTGGCCGCGAAAGGCGCTGGCCGCGAGCGACAGGCTGGGCACGCCGGCGCGCCACTCGACCGACCATTCCTGGTCGACGGCGCGAACCTCCCCCTCTTCCTCGTCGAACTTCATCAGCACCTTGAACGCCCGCTCGAGCCCCGCCTTGGCGAAGATCTCGTACCAGCGCGCGTCGACGATCTTCCATTCGGCGACCAGGTCCACCCCCTCCGGCGCCCCGTCGCGGACCGTGAACGGCGCGGTGTCGCGATTGACCGCGAGCAGCCGCCGCCGCAGCTCCGCGACGCTCTGCCTCTCCACCCCGGAAGGCGCCGCCTTCGACCCCGTCAGCCAATCGAACAAACCCATCGATCCGTTTCCCGCTTGTCGCGCCCTTGTTTCGCTTAACGAGGGGACCGAAGCCGCCGGGGTCGATCTTCCGCGCCACCCGCCTAGCGCCGGTCCGGCGGCGCGATCAGCACCTCGCCGCGGCGATTCTGCCACTCGGCGGTGCCGTCAGCGGTTTCGACCACCGGCCGGGTTTCGCCGAAAGCCTCGATCAGGGACCGCGCGCGGACCACGCGCCCACGCAAATAGGCGATCATCGCCTCGGCCCGCCGCCGCGAAAGCGCTTCGTTATAGCGGTCGCTGCCGGTCCGGTCAGTATGGGCCGCGGCGATCAGCAGGCAGTGCGACAGCGGCCTGTAGAAGGTCGCCGCCTGGTCTAGGATTGCCGCGGCGGCAGCGGTGATCCGGCTGCTGTCATGATCGAAGAAGACCATGAACACCTCGTAGGAGGCCGATCCCCACGGCGCCTCGAAATGGGTGCAGCTCGTCTGCGGCCCGGCCGACTGCCCGGCCGCCTGCCCCTGCAGCGAAGCGGCCGCAAGCACGGCGGCCAACGCGACAGCCATTCATCCCTCCGAAATTCCCGGCGCCCACCCTAATCGCCGCGCACCACCATTTCCACTGCGCTCCTGCCGGGACGAACGCCGGGCCCTTCTCCTCCCCTCCCTGGAAGGGAGGGGGTTGGGGGTGGGTACGCGCGCAGCGCGTGCTTTTCTGCTACGCTCGCGACATGCCCGGCCGCCGCATCCCGCGCCGCATAACCAGCCGCGCCCGAGCGCTGCGTAACGAACCCACGCCGCAGGAACTGGCGATCTGGCGTCTGATTTCCCGCTACCGACCGAAGTTCACCCGACAGCTGTCGATCGAGCCCTATTACGCCGACCTCGCCTGCCGCCAAGCGAAGCTGATCGTCGAGCTCGACGGCAGCCAGCACGCGGAGTCGCGCTCGGATGAAGTGCGCACGCGCTTTCTCGAAAGCGAAGGCTGGACCGTGATCCGCTTCTGGAACGGCGACGTCGATTCCAATCCCGACGGCGTCGCGGAGGCCATCCTGCTCAAAGCCGCCGAGTGCCTCGGCGGCACCCACCCCCAACCCCTCCCTTCCAGGGAGGGGCGGAAAAGGCGGTCGCGCCGCTAATCGCCCCGCCTGAGAGAACGAAAAACGAATCTTTACGATGATACATCCTGCGAGTCATAGAATCGTCGATGAGCGACTCGGCCGAACATCCCGCCGCGCGGCGCCTTCGCGAATGCCCGGCTTATTATCGCATCCGGTTCGATCCGGTGCCGGTGAAGGCGCGCCACGACGGCTGGACTCCGGAGCGCCAGCGCGGCTTCATCGACCGGCTGGTGGTGACCGGCTGCCTCGCGCGCTCGGCGCGGGCGGTCGGGATGACGCCGCAAAGCCTGCATGTTCTCAGAAAGCATAAGGGCGCCGCGAGCTTCAATCGGGCCTGCGACGAGGCACAGGCGAGCGGCCGCTCCTACCAGAACGACATCGCCATCCTCCGCTGCATCGAGGGCGAAAAAGTGCCGGTCATGTACCGCGGCCGCTGCGTCGGCGTGAAGGTGCGCCACGACAACAGCCTCCTCATCGCCGTCCTGAATTCGACCTCGCCTCATGAAGCGACAGGGGAAGACCCCGCCGTCGCGCTGGCCCGCGCGCTGGAGGCGCTGGACGCCTCTTCCGAAGCTCAGCCTGACCGGGGAAGCGACATTGAAAACTAAGCACTTTCTCCGGGCCTGCGGACCAATTTCATCAATTTTGCGCCCTAAGTCCTCAGCAGGTCGGGGCCGGACGGGCGTCGCTCGCCGCGATCCGAGCGGCGGCCAGCGGAGCCGGCTCGAAAAAGGCCTGCACCAGCCGGTTCGAACGCTCGGCGACCCCGTCGGGCGTGTCGACCAGAAGACGGGGTTCGCCCCAGGCGACGACGCGTATCCGGTCGTGGGGAACGCCGCGCGCCATGAGATAGGTTCGCACGGCCTCTCCGCGGCGCCGGGAAAGCCTCTGATTCCCAAGCGCCGAGCCGGTCCTGTCGGCGCGCGCGAGGAGCGTGACGTTCGTCCGCGCCGGTTGCCGTTGATAATCCGCCGCGAAACGATCCAGCGCGGCCGCGCTTTCCCTGCTCACCGCGGCCGATCCGGGCGCGAAGTGGATGAGCGTTCCAAGATCGATGCAGGCGCGCGCGGGCCCGCCCCAGCCCCCGACCGCGAGAGCCGCCGCGCATCCCAGAATCCTGAACATCTTCAGCATCGAGCCGTCTCCCTCAGGCACAGGTCAGCCCTGCGCCGCCACCATCTCCACCAGCTCCTCGCTCGTTATCGGCGGCGCGCAGAGGAAGCCCTGATAGAGGTTGCAGCCTTCCTGCGCGAGCAGGCCCAGTTGCTCCTCCGTCTCCACCCCTTCCGCGATCACGGTGAGGCCGAGCGATCGCGCCATGTCGATCACGCCGCGGACCACAACCCGGTCGCGCGGGCTGCCGGCAATGTCCTCGCTGAGGCGCTTGTCGATCTTGAGATAATCGAGCGGCAGCGCCTTCAGGTAAGCGAGGCTCGAATAGCCGGTGCCGAAATCGTCGATCGCGACCCTGAGCCCGCCCTGGCGAAGCCCGGCGAGCAGGTTGGCGGCGGCGGCGAGGTCGTCGATCAGGCCGCCCTCGGTGACC
>Ga0196963_10000535_pt1 | contig 33751 bp, 29 predicted proteins | sample S1_5metaG_FD_148600 | JGI IMG/M metagenome (GOLD analysis project Ga0196963, IMG submission 148600) | Soil microbial communities from Anza Borrego desert, Southern California, United States - S1_5 | ecosystem: Environmental > Terrestrial > Soil > Desert | place: USA: California | collected...
CATGGTCGTCGCCAGCGTGTAGTGCGCGCCGACCTTGCTGACCTTCACGCCCGCGACCACGTCCCCGTCCCCCGACTGCCGGAAGTGGTACGTGTTGAACCCGAGCTTGGTGCCGACGCTGCCCGCCGCGGTCCGCCCGTATCCGAGCGGTAGCGTGATCACGCCGACCGGCTGGCCCGGCTGCACGAACGCCGCGATCTGGAACGACCGCCCGGCGGCATCCAGCTGGATCACGTCGCCCTGCTTGACGCCCCAGGCGTCCGCGTCCTTCTTGCTGACGATCGCCGCGTTGTCCCAGACCAGCTTCGTGATCGGGTCGTGCGTCTCCTGCATCCAGCCGTTGTTGGCGTACCGGCCGTCGTAGGTGTGACTGTCCGGCACGAACCGTACGAACGGGCCGGACGCCGGCGCGGGCGCCGCGAACGTCGTCGCCGTCAGGGTCGCGCCCGCCACCGCGCCGAACGCCGAGTTCTCGAGCACGCCGGCCTCGAGCGCCTTGCGCCACTGTTTTTCGAAGTCCCCGTCCTTGATCAGTTGTCCCTGCCACGTCCGCCGGACGATCGCCTCGGCCTTGGTCTCCTTCTCGCCGGCCGCGATCGCCAGCACCTCGACGGCGGTCTTCCCGCCGAACAGCGGCTCGATCAGCGGCTGGACGACGTTGGCCGACCCGTCCCAGGCCCTGGCGTCGCCCCACGCCTCGAGGTAGTGCGCCATCGGCAGGTGCCACTTGCATAGCCGCGACGTCTCGTCCTCGTACAGGCTGAGGTGGATCGTGACCGGCACCGACTTGAGGATGCTCGGGTCCTTGTCGCCGGCGTCGTAGAAGTGCAGGTCCATCGGCGCGTCGTACGCCGGGTTGCCGCCGAGGATCAGCAGCACCTCGACCTGCTTGCTGGTGATCGCCTTGGCCAGGGCCGCGATCGCCTCGAGGTGCGTCGGCCGGTCGCCGGCCGGGTCTTCGAGGAGCTGCACGGTCGTCCCGACCGCGCCGATCTGCTGGTTGACCGCGTGGGCGATCGCGTGCACGACCGGTGCCGCAGCGGGCCCCGCCGCCATCACGCCCGCCTTGCCGGCCTTCTTCAGGTCCGCCCCGGCGCGCTGCGCCCAGGCCGTTTCGCCCGCCGACAGATTCGCGGCGGTCCCGGCGTTCCCAACGCCCGCCGCCGTCGCGACGGCCTGCGCCAGCGCGAACAACTTGTCCGGCGTGACCGGCAGCCGCTCGTCGGCGACCGACCCGGTCACCGAGAACGTCGTCTCGGCGACGTACACCCTGCTCATCTCGCCCTTGTCCCCGCTCCGCCGCAATTCCGCCCAATCCGCCGCGTAGCGCGTGTGGATCGGGTGGAAGTAGAGGAAGTCTTCGTCGAGGGCGACGACGACCTTGGCCTTGGTCAGGTCGAGCTTCGTGCGGTAGGCCTTGCCGAACGCGAGCCGCGACCCGGCCAGCGCGTTGTCGCGCGAGACCGGCTCGTACTCGTACCACTTGGCCTGCGGGTACGCCGCCTGGAACCGCTTGCGCATCTCGGCCGCGCTCGGGCCCGACATCGGCTCGGCCAGCACGGCCACGTTCGCGCCCGCGCCCTTGGCGCGCCCGAACGCCGCCACCGCGGCTTCCCCGAACGCCGCCCAGTCGGACTGCTTGCCCGCGGCATCACGGGTCCGGTCGACGACCGAGCGGCTGCGCTCTGGGTCGTACATCGACAGGATGCTCGCCTGAGCGAACGCGTCGGCGGCGCCGAACTTGTCCTTCACCGCCCACGACATCGGGTGGGTGGGGTTGCCCTCGATCTTGATCGGCCGGCCGTCGAACGACGCGACCAGCAGCGGGTGCGCCACGCCCCCGACCTCCATCGCGGTCGCGTAATGCTCGACCTCCCCGGGCGTATGATTGCCCTGGCTGGTCGTGTGCGGCGCGAGCTTCTCCTTGGGCCACCGCCGGCACCCGCCGGTCAGGCCGAGCCCCGCCAGCGCCATCGAGGCGCCCATGATCTTGAGCAGCTTCCGCCGCGACGTCGAGACGAGTTCCGTCGGGTTGTAGTTCGGGAACTCCTGCTCGATCAGCGCGCGAACCTCCGGCGTCTCCGCCAGCTGGTTCAGGCTCCGCCAATACATAACGCCGGTCTGGTGATGTTCTACCTGTGACACGTGTAGCAGCTCGTCATGTAAGGGATGTCGCGGGTGCCGAACTCCGCCTTCAACTTCAGACCCACTTTTAACTGGGCTTTAGCCTTGTCCCTCTCGCCTTCCGCGTACGGATGGTCGACCGGCGTCCAACCCATGTTCGTGATCTGGTCCAGCGGCCGCAGGTGCTTCTCCGGCTCGCGGTGGCAGTCCAGGCACCAGCCCATCGACAGCGGCTGATCCTGGTAGACCTTGTCCATCTGGTCGATGCGCCCGTGGCACGACACGCACCCGACCCCGCGGTTCACGTGCGCCGCGTGGTTGAAGAACGCGTAGTCCGGCAGGTCGTGCACCTTCACCCACTGCACCGGCGTCCCCGTCTTCCAACTGTCGTGCACCGGCTTGAGCAGGGGGTTGGCGGCGTCCTGGCCGCCCGCCTTGACGATCGCGCGGATGCCGCCCGTACCCGGCTTCACCTTGCCCGCATTGTCCACGTCCGCGGGCCGGTGGCAGTTGATGCACGTCTGCGTCGCCGGGATCGCGGCGAACGCCGCGCTCTCGACCGTCGTGTGGCAGTACCGGCAGTCCATGCCCAGCTTGCCGACGTGCACCGCGTGGCTGTACGGCACCGGCTGTTCCGGCGCGTAGTTCACGGCCGTCGTCTTGGGCGACGCGCCGAGCACGAACAGCGTCGGCGCGTAGAACAACCCGCCGGCGACCGCGACCGCGATCACCGGAAGGGCGTAGTTCACCCACCGCGGGAAGGAAAAGCGTTTCGTCGGAGGAGTAGGTGCAGCTTCAGACATAGGAGGTGCTCGAAGCCGTGCGTCGTGCGACGGTCCCGCGCGGAATTTCGGACGTCACGCCTGCGGGTTTCGTATCACCGGCCGGTTCGCGTCCGGAACCATCTAAGCGCCCGACAGTATTGAGTTTGGTCGACGAGATTCAATCATCGATCGATGTGGCATTTCGCCGCATACGCGTCCGTGCGCCGACGCGTGCGAAGCACCGATGTACCCACACGCCCGCGCCGCCGCAACCCCCGTAACGCGCCCGCAACAGCTAATTCAGTTGAGACTTGGGCGCAATCGGCTTCACTCACGAAGGTAGTTCCGACTTTTAGTCGCCGGGCTTGCCCGGCGCGTCTCGCGGCGCTCGAAGTCGGTCGATCGTCGTGCGGCAAAGTGCCACAGCTTTGAGCACGTCACGCCGGGAGCGCGATCCTCGGTCGGCCGCCAGCACTCGCTTCGCGGCGTCGCGGCAAGCGCCTCACGACGTGGCGCTGAAGGAAGTGCGTTACTTTCCCCCGCCAAGGTACGCCTTCACCTTCGCGCGCTCCTGCGTCGTGAACTTCCACGTCCCGCCGACATACTCCAGCAACCCGTACCCGTCGAAGCTCGTCGACAGCCGCATCACCGGCGTCTCCACGCTCTGCTCGCGCGCCGCCCCGCCCTCACTCCACCGCACCGTCGTCCGCTCGGCCATCAACTCGCCCGCCGACGGCCCGGCCACCCACCCGCCCGGCGCCAACTGGCTGACCTCGACCACGAACGGCTCGTACCCGCTCTTCTGCGACCGCACCTCGACCGGCCCGATCGCCTTATCCCCCCGGTTCACCACCGCCCACCCCGCCTGTTGCTGACACCCGCCAGCCAACAGCAGCATCCCGACCAACCCGATAACGCAACGCGTGTGTGTTCCCATGCGCGCGGATCATACCGACCCCGCCCGAATCGCGCAACTGCGAGCCCCCGACGATTCGCACGACCGGCGCCCCACTATAAATGACGTACTTAGCGGTCACATCGAAGGTGCACGTGAGCGCTTGGACGGAAGTCTGCGTTCGAAGCCCCGCCGCGCGACCGGTGGGCAGTGCCCACGCTACCGGGCGCACGGCGGTCCCTGCGCCTACTCCAACGGCGGATACTTCCCCAACTTCCTCTGCAAGCTCCGCCGATGAATCCCGAGTCGTCGCGCCGCGAGCGAGATGTTCCCGTCGCAGTCCGTCAGCACCCGCTGGATGTGCTCCCACTCCACCCGCGCCAGCGACGGCGTCGTCTCGAGCTCCGCCCCCTCCTCTGACCCTTCCGTGTCGAACGCCGCCAGAATCTGGTCCGCGTCGAGCGGCTTCATGAGATAGTTGATCGCCCCCTTGCGCACCGCCTCGACCGCCGTCGCGATGCTCCCGTACCCCGTCAGCACGACCACCTGAATCCCCGGCAGCCGCACCGTCAAATCCGAGACCAAATCCAACCCGGACTTCCCCCCCGGCATCTTCAAGTCCACGACCGCCGCCCCCGGCTTGACGCGCGCCGCCACCTCGATCGCCTCGTCGACCGTCCCCGCCCCGTGCGCCTCGTGCCCGCGCGCCGCGATCGCCCGCATCAGCCGCGTCCGAAACGCGACGTCGTCATCGACGACAAGCACTTTCAAGCCATTCTTCATACCACGATCCGTACGAGCGATCTGCTCACTCGGCGGACGCCCGTCGCGGCCGCTCACGTGGATTGTAGTGCCTGCGCCGCCTCCGCCCTAACCCGTTCAGCCATCTGTTCCAAAAAGGCCCACCCGGGGAGGAAGTTCGCGTCGGAACTCTCGCCCTGTACGACTGCCGCCTCGCTCCCCGCGCGGCAGACCCAGAAGTAGCCGTTTTCCATCCGCAGACTACCGACCGCGCGCCACGGCACGACCACGCCGCGGCCGTTCGCTAGCCCCGCCGGCGTCAGCCGCGCCCCGCGCACCCACTGGACCTCTTCCCCCGCCCGTACCCGCTCCAACAGAATGTTCGCCACCCCCTGGGCAACAATCATCGCGATCTGCTTGACGCGCGTGGCCTGGCCGGTCGACCCGATCACGCGGAACTTGTCGTCGTCGGCCATCGTGATCAGGAATCCGTCCTCGGCCAACAGTTTGAGCTTGTAGTGCGTCTTCGACACCACCTTGTGCTTCACCCGCACGGCGTCGAACGTGATCTCGACCAATTCCGTATACGGGACCTCGATCGATCGCCCGCCGCTTTCTTCAACCAACCCTCGCTCGTACACGAGATATGCCGTGCGCGCGGCGATCAGCTTGACTATGCCGAACACGAGCACTGCCACCGTCGTGATGCCACCGAAAATCCCCGCCACCGGGCCCGATTGCCCGCCGAAGATCGTTCCGACTGCAGACAGCAGCGCGACTACGCCCCCAGTGATCAATATACCCACCGCCTCCTTTTGCGAATGCCGCCGCTCCAGTACTAACGCCCCGAGCCTCGGATGTTCCGCTGTCTTCTCCCGCTTTTCCATACCGTGCTCCCTGTGAACGTACCCCCCGCGCCCGCCCCGGCTTGGACTTCTCACCGCCGCGCGTCACCGCGCCAGCTCGAGCGACCGGCGAATGATCGCGGGTCAGATCGGCGATTTCAAGATTCGCTCGTCTTTACGATTGCCGGATTGGACGGTTGGTCAGCGCCATCCCCTCCCGATTTCGCAGCCGGCACGGGCTTCCCCGCCGGCACTTCAAGCGTCGCCGTCGTCCCCTCGCCCAGTTTCGACTCCAGCCCGAACCGCCCCCCGCACCGCTCGGCCACCAGCCTGACGAGAAACAACCCCAGCCCCATCCCCTTCCCCGGCTCCTTGGTCGTATAAAACGGCTCCCCCGCGCGGCGCACTTCTTCCTCCGTCATCCCCGTCCCCCGGTCCTGCACCGCGAAGCTAATCCACCCATCGTCCCGCGCGATCGCCAGCGTCACGCCCGTCCCGTTCGGCGACGCGTCGAACGCGTTCCGCAGCAGCACCAGCAGGGCCTGTTCGACGGCCCGCGCCGACGCCGCCACCACCCCCTCGCGCTCGCCCTGCACGTACAGCCGCTTCGCCTCTTCCGGCCGCACCTCGCCGCGCAGGTACTCCACCACTTCGCTGACCGCCGCCGACCCCCGGTTCGCCGCGTCCGCGATCCCGACGCGCATCCGCTGCAAAATCACCCGGCACCGGTCCACCTCCTGCCGGATGAGCTGCGCGTCCTCGCGGACGACCGCGTCCCCGCCCGCCGCCACCTCCAATTCCTTCGCCACCACCGCGATCGTCCCCAGCGGCGTGTTCAGCTCGTGCGCCGCGCCCGCCGCGAGCGTCGTCAAGCTCGCCAGCCGCTCGCTCCGCGCGGCCTGTTCGCGCGCCTCGCGCAGCTCGATTTCCCGCTGGCGCAACGACGTCTCGATCCGCCCGATGAACACCGCGATCAGCACGCACACGAGCACCAGCGCCAGCCAGTGCCCCGACCCCTCCACCCAGAACGGCGCCACGCTCAGGTCCAGCGGCACGTGCCACTTGAACATCAGCCCGTAACACGTCGCCGCCAGCGCGACGATCACCCACGTCCACCCCACCCCGATCGCGATCACCGCCATCGCCACGTGCACCAGGTACAGCACCGAGAACGGATTTCGTGGCCCGCCCGTCAGATACAGCAGCGCCGTCAGCGCCAGCACGTCCTCGACCAGCACCGCCCGGACGAGCCACTCCGGCGGCCGCGGCCACCCCCACCGGCGGTTCATCACCAGCCCCGCGTTCGAGACGGCCGTGAACCCGATCACGATCCCGATCGGCACCAGCGGAAGCTTGATCCCCAGCGGCCCCGCCGCCACGAGAGTCGCCGCCACCTGCCCGATGACCGCGAGCCAACGCAACCGCGCCAAGGCGGCCAACGCGATCTGCGGGTCGTCCTCGGCAGGGGGGTGAACGGGCGGGGCAAGAACGGCTGAGGCGCGGTCGGTCTCCACGGGGCTCCGAAAAAGTCCGTCAGCCGGACGGGCCGCGCGACAACCTGTCGCGAGCTCGTCCGGCTGGCGGATTGTAATCGGATGTTCGCCGCCCGGCATTTACCGCGGCTCTTCGTACCGCTCCGGATCGTCGGTCGCGCCTTGGCGGTCGCACACCATCGCCATGCCGCTCGGCCACTGGGTCACGAAGAAGATGAACGCGACCGCGCCGGCGAACAAGTTCGGCAGCATCGTCCCGGTTTGCAGGCACGCGTACAACGCGAGCATCCCGCCGCCGACGGCCGTGATCCAAGTGACGAGCATCCCTGTCAGGTAGGTCTTCGGGGCCACGCATTCCCCGTCGTAATACCCGCGGAACAACCGGCTCCGCAGGAAGATCGACGCAGGGATCGTGACGATCATCGTCGCCAGCACCCCGATGAACCACTTCCAGCCGTCGTCAATGCTCACGGCCGGCGTGCGGTCCGCGAACTGCCAGATGACCGCCAGGAACGCGACCGCCGGGATCGCCATCAAGATGAACCACGCGCCCCACGCGTACTTGAGCGCCGTCTGCGGCGTCATCGATGACGTCTCGCGCTCACGGGTGACCGTTTCAGACGATTGGGTGATCAGCGTAGCCAAGGGAACCTCCGGTTCGATGTCGAAGTTGCTTGTCCGCTGTTCCCCCTAACAAGTCGCGTTCCACACGTAGCCTACGGCTTCACCAATGTCGCCAACAACTGAAAATCCGGCAACTTGCGCAGGTTTCGGTGATCGTGCACCCGTGGCGTGCCGCTCACGCGCCGCGCCTCACGGTAGTTTCACCACCGAGCGCCAGCCCGCGCTTGCTGGCTCGCGGAAGGCCACCGTCACCTCGCCCGCGCCCTTGAATACCTCCGCCGGCACCGTAGCGCTCAACCAAACTACGCGCAACGGCGGTTTCTGATACCCGTGCGAAACGAGCTCTTTGCGCACGTTCGCCGGGATCTCCTCAGGCTCGGCCCTCGCGACGGAAATCACCCGCGTCGGCGCGAGCTCGATCGAATACCGGTCCGCGGCCGCGTCGGACTCGACCGCCCACACGATCAGCGACAGCGTCGTGCCGTCCGCGCCCTTCTTCACGTCCGCCAACTGCACGCGGCGGTCCTCCGAGATCACCGGCCGGTGCGTCACGAGCAGCATCGGGCTTCCCGCGCGCCGCAGCGTGAGTTCGTCCAGCCACGCCCCGGTTTGGTCCGGCACGATCCGCGGCGGGTTTTCCCCGGGCCGGCTCAGCGGGGCCATGAACGCGATCCGCTTGTTCACCGGGTCCGGCATCGACATCCGCCCGGCGTTCGGGTCGAGCTTCTTCTTGAACAAGATCACCGCCCCGGGAATGCTGATCGCCAGGAAGATCGAGAGGAAGATCAGGTTGTTGCGCGTCTCGCGGGTCATCGGGCGCATTGTAGGGGAAGACGCGCGCAGGGAAGCACCGCGCGTCCGACCCCAAGGACGGCAGGGCCGCTTCAGCAGTCCTGTTCTCGGGCGCGCCACGAAAACTCCAACTCACGCAAACCTTCCGCGCCGATGTCGTGTCAGTCCGCTTACACGGGACTCGCGGCGCGCCCGCGCACGTCTCTCACGTCTCATCAAAAGCCTCGCGCGACCGGAACGACGGGGCCGTTCCGCGCGCTCATCACGTCGCCCCGACCAGAGGACCCCGCACCATGAGAGTCGCCCTTTTCGCCGTCGTCGGCCTCGCGTTCGCCTGCTCCGGTTGCCTTGGCGGCGCTTCCACGCCACCTCCCAAACCTGAGGCGGCCGTCACCGTCAGCAACAAGGACTACAAGGTCGACCGACTCTTCACCGACGACCAGAAGAACTCGATCTACCGCTTCTACGACCAGGGCAACACGATCTACTACCTCACGCACCCGGGTGGCGAGAGTCGCGTGATCGCCATCGTCGAACCGCCTCCGGAAACGTCCAGCGGTGGTGGCGGCGACTTCATGACCACCTCCTCCTATTGCCCCCCCGGCAGCCACGGCGGCCACAAGGGCGGTGGCGGAAAGGGCAGTGGTGGCGGCGGCAAGTCGGGCGGCGGCAGCAGCGGCGGTGGCGGTAAAGGTGGCGGAAGCAGTGGAGGTGGCGGCGGCGGAAAGCGATAGCCGCCTCGGCCACCAACCCTTATTAGCCGCCGGCGGAAGCCGTCGGTAGTGTGGGTCGCACGGACGCCTTTCACGCCGGGGCAAAGTGTACGGGCTTTGCCCGAAGCGCCGCCCCGGATCTGGTCGCGCACCACCCCCTCCACGCCCCACTTTACATTTCCCCCCACCCCCGTAGAATGTCCGCCCCTTCTGGCAGCAGGGATTTGCTGCCGGTCCGAACCGATTGCGGCCACCCGATTTGCGTGGCCACCCGAGGAGATAAACGACCGTGGCCCATTCACTGTCCGCCAAGAAGCGCGTCCGTCAGAGCGAGAAGCGCCGCGCCCGCAACCGCGCCCGTAAGACCCTGATCCGCGACGAGGTCAAGGCCTTCACCGCCGCCATCACCACCGGCGACGTCAAGAAGGCCGAAGAGCTCCTCCCGAAGGTCGCCCAGCGGCTCGACCGCACGGCCGCCAAGAACACGATCCACAAGAACGCCGCCGCCCGCAAGCGCAGCCGCCTGGCGAAGAAGCTCAACGCCCTGAAGGCCGGCCGGATCGGCCCCAAGGCCGCCGCCGCCGCCAGTAAGGGCAAGAAGGCCGCCAAGGGTACCAAGGCCGCGACCGCCTAATCGCGGCCTCTCATTACGCCGTGCCCCGGACAGTTTTCCCCGGCACCCGGCATTAGGCATCCGTCCCCGCGCGCGGCAGGGGGGTCGCAAGACCCCCGCCCACCGGAGACGATGCGTCATGCCGGGTGCCGGTCTGCGTTTGTACACGTACACGTACATCCTCAATCGCACCCCGCACGCCGGGTGCGGAGCCTCAAGCGACGCCCCGGGTCGAACGCCGAAATGCGCTCGCCCCCCGACCCTTCGGAGCCTCCCATGGCCGAATCCTCCGTGATGGAAAAGATCGTCTCCCTCTGCAAGCGCCGCGGGTTCGTCTACCCCGCCTCGGAGATCTACGGCGGCTTGAACGGCTTCTGGGATTACGGTCCGCTCGGCGTCCTGCTCAAAAACAACATCCGCGACTGGTGGTGGCGGAACATGGTCGAGTGCCCGCCGATCGGCCCCGACGGGCACCCCGTCGACATGGTCGGGCTCGACTCGGCCATCATCCAGAACCCCAAGACCTGGGTCGCCTCCGGTCACGTAGGGGGGTTCAGCGACCCAATGGTCGACGACCGCGAGACCAAGCAGCGGTACCGCGCCGATCACCTGCTCACCGCACCTGCGCGCGTCACGCGCAAGAGCGGCCAGGTCGATGATCTCGGCGTGTTTGCTGTCCTGTCGGGCGACGACGCCGTCGCCAACTTCGTCAAGCGCGTCGACAAGCTCGCCCGCAAGTCCGGCGGCGGCGAGGTCGTCGAGCCCGCGTACACCGACTTCGTCCCGTACACCAAGCTCTCGCCCGAGCAGCAGCAGAAGGTCACCGGCCCCGACGCCACCGCACCCGGCACGCTCACCGAGCCGCGCGACTTCAACCTGATGTTCCAGACCTACGTCGGCGCCCTCCAGAGCGACGATTCCAAGGCGTACCTCCGCCCCGAGACCGCCCAGGGCCAGTTCCTCAACTTCAAGAACATCGTCGACACGACCCGCGTGAAGATGCCGTTCGGCGTCGCGCAGATCGGCAAGTCCTTTCGCAACGAGGTCACCCCCCGCAACTTCATCTTCCGCTCGCGCGAGTTCGAGCAGATGGAGATGGAATGGTTCTGCCAGCCGGATGACGCGCTGAAGTGGTACGAGTTCTGGCGCGCCGAGCGCATGAAGTGGTGGCTGACCCTGGGGATTAAGCCGGAGAACTTGATCTTCCGCGATCACGATCCGAAGGAACTCGCGTTCTATTCCAAGGCCACCGTCGACATCGAGTACAAGTACCCCTTCACCGCCCCCGAGTTCGGCGAGCTCGAGGGCATCGCCCACCGCGGCGACTACGACCTCACTCAGCACTCCAAGCACTCGGGCCTGAAGCTCGATTACTTCGACCAGGAGCTACAGCTCAAGCTGAAGGAGCAGGGGGCCTCGCCCGAGGAGATCAAGGCCAGGAGCCGGTACATCCCCAACGTGATCGAGCCCGCCAGCGGCCTGACGCGCGCGGTGCTCGTGCTCCTGTGCGAGGCGTACCGCCACGTTCCGAACCGGCAGGGGACTGAAGAGATGCTGTCGTTCAAGCCCCAATTCGCGCCGATCAAAGCCGGCGTGTTCCCCCTGGTGAACAAGGACGGCATGCCCGAGGTCGCCGAAAAGCTCTACCTCGACCTCCGCAAGAAGTTCACGTGCGAGTATGACGCCAAGCAGGCGATCGGCCGCCGCTACGCGCGGATGGACGAGATCGGCACCCCCTTCGCTGTCACAGTCGATAGCCAGACCCTCCAGGACCAAACCGTCACGCTCCGGGAGCGCGACTCGATGGCCCAGGAGCGCGTCGCCCTCGATAAGGTGTCCGCTTACCTCTCCGACAAGCTCGGCGCGTAGCGATCACCCGCGCTCGACACGCTGTTCAGAGAACATCCACCCATGGGTGGGTCTTCTCCATTGCGCAATCCCGAATTGCCGCACCCCACAACGCAATTTTGCCCGTCTCGCAATCGTTACTCTTGGAGGGGAAGCAGAGGTACGCGCCGCCGATCGATCACCCACAGTCGCGCTCCCTCCGGAGAACCCGTTTGTAAGCCCCGTGTAACGATCGAAAAGAATCCGAGGATTTTTGCAAGCGAAACCCCACCTCGGACGTCCTATGAATGAGTAGTTCTCCTGACAGGGGGGCTCGATCGATCGACGATGGCCGTCGGCCGATCCACGTCTGGGTGTCCGCACGTGAGAGTTCCATGACCGCGACGACTGCGAGCCAGGGACGCGTCAGCAAGCCCGTCCCCGGGTTTGCGCCCTCCCGACCCGAAGGCGCTGACAGGGGGGTTCAACACCCCCTGACGATCCCGTTCGACATCGGCCCATCGTCCATCCACCACGTCAACGGCCATAAGCAGCTCGACATTCTCGCCCTCGAGCCGTTCTACGGCGGGCCCCGCCGGGCCATGCTCGACGCGATCGCCCGGTGCAGCCGCCACCGCTGGACGATCCTCAAACTCCCGCCGCGCAAGATCGAGCGGCGCCTGCTCGTCTCGGCGACGTGGTTCGCCGAGCAGCTCGCCCGCCGCGAGGTCGGCAAAGTCGACCTGCTCTTCGCCAGCGAGGCGCTGAACCTCGCCGACTTCTTCCGGCTAACCCCGGCGTACGCCGGCACGCCCGCGGTCGTCTATTTCCACGACACCCAGATCCCCGGCCCCGACGCCTACCGCCTCGACACGCCGACCGACCTCGCCAACCTCAACAGCGCGATGGCCGCGTCGGAAATCTGGTTCAACTCGCTCTACAACCTGCGCACGTTTTTGAGCAGGGCGTCCGCACTGGTCGCCCGGCACCGCGAACTCCAGTCGCGGAGCCCCCTGCCCGTCTTAACAGGCAAGGCGCAGCTCGTTCCGCCGCCGGTCGACATGACCGTCCTGCACGATTTGGCCGCGCAGGGGGGTCACGCCCGGGATTCGCGGTCGGTGCTGGTCGACGCCCGCGGCGGAAACCACGGCGTGATCGCCGAGGCCCTCAAGGCGATCGAGAAGCGCCGCGAGCGCATCCGGGTGTCGGTCATCGGGAAGGTCAAGGGCGTTCCCGAATCCAAAGTCACCGTGCTATCGGACCGCGACGAGCTCGGGCACGCCCGCCACTTATTGGACGCCGGCGTCCTAGTCTCCACCCGAGCCAGTGCCCCTGCCGACGACCTGGCCGTCCGCGCCCTCGCGGCAGGCTGCCACCCGGTCTTCCCCCAGACCGGCGTCTACCCGGAGCTATTGCCCGACCTGATGCACTCCCGCTGCCTGCACGACGGCACCCCCGAGTCCCTGCTCAACTGCCTCCTCGACGCGTGGTCGCTCGACCACCCGGCCGAAGGCTACGGCGTCCACGTCGAGCCGATGCTCGAGCGCTTCGACGCGATCAAGGCCTGCCGCAACGTCGACGACCGCCTCTCCGCCCTCGCCGCGACCCGGCAGCCGGCGGTGGTTTAGAAGGATGCAGCCCCCCTGCCCACCCCCTGCTTGAGGTCCGATAATCGCTGTTATGTTAAGTTCCGATCCGTAGGCCGACAGGGGGGGATTTGAGCGAATTCTCCCCCGAAAGCCAGGGATTTGCATCACCACCGGCGACGGTAGATCACGATCTCGCCCGACCCCCAAATCGGTTCGGGCAACGCAACCGCGTCCCAGCGGGCGTAATTCGATTCGAACGTGGACCGCCAGAACAGGCTGCGCGCCGCGAACGTCGGCATGGTCACGATCCACTCGGGTTGCCGGGCGTCGATCAGGTCACCGGGAATCATTCCAGAGCCGGGACCCGAGCGCTGCGTCGTCGGCACGGGGTGATACGGCGTGGCTTCGGGGCTGACCAATCCGACCGCGTCGAGAATGCGCCCCCGCAGGTAATACCCCAGCGCCCCGATCTCCGGGGCCGCGACCCGGTCGCCGGGCCGGATATGGGCGTTCAATCGCTCGGCGACGGTGCGATACGCGAGGATGCGTACCCGTTCGCCTCCGTCGATCGCCGCGTACGCGGCCCAGGTACGTCCGGTGATCATCCCGTCGGCGAACGCGGCGAAGCCGAGCCAGATCAAGCCGGCCAGTTGGGCCGCCAACACGCACCCCCGTTGCAGCACCGGGGACGTGGTCGAGCGGGCCATCCACCGCCGTGCCCACGCCATCAGCCCGATCAGGGGCAGCGCGACGCCGAGGAGCGCGGTGACGTACAAGAGGGGCATGTACCATTCGAACATGAACGGGTTGCCACGCCCGTACAGAACCAGGAGCAGGCAGAACGCGGCGCCGGGCGCGTAGGCGCCGGCCCGCCGCAGGCGCGGTACGCAAACGGCCAGCACGGTCAGTGCGCCGACGACGACGGCGGGGGCGTGTCGCCGGTAGACGTCCGCCACGCCCAATGCTTTGGTCAGCGGGTTGTCGAGCGCGAACGGGATGATGCCGGCGCCGGTCATCCACTGCCGGAAGCAAACGACGACCACCTCGTAGGCGTGCCCGGGTTCGAACGTGAATACCGGACGGGCCTTGGCCACGACCGAGTGGGGGATCGGGGTGCCGAAGTAGGCCCACGCGAACACGACCCACGCGCCGACCGGGATCAGGCACGCGGTCGCGGCGGCGAGGAGTTTCCGCGGAGCCCGCGCGAACGCGACGGCGGCCAACGGAACGAGAACGACCCCCTCCGGGCGGGTGAGAATCGCGAGCGCGAGCAGCAGGCCCGTGGCGACGGGTCGGCGGTCCGCCATCGACACGAACGCGAACCCTGCCAGCGCGGTGAACAGGAACGGCTCCATGCCGCCCCCCGAGATGCGGAGCATCTGTTGCTGGAGAAGGAAACAGGTCGCCAGCGCAGTCGGCCACAGCAGGCCCCCCAGGGTGCGCCGGGCGAGCACGAAAATCGCCGCCGCCGTCACGAGGAACGGGACGACGTTCGCCCGCACGGCGAGCGCGGGCGTGTCGACCCACGGCAGGGCGGTCTTCCAAGCGGCGACCCACGCCAGGTGCAGCGGCGCGGTGCACCCGAACACGCGCTCCCCCTCGTTGTAAACCAGCCCACGGCCTGCCAGAGCGTTGTCCACGTACCGGTAGGCGATGTGCGCGTCGTCGTACGGCAAGGCGGGCGTCGACAAGTGGAAGTAAACGGCGTGACCGGCGGCCGGCAGGATTGCTACGAGCGCGAGTATGATGTGTAAGCGCGGACGTCGCGCGGTCGTGGGTTCGGTCATCGTCGTATCGCCGTTCTCGATCGGGCGCTGCGGTGGCTCACTTTGACGCGGGTCGTCTAAGTGAGCGCAGCTACTCCCGCCTCTTGTAGATCTCCACTTCCGTGTTCTCCCAGCACTTCACGGCCAGCTTAACGGCCTTCCACCGCTCGTAGTTCGCCTTGAACGACGGGCGGTCGGTGCAACTGATGTCTCCGAAGACGGGCATCACAACGACCCATCGCGGCTTGAGGTCCTGGACCAAGTCGCCGGGCAGCACGCCCCAGTCCGGGCCGCGCCGCTGGTCGGCCGGCACCGGGTGGTATGGGAGTGCCTCGGGGCTGACCAGCGCACACCCGTCGAGCAGGTGGCCGTGGATGTAGTACCCGAGCGCCCCGATCTCAGGGCCGGTGACCCGGTCGCCGGAAATCCGGTGTGGGTTGATCAACTCTGCCGCCTCGCGATAGGCGAACACGCGGGCCCGGTCCGGCTGGGACGCGACGGTGTAGGCGGTGAAGAAGCCCGGTTCCTCCTTGGCGACGCCCGAGAACGCGATCAGGGCGACCCAGACGACCGCCGCCGCCCGAAATGGGAGCGCGAGCCCGAACTGCCGGCCCGGCGTGCCCCGGCCCGCTGCGAGCTTGTCGTGCAGCGTGGCGCACAGGCCGATCATCGGGATCGTCACCGCGAGCAGGGCGGTCACGAAGAAGAACGGCAGGTACCACTCGAACAAGAGCGGGTTGCCCTTGGCATACATCGCCGCCAGGAACAGGAACGCCAGGCCCGGAAGGTACCCCCCTGTTTTCCGGACCCGCGGGAGGAGGGTTGCCAGTGCGACCAGCAATACACCGGCCGCCAGCACAACGGTTGCCACCGACTTGCCCGGCACGATCGACCGGGCCGCCTCGTCGCCGATCGCCAGCGCGATCGGCCGCCGGCCCGAGAGCCACTCGCCCGTCTGGCGGACCACGCCCTTGAGCGCCGCGAATTTCTCCAGCGGGTAGATCGGGCGGCTCTTGGCGACGACCGAGTGCGGCACCGGCGTGCCGAAGTACGACCACGCGAAGACGACCCACGCCCCGACGGGGATTGCGCACGCCAGCGCGCACACGGCCAGTTTTCTCCACTGGCCGAAGAACGCGAGCCCGGCGAGCGGCACCAGGATCACGCCCTCGGGCCGGAGGAGCATCGACAGCCCGATGAGCAGGCCCGTGACGATCGGCCGCTTGTTCAGCAGCGCGAGGAACGTGAACAGCAGCAGGGTCGTGAAGAAGAACGGCTCCATCCCGCCCGACGAGACGCGGAGCATGTGCTGGTGGAACAAAAGGCAGAGGGTCAACAGCGTCGGCCAGAAGAGGTTTCCGGTGAACCGCCGGACGACCAGGAACAGCGCCAGTGCCGTCGCCAGGAACGGGACGAAGTTGAGCCGCACCGCAAGCGTCGGCAGGTCGACGCCCGGCACGATCGTCTTGATTCCCGCGAGCCAGGCAAGGTGCAGGGGGGCCGTGCAGCCCATGACGCGCTCGCCCTCGTTGTACACCAGCCCCCTGCCGGCCAGGGCGTTATCGACGTACCGGTAGGCGATGTACGCGTCGTCGAACGGGACGATGCGGACGGTCATGTGATACCAGACGGCGTGGGCCGCGCCGGCGAGGAGCAGGGCGATCGCGAGCATCCGCAATGCGGGCGGCGTGGCGCCGCGCGCGGGGCGGTCGACGGGCGCGTGTTCGACCGACGGCCGATCGACCGGGCTTGGTGCGGGAATTGTCGTCGTCATGTTTCTGAGCCTCCCGGAACGCGCTGGCGCGATTCTCGGAGTGCGGGCGCGGCCGGCCGACGCTCGCCCGTCACCCACGGGCGCACCCGGCCGGCCGGGGCGGGAGTATAACGCGCCTCGTGCCCGAATCGGCTCAAATTCGTGCCACCTTCTGGGCGGGGTTGCACGCTGATGTTGGCGGAGATCGCCGCACGACGCGTTTCAGACGGAAGAGAGGCCGACGACGGCGGAGGCCCCGCCGAATCCCGCGGCGAGGGCGATGCTGCGGTGGACGCGGGCCGGCCGGGCCGTCGTGTGGATCGTCAGGTGCGCCGCAGTAAGTGGGGCGGTCGTCCGGACGTTGCCAGGGATGATCCCGGCCACATGGGCCTGACGACTGAGGACGACGGCGAGCAGACCTGCGGCGCCGAGCGAGTGGCCGAGCGCGCCCTTGTGAGAGTACACGGCGGCGCGCGGGCCGGGGAGGGCGGCGAGCGCCGCGTCGATGGCGGCGAGCTCGACCGGGTCGTTGGCGGCGGTGCCGGTGCCGTGGGCGTGGACCAGGTCGGCCCCCTGCCCGTCGAGCACTCTATCTATCAGGTGTCGCAGGACCCGGCCGGCCGGATCGGCTCCGGTCAGATGGCTCGCATCGGCGCCCAGGGCGTAACGGTCGATGATCACGCGCGGGCGATGAGGGGCGGCGTCTTCGGCGTCATCCCCCTGCCGCGCGGTTGCAGTTTCGCGGGCTTCGAGGCAGACGGCGGCGGCGGCCTCGGACATGAGGAAGCCGGCGCGCGATTCGTCGAACGGCCGACACCCGACGCCGGGCGGCGGGAGGACGCCGAGGCGTTTGAAACTGCCGAGGAAGAGCGGGTGCAGGCTGGCCTCGGCGGCGACAACCAGGGCGCGGCGGGCGTGGCCGGACTCGATCAGCACGGCGGCGCGGGCGAGCGCGACCAGGCCGCTGGCACATGCGGCGGAGACGGTGAGGCGCGGGCCGGTCAGACCGTACCGGGCGCCGAGGTCGGCCGCGACGTCGCCGAGGCCGGCGGGGTCGAACAGGGGACTGGGCCCCCCTGCCGCGGGCGCGATCCACTGTTCGACCGACCCCTTGCTGGTGCCGACGATTAGCGCGACGTCGGTCAGGTCGCGTTCCCAGCCGGCTTCGGACACCGCGGCGGCGGCGGCTTCGCGGGCCATCGCGACGACGCGGGGCGTTCGGTCGTCCCACCCCCCTGCCGCGCGGGCGTGGTCGGTGACGAACCGGCCGGCGAGCACGGCGTCCCACGTGGCGGCGAGCGAGTCGCCCAGCGGCGTGACGGCGCCGGCGCCGACGATGGCCGCGCGGGTCGACGGGGCGCGGGCGGCGGGCCCGCGGGTCGCTTCGTCGGGCCGGGGGATGGGGGGTACGGCTACGGACATGTCAACGGTAGTCGGCGCGATCATCGCGCCGGTAGAAGGTCGAGCGTGCGCCGGTCGCGCTCGCGGGCGTAGTACTTGTCGAGCAGTTGGTCGAATACCGAACCCGCCGGCGCGACGGCGGCGAACAGGGTGGCGCACGACTTGAGCTTGAGGTCGTCGGGCGAGCCGAGGATCTGGAGGGCTGTTCGGCCTTCGACCGCGAGCAGCGCCTCGGCACATTCGGTCAGCCGGTGGCCGAGCAGCGGGTGGGCCAGGTAGGCGGCGGCCTCGTCTCGGGACTGGATCGCGTAGTGCTGGGCCATCGAGCTCGAGCCCAGTCCGCGGAGCTGGGGGAAAATGAACCACATCCAGTGGGAGCGCTTCTGGCCGGCGCGGAGCTCGGCGAGGGCGGTCTCGTAGACGCCGTCGGACTGGGCGTCGACGAAGCGGGCGAGGTCGAACGGGTCTGGGTGGTCGGGCATCTCGGATCCCCTGTTGACTTGCGATCCGGGGCGTCGCTTTCAGCTCCGCGCCCGGCTTGGAAGCGCTCTAACCCTGTGCGTGGCACCCCCCTGCCAACGAGCAGCAGGTCGATTGGGTCGTTGTGACTTCGTCCGATTCAGTTTCGCGCCGGGCGCCGGGCGCGGGGCCGTCCTTGAAGGGGGCGCGGGGCTTGAGGCCCATGAGGTTGAGCATGGCGCGGTCGGCGTCATAGTCGGCGCACGGGACGGCCTTGGTGAGCATGATCTTTTCCTCGGAGGAGAAGATCGAGTTCACGCCGGCCATGAAGCAGAGGGCCTGGTCGGCGAAGGACATCTTGTGGCGCCCGGCCGAGAGGCGGACGGTCGCGCGGGGCATGAGGATGCGCGCGGCGGCGATCACGCGGACGGTCTCCCAGATCGGGACGTCCTTCTCGGCCTCGAGCGGGGTGCCGGGGACCTTGGAGAGGACGTTGACCGGCACCGACTCGGGGTGCGGGGTCATCGTGGCCAGGGTGTGGAGCATCGAGACGCGGTCGGCGGCGTTCTCGCCCAAGCCGATGATCCCGCCGCAGCAGACGGTGACGGAGGTCTTGCGGACGTTCTCGATCGTCTTGAGGCGGTCGGCGAACGTGCGGGTGGTGATGATCGTCTCGTAATACTCGGGACTGGTATCGATGTTATGGTTGTAGGCGTAGAGGCCGGCCTCCTCGAGGCGCTTGGCCTGGTGCTCGGTGAGCATGCCGAGCGTGCAGCAGACCTCGAGGCCCATGTCGGTGACGGAGCGGACCATGTCCAGGACGCGGTCGAACTGGGCGTTGTCGCGGACCTCGCGCCAGGCGGCGCCCATGCAGACGCGGGTGACGCCGGACGCCTGGGCCCGGCGGGCGATCGCCATGACCTCGTCCTTGGGCATCAGGGGCTGGGCCTTGACCTCGGTCTTGTAGCGGGCGGACTGGGAGCAGTAGGAGCAGTCCTCGGGGCACCCGCCGGTCTTGATGGAGATGAGCTTGCAGACCTGCACTTCGGCCGGGTCGTGGAACTGGCGGTGGACCTGGGCGGCTCGGTACACGAGCTCCATCAGGGGGGCATCGAACAGGGCTTGAACCTCGGCCGGAGACCAGTCGTGGCGGACGGTGGCTTCGGTGGGTTCGAGGTGGGTCAGTTCGGCGATGGACAAGCGGACCTTCCTGCCCCGGCGGGGGCCGTAACTCGTGGCGGGGGATATGGTAGCGGATTGGCGATCGATGTCACGGCGGGGGCGGCGTCGGTGGGTTCGTTTTGTAAATTGCGCGGTGAGGAAGAACGGGAGGGGAAGCTCGGAGTTTGGGTTCGTTCGGTAATTTTCGAATGCGCGAGGTGCGGTGGGTTCGGTTGGTAATTCTTGAGTCGCGCGCGGTGGGTTCGTTTGATACTGGCGAATCGCGACGACGCGAAGCGACGGCGAGGTCCCATTGCGCGGGCGCGAGACTGTGGGTATGGTGCGCATCCCAATCTCGCGGGGTGTCACGCGGGCGTGGTGCCGGGCGCGCACGGGAGTGGGATTGGAGCGCGTGGGAGCGGTGCGATCGCGGGGTTTGTCGGGGGAAAGCGGAGTGTGGGAAAAAAGAACGGGCGTCCTCGGGGGAGGGCGCCCGTTCGTGGATGGAAATCAATGCCAGCGGCGACGGGGGAAGTGCTCTACCGATTAAGCTACCTGCACGCCTGGCGTCGGGCGGGAGTCGAACCCGCAACTCTCTCCCCTGATCGCCGCGGCAAGTTCTACTTTTCGAAGGCCATGGAGACGGGGCGGACCTGCATGGGGCGCATGACGCCCTGGTTGTTGTTGTACATGAAGATGGCCATGAGGCCGGTGCGGTTGTCGACGACGTAGAGCGTGTCGCCGCCCTGCTGGTTGGCGGCGGTGATGAGCTGGTAGTCGCGGTCCTTGACGGCGAAGGCGGCGTCGGCCTTGGGCGTGGGGAGGAGGCACGCGATGCCGAGGAGGACTGCGGTGATCGAGAGGATGCCGATTCCGAAGGTTTTCTTGTCCATGGGAGTGGGGAGTTGCGAGCTGTTAGTTTCGAGTGGGAAGGCGACTCGATCCGGGGCGGCGCTTCGGGCAGAGCCCGTGCGGCTTTGCCCCGGCTTGACGGGGGAAGCGCGGGGCTTAGCGGATCTTGGGGGGCTTGACGCCACCGGTGCCGGCGGCGCCGACGCCCGCGCCGGCCTTGAAGACCTGGTTGAGGTCGATCTTGGGGAGGGGGACGACGGCGTCGCGGGTGTCGTTGTAGGTGATGGCGGAGAGTTGGCCGGTGGAGGTGTCGACGACGAAGATGACGCCGGTGGAGACGCCGGTGACGGTGCCGGGGACCATGAGGAAGTCGGACGGTCGGGCCTGGGCGCGGGCCGTGTTGTCGGGCGTCTGGCGGTTGACGAAGACGACGGCGAGGAGCACGTTCAGGGCGACGAGCGCGCACAGGGCGGCGGACTTGCCGCGGCTGCGGGCCCGGCCGTCCGACGCGGGGGCGGTGTCGGGGGACTTGTAGGCTAACGTCGTCGGCTTCATCGAGGCCTCCTCAGGGTGGGTGTGAATCGGGGGTTTCGAAGCGACTGAAGGTTCGTTTGAGATGTGGGCCGCGCAACAGATTGGACAGGCGGCGCGGCGCGACGGTTAGTCGAGGTGGGTGCGGTTGGAGTTCTTGAACAGGACGGCGACGCCGATCGCGGTCAGGAAGGCGATCATGAACCACGCCATGGCGCGGCTATTGGATTCGACGCGGGCGTTGTGCGGGTAGCCGTCTAGCCGGCCTTCCCAGTTGACGATTTCCTCTTCGTCGGCGACCGGGGCCTTGGCGGTCGCGGGGAGGGTGGCCGTGCACGCGAGCACGAGCGCGAGCAGCACGCGGGCGAGGCGCGACGTCCGGGAGCGGCGGCGGGCGACTGCGGTGGGCATGTGCGTCATCATAACCAGTCGACGATCGGACGGGCAAGCGATCGAAAATCTTCCGCCGGGAGGCAGACGGTCTCCCACTTGGCGCTGCGGCGGCGCATGTGGTCGCGGTACTCGGCCAGGTTCACACCCATGAGCAGGTACCAGCGGTCCTTGAACTCGTACATGCCGGGCTCGGGGGTGAGCGGCGGGTCGATCCAGTAGACGAAGGTGAGGATGGCGGTGAAGCCGTCGCCGAAGACCTGTTCCCACTGGAGCAGGTCGTTGACGTCGGCCTCGGTAGCCCAGGTCTCGAAGCCCTGGCGCTTGGCGCGGTTGCGGAGCTGGCGGCCCTTCACGTCGACCAGCAGGCGGGGCTTGTCCTGCGGATAGACGACGAAGTCGAAGCTCTTGAGCTTGGCGTTGGCGAACAGGGCCTTCTTGGCCTCGTCGACGGCGACGTAGGGGATGCGGCGCTCGCGGAGGTAACCTTCGAAGGCGGCCTCGTAATGGACGGTTCGGTCGGCCATTGGCAGGATTCTGGCGTTCGGGGAGTGTTAAGTCAATGGGATTGTGGCAAGGAAGCGAAGAGGATCACCACGGAGGCACGGAGAGACGGAGGAGAAGAGAGGGGATCATGGGCGCGGTGAACGAGCGCTCACCGGTGTCCACAACGGCGCTCGCATATCGGGTTTGCAGGGTTGCCGCGACGCCGCGAAGCGACTGCTGGCGGCCCAGTGAGCGCGGACGTGCAAGCGCTCTAGCCGCTGAAGCGGCTAGCGCAGAGTCAGCGGGCGCCGAGGACGGGGAGGGCGACGGTGTTACCGGTGCGGGTGGCGCGGGGGGCGCGGTCGACGTTCCGGGGGGCGACGCCGAGGAGGGCGGGGAGGAGGTTGGGGCGGAGGCGCTTCGTTACCGCGCGTTTGGGTCGGGCTTTGACGCGGCGGCGCGTGTCGGACTTGGCGGGGGTCAGGCCGCGGCGCTTGGCGGCGGCTTCGCGGGCGCGTTTGCGCTTGGCCTTTTCGCGCTTTTCGGCGCGGGCCTCGGCGAGGCGTTCCTGGGCGTAGGCGTCGAGTTGCTCGGCGGAGGAGAAGAGGACTTCCCAGTCGTACTCGCCGCCGTGGTAGTCGCAGTTGTCGGTGGTGTACTTGCGGCAGATCTTGGGGCGGGTGGCGTAGATGCCGCAGCGGTTGTCGGGCTGGAGGTGCTTGCAGCGGGCGTAGACGCCGAGGAACCACTTCTTCTTCTCGATGAAGACGAAGGTGCCCTCGTGGACGAGGTACCAGCGGACGTTGTCGTAGTCGGCGGCGTCCTCGGGCTTGTCGATCTCGAGGACGAAGTAACGGCAGCACAGGGCTGAACAGGAATCGCACAAACAACTCATGGGCGGGCAGATTAACGTGTGATCGGATGAAAGCGAAATTGTTAATGGTCCATTGTCAATTGTTCATTGTCCATTGTTGAGGCGGGTGGTTGACGCGTGCGGGGACGTTGGGGCATCTTGCGTCGCATGGTGCGATTCCTTCGGTATCTTTGGGGCGGCGTGGCGGCGCTGTCGCTCGTGTTGTGCGTCGGGGCGGCGGTGCTGTGGAGCCGGGGGCATCAGAGGCTCGACACGGTCGCGATTCGCGTGAGCGAGACGCACCAGATCAGTGCGCACAGCAGCCGGGGGCAGTTCTGTTTCATGCAGATGTATTTACCGGCCGGGGCTGGCGGGTCGTTCATGTTCTCCCATGAGCCGGGGTTCTCGTCGGAGCCGCCGCAATCGTTCGGGGATACGTTCGTGCTCGGGCCGATGGGGTTCTACTTCAAGCAGCCGAAGTTCGGGTTGATGGTGTGGCGGGTGGCGATCATGCCGGCGTGGTTTGTGGTCGGGGTGACGGCGGCGCTGCCGGCGGTGTGGGTCGTTCGCCGGCTTCGGCGAAAGCGGGTCGCGGGGCGGGGGTTCGCACTTGACCCCGCGCCGGCGAGGCCGGACAACTGACCGGCGATGAGAATCATTGCCGGGCGGTTCAAGTCGCGGGTGTTGCTGGCGCCGGAGTCGGATCAGACGACGCGGCCGATCACGGACCGGGTGAAGCAGTCGTTGTTCGATATTCTGACCCCCCTGCTGGACGGGGTGGCGGTTTACGACTGCTTCGCGGGGACGGGGTCGATGGGGCTGGAGTCGCTGAGCCGGGGGGCGAGTCACGCGACGTTCTTCGAGGCGGATCGGTCGGCGCTGGGGCGGTTGAAGAAGAACATTGCGGCGCTGGGCGTGGAGGGGGAATCGACGGTGGTGTCGCTGGACATTTTCAGGTGGTTTGGGGGAACGGCGGAGGCGAGCGTGAGGCCGGGGGTGGTGTTTTTGGATCCGCCGTATCGGTATTTGAAGGAGCGGCCGGAGCAGTTGGGAAAGTTGGGGGCGGGGGTGGCGCGGCACTTGGCGCCGGAGGGTATGGTGGTGTTTCGGCACGACGCGAAGGATCGGTTGAAGCTGCCGGGGTTTGAGGTGGCGGAGGAGCGGGAGTATGGGGGGATGGTGTTGGAGTTTTTGCGGGTGGCTGGGAGTAAGCCCGCATCGGTGGCAAACGAGGCGGCACAGGGTAACGGATCCGCGGGCACGATATGATGGCGCGAGCGTGATGCGCGTGCCGGACTCCATTCTCGACGGACTAGTTGTGATCGCGGTGGTTGCGTTGCTGGCGGCGGTCTCCGAGGACAGTGATGCGGGCCGGCGATGGGGAGTCATCTTCCTTACGTCCGGCGGACTGGCCGGAGCCGTGGGCGCGTGGAATCTGGTGACGCGCGATCGTCTCAAGCCCGGGTGTTGCGCGCGCTGCGGGTATGACCTGCGCGCGACGCCCGCGCGGTGCCCGGAATGCGGGACGCGCCAAGACTGAAGGGTTGGGTGTCGTCGAGACGCCGATGTAATGCCGGAGTGGGGATGGGCCCCGACGTTCGGGGCCAGATCCCTCGGAGTACCTCGGGATGACAAGTGGGACGGTTTCCGGTGAATCGCGCGACGTTAATGAAAGGTGACCCGTGCCGCTCCCCAAGTACAGATACTTCCAACCCTCCGACGCAGCGCGGGTGTCGAAGCTGCAGTTTGCGGCGCGGCAGGCGGTGGAGGGGGTGATTACGGGGTTGCACAAGTCGCCGCACAAGGGGTTTTCGGTGGAGTTCTCGGAGCACCGGGAGTACGTGCCGGGGGATGAGCTCAAGCATTTGGATTGGAAGGTGTACTCGCGGTCGGACCGGTATTACGTGAAGTTGTACGAGCAGGAGACGAATTTGCGGGCGACGCTGGTGATCGACACGAGCGCGAGCATGAACTTTGCGGGGGCGGTGGCGGGGAAGTCGAAGGCGGAGGGGCAGGCGGCGACGAAGCTGGATTACGCGAAGCATTTGGCGGCGTGCCTGGCGTACCTGCTGGCGCACCAGCAGGATCTGGCGGGGCTGGCGGCGATCGACGAGAGCGTGCGGGTGGAGTTGCCGCCGGGGTCGTCGCCGGCGCATCTGGATCAGCTGTTCAAGGCGCTGGAGGGGGTCGAGGCGGGGCGCGAGACGAAGCTGGTGGAGCATTTGCACCAGCTCGCGGAGCGGTTGCCTCGGCGGAGTTTGGTCATCTTGATCAGCGATTTGTGGGTTGATCCGGTGGGGCTGACGAATGCACTGCAGCATTTGAGGTACCGACGGCACCAAGGGCTCGTGCTGCACTTGATCGACCCGGCGGAGATGAGCTTGCCGTACGACCGGTTGGTGACGCTGCAGGATCTGGAGACGGGGGAGAAGGTGGAAGTCGATCCGGCGGATTTGCGGGAGCGATACCGGGTGGAGGTTGAGGGGTATTTGGCGCAGGTTCGAAGGGCGTGCAACGACGCGGGCGTGGAGTATCACGTGGTGGGGACGGAGGAGGGGTACGACAAGGCGCTGGTGGGGTTGATTGGGCGGCGGGGGTGAGGGATTGCCGATTGCCCATTGCCCATTGCCCATTGCCCATTGCCCATTGGGAGGATCGCGCGCGTGTGAGAAGGGGACCACAGAAGTGCGGAGGAATCGGCGCGCGGGTTCTTCATCGCGCGGGGCGGCGGATTTACGATCGGCCGGCGATGTCGAAGCGTGACGCGGAGAAGCGGCGGAAGTTGCGGGGCGTGTTGCGGGGGCTGGTGCGGATGTACGGGGCGGTGGACGAGCACCGGCGGCGGCGGCGCGGGGCGGGGCTGGACACGCTGGTCGAGGCGATGCTCGCGCAGAACACCAACATGGCGAACGCGACGGCAGGGTACAAGATGCTCCGGCGGCGGTTCGCGACGTGGGCGGAGGTCATGGCGGCGCCGGTGGGGGACGTGCAGCGCGAGATCGCGGTCTGCGGGCTGGCGCGGATGCGGGCGCGGCGGCTTCAGGATTTGCTGCGGAAGATCGAGGCGGATCGGGGGCGGTTGTCGATCGACTTCCTGGCGGGACGGACGGCGCGGGAGGCGTACGACTATTTGATGGCGTTTCACGGGATCGGGCCGAAGACGGCGGCGTTTACGCTGCTGTTCGGGTTCGGGCATCCGGTGTTGCCGGTGGACAATGGGGTGTTGCGGGTCGTGAGAAGATTGAGGCTGGTGAGGGCCAAGGCGCGGGACCTGGAGGCGGAGCGGGTGTTGTCGCCGCTGATCGCGGAGGGGGATCATCTGGCGATGCATAGGCTGACGTTTCGGCATGCGAAGGAACGGTGTCGGCCTAAGAATCCGAAGTGTGGGGAGTGCGCGTTGCTGGTGGTGTGTCCGTACGGGCGGCGGCGGGTGGAGCACCGGCCGGTGGAGGTGGAGGGGGCGGTGAAGCGTAGGAAGGTGAGGTTGGCGGGGTATGTTTCGGCGGGGATTGCGAAGCGGGAGGAGGGGATGTGGTGAGGGGTGGTGCGCGCGGAGTTTTCCCATCGAAGGGTTATTGGTGCTCGCCCCTCACCCCCGCCCTCTCCCCGCGGCGAGTGGTGCACTTGGCGATGGGACGTGCGTTGGCGCCGCTGGGAGAGGGAGTAAGCCGGCGCGCGAGTGAACGCAGCTGAACTCCGTCCCGCGACAAGTCGCTGGGCTCCCTTTTTCCGCATTCGCGTGTGGCGCATTAAAGAACCCACGGTGCGAGCACCGTGGGCTTTCGACGGACGATTGTGACCGGGGGGGAGGGTTACGCGATCAACTGCTTGATCGGTTCGACGGGTTCGACGCCGACGAGTTTTTGGTCGAGGCCGCTGTGGAAGTAGGCGAGGCGGTTGGGGTCGATGCCGAGCTGGTGGAGGATGGTGGCGTGGAGGTGTTTGACGTGGAAGCGGTCTTTGACGGCGGCGGCGCCGAGCTCGTCGGTCTCGCCGACGGAGATGCCGCCCTTGATGCCGCCGCCGGCCATCCACATGGTGAAGCCGTAGGCGTTGTGGTCGCGGCCGGTGCCCTGGGCGTACTCGGCGGTGGGCTGGCGGCCGAACTCGCCGCCCCAGACGACGAGGGTGGAGTCGAGCAGGCCGGTGCGCTTGAGGTCCGTGAGGAGGCCGGCGATGGCGCGGTCGGTGTTGCCGGCGTGGAGCGTGTGGTTCTTCATCAGGTCGCCGTGGGCGTCCCAGTTGGCGTCGTTGTGGTTTCCGCCGGAGTAGATCTGGACGAAGCGGACGCCGCGCTCGACGAGGCGGCGGGCGAGCAGGCAGCGACGGCCAAAGTTCTCGGTGCGCTTCTCGTTGATGCCGTAGAGCTCTTTGACCTCGGCGGGCTCGGCGTCGACGTTGACGGCGTCCGGGGCGTGGGACTGCATGCGGTAGGCGAGCTCGTAGGAGCTGATGCGGGCGGCGAGGTTGGAGTTGTCGACGCGGGCGGTCTGGTGCTGGCGGTTGTAGTCGCCCAGCGTGTCGAGGAGCTCGCGCTGCATCTCGCGGGTGACGCCGGCGGGGGTTTCGAGGTCGAGGATGGGCGCGCCGGAGGAGCGGAGGATGGTTCCCTGGTAGACGGCAGGCATGTAGCCTGAGGACCAGTTCTTGGCGCCGGAGATCGGGCCGCCGGTCGGGTCGAGCATGACGACGAAGCCGGGGAGGTTCTGGTTGACGGAGCCGAGGCCGTAGTTGACCCACGAGCCGAGGCACGGGGAGCCCGAGAGGATCTTGCCCGAGTTCATCTGGAGCATGGCCGACCCGTGGATGGGGGAGTCGGCGGTCATGCTGTGTATGAACGCGATGTCGTCGACGCACTGGGCGGTGTGGGGGAAGAGCTCGGAGACGTGCTTGCCGCACTGGCCGTACTGCTTGAACTTCCACTTGGGCCCGACGACGCGGCCCTGGTTCTTGGAGCCGCCACGGCCCTTGGTCTTGACGGTGATGGTCTTGCCGTCGAGGGGGTAGAGGGCGGGCTTGTAGTCGAACGTGTCGACCTGGGATGGGCCGCCGTACATGAAGAGGAAGATCACGCTCTTGGCCTTGGCCGGGAGCATGGCGGGCTTGGGGGCGAGGGGGTTGGCGAAGGGGGTGATGCCGTCGGCGGCTTTGGCTTGCGAGTTGAGAAAGCCGTCGCGGTTCAGGAGGTCGACGAGGCCGAGGCCGGTGAAGCCGGCGCCGACCTGCCAGAGGAACTCGCGGCGGGTGCGGCCGCAGAAGGTGTTGCGGGGGGAGGCGGCGGAGGGGTTGGTGAGTTGGTATCGCATCGGGGCTTTCGGCGTTCGGATTGAACCACGGAGGGCACGGAGGGCACAGAGAAGGGGATCAGATTGCTCCGTGGACTCCGTGCTCTCCGTGGTTGATTCGGCATGTGTCACGGGCGGGCCGCCCGGGCCACGTCAGTCGACGTACACGAACTCGTTCAGGTTGAGGACTAACAGTGCGAACTGGTTCAGGGCGGTTTCGGGGGAGGCTTTGTGCTTGGCTTGGAGGCGGGCCATGAAGTCGACGCCGCGGGAGATCTCGTCGTCAGTCGGCGTGCGCGAGAGGGCCAGTCGCAGGGCCATCTCGACCTGCTTGCGGGGGTCGTCGCCGGCTTGTGACTTCAGGCGGGCGGCGAGGGCGCGGGCCTCGTCGTTGATCATGTCGCTGTTGAGCATCATGAGCGCCTGCGTGCTCTGGGTGGTCTGGAAGCGCGAGGGGCAGGAGAAGTCGGTGTCGGCGCCGTCGAAGGCGGCGATGATCGGGACGACGAGCGAGCGCTTGACGTGGATGTAGACGCTGCGGCGCGAGGCTTCGTCGGGCGGGTTCTTGCCCCAGCCTTCGCCGGGGCGGGATTGGCCCGCGAGGATCGCGGCGGGGATCGTGGGGAAGATGCCGGGGCCGCCCATCTTGAGGTTCAGCTTCCCGTTGAGGGCGAGGATGGAGTCGCGGATCTCCTCGGCCGTGAGCCGGCGCATGTCGAACCGCCACATCAGGTTGTTCAGCGGGTCTTTGGCCAGCGCGACCTTGTCGGCGTCGGCGGACATCTGGTAGGTGTTGCTGAGCATGATCAGGCGGTGCATCGCCTTCACGCTCCAGTTGCGGCTGACGAATTCGGAGGCGAGGTAGTCGAGGAGCTCGGGATGGGTGGGGCGGTCGCCGTTGACGCCGAAATCGTTGGGCGAGCGGACGATGCCGCGGCCGAAGTGGTGCTGCCAGATGCGGTTGGCCATGACGCGGGCGGGGAGCGGGTTTTTCGCGTCGGTCAGCCAGTCGGCGAGTTGGCGGCGCAGGCCGGTGGTCTTCTGATCGGGCTTGGGCGCGGCGAGGGTCAGGGCCGGCGGTTGGAGGACGGCGGGGAAGGCGGGGGCGACCTTCTCGCCTAGCGACTGCGGGTTGCCGCGCTTGAGGAGGAAGGTGTCGACGGGTTTGGGGCCGGTCTCCTTGACGGCCATGGCCTTGGGGACGTTCTTGCCCTTGTCGGCCTCGAGCTCGCGGAGCTCGCGCTTGGCGGCCTTAAAGAGCTTGAGGTCGTCGGCGTTGGTGGCGGCCAAGACGAGGCGCTCCACGTCGGCCTCGCGGTCCTTGCCGCGGAGGTTCTCGTGCTTCTTGCGCTCGTCGGAAGTGAGGTTCTTCAGGGCCTGCCGCTCGTAGTTGCCGATGCGCTGGCGGGCGTCCTCCTTGCGCTGTTCGATCGAGCGCTTTTCCTCCTCGAACGCCTTCTGGCGGTCGGGCGGGACGATCTCGACCATCGTGCTGTCGCCCTTGCCGTACGGGGCGATGTTATTAAAGACCGCGACGAGGCTGTAGTAGTCCTTGGCGGTGATCGGGTCGATCTTGTGATCGTGGCAGCGGGCGCAGTTGATGGTCAGGCCGAGGAAGCCCTGGCTGACGGTGGTGACGATGTCGTCGAGCTCGTCGTACCGGGCCAGGACGCGGTCGGACGGCTCGTCGTCCCACTGGCCCAGGCGGTAAAAGCCGGTGGCGATGATCGACTCGTGGGTGACCTTGTCGAGCTCGTCGCCGGCGATTTGCTCACGGACGAACTGGTCGTACGGCTTGTCGTTGTTGAACGATTCGATCACGTAATCGCGGAACCGCCAGGCGTTGGGCTTGATGCCGTCCCGTTCGAAGGAGTTGGTCTCGGCGAAGCGGACGAGGTCGAGCCAGTGGCGGCCCCACTTCTCGCCGTACTGCGGGGAGGCGAGGAGGCGGTCGATGACCTTGGTGAACGCATCAGGCGAATTGTCGGCGAGGAAGGCCTCGACCTCGTCCGACTTGGGCGGGAGGCCGGTCAGGTCGTAATAGGCCCGGCGGAGGAGGGCGATCTTGTTGGCGGGCGGGGCCGGGCGGAGTTGGTTGGCCTCGAGCTTGGCGAGGACGAACGCGTCGACCGGCGACTTAACCCACGCCTTGTCTTTCACGTCGGGCGCGGCGGGCTTGGCGACGGGGACGAACGACCAGAACTTCATCGCCTCGGGCGTGACCTTGCCGGCGAGCGGGTGTTCGACGTGCTCGGGCGCGGCGGTCTTCAGGCCGGGGAACGCGTCGGGGGGCATGTGGGCGCCGAGCGTGACCCATTTGGTGAGGACGGCGATCTTGTCCGCCGGGAGCTTTTCCTTGGGCGGCATGAGGAGGTTGTCGTCGGTGTACGCGACGGCCTTGAGGAGCAGGCTCTCGAGCGGGCGCTCGGGGATGACGGCGGGCCCGGTGTCGCCGCCCTGGAGGAGGCCGGCGCGCGAGGTCATGTTCAGTGCGCCCTTGATCTTCTCGCCGCCGTGACACTTGACGCAGGCGTCGAGGAGGATCGGGCGGACCTCGGTCTCGAAGAAGGCGTTGCGCTCGATGTCGAGGGGCGTGGGCGGGGCGGCGGGCTTGGGGGCGTCGGCGGCGGGCGGGGCGGCGAGGACGGTCGTGCCGATCGCGAGACACGCCCAGGACAGAACGGTCTTGAGCAGGCGGGGGGCGCGGGCGTTGGCGGGCCGATCCGTCATGAGCACCTCTAAGGGCGATTGCGGGGTCGTCAGAGACATGCCGTAGCGGCGGGTGAGGCCGGGCTACGGATGAGTCATACTATCGCGGACGACCGGGGTTCGGGGAAACGAGGGTCATCCGGGTAGTCATAGTGCCGTTCCTCGACTGCGCTGCAATGAGAAGCCTGATTTCGGGATTGAGATCCGTTGTCGTGACGGGCGGAACATTGGAATTCGCATGAATTCCGGTGTTTTTCGTCAAGTCGATGACTGTGGATTCGATCCGCTTCGAAGTGTAAGCTTCGAGCGTTGAGTTTTTTTCCCGAGCGATAGTGGGCGATGCCCACGCAACGGACATGACCCCACACGTCGCCCTGATCGTCGAGACGTCCATCCATTACGGGCGGCGCGTGCTCGAGGGCGTGACGCGGTACCTGCGGTCGCACCGGCCGTGGTCGGTGTTTTTGGAGCAGCGGGAGCTGTTTGCGGCGCCGCCGAAGTGGCTTCGGAAGTGGCACGGGCAGGGTGTGATTTGTCGGAAGACGACGCCGGATTTGGCCGCGCTGCTCGGGCGGGCGGGGATCCCGCTGGTGGATTTGAACGATATTGCGGACGCGGTGCCGGGCGTGCCGCGGATCGAATCGGACCAGCGGGCGATCGGGCGGCTGGCGGCAGACCATTTGTTTGAGCGCGGGTTCACGCGGTTCGCGTACTGCGGGTTTTCGGACCAGGCGTGGGCGATCGCGCGGCGGGACGGGTTCGTGGGGCGGCTTGCCGAGCGGGGGCAGACGGCGACGGTGTACGAGTCGGCGTGGACGGGGCCGGCGGCGCGGGCGTGGGAGCGCGAGCAGGCGCAGATCGCGCGGTGGCTGCGGGGGTTGCCGCGGCCGGTGGGGCTGATGGCGTGTTCGGACATGCGCGGGCAGCACGTGCTCGACGCGTGCCAGCGGCTGGACGTCGCGGTGCCGGAGCAGGTGGCAGTGGTCGGGTGCGACAACGACTCGGTGCTGTGCAACTTGTGCCACGTGCCGATGTCGAGCGTCGTGCCCAACCCCGAGCGCGTGGGGTACGAGGCGGCGGCGCTGCTGGACAAGCTGATGGCGGGCGAGCCTGCGCCGACGGCCCCCCTGCTCATCGAGCCGGTTGGGGTGCACACGCGGCAGTCGACGGACGTGTTGGCGATCGACGACGCGGTGGTGGCGACGGCGCTGCGGTACATCAGAGAGAACGCGCACCGCGGGTGTTCGATGAAGGACGTGCTGCGGCACACGGCGGCGTCGCGGAGTTTGCTCGAGCGAAAATTCCGCCAGCATTTGGGGCACAGCCCGCAGGCGGAGATCCGGCACGTGCAGCTCAAGCGGGTGAAAGAGCTGCTGGCGGAGTCGGACTTGCCGCTGAACGAGATCGCGCCGCTGGCGGGGTACGCGCATCCGGAATACATGTCGGTCGTGTTCAAGCGGGAAACGGGGCGGACGCCGGGGGCGTTTCGGGCGGCGGCGAACCCGGGGTTCGCGGGGGGGAAGGGGGGATGATGGGCGGATGAGGGGATGGGGAGATGGGGGGTGACAGGGGCGGTTGCGATCGCGATGAGGCGTTTGGACGCGCGGGAGGCGCCGTGCGATAGTACGAGGCATGTCCGAACCGGATGTTTCCGCGCTCCTTACCGTGGCGCAGGCGATCGAGATTCTGGACCGGACGGTTGTCGGGCCTCGGGTCGTCGAAGTGAGGCTCGAAGACGCCGTCGGGCTGCGGCTCGCGGAGGAGTTGCGGGCGGATCGGGATTATCCGCCGTTCGACAAGAGCCTCATGGACGGGTACGCGGTGCGCGCGGCGGACGTCGGGACGGGGGGCGTGGAGTTGCGATTGGTGGGGGAGGTCGCGGCGGGCGTGTCGCCGGTGCGCGCGGTGGGGGCGGGGGAGTGCGTGGCGATCATGACCGGCGCTCCGTTGCCGGCGGGGGCGGACGGGGTGGTGCCGGTGGAGGAGGCGGAGCAGGCGGGCCATGTGGTGCGGATCAAGCAGGCGGATGCGCCGGGGCGGTACATCGCACGGCGGGGAGTGGACCTGTTGGCGGCGCAGGTGGTGTTGGAGAAGGGCCAGTTGATCGGTCCGGCGCAGGTGGCGGCGGCGGCGACGGTGGGGGCGGCGCGGGTGAAGTGTTTCGCGCGGCCGCGGGCGGGGGTGCTGGCGACGGGGGATGAACTGGTGGCGATCGGTGACATGCCGGGGGCGGCGCAGATTCGGAATTCGAATTCGCCGATGCTGTGTGCGCTTTTAACGGAGCTCGGGTGCGAGGTGACGGACCTGGGCGTGGCGCGCGACGAGCCGGCGGCGTTGCGGTCGGCGCTGGAGCGGGGGTTGGAGCAGGACGTGCTCTTCGTCTCAGGCGGGATGTCGATGGGGGCGTATGACTATGTGCCGCGCGTGCTGGGGGAATTGGGGGTCGAGGCGCACGTGACGAAGCTGCGGATCAAGCCGGGGAAGCCGTTCTTGTTCGGGACGCGCGAGGCGGGTGGGCGGACGACGCACGTGTTCGGGCTGCCTGGGAATCCGGTCTCGGGGTACGTGTGTACAGTGCGCCTGGCGGCGCGGGTGCTGCAGCGACTCGCGGGCGGGCGGGTTGAGGAACAGTGGGTGACGGCGAAATTGGCGACCCCCCTGCCGGCCAATGGGCCGCGGGAGTTTTATCAGCCGGTGAGGCTGGAGGTGGGTCCGGGGGAGACGGTGGCGTGGCCGTTGGCTTGGAAGGGGTCGGCGGATTTGTTCACGCTGGCGAAGGCGCAGGGGCTGCTGGTTCGCGGCGAGAATGAACCGGCGCGGGAGGCGGGTGCGGCGGTGCGGGTGTTTGAGCTGCCTTGAGTTCTGATGGTAGGGGTACGACGGTGAGGTCATACCCGTGTCTTCTGCGAACCGCGCCGGCGCGCTCGCCTTCGGGGTCGCTTGAAGCTCCCCCTCCGGGTCGCGGCTAAACGGGGTTGTTTGTTCTCGGACGTGCGTAGGTGTCCTAAGCCTTACCGCCCATCCGACCGATTCCCCCGGTATTGCCTGTGCTCGCGGACTCCGCGCGCCGGGCCGGAGGAGTGGA
>Ga0196963_10000536_pt1 | contig 33685 bp, 34 predicted proteins | sample S1_5metaG_FD_148600 | JGI IMG/M metagenome (GOLD analysis project Ga0196963, IMG submission 148600) | Soil microbial communities from Anza Borrego desert, Southern California, United States - S1_5 | ecosystem: Environmental > Terrestrial > Soil > Desert | place: USA: California | collected...
CGTCCCGCTGGCGATAGCGCCGGGCCTGGCCGGCGCGGTCAACGGCAGCTTCAACGGCCCGGCCGAGAAGGTGCTGCGCGACGTGGCGCGCGTCTACAACCTGGTGAGCTACTTCGACGGCGCGGTGCTGCACGTGGTGCCGGCGTCTGACCTGCAGCGCAAGAGCTTCAGCGCCTCGCCGGCGGCGGCCGAGCGCTTGCTGCGCGAGGCCGGCGAGCAGGGCTTGCCCGATACACGCAACACGCTGCGCCGCGGCGGCGAGGGGCAGTTGCTGGCGGTGGGCACCCGCCGCTTCGTCGAGCAGATCGACGAGATGGTCCGCGCCGCGCAGGCCGCGCCCGCCACGGCGGCGCCCAACGCCGGCGCCATGGACTTCCGCGTCTTCTACCTGCGCTACGCCTGGGCGCAGGACCAGACGATGACCTTCGGCGGCCGCCAGGTCGTGCTGCCCGGCGTCGCCTCCATCCTGCGATCACTGGTCAGCGGCCGGCCCGGCGCGGTGCTGGGGCAGGAGGTGATGGTCAAGCCCACGCAGCCCAGCCTGCGCGGCCAGGGGCTGGCGGGCCAAGGTGCCGCGGTGAAGACCGCGGCCAACGCGCGCGACAGCGCCGCCGACCTGCTGGTGGCCGCGCTGGCCCGCACCGCGCAGCCGGCCGCCGATCCGGCGCCGACCCTCGCGCCCGAAGCGAGCCCGATCCGCATCGAAGCCGACCAGCGCCTGAACGCCGTGATCGTGCGCGACCTGGCCGATCGCCTGCCGCGTTATGAACAGCTGATCGCCGCGCTCGACGTCGAGCCGCAGTCGCTGGAGATCGAAGCCACGATCATCGACGTCAACACCGACCGCCTGCGCGAGCTGGGCATCGACTGGCGCTGGAACAACGCCGGCCAGTCGGTGGGCTTCGGCGGCAGCGTGCCGGTCACCGGAACCGGCGCCGTGGTCACCGCGGTGCTGGGCTCGGTGGGCCAGTTCGTCTCGCGCATCCGCGCCCTGCAGTCCGAAGGCGCGGCACGTGTCGTCTCCAGCCCGCAGGTGGTCACGCTGTCGAACGTGGAGGCGGTGTTCGACAACAGCTCCACCTTCTTCGTGCGCGTCGCCGGCAAGGACGAGGTCGACCTGTTCAACGTCAGCGCCGGTACCTCATTGCGCGTGACGCCGCATGTCTTCAAGGACCGCGACGGCGCGCGCATCAAGCTGATGGTCAATGTCGAGGACGGCAACATCACCGGCCGCACGGTGGACCAGATCCCGGTGGTCGAGCGCTCCACCATCAACACGCAGGCGCTCATCATGGAAGGCGAGAGCCTGCTGATCGGCGGCATGACGCGCGACGTCAACTCGTCCAGCAACGACAAGGTGCCGGGCCTGGGCGACATCCCGGTCGTCGGCAACCTGTTCAAGACGACGAAGAGCAACAGCGCGCGCGTCGAGCGCATGTTCCTGATCACGCCGCGGCTGGCGGCCGCGCGGCCGGCCAGCCCGGCAGCCGGCGGCGCGCTGCAGCGGCCGGCGCCGGTGCCGGCCGCGCCGCAGGCCACGCCCGCCCTGCCGGCCCCGATGCCGGCGCAACCCCCAGCGGTGCTGCAGGCCGCGGCCGTGCCGTCCCGGCCCACCGCCGCGCCGGCGCTGTACACGCCACCCGCCCGCGCTTCCGTCGTGCTGGACCTGGACGCGCTGCCCAGCCGGCCCGCCACCCGCAGCACCTCCACCCCGAACCGTTGACCGCCATGGACCGCGACACCTCGATGCTCGATTCCCTGCAGGCCCTGGAACTGCGGGTGCTGCAGGGCCCGCAGGCCGGCGCCCGCGCGCCGCTGGCGGCAGGCCGCCCGGTGGTGGTGGCCGCCGGCGCCGGCGCCGATGCCGACATCGTGCTGCGCGCCGACGCCGCGGCGGCGCGCCTGCGCATCACCGCCGACGTCGCGCATGCCTTGCTGGAAGTCGTCGAAGGTGAACTGCGCCTGGGCGAACAGCTGCTCGCCGCCGGGGCGCAGGCCGCCTGGCCGCGGCACCAGCCGCTGCGCATCGGCAATGCCGTGCTGGCCTTCGGCCTGGCCTGCGAGGACGAGTGGCCGCTGGCCGATGACGTGCCGCCCGGTGCACCGGCGCCGGTGCCGCAGCCTGATCAGAATGACCTGCAAAAGACGCGGCCACCGCTGCGTCGCCGCGCCGAGGCCTGGCTGGCTGCCACCGGCGCCGCGGTGCTGCTGGGCTGCGGCGGCAGCCTGTGGATGGCGCACGTGGCGGCCGCCCCTGGTGCCTCCCAGGCGCCGGTGGCCGTCAGCAGCGCGCTGCTGGCCGAGGCGCTGCGCGGCGGCGAATTCGCATCGCTGCAGGCCGCCACGCTGCCCGACGGCCGCCCGGTGCTGCGCGGCCGCCTGGCCGACCTGGCGCAGCGCGGGCGCCTGGAGGCCTGGCTCGCCAGGCGGCACTGGGCGCCGGCGCTGGACCTGCTGGTCGACGAAGTGCTGGCGCGCGACATCGCCGAGGTCTTCCGCGTCAACGGCATCGCCGCACAAGCGAAGCCGGCCGGCGCCGGCCGCTTCGTCGCCGAGGTGGCCGAGCGTGATGCGCAACGCCTGGCCCGTGCCGAAGAGGTCGTGCGCCGCGACGTGCGCGGCGTGCAGCAGCTGGCGGTGCGCAACACCGCCGTGCCGCTGCCGCCGCCCGCGCCGCCGGTGGTGGACGATCCCAACAAGCGCATCGCCTCGCTGGTGCCGGGCCAGCCGGCCTACGTCGTCACGGCCGATGGTGCCCGCTACTTCATCGGCGCGCTGCTGCCCTCGGGCCACCGCATCGCGCAGATCGCCGCCGAGCGCGTGGTGCTGGAGCGCGACGGCCGGCAAACGAACCTGAACTTCTGAGTCCCCGCCCGCAACCCATCGCCAGGCCGCCCCGGGACCGGCCGCTTCACTTCGAACCGCAGGAGCCCTTCACCATGAGCAGCATTCCCCTCAACACCCTGGCGCTGGTCGCCGCCGCGCCGCTGTCGTCGTCCAAGGGCGGTGGCGCCTCGGGCAGCAGCGCCGGCAGCTTCTTCGAAGCCATGGCCCGCGCCTGGGGCCAGGCGCTGGACAACCAGGCCGGCCTGATCCAGCAGAAGTCCGAGGCCATCAACGCCGCCGGCAACGACAACCCGTCCGCGATCACCGAGCTGACGACCGAGTCGCTGCGCATGAGCTTCCTGTCGAACAGCTCGAGCACGTCGATCTCGTCCGTCGGCCAGGCGCTCGAGACGATGGCGCGAAAGGGTTGACCGCTCCCGGGTGGCCCCTGGCATGCGCCGCGGGGAACTGTCCCCGGACTGTTCCTCGCCCTGCTCAGCTCCCAGGGGCCACGACCCGGCAACCGTCCCACGGCGTTCGCCTGCCCCAACCCGCAACTTGTGGAGTTTCAGATGTCCTTCGAAATCGCTGCCGCGGCCATCGGCCCCACCGCCGGCGCAGCCTCACCCGTGCAGGTGGGCTACGGCGTGTCGCTCACCGACATCGGCGGCTTCCAGCAGGCGCTGGCCGGTGCGCAGGCGCGGCTGGAAGCCCAGCCGGCCAGCAGCGGCAACGCGGTGGCCCGGCAGCTGATGACGCCCTTCGAGCACATCAACGCCGAGGCGGCGCGGCTGTCCACCCAGGCCAACGCCGCGCAGGCCGCCGGCCGCGACATGAGCCCCAGCGAGGTGGTGCTGCTGACCATGCGCTGCCAGGAGTTCATGTTCCATTGCCAGCTGACCTCGAACATCGCCAACCGCACGTCGGATGGCCTCCAGCAACTCTTCCGCCAGCAGGCTTGACGATGAAGCCGACCCGCAAAGTGCGCGTCCTCGCGCTGTGCGCCGCGGTGCTGGCCGCGGGCTGCTCCGGCCAGGAGCTGTACTCCCAGCTCACCGAGCGCCAGGCCAACGAGATGGTGGCCGTGCTGCGCCAGGCCGGCATCGAGGCCGAGAAGAAGGTAGCCGACGGCCGCTTCTCGGTGCTGGCGCCGCGCAGCGACTTTTCCGACGCGGTGCGGGTGCTCAATGCCCAGGGCTACCCGCGCGAAAGCTTCGACAGCATGGGCAAGGTCTTCAAGCGCGAGGGCTTCGTCAGCTCGCCGCTCGAAGAACGGGCCCGCCTGGTGCATGCGCTGTCGCAGGAGATCTCGAACACCATCGCCAGCATCGACGGCGTGGTCGCCGCGCGCGTGCACCTGGTGGTGCCGGACCGGCACCCGCTGCTGGACAAGCCTCAGCCCGCGGCCGCGTCGGTCTTCATCAAGCACCGGCCCGACAAGGACCTGACGCCGCAGCTCACGCAGATCAAGGCGCTGGTGGTCAACAGCCTGGAAGGGCTGAGCTACGACCATGTGACGGTCGCGCTGTTCCCGGCCGAAGCCATGCCCGCCGAGGCCGCCCGCGTGATGGCCGCCGGCGCGGGCGGCGGCGCGGCGCGCCAGGCCACGCTGCAGGCCCCGCTGCTGCTGGGCATCGCCGCCGGCGCCGCGGTGCTGCTGGCCGGCGTGCTGCTGTGGTGGCGCCGGCGCGGCACCACGCCGTCACGCACGCCGCTGCGCGCGCTGCCGGCCCCCGAGCCCGCGCTGCCGGCCGATTTCCAGGCGGCGCTGCGCCGCCACAGCGCGGTGAAGTGACATGGACACGACGATGACGGTGCCCGCGGCGGCGGCGGCCCGGTCCGGCGCCGCATCCCAGGCCAATAGCGCGGAAGCGACGCGGCCACGCGCGCAGCAGCGCGAGCGCCGTGCTGCCATCGCGCAGCGCCTGGTCGACCTGGCCCCCGCGGCGGTCGATGCGATCGACTGGGACGCGCTGGACCACGCGCCCGACTGGCTGGCACTGCCCGACGCAGCCTTCCTGATCCTGCAGGCCCGCCTGGGCGCGCTGCTTCACCTGCCGGCCATGCGCCTGTGGATCGACGGTCCCCGCCTGGCCGCCACGCGCGTGCTGCTGGGCGAGGCGGTGCTGGACGACCTGTTGTCGCACCCGGAATCGGCGATGCCGGACGCCGGCCCCCGGCCGCGGCTTGGCCCGGCCGCAGCGGCAGGCGGAGCGCCACTGTCTTCGGAGCGGCCGGGCGACGGTTGCTTTGGCCTCACGCCTTGCGTGCCGATCGAATCGGCGGCCCAGGTCGGGCCATCGCTGCGCGCAGCCGGCGTGTCGGTGCTGTTGGCAGCGCTGCTCCCCGGCGCAGTGCGCGAAGCGCTGTGCCGCGGCCTGGCACCGGTGCAGCCCGCGCGCATGGCGCGCGAGCTGGCCGAGACGCTGATCGTGCGGGCCCGGATGCTGGGGGCGCGATGAGCACCGCGCGGCCGTTCCCAAGGTGCTCGGACAGGCTGGCCCTGGTGGTCCAGCCGTTCGCCAGGCGCCGGTCGTCCACAGGACGACCGGCGTCCGGGTTCACCCCCCACGGGGGGAAGGCCTGCAGGGCCAAGGGGGGCCAGTGAGCTTCCTGTGGTGGCAGCGCGGCGGCGACGCGCGCATCGCATCCGACCGGCTCGTGCTGCGCGCGGCCGAGGTGCCGCTGCTGCAGCATGCCTTGGCCCTGCGCGACACGCTGGAGCGCCGGCGTGACGAGCAGGTGCTGGCCATCGCCGAGGCCATCGCCGACGGCCGCGCCCAAGGCCATGCCGCCGGCCTGGCCGAAGGCCGGCGCGCCGCGGCACTGGACGTGGCCGAGACGCTGGCCCGCCTGGCCGCCGAGGCGGAGGCTGAACGCGCCCGCCTGCGCTCCGCCACCGCCACGCTGGCGCTGCAGGTGGTGCGCAAGCTGCTCGGCCATTTCGCCGACGACGAGCTGCTGCTGGCGCTGGCCGCCACCGCGGCTGCCGACCTGCTGCCCGGCGCCACGCCGGTGCTGGTGGTGCACCCCCGGCAGGCCGATGCGCTGCGCGCGCGGCTGGGCGCGGCGGCGGGCGAGGGCGGTGCCGCCTTCACGGTGCGTGAAGACCCGCTGTGCGCTGTTGATGCCTGCCGCCTCGAGACGGAGCACGGCAGCGTGGACGTGTCGCTGGACGCTCAGCTCGAGCGTTTGGCGCGGGCCTGGTCATGAACGACGCGCTCGCGGATCCCACCCAGCGGCTGCTGCGCACCTTGCAGGCCACGCGCACGGTGGTCGAGCAGGGCCGCATCGTGCAAGCAGTGGGCACGGTGCTGCGCGCCACCGGCCTGCGCGCCCGCATCGGCCAGCAGTGCCGCATCGTCGACCCGGTGCGGCCCGGCGACGAGGCCGACCCGCTGCTGGCCGAAGTGATCGGCTTCGCAGGGGCCGAGGTGATCCTCGCGCCCTACGGCCCGCTGCAGGGCGTGGCCGTGGGCGCCGCGGTGCAGGCGCTGGCGGACGAAGCGCGCGTGCCCTGCGGCCCGGCGCTGCTGGGCCGGGTGATCGACGCCTTCGGCCGCCCGCTGGACGACCGCCCGTTGGAGCCGGGCCCGGGCCTGCGGCACACGCCGCTGCATGCGCCGTCGCCGTCGCCGCTGAAGCGCCGCGGCGTCGACCACCCGCTGCCCACCGGTGTGCGCGCCATCGATGCCGCGCTGACGGTGGGTATCGGCCAGCGCATCGGCATCTTCGCGATGGCCGGCGGCGGCAAGTCCACGCTGCTGGGCATGCTGGCGCGCCAGGCCGAGGCCGACGTCATCGTCATCGCGCTGGTCGGCGAGCGCGGCCGCGAGGTGCGCGAGTTCATCGACGAGAGCCTGGGCGAAGCCGGCCTGGCGCGCTCGGTGCTGGTGGTCTCCACCTCCGACCGGCCGGCGCTGGAACGCGTGCGCGCGGCAGTGGCCGCCACCGCCATCGCCGAGGGCTTCCGCGCGCAGGGCCAGCGCGTGCTGCTGCTGGTGGACTCGGTCACCCGCTTTGCGCGCGGCCTGCGTGAGCTGGGCCTGTCGGCGCTGGAGCCGCCGGTGCGGCGCGGCTATCCGCCGTCGGTGTTCGCCGAGCTGCCGCGGCTCTTCGAACGCGCCGGCAACGACGAGCACGGCTCGATCACCGCCTTCTACACCGTGCTGGCCGAGGACGACGACAACAGCGACCCGGTGGCCGAGGAGGTGCGGTCCATCCTGGACGGGCACATCGTGCTGTCGCGCGCGCTGGCCCAGGCCCACCACTACCCGGCGATCGACGTGCTGGGCAGCGCCAGCCGCGTCTTCAGCCGCGTCGCGCAGCCGGCGCACCGGCAGGCCGCTTCGCGGCTGCGGGCGCTGATGGCGCGGCATGCGGAAGTGGAGTTCCTGCTGCGCGTGGGCGAATACCAGGCCGGCAGCGACCCGCTGGCCGACCAGGCGATCGAACGGCAGCCGGCCATCAAGGCGCTGCTGACGCAAGGCACCGACGAGCCGGCGGCCTTCACCGACACGCTGGCGGCGTTGCAGCAGGTGGCGGCGTGAGCCCCGCCCGGCCGCCCGAAGGGGCTCAGCCCCCGCTTGGCGGGGAGGCGCGAAGCGCCAGGGGTGCGCCGTGACGAGCCGCCTGCCCAAGCCTGCCGAAGCCCAGCAGCTGGTGCGCCTGCGCACGCTGCGGGTGCAGCGTGCGCGTGATGCCTGCGCCGCCGCGGCGGCGACCGTGGTGGCGGCGGAGCGGGCGGTGGCCGAGCGCCGCCGCCAGATCCAGCGCGTGCGGCGCGAACAGGACGCGCTGGCGGACGCGATGGCGCAGGGCTTCGAAGGCGGGCTGGCGCGCTGGTCACGCCTGCTGGTCGCGCAGCGCGACAAACTGGCCGACCGGCTGGAACGCGACGAGTACGCACTGGTCGGCGACGAGCGCCGGCTGGAAGAGGCGCAGGAGACCGCCGCGCAGGCGCGTGCCGAGCTGACCCGCGCGCTGGCCCGCGAGGATGCCGTGCGTGGCCTGCTGGGCCAGGCGCGGCGGGCGGTGGCGCTGGTGCGCGATCAGCGTGCCGAGCGGGAGCAGGAAGACCAGCCGCGGGTGGTGCGATGAACGGCGTGGTGAGCCTGCGCGTGCCGGCAGGATCCGCGACGGCGGCTGCCGCCGGTCCGCGCCTGCCTGCCGAGGCGGTGGCGTCGCCAACACGCGACATGCGCGGCCAGGAGGCCGCGCCTGACATGGCGGCTGCCGCCGGGCGCGGCCCGCAGGCTGCGGCCGGCCGGCTGGGCGATCGGGCCGCGCGGGCGCTGGGCGAGCAATTCGCACGGGCGCTGGAACAGTGCGCGGGCACTGACGATGCGTCCGCCGTCCCGCCGGCCGAAGCCGCCGCCGTGCCCTGGCCAGGGCCGCCGCTGCCGCCCCTGCCGCTGCCAGCCCAGCCATCGGCGGCGCCCGCGCCCGCCGCCGCAGCGCTGCGCACGGCGCCCAGCGTCGCCAATGCCGCCGCCCGGCCGCGCGACGCCGCGCCGCTGCAGCTGTCGCTGCCCGAGCCCGGCGGCGTCTGGGAGCTGTCGCTGAACGAACCCGACGGCCTGCAGCTCTGGCTGCGTGCCGAACGCGTTGCGGCGCCCGCGGCCGCCGGCGGTGCGCCCGCCGCGTGGAGCCTGGCCATCAGCGCCCTGGGGGCCGACGCCGCCGCGCTGCAGCGCCACGCGCCGCGCCTGGCCGATCGGCTGGCAGCGCGCGCGCTGGCGCCCGCGCACCTGCGCATCACCGCCGAGCGCGACACGCGCGGCGATTGAACCGCCGCCCGGCCCGCCGCAACACAGCGCGGACCGGATCGGCATTCCGCCGATCTCCTTGAAGAAGGCATTCCCATGAGCCCAGCGATCCCGCCCGACCTGTCCCGGCCCTTGCGCGACGCGATGGCGCCGTCGCTGCGCGCCCTGCACGCCGCCGGCGCAGCCGAGCCGCCGCTGCGGGTGCCATGCGCAGCGGTGGCGATCGGCCCGGGCCGGCTGGCGCGGGCGGCGGCCAGCCCGGCGGCCGGCCGGGCCACGCTGGAGGCCCTCTACCGGCGCTGCCTGCTGCGCTACCGCGAGGCCGTGGCGGACGAGCAGCCCGCGGCCGGCGCGGACGACCTGGGCGCCGTGCTGGCGAACTTCGTCGCCGCCAACCTGCACGCGTTGCATGGCACGCGGCCGCCAGCCGAGGCGCTGCGCGCGCTGGCGCAGCAGCTGGCCGGCATCGTGCGCGGCAGCGCGGTGTGGCGCACCGCGCCGCTGCGTGAGCGCCAGGCCTACACCGAGCAGCTGGCGATCCTGGCCGTGCTGATGGTCGACCTGGCTGCCATCGCGCCGCGCCAGGGGCCGGATGCAGTGGCCGAGCTGCAGGGCCGCGCCCGCGGCTACCTGCGCCAGCTGCTGGGCCTGGATCCGGATGCGCTGACGCTGGATGTGAGCGGCCTCGCGCTGCGCCAGGAACCGGTCGCGGCCTGAGCGATGAACGCGATCGCCCCCGTCCACGCCGCGCTTGACGCCGCCCCGGCGGATACCGCCTGGACGGCCGCGGCCGTCGATGCACCGGCCGATGCGGCCCTGCACAGCGCCAGCGTGCAGGCCGCGCGCCCGGTGCAGGCACCCGAAGCGCCGCGCGCGCCGGACGCATCGCTGCCGGTGGCCGACCTGGCGAACGGCTTCGCGCTGCCGGCCGACCAGCTGCAGCCCGTCACGCTGATCGGCCTGCAGGTGCAGCCGGGCGATGCCTGGCCGATGGCCGCGCAGGCGGCTGAGCCCCGCTGGCCGCGTCGCGACACGGAAGAGGGCGAGGACCCGGCCCGCCGCGCGCCGCCCGAAGCCGCCGAGCCCACCGATGGCGCCGAGGACGACGGCGCAGGCGCGGACGCGGACGAGCAGGCGGCGGAAGCCGTCACCGTGCTGGACGGCGATGAAGCCGTGTGGCAAGACGCGCTCGCCCGCGCCGTCAATGAACGCCTGGCCGCGCCGCAAGCCCCGGCTGCGCTCAATGCCGCCGCCGAGCAGTGGGCGCGCGCACGCTGCGTGGTGCTGGTGTGCCCGCAGGCGGTGCCGGCCGGTACCGCCACCGAGGCCGCCTGGGCTTTCGTGCTGTGGCCGCGCCGCGGCGCGCGCACGCGCGGGCCGATGGCGCGGCGCTTCAGCTTCACCGGCCAACGCGTGGAGGCCCTGCTGCAGTGGCCGGCCGCCGTGCCACCCGCCTGGTGCAGCGTGCGTGCCGTCAAGCAGCACCACACCAGCGGCCGCCGGCTGGTGGCGCTGGATGCGGCCGGCGCGCCGCTCGGCCCGGTGCCTTGCGAGTTGCAGCTGGGCCCGGTGCGCGCGGCCGCGCCGCGCTGGCGGCAGGCCGGCGTGCGCGTCGATGCGGTGCGCCGGTTCTGGACCGCGCTGGGCGCGCAGTGGAGCGTGCTGCTGCTGGTGTGCCCGCAGCCGCTGCTGGCAGCGCGCGCGGCCCTGCTGCAGGAGCCCTGAATGACCGCCGCCACCTGCGTGTCCGCCGTCACCTGCGCCGATGAACCTGCGCTGGACCGGGCCTTGCCGCCTGCCAGCCGCGAGGCGCTGTCCGCCTTCGGCGATGCCGTGGCGCTGGTGCACCGCGCCTCGGCCACGCTGTGCTGGGCCAGCCCCGCCTGGTGCGCGCTGCTGCCCGCCAGCGGCCCCGGCGTGCCACTGGCGGCGCTGGACCCGGCACTGCCCGCGCTGCTGAAGGCCGAAGCGCCCGCCGCGCTGCGCGTGGCGCTGGGTGGCGCCGGCGCCTGGGACCTGCAGCTGGCGGCGCACGATCCCGCGCACACCCTGCTGCGCCTGGCCGACCGCCGCGAACAGGGCCGGGCGCTGCAGCGCCAGCTCGACGACCGCGAGCAGCTGCTGTTCACATCGCGCGTCATCTCCGTCGGCGAGATGGCCAGCACGCTGGCGCACGAGCTGAACCAGCCCATCGGCGCCGCCGCCAACCTGCTGCGCGGCCTGCGCGCCCGGCTGGCGCGGCGCGCGCGGCGCAGCGGCGGCAGCGCCGCGGCCGACCAGCCCATCCACGCAGAGGAGGCCGAAGCGCTGGGCCGCGCCATCGAGCAGGTGATGTTCGCCTCGCGCGTGATCGCCCGCATCCGCGAGTTCACGCAGTCGCACCAGCCGCGCCATGCGCGCCTGGACCTGGTGGCGCTGGTGCGGTCCTGCGCCTCGCTGCTGGACTGGGACCTGCGCCGCAGCGGCGCCGCGCTGGAGCTGGCCCTGCCCACGGTGCCGGTGCGCGTGCGCGGCGACGAAGTGATGCTGCAGCAGGTGGTGGTGAACCTGATGCGCAATGCGCTGGATGCGCTGCGCACCGATCCGCCGGCCGAACCGCGCCTGTGCCTGCGCCTGCTGGTGCATGGCCGCGAGGCCGAGCTGCAGGTGCGCGACAACGGCTGCGGCCTGGCCGACGACGCGGCCGCGCGCCTCTTCGTGCCCTTCGCGTCGACCAAGCCCAACGGCATGGGCATCGGCCTGTCCATCTGCCGTTCCTTCGTCGAGCTGCACCAGGGCCGCCTGTGGTTCAGCCGCCAGGCCGAGCGCGGCACGACCTTCCACCTGGGCCTGCCGCTGCTGGCCGAGGTCACCCTGTCCACCCAGCCCGAGCGACACGCCACCGACGGAGCCGCCCCATGACCACCGTGTACATCGTCGACGACAACGCCGAGTTCCGCGAGTCGACCCGCTTCTGGCTCGCCGGCTGCGGCTTCGAGGTGCAGGCCTGGGGCGACCCGCGCGAGGCGGTGGAAGCGCTGGCCCAGCGCGACCGCGCCGAGCCCTGCTGCCTGATGCTGGACGTGCGCATGCCCGAGCTGTCCGGCCTGGACGTGCACGACCGCCTGAAGGCCTGCGGCGCCGCGCTGCCCGTGATCTACATGAGCGGCCATGCCGACGTGCCGCTGGCCGTGCAGGCGATGCGCAAGGGCGCGGTGACGCTGCTGGAAAAGCCCTTCGACGACGAGGCGCTGGAGGCGGCGCTGGACGCGGCCTTCGCGCTCGCCGCGGCCGCGGGCGTGCCCACGGCCGTGCTGCCGACGCCGCTGGCGCGGCACGTGGCCGAGGACATTGAACGTGAGGACGACCCCGAGGCTGTCGAAGCCCGCCGCCGCTTCACGACCCGCGAGGCCTCGCTGACCCCGCGTGAACGCGAGGTGCTGGGCCACGTCGTGCAAGGCGTCTACAACAAGAACATCGCCGACCGCATCGGCCTGTCGATCAAGACGGTGGAGCTGTACCGTGCGCGGGGCATGGCCAAGATGAAGGCGCGGTCGGTGGCGGAGCTGACGCGGATGATGGTCAGCCGGCGGGCGTGAGATGGAAACGACATTGATCCGCCCCGCGGCGCCGCCGATGCGCGGCGAGGCAGCCTTGGGCACCTGGTTCGAAGCCCCGACCGCCCACGGCCCGCTGCAGCTCTGCCTGGGCGAGGGCGATGGCCCGGCCGCGCATGCCGCCGCCGCCGCGCTGGCCCTGCAGCGCGCCGCCGCGCTGTTGCAGTCCATCGACGACTGGCTCGGCGACGATGCGCCCGACTGGCGCTGGCAGCCCGTGCCGGTCACACGGCCCGACCCCGCGGCGCTGCGCCTGCCCGGGCGCGACGGCGGCCACCAGCTGATCGCGCCCTGGCGCTGGCTGCGCGCGCTGCCAGCTCCTTCCGAGGCGCTGGCCGCGCGCCTGCAGTGGCCGGCGATCGAAGCGCGCCTGGCCATTGCGCGCCTGCGGCTGGCGGCGGACGAGCTGCAGCAACTGGAACCCGGCGGGGCCGTGCTGCTGCCGGCTTCGATGCGGCCGGGTTGGACCGGGCTGCTGCGGGGCAGCGCGGAAGACGCCGATGCCGGCGTGCCCGTGGCGCTGGACGATCCCGCGCGGCCGCAACTGCTGCAGGGCAGCGCGGCCACGCCGCTGGAACCGGCCAGCCGCCGCGCGGGCCACGCCGCAGGCCCTGGCGCTGGCCGCGCTGCCGGCCCCGACCCCGGCCTTGGCGCTGGCGCTGGCGCTGGCGCTGGCGCTGGCCGCCTCTGCGAGTTGCGCCTGCACCTGTCGTGCACCTTGCCGGCCGACTGCCTGGCCGGCTGGCGTGCCGAGCCGCTGCACCAGGCCGTGGTGCCCGACCTGGCCGCCACGCTGTGGCAGCTGGCCGCCGCGCGCGAGCCCGAGCGTTGCCTGGCCCACGGCCGCCTGCTGCCCTGGGGCGATGGCTGGGCCTTGCTGATCGGCGGCCTGGGCGACGGCTTGGTGGACGGCTTGGTAGACGGCTTGGGCGAAGAAGCGGCACAAGCGCACGTTTTGCCTGCCTGAACGGCGGCCGGCCGCCAGCGGCTTGAACCGCCGCGCCGCCGGCCGCGACACAGCCGGCCATGGACCTCACGCAATTCACGCCCTCGTCGGCCCTGCTCACCGTCGTCGCGCTGGCGCTGGCACCCTTCGTCGCGGTGATGGTCACCTCCTTCACCAAGATCGTCGTCGTGCTGAGCCTGCTGCGCAACGCGCTGGGCTTGCAGCAGGTGCCGCCCAACGTGGTGCTGAACGGGCTCGCGCTGGTGCTCAGCCTCTACGTGATGTACCCGGTCGGCAGCGAGATGGCCGCGCGCGTGCAGGCCGTGCCGGAGGCGGCCGCCGGCAGCACGCAGGGCCTGCTGAAGGCCGCCGAAAGCGCGAAGGAGCCGCTGCGTGAGTTCCTGATCCGCCACAGCCGCCCGCTGGAACGCGCGTTCTTCCTGAAGACCGCGCAAAAGGCCTTGAAACCCGAGCAGGCCGCGGCGCTGAGCGAACGCGATTTCCTGGTCGTGGTGCCGGCCTTCACCGTCAGCGAACTGGCAGTGGCTTTCGAGATCGGCTTCCTGATCTTCCTGCCCTTCCTGGTGATCGACCTCGTGATCTCCAACGTGCTGATGGCGATGGGGATGATGATGCTGTCGCCCACCACCGTGTCGATGCCGTTCAAGCTGCTGCTGTTCGTGCTGATCGACGGCTGGGTCAAGCTGACCCACGGTCTCGTGCTGACCTACGCGTGACGCCATGGGCCACCCGGATATCTTGCAATTGACGCAGCAGGCGCTGTGGTTCGTGCTGCTGCTGTCGGCGCCGCCCATCCTGGTGGCCGCGGTCGTCGGCCTGGTGATCGCCTTCGTGCAGGCGGCCACGCAGCTGCAGGAGCAGACGCTGCAGTACGTCGCCAAGTTCTTCGCGATCGTGCTGACCATCTTCCTCACCGCGTCGATGCTGGGCGGCGGCCTGTACCAGTTCGGCGACCGGGTGTTCACCGACTTCGCCGGCGTCGTGGGACGCTGATGGAAGCGCTCTCGCTCGTCACCCCGCTGCGTGAGCTGGTGCTGCTGCTGGGCCTGTCGACCACCCGCGTGGCCGTGGCCTTCCTGCTGGTGCCGCTGTTCACCGCGGACCTGATCCCGGCCACCGTGCGCAACGCCATCTTCGTCGCCATCGCGCTGATGGCGCTGCTGATGCAGCCGGCCTCCGGCCCTGCGCCGGGTGGCTTCGCGCTGCTGGCGCTCTTCGCCAAGGAGGCCTTCATCGGCGGCGCGCTGGGCCTGCTGTTCGCCGGCGTCATGTGGGCCTTCGAGATCGCAGGCCAGCTGATCGACACCAAGGTCGGCATGACGCAGGCGCAGGTGACGGATCCGCTGTCGGGCCACCAGACCTCGCTGACCGGCGCGCTCTTCGCCCGCCTGGCGAGCTGGGTGTTCATGGCCAGCGGCGGCTTCATGGTGATGATGGCCGCGCTGTTCGAAAGCTATTCCATCTGGCCCGTGCTGGCGCCCGCGCCGAGGCTGGCCGCCGGCGGCGTGCAGCTACTGGAGGCGGAGTTCGGCCGCATCATGCTGCTGGGTCTGCTGGTCTCGGCACCGGCCCTGGTGCTGCTGTACGCGGTGGACGTGGTGCTGGGCCTGGTCAACCGCTTCGCGCAGCAGCTCAACGTCTTCTCGCTGTCGATGTCGCTGAAGGCGGCGGCCGCGACCTGGATCGTCTGGATCCAGCTCGCCAGCCTGGTGCAGCTGCTGCAGGACGACCTGCTGTCGCGCGGCGGCGTCGTGCTGCGCACGCTGCGCGTCCTGCTCGGCGGCTAGGTTCGGTCCCATGTCCGACAAGAACGACGGCGGCGACAAGACCGAGCAGCCGACAGCGAAGAAGCTGGAGGATGCACGCAAGAAGGGCGACGTCGCGAAGAGCCGCGAAGTCACCAGCGCTGTCGGCCTGGTGCTGTGGCTGGCACTGGTGGCGCTGGCCACCGGCTTTGCGGGCAAGCGCCTGGCCGCCTTGTTCGACGCGCTGTTCGCCGTCATCGGTGCCGGCTGGGCAGGCACCGGCTTCGCGGGCGCGGCGCGCAGCATCGGCGCGCTGGCGGCCGAGCTGGGGTTGACGCTGACCGCCATCCTCGTCCTGCCCGCGGCCGTTGTCGGGCTGTTGGTCGACTTCCTGCAGATGGGCCCGGTGCTCAGCTTCGAGAAGGTGACTCCGAAGCTCGAGAACATGGATCCGGTGGCCGGCGTCAAGCGCATGTTCTCGATGGACAACCTGGTCGAGGTGATCAAGGCGGTGGTGAAGACCGCGCTGCTGCTGGCCGTGGGCTGGATCGTCGTGCGCGGCATGCTGCCGCAACTGGTGCGGCTGGGCCGCGCGCCCGACCTGCCGCCGGCCGCCATCAGCGGGCTGATGATGAGCCTGACGCTGCAGCTGATGGGCTGGGCCGTGGGCCTCTTCGCGATGGTGGCCGTGCTGGACGCCGTCTACCAGCGCCACGCATTCACGAAGAAGATGCGCATGAGCCTGCGCGACATCCGCCAGGAGATGAAGGACAGCGAAGGCGACCCGCACATCAAGGCGCAGCGCCGCCAGCTGGCGCAGGAGCTGGCGCAGCGCCCCGCGGCGCAGGCGGCGCGCCAGGCCAGCGTGCTGGTGGTGAACCCCACGCACGTGGCCATCGCCATCGACTACGACCGCGACAGTTGCCCGGTGCCCACCGTGACCGCCAAGGGCGAGGAAGCCGAGGCCCGCGCGATGCGCACCGCGGCCGAGGAAGCGGGCGTGCCCATCGTGCGCAACATGCCGCTGGCGCGCGACCTGCTGGCGCGCGCCGAGGTGGGCGACGTCGTGCCGGCGGACCTGTTCGACCTGATCGCCGAGGTGATCCTGTGGGCGCGCGAGGTGCGCGAGCAGGTGGAGGCGCAGCGTGCCGCCGAGCATGCCGCGGCCTGGGGCCTGCCGGCGCCGCCCGGCCCCGGCACGCCGCGCCGGCGCGCCGCGCCGGGACTGGACCTCACCGCCTACCCGGACCGCTCTGCCGGTCCTTCAAGGGACCTGCATTGAAGAGGAGCAGGAGCATGGAATCGTTCGCAATGAACTTCGTCGTCACGATGCTGGCCCTGGGCTTCGTGATCGCGCTGGCGTGGCTGTCGCTGCGCTTCCTGAAGGGCCGGCTGCAGCCCCGCGCCGCACCCGGCCGCGCGGACGACGCGCTGCGCTTCGTGCGGGCGCTGCCGCTGGGCGCGAAGGAGCGCGTCGTCATCGTCGAGCACCGCGGCGAGCGCTGGATGCTGGGCGTGGCCGCGGGCGGCATCAGCGCGCTGGCGCACTGGCCCGGACCGGGACCGGCGCCGGTGGCGGCGGCGGCGGCGGTGTCTGATGACGCTCAAAACGAGCGTCCCATGGCCCGCTGACGCTCCATCCAGGACCATTAGGGACGCTCCCAACTGCCGATCGTCCCGACTTACCAAACGCGTTCGACTCGCCTGTAATGAAGCTGTCCACGGCGCGAATGCAAACCGAAAGAAGGCAGCGAGTCGTTGGCCTACCGAAGTGCGGAGAGCGGACGGAACGACCGGTCGAAGCGCGAACACCACTGAAACCCCCAGGGGCCCAGCAGCGCACACTGCTAATGCCCCAAACGAATGGAGCAATATCATGAGTTTCCTCGACAACGTCATCGGCGTCGCCAGCAAGATCGCCGGCGCCGCGGCCTCCGCCGCGACCATGGCCGCCATGGGGCCGGTCGGCCTGCTGCCGGCCGCGCTGGTGGCCGGCACCATGGGCAACCTGGTGTCTCAAGGCGTCGGCCAGGCCCTGACCTGCGCGGCGCAGACGCTGACCCAGGTGGCCGGCATGCCCAAGTTCATCGCCGGCGAAGTGGCCGACCTGGTCGGCAAGGTGCTGGACAAGCTGCAGCCTACCGGCTGCGAGCAGCAGGCCAAGGAATGCTGCGGCGGCGCCTACGACAGCTTCATCGACAAGCTCGCCGGCAGCATCGTGGAGAACGCCATCGAAGAGATGAAGGGCGGCAAGGGCGGCAAGGGCGGCGGCACCAGCTGGTTCGAAGCCCTGGCCAAGGCGCTGGGCAAGGCCCTGGACGCGCAGGCCGCCGAGGTGCAGAAGCTGTCCGACGCCGTGCAGGGCCAGAACGCCCAGGACAACCCCAGCGGCTTCACCGACCTGCAGGCCGCTTCGCAGCGCATGAGCTTCATGATGAGCTCGGCCGACCAGGTCCTGAAGACCCTGGGCGAAGGCCTGAACTCCCTGGCCCGCAAGTAATCGCGGCGCAAGCAGCGCGTGGGCCGCCCGGTCCGCGCGTCCCACGGGGCAGGGTGGACGACGCTCTGGCCCCGTTTCTCGTTCAACGCCCCGGCCTGAGCGCCCACGAGGCCCGCCGGCGGCAGGAGATGCGCATGACGCTGCCGATGGATTTCAGCACCGCGCTCTGGTGGCGATCGGTGCCCAAGTGGGAGTGGGAGCCGCTGCCCCCGTCGCCCGAAAGCGAGCCGAGCCAGCAGCGCGCGGAGAGTGCGCCGCCCGCCAGCCCGGCCAGCGGCGAGCGTGAAGGCTTCCGCCTGGTCTTCAAGGGCTACCAGGTCGCCGCCACGCTGTTCTGGTACCCGGCCGACTCGCCCGTGTCACGCCCCTGGCTGCGGGCCGAGGAATCGGCCGATGGCCATCGCGCACGCACCGAGGACCGCGACGCGGCCGAGCGCGCCGCGCGGCTGCGGCGCGCCGAGACCGACGATGGAGCGCAGCCGACATGATCCGCGCCTCCGACCTGATGCCGCTGGCGCCCGCCGGCCCGCGGCCGGAACCCGCCCCGAGCGAAGCCGCCGGCGGCACGCTGAACCCGTGCGCCTGGTTCGACGGCGAGTCGGTTGCTGCCGGCACCCGCATCGGCGTTGCGCTGGATGCTGCGGGCCGCGGCCTCAGCGTGGCGCAGCACGCCGAACGCGTGCTGGGCCACCTGTGCGCCGGCGCGCCGGACCGATCCTGAGTTCGATCGCCAGCGGAGAAAAGACGTGGCCGCGCTGCTCGACCAACCGCGATGGGCCCCGGCCGCGCAGGCCCTGGTGGACGGCTGCATCGACCTGCGCGACGACGAGGACCGCGTGGCCCTGCTGGCCGCCGTGTGCGAGGGCCTGGGCGACGAGTTGTACCCCGCCTTCCTGCGCGTGCTGTGGATCGTCGGCCAGCACGGCGACCACGCGGCCTGCGCGGCGGTGGCCGGCGCGCTGGTGCATGCGTTGCGCACCGGCCGCCTGCCCAGCGGCCGGCGCAGCGCCTGGGGCGAGGGTACCCACAACATGGCGCCGGGCGCGCCGTCCAGCGCCTACGGCCGCACGCGCAGCCTGGGGCCGCTGGAGTACCTGTGTGCCTGGCATGTGCAGGCCGACCCCGTGCGCGCGCTGTCGTCCACGCAGTGGCACCTGGCCGCGCGCGCGCTGATGGACCTGGTGGCCGCCAGCCCCGACGCGCGCACGCTGTACTGCGAAAAGCTGCTGGCCGACGCCGACGATCCGCTGCCCGGCGCGCTGACGCGGCAAACGCGGGAGGCGCTGCGCGCGCTGGCCACCGCGTGGGCCGCCGGCGCCTCGCCTTTCGAGGCCTGCGCGCGCTTCACGCAGGCGCTGCCAGGGGCCGCGCCGCGGCCGGTGCCGCCGCTTCTGCGGCCGAGTGCCCTTGCCGGTCGTGCATGCGCATGATCCATGGAGGGCAAAGTCGGCCCGCGTGATGGTTGGCCTGAAGGCAGCCAGGCAGTGGGTCCCTCGGCCGTCCGTGGGGCCGCCGTCACTGAGTGCTGCGCTTTCGCAGCCAGCGAAGGAGCCTCGGCGGCAGCACGGCGCCCGCAGTGGCGCTCCGGAAAATGAACCAGAGTGGCGTCTCCGATGGGCTCTCGGGAGCGACGGGGATCATCAAGTTTCTTGAGGGTCGTGGCCGAATTGCGCCTAGGGCCTGTCAGCGCTACGGAGCAGTCACCTCCGTAGCGTTAACAGGCCCTAGCTAGCGGGCTGGCACGAGAGCCGGCGATGGCACGGCCCGATGGTCCAGACTTAGAACGCGCGCTAGCCGCCAGCGCCCATCCTGAAGGCGCCACAGATTGACGAACTTTGCCAACGTACTTGTGCTTGCGCCGCGCTCGTCGAACCGATGCATCCCGATCTGTACGGCTCCATATCCCCGTATGGGGTACACCCTCAAGCTAGCCGGCACTATGGAACGACTTATGCCACGGTCACGTGGACACGAAGCGGTGAGGCGGCGGGTGTTCTCGCGTACTTGGTCACCCACCGCCAGGCCGGTTTGATCGTGATAGAACTCAACGTCCTCAGAAAAAATGGCGTTGGCTTGGGTGGCGTCGCAAGTCTCGAAAGAGGCCTCAAAGAGGGTGCTGTCCATCCGCAGAAGTGCGTCGAATAGTGCTCCAGACTGCAAGCCGTCTGTGCCCTGCGCATGAGGCGAGGCGGCCATGGGCCGTTCGCCATGTGGCGCCGCCGTCTTGTCGGCCTGTTCATGCAGGGTAGAGCATCCCGTCGAAGCGGCTGCCGTGAACACTGCAAGGACGACAGCTTTCAGCACGATGCGCCAAGACTGGTGGTTGGAGTCGTCAACTTGCAGCCCAGTGAAAGAGAAGTCCTATGCGAGCTTCGGCAGTAGAGTGGCCGGTTGTTCTCTGCCTCAGCCTGTTGTACATGGTTCGTCAATGCATTTGGAATGCAGCCCTGGATGGAATAACCACTCACAGCCAGTTGCCAGTAACGGCCATGCTGCCAACGAAGAAGGCCCAGAAAAGCGCAAGCAAGTTGACCACCTGTAATGCGTGAATGCAAGCTCGGCCTTGAAACTTGACGAGCGAGAAAGCCATGAACATCAGAGGTAGCGCAAGTGCAACAGTAAACGGACGGTCGAACGATGGGCGAGCCATGCCGAACGCTGAGATGAGCATTGCGGTGAAGTAGAGCCCGGCAATGACCGCTCCGTGAGATGAGACAGCCAAGCGCTGACCCAGCGGTTGCGCGCCGGGCGATGCGCGAAAGTACGCAACGCTTACCAAGAGCGCGAGGACGGGTGCAAGCCAGAATTGGGCAATCGCGGAAAGTGCATCCATACTGTCATTGAATTGCCGGGAAATCCCTGTCGAGATCGGGTTCAAGTGAGCTGCTCGGTCGCCGAACTCTCCTCGCATTCTCCCCGTTCCCTAAAGGCCGCGGATCGCGCGCGTGCACTTTCAAGGTGCTGGGATGGCGCCGTCTGCCCGGCGCGGGAACGGCGGCGGCAGCGACAGCGGCCGTGGGCCGTGCCATCAGCGCGTGGAGCCATCATCGGGGTACCAGTGTGAAGTCGAGCGATGCGGGAGTGCGCGTGACGCCGTCGGCCGCAAACATCCTGATCGGATCGGCAAACGAGCCGTAGACGCGCCCGACGCCCACCGGCCACGGGTCGTGCACGCGGAACATCGTCCCGTCGCCGCGGAAGTCGCCGTCGCTGTAGACACCGCTCAGCACGACCGCGTGGGCCCAGTTCGCGCCGCCGGCGCGGATCCACACCGGGGTGCGCCGCACGAGTTCGGTCATGGCCGGTACCGACGGCGTCATGTTCAGCATCTCCCAGCCGAGTGAGCGCGCAAAGGCCTCGTGGTTGGCCATGTCGCCCTGCAGGCCGCCACCGGGCGCCGTGGCCGCCCCGCCGCTGGTGATGCTGCGGTTGCCGACGATCATGCTCGCCGCAGCCGACCAGCAGGTCGCGTTCGTCGGCTGGCCGAGCAGCACGACCTGCGCATGCTCGCGTTCGATGCGCAGGCCCAGCGCCTGCCAGGTGCGCGTGCCGACGACACCGTCGGTCACCAGCGGCCGGTGGCGGCTTTGGAAGGCGCGCACGCCGGTTTCGGTCAAAGGGCCGAAGATGCCGTCGACCGCCAGCGGTGCTTCACGCGTGTGCTCGCGCGCGGCGGCCTTGTTGAGCAGCCGCTGCAGAAACTCCACCTGGTGGCCGCGACTGCCTCTGCGAAGTGTGTCCATGGAAGCCGTCCATCCTGAAAGTCACGATGGGCCGGATTCTTCGCTCGTGGTGGCGGCAACGCATCGTGCAGGCTGCGGAAGGCCAATGGGCGTCGGCTCAGGTCGCTGGGCCATGGCGCGCACTGATCAGTGCCAAGCTCGTGCCTGGATCGAGCGCCCGTGCGGGATGATCACCGCCTCACGGCTCGACCAGCTCCACTCGACGATCCAGTGCACGGCCTTCCTCGGTTGCGTTGGAGCCAACGGGCGCCAAATAGCCCACGCCGGCCGCGCGCATCCTTGCCGGCGCGATTCCGAAGTCGCGGGCCAGCGCCAAGGCCACCGCCTCTGCACGTTCTCTCGACAGCACCATGTTGTGGTCGTAGCCGCCTTGGTTATCGGTATGGCCCACGATCAGAACGTTGAGCTTCGGCTGCCGGCTGAGAAGCTTTGCCATTTCGTCCAGCGTTGGCCGGCTTTCCGCCTTGATGGTTGCCTTGTTGGTGTCGAAATGGATGCCGTAGAGCGGAACGTGGCCTTTCTCCCCCAGTCCTTTGGACATGGCGGCGGCGTCCATCATCTTGTCCTCCACCGTGCCGGTGACAGCGACGATGAGCTGGGCAAATACCCTGCCATTGTTCTCGCTGACCAGCACGGTTGCATGGCTGCTCTTGCCATCCACGGTCTTCTGGCCGGCGTAGTAGCGGTATTTGAATCCGTCCACGACCATCGCGGGCGACGGCAATTTGTCGAGCGCGCGAGAAAAAGCAATGCCGCCACAGGCTGAGGCATCGCACGTCAGCAAGGGCCGGAAACCGTCTTTGGCGAGCTGGTCCTCGAAATTGCGCGCGACTTCAAGGATCGATGCGCCTGAAGCCGTGCGATAGGCAATGCGGGTGATTTGACCTTCGACGCGGCGCTGGTCGATCGGCTTGCCGTTGACGAACGGTGCGGCCTGCAGGGTGGTGGCGTCGAAGTCCTTGACCCCGTAGCCGGTCATGACGCTGCCCCCGAACCGCCCGATGCCAGGATAGTCCTTGCCGCCTGAGATATCACCGGCGGCCGCATGGGCAGACACCGCGACACACATCAATGCCATGCAGACGGCTGAAAGAAGCAGCGTCATCGAATGTCCCCCATTGGATTGCTGCGTCGATCCTCCGGTGCCATTGCCGAACCGATGCTTCGCAGCAGCTCTGGAGAAGCCTACTGCAGCCGCAGATCCATGACTTCATCTCCTTTGGCGAATCAAGGTCGGCCGGCCGTGAGTGCAACGTCGCCTGCCGGTCGTGTCATCCCAAGCTGCCGCGGATCTGGGCACCAGCCGGCCCCTCCGCGACGTTGAGTTCGACAGCGCGACAGTCCGCAGCGGGCCTCATGCACGGCCCATGCCGCCGTCAATACCGCAGCACGTCCAGCGCGAACACCCGGTGCTGGTCCGGCAGCACCGCATGGGCCACGGGCTCGGACAAGGCCAGTCCGCGTTCGCTGTTGGTGAGCAGCACGAAGCCGGATCCACTGCCGGGATCGGCCATGGCGAATGCGCGGTAGCCCGGGTTGTTGCCCCACTGCCAAAGGTAGCTGCGCGTGCCGACGCGCTCGATGCCCCAGCCATTGCCCCAACTCAGCTGCAGGCGCGCATCCACCGGGATCGAGGATTCGGTGATCAGTCCCAGCAGCGGCCCGTCGGCGAGCACGGCGGCGAGGAAGCGGCCGTAGTCCCGCGCCGTGGTGTACAGCGAGGCCGCCGCCACCGGTGCCTTGAAGGGCCGTACCGGCAGGGGCGTGCCGGACGAGGTGCCCGGCAGCACGGCCCCTTCGAACCGGTCTTCCCACACGAAGCTGGTGTCGTGCATGCCCAGTGGCTTGAAGACATGCTCGGCCATGTGGCGATCGAGGCTGCGGCCGGTCACCGCCTCCAGCGCGCGCTGCAGTAGCACGTAGGCCTCGCCCGAGTAGTGCCACGCGGCGCCCGGCTCGGCCGTGAACTTGATCGGCCCGCGCGACCAGTTGGGCAGTCCGGAGCTGTGGTTCAAGGCCATGCGCACGGTGACCGAGGCCAGGCGCGCGTCGCTCACCTGCTCGGTCTTCGAACCGGCGGGCAGGGCGAAGGCATCGAAGCGGCGTTGATAGCCGCCAGGAAGATAACTCACGACTGGTGCGTCCAGGGCCATCTGGCCACCTTGGACCAGCTTCAGCACCGCAAAGGCGAACACCGGTTTGCTGAGGGATGCGGCCTGGAAGACGCTGTCGGGGTGCGGGGGAGCCACATGCTCGCAGGGCGCTCCGGCTGTCTCGACCGCATCGAGCTTGCGCGCCCTCACGATCGCCAGCACCGCGCCGCAGACGCCGTAGCGGTCGGCGGCGCGCGACAAGGCGGACTGTGGGCTCGCCGGGGTGGATGGCCCGCTGGGGTTGGTGCCGCATCCCGCCGCCAGCAGGCTTGCGCTGCCGAGCAACATCAGGCAAAGACGGTGGGTCCGCATTCTTCTCACTCTCGACGGAACTTGAACGGGGCGGATTGTCAGGGCAGGGCAGGCGCCGGTTCCGATGGCCCGGGGGCCGCTGGACCGGCGGTCCGGCGTTTCATTCGTCGCAAGCGTCTCCAGGGTCGCGGCAGGCATGCCGCGGTGGCCCTTTGCGCGGCACCATGCCTGCCATGAATGCATTGATCGGCCTGCTGTGGGCGCTGGGCGGCGCGGTGCTCGGCTTCGGGCTCTTGGCGTCCGGCGCGTCGGCCTGGGCGCGATTCGCGCGGGTGTCCAAGCGCGAAGGCGCGATCGGCTATTTCGTGATCGGGCTCGGCATGTTCGGCGGCGTGCTGGGGCTGGCCGCCGGCCTGGCCTGGCATGCGCGCAGCGCGCCGCCGGGCCAAGGCTGGCTGCAGTTGGGGCAGGGCGTGCTGGGCCTGGCTGCATTCGCCGTGGTGCTGGCTGTCGCGGCCTGGGCCTGGGTGCAGACGCGCGAGGTGCCGGTGCGCTACGAGGGCAACACGCAGGCCAGCCTGCTGCTGCAGTTCCGCATGGCGGCCGCGGCGGCGCCCGAGGGCGAGGCGCGGCAGTGGTTGAAGGTGGACGTCAACACGGCGCACACCCGGCCGCCGGCGCTGGTGCTGCAGGACGAGGTGCGGCAGCAGGGCAGCCAGCTGGTCGTTCCGGCCATCCAGGGACCGCTGGTCCGTGCGCGCCGGCGGCTCATCGTCGCGCGGCTGATGCTGCCCGGCGGCGAGCGGCACGAGGTCTTCATGCCGCGGATGCGACGCAAGCCCGACCCGCGGGCCGATTGGAGCGACTGGGTCTCGCCGCGCGTCGTCTTCGACGTGAGGACCGAGACCGAGGGCGGGGCGGCCTTGCTGCAGATGCGATGGCGGTTGCGGCTGTACGGCGAGTGAGCGCGCGGGCCTCGGCGACCATCGGCTTTTGTCGGCGTTTCGATCATTCATCGGCCGGACAGCAAACGCCGATGCAGCGCAGCCGGATTGCCGCCGCTCGGGCTCGCGCGGCGCAGATGAAAACGGGGAGGGCTGAAAGAAGCGGCGGCCGCCCGAAGGCGGCCGCCGTCACTGCATGGCCCGAGGCTCAGGGCAGGATCCAGTCCGCGCCCGGCCCGCCGTTCTTGATGTCGTTGCCGGGCCCGCCGATCAGCACGTCGTGGCCGCGGCCACCGCGCAGCAGGTCGTTGCCACGCCCGCCGTCGAGCCAGTCGTGGCCGCGGCCGCCTTCCAGCCGGTCGTTGCCCGGCCCGCCGCGCAGCAGGTCGTTGCCGCGGCCGCCGTGCGCCACGTCGTTGCCGCGGCCGCCTTGCACGCAGTCGTTGCCGGCGCCACCGTGCAGCCAGTCGTTGCCGCGGCCACCGTGGATGTGGTCGTTGCCGCCGCGGCCGGCAATGATGTCGTTGCCGCGGCCGCCGCACAGGTGGTCGTCGCCCTTGCCACCGACCATCACGTCGTTGCCGGCGCCGCCATGGGCGGTGATGTCGGCGGTGACGTTGGCGTCGACCACCAGCGTGTCGTTGCCGGCGCCGAGCTGGAAGTCGGTGTTCTCCAGCTGCTGCTTGGTCATCAGCTGGGATTGGCCGTTGACGGTCACTTCGTACAGGCCCATCAGGCCGGCGAGGCCGTCGGCCTTGGCGATGTGCACGTTGTCGTTGCCGGCGGTGCCGGTGACCGTGTTGGTGGGGCCGGCGGGTGGGATCGAAGACATGGTGAGCTCCTGGTGAGTGGGGTGGGGGTGCCGCGACACGTCGGATGTCGCATCGCTGGGTTGCATTGAAGGCGCGGCGGGTTTTTTCGCCAAGACGGGACGATCAGCGACGGGAGTGGTCCCAGTTGGGACCGCTCCCAGTGCGGCCGCGCCGCGCTGGCGGCGCGCCGGACCGTGACTTCCGCAACGACCGTTTCGGCGTGCGGCCGCAACTGATGGGCAAGCGCCAACGCGCCTTCCGCAGGAGTCCGCCATGAGCCCGCCGGGCCGCCCCCAGGGCGAGTACCGGAGGGCGAAGCCCGAGGTCGTCCCATGAGCCACATCGATTCCTCCCACGACGCCGGCCGCCGCGATCCCGCGCACTTCGAGCTGCTGTTCGTGTCCCTCTTCGACGAAAGCCGCGGCTATGCCTTCCCGTGCGATGCGGAGGGCCACGTCGACCTGGATGCGCTGAGCGACCGCCTGCGGCTGAACTACCTGTACGTGCGCAAGCTGATCGGCCGCGATTTCCGCGTGCCGGCGGTGCGGCCCACGCTGCAGTGAGCAAAAAGCTTGAACCCGGACATGGCTTTCAGCAACGCAGTGGATATGCGGCGGGGACCGGCGACGGCTATATTGGTTTTCCAGCCACCGTCAGCCCCATTCGCACGCCGCACGCCATGGACAACGACCGGGTGAAAGCCTTGCTCGAGCGCATCGGGCAGCAGGACCAGGCCGCCTTCCGTGAGCTGTACAAGGCGTTCAGCCGGCGCGTCCACGCCTATGTGCTGAACATGCTCAAGGACCCGGCCCGTGCCGAGGAGGTGCTGGTGGACACGATGTACGAAGTCTGGCGCGCGCCGGCGCGCTTCCGCGGCGATTCGCTGTTCAGCACCTGGCTGATCGGCGTGGCCCGCAACAAGGCGCTGATGGTGTGGCGCGGCCGCCGCGCCGACGAGCTGCACGACGACCTGGACGACGTGGCCGAGACCACGCCGTCCGACAGCCCCGATGCCTTCGCGCAGCTGGCCGCCAAGCAGCGCACCGAGGGCGTGCGGGCCTGCATGGACAAGCTGTCCGACGAGCACCGCGAGGCCATGCACCTGGTGTTCTACGAAGGTTTCTCGATGGCCGAGGTGGCCGCGGTGCAGGGCTGCCCCGAGAACACCGTGAAGACGCGGCTCTTCCACGCGCGCCAGAAGATCAAGGCCTGCCTGGCCCGCCTGGTGCAGCGCGAAGGGGGCGTGCTGCCGGCGGGGGTGGTGAAGCCATGAACCTCAGGTTCCAGGAATTGCTACCGTTCTATGTGAACGGCAGCCTGCAGGGCGAGGAACGCGAATGGATGGAGCGCCAGCTGGCCGAGCATGCCGATGCGCGCGCCGAGCTGGAAGCCTGCCGCGCGCTGCAATCCCGCATTGCGCGCAGCCTGCCCGAGGTGCCGGCCACGCTGGGGCTGGACAAGGCGATGGCGCGCATCCGCGGCGAGCAGCCCGGCTGGCTCGACCGCCTGGCCGCGCTGCTGGGCTTCGGCGGCGGGCTGCGGCCGGCCACGGCGTTGGCGGGCCTGGCGCTCGTGGCGGTGCAGGCGGGCGTGATCGTCAGCCTGCTGGCGCGGCCGGCCGATGAAGACGCCGGCGCCGGCCTGCGCGCGCCCAAGGCCAGTGCGGTGCACGAGGGGCCGCTGCTGAAGGTCAACTTCGCGCCCGACGCCAAGGAGTCCGAGATCCGCCACCTGCTGGTGTCGGTGCAGGGCCGGCTCGCGGGCGGGCCCGGGCAGTTGGGCGACTACTACATCATCGTGCCGGCGGGGCGCGAGGCAGCCCTGGCCGACGAGGTGCGCCGCCACCCGATCGTGCAGGGCGTGACGCTGGCGCCCGGCCTTCCTCCTGACAACTGAAGTACGCGGCCATGGAACGGCATTTCCCGTCCCTCTGCGCTGCGCGCCGCCGCTGCCTGCGCGGCGGCCTGGCCTGGGCCGGCGCGGCGGTGCTGGGCCGGCCGGCGGCAGCGCAGCGGCCGGCCGCGGCCAGCCTGCCGGCCGAGCGCGCCGGCCCGGCCAGGGCGCCGGCGGAGCGGCGCATCGCGCTGGTCATCGGCAACGGTGCCTACCGCTCGACGCCGCTGAGAAACCCGGTGGGCGATGCCGAGGCCGTGGCCGCCAGCCTGAAGCAGCTGGGCTACGAGGTGGTGCTCAAGCGCGACACCACCTTCGTCGAGCTCATCGAGGCGCTGCGCGACTTCTCGGTGCGTGCCGCGGCCTACCCGGTGCGCGTGCTGTTCTATGCCGGCCACGGCATCCAGGCGCGCGGGCGCAACTACCTGCTGCCGGTGGACGTGGAGCCGCAGAGCGAGGACGAGATCGCCGCCAGGGCGGCCGACGTCGGCCAGGTCATCGACCGGCTGGGCGCGCTGAAGAGCGGCCTCAACATCGTCGTGCTGGACGCCTGCCGCGTGAACCCGTTTGCCGGCGGCGTCATCGTCGGCCCCGACGGCCGCCGGCTGAAGTTCCGCGGCGTGGCGCGCACCGGGCTGGCGCCGCTGGATGCGCCGGTGGGCACGCTGGTGGCATTTTCCACGGCGCCCAATGGCGTGGCGCTGGACGGTGCGGGCAGTGCGCACAGCATCTATGCCCGCCACCTGCTGCAGCACCTGCCGACCGCGGGGCTGCCGGTCGAGCAGCTCTTCAAGCGCGTGCGCATCGGCGTGGCCGAGGAAACGCAGCGCGTGCAGGTGCCGTGGGAATCGTCCAGCCTCACCGCGGACTTCTGCTTCCGGGCCGGGCCGCAGGGCCAGTGCGGCTGAGGATGGCGGTGGGGGCGAGGGTGGGCGCGGCCGCTGCGGCTCGTCCACCGGGCTGCCATTGCAGCGTGGCCCGTGGCCGCCGCAGAATGCCTGTTCGCTCTTTCCGCCTGCGCGGCCGCGCAGCCTGCCCATGAGTCGCCGCCACCTGCTCGCCTGGCTCGGCCTCGCACCTGCCGCGTGGCTGGCGGCGGCCCCGCGTGCGCTGCGGGCGCAGCCGGCGGTGGCTGCGGCGGCGCGCCGCGTGGCGCTGGTGATCGGCAATGCGCAGTACGCGCAGGCGCCGCTGGCCAATCCCGAGAACGATGCGCGGCTGGTCGGTGGCACCTTGCGCGCGCTGGGCTTCGAGGTGGACCTGCAGCTGAACCTGAAGGCGCGCGAATTCAAGCGCGTGCTGCGTGACTTCGGGCGGCGCATGGACGACGACGACAGCGCCTCGGTCTTCTTCTACGCCGGCCACGGCATGCAGATCGACCGCCGCAACTACCTGCTGCCGGTGGACCTGAACCTGCGCGACGAAGGCGAGATCAAGGACGAGGCCATCGACATCGAAGATGCCCTGCTGGCCCGCATCGACCGCGTGCGGCCGCGGGCGCGCATCTTCATCATCGATGCCTGCCGCGACAACCCCTTCACCACCGCCGGCGCCGCCACGCGCAGCGCGCGCGTGGGCCGCGGGCTGGCCGAGATGGCGGCGCCGGGGGCGCTGATCGCGTTCTCGGCCGCGCCGGGCCGCACCGCGGAAGACGGCCCGCCCGGCGGCAACAGCATCTACAGCCGCCACCTGGCGCAGGAGATGCGCAGCGAGGGCCTGGAGGTGGAGGAGATGCTGAAGAACGTGCGCGTGAAGGTGCTGCGCGACACGCAGGAGCGGCAGATCCCGTGGGTCAACACCTCGATGGTGGTGAACTTCGTCTTCAACCCGGGCGCCGGCGCGCTGGCCGTGGCGGCGGCACGCAGCCCGGCGCCGCGCGCGCCGGCTGCGGCATCGGCGGCCGCGGCGGTGGCCGACGGCGGCCGCCGCACGCTGCGCCTGGCCGTGCGCGCCGAGCGCAGCCTGAACACCGACCGCGCGCAGCTGCCGGCCTCGCTGGCGGTGCGCGTCTACCAGTTGCGTGATGCCACCGCATTCCAGCGCGCCAGCTTCGACGCGCTGTACGACCACGACGAGACCACGCTGGGCAGCGCGCTGCTGCGCCGCGACAGCCTGCACCTGCGCCCCGGCGAAACCCGCGAGCTGGTGCTGGACCTGGACGACGGCGCGCGGCTGGTGGGGGTGTTCGCCGCCTTCCGCGAGCTGGAGCGCAACCAGTGGCGCACCGTGCTTCAGTTGCCCGCGGACGAGACGGTGCCGCCAGCGCGGCTGGACGCGCTGGCGCGCCAGGTGCAGCTGGGCTGGGTGCGGTGAGCCGCTGCATCTGAGCACGCACGATGGCCAGGATGGGAGCCGCCCCCCCGATCCGGCGCGAGCCCGCGCTGGCACCGCCTTCGCCCCTGCCGCAGCCGCCGCGCGCTCCGATGCCACGCGCGCCGGCGCAGCCGGCGCTGGAGGATGCCGACCGGCTCGCCCGTGCACTGCACGACAGCGCGCGGCCGCTGATCGTGCTGGCCAGCCAGCTGCGCCGCGCGGTGGTGGACGCGCCGGAAGGCCTGAAGCCTGCGCTGGCCGATGCGGTGCAGCGCTTCGAACAGCAGCTGTCGGCCGCCGGCTGGGACGAGCGCGGCCTGTCCGCCGCCAGCTACCTGCTGTGTGCCTGGCTCGACGAGGTGGCCGCCGACACGCCCTGGGGTTCCGGTGGCGCGGGCCTGCTGCAGCGCTTCCATGGCGAGAGCGCCGGCAGCGATCGCGTGCTGCGCCTGCTGTCGAAGCTGGCCGAGCGGCCGGACGAGAACCGCGCGCTGCTGGCGCTGTTCCACGCCTGCCTGAGCCTGGGCCTGCATGGCCAGCTGCCGAACCATCCGCCGGCCGGTGATGGCGGGCAGGGCGCGCAGCCGCGTGGCAGCGCCGAGCGCAGCCCGCTGGAGCAGCTGCGCGCCCGCGTCTTCCTGTTGCTGCCGCAGCCGGCGCTGCCGCTGTCGCCGCCGTGGCACGCGGCGGTGCAGCCGGCCGCGCCGCCCTGGCGCCGGCGGCTGGCGCTGGGCGCGCTGCTGGCGCTGGGCGGCGTCACCCTGGGCGTCTACACGGCCAGCCACCTGCTGCTGGCCGCCCAGGTCGACGAGGTGTTCGCGGCGATGCAGCGGCTGGCGGGCGAACCCGCGCCGTTGGCTTCCCCCGTCGCAACCGCGGCCGAGCCCGCGGCCGGCCTGCCACGGTTGCGGCCGCCGCTGGCGGCCGACGCGGCGGCCGGCCGCCTCGTCGTGCGGGACGAGCCGCACCGCAGCATCGTCTCCGTCGCGGCCGACCAGCTCTTCGACGGCGGTGGCACGCAGCTGTCGCCGGCCGCGGCGCCGCTGCTGGCGCGCATCGGCGCGGCGCTGGCGGCGCAGGGCGGCAAGGTAGTAGTCATCGGCCACACCGACGGCAGCGACCGCCGCAGCGCGCGCCTGCCCTCGGCCTGGCACCAGTCGCATGAATGGGCGCGTGAAACCGCCAACGCGCTGGCCCGCACGCTGCCGGCGCAGCGCCTGGCCATCGAAGGCGCGGCCGACCAGGACCGCGCCGGCCCCGGCCTGCCGCGGCGGCGGGTCGACATCGTGCTGTACCCGTGACGGTGGGCGCACGCATGACACCGCCGCCCGCTGCCACGCCGTCTCCGGGCGCGCCCGGGGATCCCGCCGCGCCGGCCGGACCGGCCGCGACAGTGGCATCTGCCGCGTCTGCCGCGCCGGCGGGATCCGACGCGCCTGCGGCATGGCTGCCGCGCCTGCAGGTGCTGGCCAACATCGCCGGCGCCGCGCTGCTGGTGTGGCTGGCGGCGCCGCTGCTGGCGCTGGGTGATCGCCACCCCTTCGACGGCCGGGCCGCGCGTGCCGCGCTGCTGGCGGCGATCGCCCTCGCGGCCCTGCTGGCCGTGCTGCTGCGGCGTGGTCTGCTGCGGCGGCGCAATGCGCAGCTTTTTGCGCGGCTGCAGGCGGGCGACGAGGCCTCGCAGGCCCTGGCGCAGCGCTTCGCCAGCGCCATGCAGTTGCTGCGCGCGGGGCTGGCGGCGCGCGGCGGCGCGCCCACGCATTGGTGGCAGCGGCGGCGGCAGGTGTACCAGCTGCCGTGGTACCTCTTCATCGGCGCGCCGGGCGCGGGCAAGACCACGGCGCTGCTGAACGCCGGCCTGCGCTTTCCCCTGGCCGAACGCCTGGGCGCGGCGCCGGTCGCCGGCGTGGGCGGCACGCGGCAGTGCGACTGGTGGTTCACCGACCAGGCCGTCTTCATCGACACCGCCGGCCGCTACACCACGCAGGACAGCCGCGGCGACCAGGACGCGTCCGAATGGCGGCTCTTCCTGCAGCTGCTGCGGCGCTACCGCGTGGTGCAGCCGATCAACGGCGTCATCGTCACCGTCAGCGCGCCCGACCTGCTGGCCGGCGGCGCCGAGCTGGCGCACCAGGCCGCCGCCGTGGATCGGCGCCTGCAGGAACTGCGCACGCAGCTGGGCCTGAGCTTTCCGGTCTACCTGCTGGTGACCAAGGTCGACCTGCTCGCCGGCTTCATCGAAAGCTTCGGCGACTGCGATGCCGCGCAGCGCCAGCAGCCCTGGGGCATAACGTTCGAGTGGAGCGACCAGGCGGCTGGCGTGCCGCCGGACCTGGCCGCGCGCCTGGCCGAGCTGCCGGCGCGCCTGGCCGCCGCGGTGCCGCAGCGCCTGCAGGCCGAGCCGCTGGCCGAGCGGCGCCCGGCCATCTACCTGTTTCCGGCGCAGGTCGAGTCGCTGCTGCCGGCGCTGGACGAGTTCGCGCGGCGCGCCTTCCGCCACGTGGCCGATGTGCCGGCGCAGCCGCTGCGCGGCATCCATTTCAGCAGCGGCACGCAAGAAGGCAACCCGATCGACCGCGTGATCGGCGACCTGGGCCGCAGCTACGGCTTCGCGCCGCGCACGGCCGAGCCGGTGCCGGGCCGCGGCAAGGCTTTCTTCCTGGCCGGCTGGCTGCTGCAGCTGGTGATCGCCGAGGCGCCGCTGGCCGGCATCAGCCTGGCGCGGCAGCGGCGCCGGCGCCGGCTGGAAACCGCGCTGGGCACCACCGCCGCGCTGGCCCTGCTGCTGGCCTGCGCCGGCTGGGTGCACAGCTACCGCGCCAACCGCGACTACGTGGCCGCCGTGCGCGAGCGGGTGCAGCGGGTGGCGCAGCAGGTGGGCCCGGCGCAGGACGGCCGCATCGACCGCTTGCTGCCGTTGTACGCGCTGCTGGACCGGCTGGCGGCCAGCGGCGGCATCGACCCGGAGGCCGCGCCGCCCGGCCTGGGCCTGGGGCTGTTCCAGGGCCCGCGGCTGGCGCAATCGGCCGAGCAGGCGTACCACCGCGTGCTCGACCGCAGCTTCGCGCCGCTGGTGGTCGAGCGGCTGGCCACCGCGCTGCGCCAGGAGCGCGACCCCGCCGCCCGCTACGAGGCGCTGCGCATCGCGCTGATGCTGGTGACGCCCGAGCGCCTGCAGCGCAGCGAGGTGCGGCGCTGGGCCGAGCATGCCTACGCCGCACCCGGCAGCGCGGCGGTGGCGCCGGGCGCCGGTGAACAGCAGGACTGGCTGCGCCACTTCGACGCGCTGCTGGAACGCAATGCCGTGCTGGAGGCGATGCGGCTGGACGATGCCACGCTGCAGGCCGCGCGCGCCGCGCTGGCCGCGGTGCCGCTGGAGCAGCGCGTGCACGAACGGCTGCTGCGCCGCGCCCGTGAACGCGGCGGCGCCACCACGCTGACGCTGGCGGACCTGGCCGGCCCGGCCGCGGCGCTGGCGTTTGCGCCGGCGGATGCCGCATCGGCGCCGGCGACCGTGGCCGCGTCTTTCACACGCCAGGCCTGGCGCGAGTCGATCGAGCCGGCGCTGGAACCGGCGATCGCCGAGCTGGCCGACGAGGCCGCCTGGGTGCTGGGCGACCGCTCGCCGGCGCTGCAGCGCCTGGCAGCCGAACGCGATGCCCGCGCCGGCGTGGCGCTCGCCGTCGGGCAGCGGCATGCGCAGGCCAGCATCGCGGCCTGGGACCGGCTGCTCGGCGGCCTGGCGCTGCAGCCGCCGGCCGATGCGGACGCGCTGGCCCGCTTCGCCGCCGAGCTGGCCGCGCCCGGTTCGCCGCTGCGGCAGCTGCTGCGCCGGCTGGCGGCGGAGTTCGCTCCGCCGGTCGAGGGCAGCGCCGGAACATCGCCGGCCGAGGCCGCGTATGCCGGCACCTTGGCCGCTCATTTTGAGAGCTTGAGAAGCTACGCCACCGCCGCCACCGTGCCCCGCACCGGCGCGCTGGACCGCCTGCTGATGCCGCTGGCCAGCGCGCTGCAGGACCCCGCTGGCGCGCGTGCGGCCGAGCTGCTGGGCGCGCTGCGCGCCGAGTCTGCCGCCGCACCGCCGCCGCTGAGCGCCATGTGGCTCGGCCTCGCCGACGCCCTGGCCGGTGCCCAGCGGCAGGCGCTGGAGCGCCGGCTCGGAACAGCCTGGCC
>Ga0196963_10000537_pt1 | contig 33612 bp, 38 predicted proteins | sample S1_5metaG_FD_148600 | JGI IMG/M metagenome (GOLD analysis project Ga0196963, IMG submission 148600) | Soil microbial communities from Anza Borrego desert, Southern California, United States - S1_5 | ecosystem: Environmental > Terrestrial > Soil > Desert | place: USA: California | collected...
CCGTCGGCTGGATTTCATTTATCTATGCAGCATTTCGAGGGTTTCATTTTTGGTATCTTGGGTTTGTTTTTTTCTTTTGGCTTGCTTTGGGGATTTTAAATTACCGCCACGAGACCACTGTATGGTTACTGAAAAATAGATTTTCCCGATTTGCTACATATTTTACAGTTTTAGCAATACTTGGGTTTATCGCAGACTACGTTATTGGTCAGGTGCTTGCTGGATTTTGGGTGTATCCATTTTATACCTCTCTGTGGGATTGGGTGAGGCTTTATCTCTTGATTTATCCATTGGGCGGCATGTGTGTGCTTGAATTAATATACCTCCTCGCGGCGATGTCCAAAGAGAGGGTTGTGTTGATCCATAAAGATATTAATGGTTTTCCTATTCACAAAATATTGATTTTGAATGAAATATTTTTACTTATTACGGTAGGTTTGTGCTTGGCGTTTCGGAGTGTGCTGGCGACCCCGTATATATCAACAATAATTGTGATACTTTTTTCGTCTTGGGTGATTTTGACAACTTTTAAATTAAAGTACTACATAAAACACTGGACCCATTGGATAGGGATTATAGGGGCGACGGCTATCTTGTCTATTTTCTTGCATGAAATCCCAAACACTGCAGTATACGAATGGAGATACTACAACCCACCGCTTTTCCCGGATTATTCAATTTTCGGCATACAGCTGTGGCTCGTCTGGGGTTGGTACTTGCTTGTTCTCGTGATGCTCAAATATTGGATCGATATTGTCCTTTTGCGGCATAGGAAATAATATTTTTAAAAGATATAATTGTGAAAAAGTAATAAGTATAATACATATTATGGGATTTGAGTCATTTACGCATTGGGGCAAAAAATTAATGGGCAAAGCGCACCTAGAAGGAGCATTTGCGAACGAAGTAAAAGAATTTGCAGCTGTCACTCATTATACCTTAACAAATGTGAATGACAGAAAAGCTGAGTTAATATGGTTTTTGACTGAAAAATCAGAAGATCTTCGACAGCGAGGCCTTCTTTCTAATGAGAAGATTGAGGAAATGGAACAAGCATTGGTGCGTTGTGCGAAAATTCAAGATGAAAAAACTTTTGTACGAGATGTCATTGCTATTTTGGAACCAGTTATCCTGCTGAAACATTCACATAAGTGATATTTTTGCAAAATTCCTTTTTCTGCTACCCGGATAGTGAATTTTGGCAATGCACAAAGTGCGTGAATCTTTAAAAAGATTCACCTTGCCAAAATCTACTACCGGGTGCTAGAATAGCATCCATATGAAACACCCAAAAGAAGAAATTACGTTTGTAATGCTTAAGCCGGACGGCGTACGCAAAGGTTTGATAGGAGAGGTTATCAATCGTTTCGAGAGACGCGACCTCAAGATTGTGGCCCTCGAAATGTTCGACCCGACCCATGAGCAGATCGATAATCACTATCCAAAGGATCCCGCTTGGATCACTCGCCTTGGCGAGAAGACCAAGTCTACCTACGAAAAGTACGGCTACGATATGATCGCTGACTTCGGTACTGACGATACATCCAAAATCGGTCCGGAAATCCGAAAGTGGCTCGTGGACTACATGAAGTCGGCACCACTCGTCCGCATGATCGTGAAGGGAACTCATGCCGTCGACGTAGTACGCAAGATCGCAGGAGATACTCTCCCATATCGCGCCGACATGGGTACCATCCGCGGCGACTTTTCTATCGATTCTCCAGCCCTTGCCAACAAAGAAAAGCGAGCAGTGATGAACATCGTCCACTGTTCTGAAACACCAGAAGAGGCCGAGCACGAGATCAAGCACTGGTTTGGCGACGTCAAAATTTACGATTACAAACGCTTTGGGGTGGATGAATAAAAGTTAACCACGAACAATATGCCAAATTTTGAGCGGCCTGGGAAAAAGATATCGAACAATTTCGAGGATGATCCAATGGCATACACGAAAACCCCCGGATTAGTCACAGAAATAATCCTTGCAGATTACGAACGGAAAAGACCTGAACAGATAGCCTGGATCCAGCGGCTTATCTATGAAAATGGTTATCAATTTATTGAAAGAAATGTACCAACAGGGGACGGTCTTTATATGACCTCCCTTGAACCGAAAGATAAAAAAGCAGGTAAAAAAAGAGTTGTGATTGATTCTCAACCTATTTTGGATTCGGACTTGTAATATATGTACGAAGTTGAAGTAAAGGCCCGATTGCGAAATCAAGCAGAGATAAAAAAGAAGCTTGAGGATTTGGGTTGCACGTTTGGCGAAGAACTTCACCAAATTGATCATATTTTTATTCCAAAAGGCGCTACGTTCCCAACTCCTTTGACTGTTCCCGTGCTTCGCGTTCGCGAACAAAATGGCAAATATCTTTTTACTTTAAAAATTTCACAATCAAGTCGCCAAGACTCGCTCGAACGAGAGCTTGAGATTTCTGATAAAAATATGATGACTGAGATTTTAAATTTGATCGGCTATGAAGAATTTATTTTAGTGGACAAAAAGCGCATAAAAACGAATTATAAAGATATGGAGATCGTTCTCGATAATGTAAAGGATCTTGGAGAGTTTATTGAAGCGGAGAAAATTGTTGCCTATGATGACCCAGAAACCCGCAAATCTATCCACCGCGAACTTTTAGCATTTCTCGAAACTCTTGACATTCCGCCCGAAGACCACATTGTCGGCGGAAAGTATGATATATTGCTTCATGAAGTAAATAATAAACTCAGTGTAAAATAATATGATAAAAGCAATTCTCTTTGATGGCGATGGATGCGTGCTCAAAGGGCACAGATACTTTAGTGAGATTTATTCGGAAACATATAATATCTCCCTCGAAAAGATTACTCCATTTTTCAAGGAAAAGTTTGGTTTGTGTCAAACAGGTAAAGCAGATCTCAAGATAGAAATTGAACCATATCTCAAAGACTGGGGTTGGCAGGGTACTGCAGACGATTTTCTTAATTTTTGGTTTACTTCAGATGTACAGCCCGATGTCCAAACACTGAAAGTTGTAAACAGTTTAAGAGAAAAAGGTATAAAATCCTGTTTTGCAACCAATCAAGAAAAATACCGTATGGAATATATTAAGAATATTCCGGGCTTTACTCAAAATTTTGATGCAATATTTTGTTCCTGTGATATAGGATACCGAAAACCAGATCAAAATTTCTTTAGATATATATTAAACTCTCTTGATTTGAAGCCAGAAGAAGCTTTATTCTGGGATAGTGACCAAGAAAACGTAGAATCAGCAAAAACTCTAGGTTTATACGCAGAAAGGTATATTTCTCTTGAAGATTTTCAGGAAAAACTCCAAAAATATTTAGTCTAGTGGATTTCTTTTTACACCCTAAACTTGTTTTTATTGCAAGTTTGTGTCGTTTTTAGGAAAGTTCTTGCGAAAAGCCGTGAAGAGGGTATACTAAAAGTAGGGTTATTTCGAATTATTACCTAGACATCAACTTTCGGGAGCGTCGATCGGGTATAACCGTGGTTATACACGTCTCGCACCCACGTAGCACTTCGCTATGGTAATATTTTCCGAAATAGTCCTAAGAAGCAACCCCCCGAGTATGGGGTTTTTTCTTTGGAATATGCTACGCTATAGGCAAGATGACACCAAAGACTCTTTTTAAAATTCAGGCTGCCTTGGTTGGTAGTATTTGCGTACTTACCTTTCTGGCGCTCGAATTCTCTTGGTACTACAGCCTATGGTACTTTGATATAATTATGCACTTTTTGGGCGGGGCGTGGCTTGGGCTCTTTGCTCTCTGGCTTTTTCCTCGTCATTCTTTGTTTAAGATTTTAGCTTTTGTATTTCTTTTTGGTTTCGGGTGGGAAGTATATGAGCTTGTGGTGGATTATGCGGTGGTACATGACTTTTCCCATTTTGATCTCTGCGATACTCTCTCTGACCTTGTATGCGATATGGCTGGAGGTATGGTGGCGTTTTATATAGTAAAGGGTAGTATGCTTCGCGAGGCACATACGGTATAATTAATAATCAAATTCATGGAGAAAAAAACAGCAAAGATTACGTTTGATGGAGGAGCGGGGTATGTGACTGGCTCTAATTTTTTACTTGAAGCCGCTGGTAAAAAAATCCTGATTGATTGCGGCCTAGTACAAGGGCTCCGCCTCGCGGATGATATCAATTGGGATCCGTTTCCCTATGACCCCAAGGAAGTAGATTACCTTTTTGTAACCCATGCGCATATAGACCATGTCGGCCGTATCCCCAAGCTTATTCATGAAGGTTTTCGTGGGAAAATTTATTCTACTCATCCAACGAAAGCTATTGCCCTTCCGATGCTCGAAGATGCGACCGGGATACTTTCTAAAAACAAAGGACTCCATCTTGATCAGATATATAATCCAGAGAATCTCAAAATTGCCTTTTCTCTCTGGCAGGGGTTTGAATATCATGAGAATATCGAGCTTGCGCCAGGCCTCTCGGTGACTTTCTTAAACGCAGGGCACATACTCGGTTCGGCAATGGTAAAGTTTACATATAATGGGAAAAATATCCTATTTACCGGCGACCTCGGCAACAGCCCTTCGCCTCTTTTGCCGGATACGGAGAAGGTTACCGATATTGATTATCTTGTTATGGAGTCCGTCTATGGTGACCGCAATCACGAATCCCGCGACGAGCGCCGCCGCAACCTCGAAGCAGTCATCGAGGATAATTATAGACGCAAAGGTACCCTCGTTATACCGACATTTTCTCTCGAACGTTCGCAAGAGTTATTATTTGAACTCAATACACTTGTCGAGAATAAGAGAATTCCAATTATGCCGATTTTCCTCGACTCGCCGCTCGCTATTCGCCTCACAGAAATATTTAAACAATATAAAAATTATTTTAATGAAAATGCACAGAAGGCGATGCGGAGCGACAAATACTTGTTTGATTTTCCGGGGCTTCATAATACTCTCAAATCCGAAGAGTCTAAAATGATCGTAAATACTCCGGGGCCAAAGATCGTGATCGCCGGCTCGGGGATGTCTACCGGTGGGCGCATCGTACATCACGAGCGGCATTATTTACCAGACCCGAATAATACGATTCTCCTTTTGGGATATCAAGTGGTCGGTGCGCCCGGGCGTTTTATACAGGAAGGCCTGAAGACGGTCAAAATCTCGGGCGAAGAAACGATCATTCGCGCGCACGTGGTTACCATTTCTGGATATTCGGGGCACAAGGATTCTGATGGTCTCGCAAACTTTGTAGGGGATATGCAGGATCGAGTGAAAAAAGTTTTCTGTGTAATGGGTGAGCCAAAGTCTTCGATGTTTCTTGTGCAAAAAATTCGAGATAACTTTGGAGTGGATGCTTCGGCGCCTGAGCAAGGCTCGAGTGTTACACTCGAGTGTTAAAAATGATATCATAGAAGTATGGATTCAGATATTTTAAAAACTCTTCCTAAAAAACACGGACATAATCAAATAAAAATCTGCGTTTCTGGCGCGGCGGAGACGGGGCATTGCGGTGTCGATGCGCTCGATAGGGCAAAAGCGCTTGGTACTGAGATCGCTCGGCAAGGGCTCGTCCTCGTGACTGGGGCGACGACCGGCTTTCCGCTGTGGGTCGCGATGGGCGTCAAAGAAGCCGGTGGAATTTCGATCGGTTTCTCTCCTGCGGCCTCTGAAAAGGAGCACGTTGAAGTATACAAACTTCCGCTTGATTACATGGATCTCATTGTCTACACCGGCTTTGGGTATCCGGGAAGGGATTTACTCCTTACCCGTTCGAGCGATGCTGTTATCTGCGGCTGCGGGCGAATAGGGACTATTCATGAGTTCACTGTCGCATTCGAAGACGGCAAACCTATCGGTATTTATGAAGGGCCGTGGGAGATGGGTAATGAGCTCGAAGAGATCGTCCAGAAGGGCAATCGCCCAAACGCAAAGATCGTGATCGGCAATGACCCCAAGAAACTCCTTGAGGACCTCGTTGCCCTCGTCAAAAAAGACAAGATAGCTGAATACAAAGTGGTGACTGCACCAGTTGTCCGATAATTCCCAAATCAAAAACCCCTGACATGTATCGGGGGTTTTTGATTCTAGGTTTATTTAACTACCTCTAAAACTTGCGCAAAAGTCTTTGGATGATGCTCGGCAAGGTTTGCGAGGATCTTGCGGTCGAGCAGGATGTTATTTTTCTTGAGGGCGTCGATCAATTTTGAATATGACATACCGTTCTCTCGGCTCGCAGCGTTTACCTTGATATTCCAAAGTTTGCGATTGTGAGACTTTTTATCTCGGCGGTGTGCAAATGCGTATGCGCCTGCGTGGAGGAGGGCATCTTTTGCTTGACGCTCTTTACTCTTTCGGCCATGGCGAAAGCCTTTGGTCTGTTTTAAAATACTTCTTCGACGCTTTAGCGCATGTACTCCCTTTTTTACTCGTGTCATTTGAATAGGCTTTAGGCATTAGGCTTTAGGCATTCGCTAGTTTCCTAGCGCCTAGAGCCTAGCGCCTATTTAACTAAATGGTAATAAGTGACTCTTTGGTTTGTTCTTAATTACAAAGGTTCCTCGCTTGCGACCCTTGAGCTGTGCAGTGCGTGATTGTTTGGAATTGAAATGGTTAAAGCCAGCCTTCCTGGACAAAATCTTGCCATTCTTTGTGACTTTTAATCGCTTGCTATATGATTTGTTTGTTTTCATCCCTTTCATCCCGTTAGTGATAGGGAATCTTTAGATTCCCGTAGTTACTTGTATTTATAATGATTTTTGTAAATAATTTTATACTACTATGTCCCGTTACTTACTTTAACTGATTGATCACTAACGGGATTCATATCCTTACTTCTGTTTTTCGATTGTTATAAACAAACCTTTTGGACCTCGTTTGTAACTTTCGGCTATTTTGTAATTTTCAGTCATGAGGTGTAGCACCCGGTCGAGGCGTTCACGAAGGAATTTCTCGTCCATGTATTTGGCTCGGCCTGCGAGGAAGAGCTCGATCTTGATCCGATGGCCTTCCTTCAGCCATTTACTTGCCGTTTTCGCCTTGAGTTCGAGGTCGTGATCTCCGGTTCCTATCTTGATCTGGATACCTTTGGTCTCGGTAGGCTTTGCGCCGTCTTTTTGCTTTTTTAACTTCTTGCTAACTTCATACTTATACTTTCCGTAATCCATCACCTTTGCGATCGGGGGATTCGAGTTTGGCCCTATCTCGATCAAGTCGAGTCCTTGATTTGTTGCGAGCTCGAGGGCGTCCCTAAAGCTCATAACGCCGAGATTCTTGTTTTCCTGGTCTAAAACCCGAAGTTCGCTTGCCCGTATTTGGTTGTTTATTCGTTCACGCAAAGTATATTGACTACAGAGATACACTCTGTATAACCCCTAAAATATAGCGTATTTCTGGGGAAAAGTCAACAGTTGTGGTAGGATGGGAACATGGCAACATATGCCGAAAACAGAAAGGCCCGGTTTGACTATGAGACCCTCGAAAAATACGAGGCTGGGATCGAACTCGTCGGAGCCGAGGTTAAATCCGTACGCTCGGGGCAGATGTCCCTCGAGGGGTCTTTCGTGATCGTGCGCGGCGGCGAAGCATTCCTCATCAATGCAAACATCCCGCCGTATCAGGTAAAAAATGCACCAAAGGACTACGATCCGCTTCGCAATCGCACACTCCTTTTAACCAAGAAAGAATTGAGCGAATTGGCAGCAGGCGAGAGCAATAAAAGTTTGACAATAGTGCCACTTTCGGTGTATAATAAAGGTAAGAAGATAAAGATAGATATCGCTCTCGTGCGCGGAAAGAAAAAATTCGACAAACGCGAAACTATAAAAAAGCGCGAAACGGATCGCGAACTTCGGCGCGAAGCGAAACGCTAGAAATATCTCTTTGAAAACAGCATATGGGGATGCCAGGCATAGACAAAAGGCAACTCGCTCTTGATGCATATCGAGTATGAACGCAAACTCGTAAATCTTCGTTCAAAATGTTAATTGCAAAATTAACTGCTAAGGCCAAAGCAATCGTTTCTCCTTACTTCGGTAATGAGAAATTCGCTTTCGCTCTCGCTTAACTTCGGTTGGCGAGTGTCTCGGGTATAGACTTCCGATATATACCTCGAGGCATAATATTATCGGGATTAGGAAAGGGATCGCTTCGACCCAGACCGAAAACAAATGAAGCTCGGTTAAAAAATATTTCGCACACTTCTTAATTTTTTAACTTAAACACCAAAGCGTGCTACATATGTAGACTTCCAGGCAGAAACCTTTTGCACGGGGATTCGATTTCCCCCATCTCCACTGCTTCGCTCGTTTTCCAAGCGAGCTTCGCAGTGCAGAGCACTGTGAAAAAACAAAGGCGCCCGATAGGGTGTTTTTGTTTTGAAGCGGTGGCCCTGCATAGCCTTGGCGAAGCAGGGCTAGTATAATGATTGTTATGTATTACGTTTATATTCTTAAAAACGAACTCACTGATGAAATCTATAAAGGATTTAGCGAAAATTTAAAAACCCGATTAAACAGCCATAAAGAAAAAACTGTTAAAACTACAAAAGAAGGCAGCTATAAATTAATCTGGTATTGCGCCTTCAAAGAAAAATCAAAAGCACTTAACTTTGAAAAATATTTAAAACATGGCTCCGGTCATGCCTTTGCAAAGCGACATTTGATATAATTTCCTTTATGAAAACACCAGACAACAGCTCAATAGAAATGAAAACAATCACTAAAGAGGAATTCGAAAGAAAAGGTAAAGAATGGACGGAAACTAATAGAGAATATGATACAGAATTCCAGTCTTTCTTTAGTAAAGTTGAAACTGTGTCTTTGGAAGACTCGGATTTTGCTAATATGGAAGAATTTCGCGAAGCGAGTAGCGCTCTAGTTGTCCGGGATGCTGCGTATGATAATTTGTTTCAAGATTTCTTAAATAATCCAAAACCACAAACTACAGAAGAACTTGCTAAATTCAAAGAAATGCAAGAACAGCTTTATCCATTAGAAGATAGGTTATATAAAGTTGCTGGAAAGTTTTTCAGTCTAGAGGAAATCCAAGCACTGAAAGCCAAACAAGAACGTCTCTTAGAAATTGAACAAGATTTGTTTAGAGTAGCAGAAGGTAAAATGATTATTAAAAATTAATTTTAAAGGGCACACGTCTTACGGTGTGCCCTACTCGACTAATCTAGGTTCTTGTTCGCCACTCGGCACTGAAGCGGAGCGGCCTTACCCTAGTTAGTCTGATTTTTTTGCGAGCCGAGCTCGCATTTTTGTGGTGAACAGGCCACAAGCGCTGTCCACCATTTCAAGGATCATTTCTCCCGCGACTTTCTTGTCCGCGGGGTCCATGTCCTTTGTAAGTTCAGCGAACTCACGAGTAAGTTCGCTGAGTTTTGCTCCTACCATTTTTTCAATCGCCGCTTGGAGCAACAAGGCAGCGACGTAATTGTTAGTTGCCATGATTTTCTCCTTTCAAGAAAATCAGAATTACCCGAGCACGTTCGGGCTCGACGAGTCTCCAAACTGAGACATCTATATTAATTATACTACACTAAATAGCTGTTTGTCAATAGACGCTATTTTTAATATTTAATATCCTTCTTGTGGTATATCTTTTATCCTATTAACAAGTACTCTCAAGACTTTTTTGGAAGTTCGGATGACTGTTGTAGTAAAGCCAAAACCGAGAAAGATAGTCTTTTACTTGATTCAGCAAATTACCCCTCTTGTCCACAAATTCCAAAACACCTTGCAGGGTGTTTTTTAATTTAACAATTCGTGATTTTTGTGATATAATTAAACTATGGATTTCGAATTTTTGAACAAAAAAGGGAATAAAGGGAAGGAAAGAAAGAAGCCTGAGGGATCGAATTTCTCGAGCAGTATTGTCGGCGCGGTTTTTATCTTCATGCTTATTACCGCCGTATATATCGTCTTTACTGGCGACAGCAAGCCAACCCCCCAAATCCCGATTTCCGAAGTAGCCAAGAGCGTCATTTTGGGTGATGTAAAGAAGATCGTCGTCGAAGGAGAAGATGTGACAGTCACCTACAAGGACGATACGGTAAAAAAGTCTAAGAAAGAAGCGGGATCATCGCTCTCTGATACACTTTCGAACTATGGCGTCGGTGGTACGACACTCGCGAGCACCGAGATCGAAATCAAAAACGAAAGCGGATTTGTCTTTTGGCTCGTAAACATCTTGCCATTCTTGCTACCAGTAATTTTCATCATCCTTTTCTTCTGGTACATGTCCCGGCAGGTGAAGGGGGCGGGGATTCAAGCACTTTCTTTTGGCCAGTCCAAAGCTCGTATTACTGACCCGAATGACAAGAATAACCGCGTGACTTTCAAAGATGTCGCCGGCTGCAAAGAAGCAAAAGAAGAACTCAAAGAAATTGTAGACTTTTTGAAAAGTCCAAAGAAATTCCTCGATATCGGCGCTCGAATTCCAAAAGGAGTTATTTTGACTGGCGCACCGGGAACCGGGAAGACACTCCTCGCGCGAGCGGTAGCAGGCGAAGCAAGCGTGCCATTCTTTCACCTCTCTGGTAGTGAATTTGTCGAGATGTTTGTGGGTGTCGGTGCCTCGCGGGTACGAGATCTCTTCCGTATGGCCAAGCGCGCAGCACCCGCGATAATCTTTGTCGACGAGATCGATGCGATCGGCCGCACCCGCGGCGGGGGATTTGGTGGCGGCAATGACGAACGGGAACAAACCCTGAACCAAATCCTGGTCGAAATGGACGGCTTTGAACCAAATGACAAAGTGATCGTGATGGCCGCTACAAACCGGCCAGATGTGCTCGATCCGGCCCTTGTGCGCCCAGGGCGCTTTGACCGTAAAGTGATGCTCGACGTGCCGGACCGTGCCGACCGTGAAGCAATACTTGAAATTCACGCAACCAAGAAGCCGCTCGCAGAAGATGTAAACTTGAAACTTATCGCAGAGCGTACACCGGGATTCTCCGGTGCAGATTTGTACTCCCTTATGAACGAAGGCGCGATCCTCGCAGCACGCGAGAACCGCAAAAAAATATTTCAGTTTGACCTCATCCGCGCTATCGAGAAGGTCATGCTCGGCCCAGAGCGCAAGAGCCACCTGCTTTCAAAACGGGAAAAAGAAATTACTGCGTATCATGAAGCGGGACATGCGCTCGTTGCGTCGGTGTTGCCACATGCGGATCCGGTGCACAAGGTTTCTATCATTTCACGCGGCAGTGCTGGCGGATACACGCTCAAGTTGCCGCTCGAAGACCGACGCCTTCAATCCAAAAAGGAATTCATTGACGATATTGCAGTGTCTCTTGGCGGATATGTAGCAGAGCAGATGATGTTTGGCGATGTGACGACCGGCCCCTCGAGCGATCTGCAGGCTGCGACGAACCTCGCCCGGGCGATGGTAACGCGTTTTGGTATGTCGGATGTGATCGGGCCTGTTACCATTGCAAACACTGCAAGCCGAAGCGTCTATGCAGAAACAGGAGAGAAAGAACATTCCGAAGATGTCGCTATGAAGATCGACGCCGAAGTTTCGCGCCTCATTACCGACGGCCTCAAGTCTGCAGAGAAAGTTCTGACAGAGCACAAGAATGCCTTTGAAGCAATCGCACAGAAGCTCATCGAAGTCGAGACCCTCGAGCAGGATGAATATGAAAAAATTCTTGTCGCCCATGGCATACTCCTTAAGAAAAAAGAGCTTATCCAAACACCTGAAGCAGGGCAATAAAAAATATGCCTCAAAATTTTTTATCGAAAATCTGGACTGGGTTTTTCTCCTGGTATAGGGACAATTATAAGTTGAATTTATATATCACAGCGGGCCTTTTCGTGTGGCAGCTGGTGCATTTGTACTGGCTCACTACCAACGTCGTCGGCTTTCGAATCTTTGGATACGAGCTCTGGGAAGTCGGTCGCCTGGGCGATATTTTTATTGCTCTCGTTGACTACACGGAGATTCCGGCGCTTATCCTCGCCTCGCTCTTTTATATTCACGAGCTTCAGAAAGGATTTAATTGGAAGAGTACTCTGTATCTTGTTCTCTTGAATTCGCAGTGGCTGCACCTCTTTTGGATCACGGACGAGATCGTCGTCGAGCAAATCACGGGTACAGCCCTCGTCGCACTTCCGCTTTGGCTTTCGTGGATCGCTATATTGATCGACTACCTCGAGCTCCCAGTGATTTACGACACCATCAAAAAGTCTATCCAATCTTTGCGGAAAAAGGACTAATTTTGTATAGTGAAAAGGTTCCCATAAAGGGCGTGTAGCTCAGTTGGTAGAGCGCCGAGCTTATACCTCGGTGGTCCTAGGTTCGATTCCTAGCACGCCCACCACAATGAAAAACAGATAGCCTTGCATTCTCTCTCTCGATATGTTTCTCTTATTTTAGAAATACTTTCTTTAGTCTTTTTATGACGAAGAGACGGAGGAAGTATAGTTTTTCTTTTTGGCCTCTGGAGGTAGGCCAAAAAATGAGAAGAAGAATAAGAGGGAATTTGGGGCGAAGGCCCCATCGCCCCTTTCGGGGCGATGCTAAAGCCACCACTATCGTGGTGGCTGAGGAAGTTGCCGAGGTGACTAAAATCACCTTGGCACAGGCTGAGGCGGCTGAGAAAGTCAAGACCGAGGTTTACCTCGGTCTGATGAAAAAGCATTTTGAACCACCTGACCTCTGAGGTCGGGTGACTGGTCCTCAGGATGAGGACTAAGTTTAGCGGCATGACGAAGGTGAAATCCTCCCGTTATGCCGCTTTTGTATTTCTCTAAATTTTAATAAAAAAATACGCTACTATACAATGCTCAAATTGGGAAATTTTTGACAATTTTTTCTGTCTGTTTCGTATTTTAAAATTTTTTCAAAATTTGAGTTTTCCACTGTCCAAAATCGGGTGCTCGAGGTGTATAATAGACGAACGGCTTTTAGCGCGAGGGTATCAGATTACGTTTTTTAAGACACTTAAGATGAGAACAAATACACAAAACCATTTTCGCTTTTTCGTCGCCCTCATGGCCTGCCTTTTGGTGCGTTTGATGCCATTTCGAGCACCAAACATCGAGCCTATCATGACGACGGCAATGCCTTTCGGCAAAGCCTATGGCGCACTGACTGCTGGCCTCTTTGGATTCTTGAGTGTTATTATATATGACAGCGTTACAGGGACCCTTGGCACATGGACGTTACTTACTTCTACCTCGTACGCGCTTGTAGGCGCAGCTTCCGCGCTTTACTTTCGGAATGGACAGGCAACACGGATGAACTTTGTCCGCTTCGCGGTTCTTGGAACTCTCTTTTTTGATGCTACAACCGGCCTTTTGACAGGGCCTTTATTTTTTGATCAACCGTTTATGGCTGCCCTTGTAGGGCAAATTCCATTTACCGCACTTCACTTGTTAGGCAATATTGTCTTTGCCGCGGTACTGTCGCCCGGGATTTACCATATACTGGTAAGAAAGCGACAGGAACAACCGTCACCTCTTATTAAGAAGCTTAATCCAAAAATTATTTAATCCATATTCAAATCACATGCCAACAAAAACACTAAAAAAGAAAACCAAGAAAGCTGTAGTAAAAAATTCTGAGATGGTCTCAAAGAGCGACCTCGCAAAGATAAAGTCGATCCGAAAGCGCACCGGCGAAGTGGTTCCATTTGATTTGAATATTATCGTAAAGGCAGTCTCAAAGGCATTTGAAGTGACAAATGAGGCGAAGAATGGAGAAGCGGAAATTGTCGCAAAGAGCGTCTTTGTGTCCCTCCTTAAACTCCGCGATGAAATTGTAAGCAAAAACAAGAAGGCGATCTTTTTACCGACTGTCGAAGTCATCCAGGACATGGTGGAAAAGGAGCTCATGAAGAAAGGTTTTGCCGAAACAGCCAAGAAATATATTTTGTATCGAAATAAGCGTTCGGAACTTCGCAAGGCCTTTGGTCCAGTGCGTGAAGATGTACGCAAGGCAGTGGAGGCAAGTAGCAAATACTTCGTGAGTCCCTATGCAGAATATATCTTCTATCAGTTTTATGCTCGCTGGGTACCGGAGCTTGGCCGTCGCGAGACCTGGATCGAGACTGTCGACCGCTATATGGATTATATGAAGGAAAATTTGGGCACCAAGCTTACCGCCAAGGAATACGCCGATGTCCGTGAAGCAGTCTTGAGGCAAGAGATTTGCCCTTCGATGCGCCTTTTCTGGTCTGCAGGCAAAGCATGCCGCAATTCGAATGTATGGGCCTACAACTGTTCTTATATCGCGCCTACCTGTCCACAGGACCTCGGGGAAATCATGTATGTATCTATGTGCGGCGCAGGACTCGGTTTTGCGGTTGAATGGGAAAACGTGCAGAAATTCCCTCAGATCAAGCGCCAGAGGGGCGAGAAGCCGATCACGCATGTGGTCAAGGACAGCAAGGAAGGCTGGGCTGACGCATTCGTCTTGGGCCTCGAAGCGTGGTTTGATGGGCGAGATGTGAAATTTGATTACTCTCAGATTCGTCCGGCTGGCGCACGACTCGAAACAGCAGGCGGTCGCGCTTCAGGACCGCAGCCGCTTATGGACCTTGTAGAATTTGCAAGGAGGAAAATTTTGGCAAAGCAAGGAAGGAGACTTTCAAACCTCGACATGCATGACATCATCTGCCAGATCGGTATGATCGTGGTTGCAGGTGGAGTACGCCGCAGTGCACTCATCTCTGTATCCGAACTCGAAGACTCCGAAATGCGAGATGCAAAGAAAGGACAGTTTTATATTTCGGAACCACAGCGCTCTATGGCGAACAATTCCGCAGTGTATAATGCAAAGCCTTCGGCGGAAGAATTCCTCGACGAATGGACTGCGCTTGTGAAATCAAAGTCAGGCGAGCGAGGAATCTTTAACCGTGGCGGCCTCGAAAAGCAAGTACCGGCTCGTCGCTGGGAGGCGATCAAAGGAGAGCGTCAGATCGGGCTTAATCCATGCGGCGAGATTTATCTCCGCTCAAAGCAATTTTGCAATCTGACCAGTATTGTTATCCGTCCGACTGATACAGTGGCAACGCTCAAGCGCAAAATGGAACTCGCGACGCTCTTAGGTACGTATCAATCAACTCTTACGAATTTCGGATATCTCTCAAGGCAATGGAAAGAAAACTGTGAGGAAGAACGACTCCTCGGCGTGTCGCTGACCGGATACTATGACAACACGGTTATTCGTGATGATAAAGTACTCGACATGCTTCGAGAGCATGCAATCGAAGTCAATAAAAAGTACGCAAAGCGTTTTAATATCAATCAATCAACCGCTATCACTTGCGTAAAGCCGCATGGAAATTCTGGACAGCTTCTCGGGGTTGGTTCTGGTATGCACCCATGGTTTGCTCCGTACTTTATCCGCCGGGTGCGCATCTCTCATACTGATCCGCTTCTCCAGATGGCTCGGGATCAGGGAGTACCATGTCTTCCGGAAGTTGGTCAGTCAGCGGACACAGCAACGACATTTGTACTCGAATGGCCGGTAAAAGCCCCAGACGGCGCGATATTTAAAGATCAAGTTTCAGCTACGGACCTCCTCACCGAATGGAAGAGACTCAAGCAGCATTTCGTCGAGCACAATCCGTCTGCCACGATTTATGTTGGTCCCGATGAATGGATTTCGGTAGGGAACTTTGTGTATGAAAACTGGGACTATGTCGGCGGTGTTTCATTCCTCCCTCGATCCGAACACGTGTATCAGCTCGCGCCGTATGAAGCAATCAGTAAAGAAGAATACGAAAAGCGGGCAAAATCAATCGGCAAGATCGATTTCTCCAAACTTTCTCAATACGAAGCGACTGATAACACGGTTGGTGCAAAAGAGCTCGCTTGTGTGGCCGGAGTGTGTGAAATTTAGGCAAGGTTATGCTTTACACAAGAAAAGGTGATAACGGTACGACAGGTACGTTTGGTTGCAATCAGCGCATCTCAAAGAGTTCGAGTGTGGCCGAAGCGCTCGGAGCCTTGGACGAATGTAATTCATTTCTTGGGGTTATCCGTGCACGGACGAGCGATCTTTCTTTCGAATTGCATGAGAAGATAAACCCGCACACTAAAAATAGTGTGCGGGTAAACTCCGCAGAACTCATGCTTGAAGTGCAGCAAAATTTATTCATTGTGCAGGCAGAAGTCGCCGGCACCGACATGGGCATCAGCGAGGAAAAAGTAAAACGGGTTGAAGAAATAGTTGATGCGATTGAAAAGATTTTGCCACCTATCACGACATTTTTCATAAGTGGTGCTACTGAACTTGGTGCGCTGTTTGACTTTGCACGCACGCTTTCGCGCCGTGCTGAGCGCCGCGTGATCGCGGTCCACGAAGAAGGAAAGGTGAAAGTAAGCACAGGCACTCTCGCATACCTAAACCGTCTCTCGAGCCTCATGTATGCTCTCGCACGCATAACGAGCCATGTCCAGGGCCAGGAAGAAGTCAAGCCAAGCTATGAATAAAATTTTACTCAAAATGAAACTCGCCGGCTTTTTCTTTTACTTTTTGTTTTAGGAGAGGATACTTTGAAAGTTCTGGGTCTTCTGCGATGAGTCGGGTTGCTTCGGTGCGGGCCGCTTCAACCATTTTTATATTTTTGATCGCTTCCATGCCGAGGTCGGTGATGCCCCATTGTTTGGCCCCAGAGAGTTCGCCTGCGCCGCGAAGGAGGAGGTCGAGCTCGGCGAGCTCAAAACCGCTTTTTGCTGTTTTGAGAGCCTTGAGGCGCTCCATAGTCTTTTCGCTTTTTGCTTCTGCGAAAACGTAACAATATGCCTGATGTTCACTTCTGATCACTCGGCCGCGGAGCTGGTGCAGTTGGGCGAGGCCGAAGCGTTCTGCGCCTTCGATGATGATGATGGTTGCATTTGGGACGTTCACGCCGACTTCGACGACGGAAGTGGCACATAAGATATCTATAGTGCCATCTGAAAATTCTTGCATAACGCTTTCTTTTTTCTCTTTGCTCATTTTGCTATGCAGTACGCCGATCTCGTATTCTCTAAAGACTTCTTTTTTTAGCCGTTTCGCTTCTTCAACTGCTGATTTTACATTAAGCGCAAGTTCCTTCTCGGGATCTGGCTCAAAAATCCGCGGGCAGATAACATAGAGCTGCCGACCCGCTTCGAGCTCTTTGCGAATAGCTTCGTATGTTTCGCTTCGCTTATGTGGCGGAATAATTTCGGTGATAATTTGCTTGCGACCAGCTGGCATTTCATCTAAAAGTGATAAATCTAAATCGCCATAAATTGTGAGTGCCAGCGTGCGCGGAATCGGGGTTGCTGTCATAGAGAGTAGATGCGGCGCGACGCCATCCTTGCGTACGAGTTTGCGCCGCTGTGCCGTACCAAAGCGATGCTGTTCGTCGATCACCACACATGCCAGGTTTTTGAAAGTAACTGATTTTTGAATCAGGGCATGAGTGCCGATCAATATCGGGATTTCGCCATTTTTTACCCATTTTAAAAGTTGGGCTCGGGAGATGGTTGTCCAACCTTCGGGGTTGAGTTTCGATGGGAATTTGCGACAGCCGCTCCCTGTGAGGAGCCCGATATTGATAGGCAAATGCCTAAAGTATTTTATAAATGATTCAAAATGTTGAGTCGCTAAAATCTCCGTTGGGGCCATGTAGGCGAGCTGCAGGTTTCCGAATTTTTGCCCCGGCGGATATTCGTTTACTGTTGCATATGCTGCGGTCGCAGCGACAGCGGTTTTGCCAGAGCCGACATCGCCTTCCAACAGTCGGGACATCGGGACAGGTTTCGCAATATCTTCCAAAATCGTTTCGATTGATTTCTTTTGCGCTTCTGTCGGCGTAAAAGGGAAGCGTTTCAAGAATTCTCTAATTTCTCTTTCCGCTGGTTTTATCTGGAAAGATTTATTTTTCCGATATTCGAATTTATCATGCTGGCGCTCGAGCTGAATACAAAACACTTCTTCAAAGGCAAAACGCTTACGCGCGGCCTCGGCGTCTTTTGCGTTTCGGGGCGTATGGATCCAGATGAGGGCGGTTTTCAAGCTTGGTAAATTATATTTTTTCAAAATATCTGCGGGGATGTAGTCGAGAATGTTATCGAGGGTTTTTTCTTTAAAAACTTTTTGCACCGCATGATAAAACCATTTACTTGTAATGCCTCGCGTCTCTGCATACAGAGGGAAGCCGAAAGTTGTGCGGTCGGTTTTTTCTCCACTCTCGCTGGTAAAAAGGGTATCGTGTACATCGGCTGGCATACTGCCTGTTTTTTCAAATTCCGGATTAGCAAGGTACATGCCTTGTTTGCCGTTGGTTACTTTTCCAGTTAGTTTTACTTGGTCGCCGTCATGGAGCATTTTCGCAATGTACGCCTGGCTAAACCAGATAACTTTTATACGCCCTGTCGTGTCTTCTATTTCGCCTTCGGCCATCGGGATTTTGGAGCGAAAACCTTTCTTGGTTTTTAATCCCGAAATTCTGCCGTACACAGTAGCAATCTCCCCGGGAGCTAGCTCACTTATATTCATAATCGCGCTCATGTCGCTATAGCGAACAGGGAAGTGAAAGAGAAGGTCAGCCACGGAGAAGACTTTGAGCCGCGCGAGAGCCTTCCTTTGCGTGCCATCAAGGCGAAATACTGATTCGAGTTTACTAGAAAGCTCCATAATATCTAGTAACTGTAACAGATTTTAATCTTTCGCTCAATAAATGAGGATTTGAATTTTAGGCTAAAATTTGATATAATTAAAAAGTTAGGCTGCTTGAAACGACGGCTCGACTTTTGGCCTCGCAGCGTCGTTATGCTTTACTTCGTGGTGACCCCAACGACGAAAAGCAAAGCAGTTTGCTTTTCGTCGGCGTAGCTCAGTCGGTTAGAGCGTGGGACTCATAAGCCCAAGGTCGGTAGTTCGATTCTACCCGCCGACACAAAAAATCTTCACAAATATTGATTAGTATAATGTCCTGTCACGAGGTATAATTAATTAGTGCCAATACATAGGAAAATAAATAAAAACTTCTTCAAATACTGGACGCCTGATATGGCGTATGTTTTTGGTTTTATATGTGCTGATGGCAATATTGTTCATACAAAGCGAGATACGTGGTTTTGGTCGCTCCAAATTAATGACAAGGAAATACTAGAACAAATAAAGGTAGTGTTATGTTCGTCCCACGTTATTTCAAAAAGAGTAAGAAGTAACCCTAAACACAAGCAATCTTATCGTTTTCAAGTTGGCAGTAAAGATATGTGTACTGATTTACTCAATCTTGGTTTAACCGAATGCAAGAGCAGAACTATCTTGTTGCCAGAAATTCCTCAAAAATATTTTCCCGATTTTGTGCGTGGGTATTTTGATGGTGATGGCGGAGTGTGGGCTGGTTTTAAAAACAGGCATAGAAAACATAAAATTTATGCTATCAGTGCTTATTTTACCTCCGGTAGCAAGAGGTTTTTGATATCCCTTAAAGATGTTTTGTCCAAAAGTGGCCTTTTAGGTGGCTCTTTAGTAGAAAAAGAAAGAGGCTTTGATTTAAAATACAGCATTAACGATTCTTTGATTTTATATAAAATTATGTATAATAAGGGTTGTCGGCTTTTCCTTAAGAGGAAGCGCGACAAGTTTGAAAGTTATATAAAACAATGCGGTCGTAGCTCAACTGGTTAGAGCGCGTCCCTGTAGATCACTGCAGCTTTCTATCGAAATGGTAGATTGAAACTCTTTGGGATATCGGTAAAGGCTAAGTCCTGCCATGTGGGATATGCGAATACCGAGGGAACCCTTCCATATTTTTGTTTTAATAACAATTAAGCAAAGAGAAGGGGCGCCGTAGAGACTAGATACCAAAGCACCTAAAAGTTAAAGCTCAGGGTGAAGATATAGTCCACGCCTTTATGAAAATATTGGATAAGTGCACGGACGAGGTTGCCGGTTCAAGTCCGGTCGATCGCGCAGATAAAAAACGCGGATTCGCTTCGCGTTTTTTGTTTTCCACACCTTACTTGACAATACCCCATAGGGGGTATACATTTTAGATATGCAAGTAAATAAGCAAAAATTAGCGAGGCGATTGAAAATCTTGGAGGGTCAAGTCCGAGGCATTCAAAACATGGTGGAGAAAAATGCGTATTGTATCGACATTATTACTCAGACCTCAGCTATCAAGCAGGGGTTGTCTAATGTCGAAGACATGCTCCTTGAGGGTCATTTGGGCCACTGCGTGGTAAATCAAATCAAACAGGGGAAAACCGAAAAAGCCACAAGTGAAATATTAAAAGTGTATCAGCTTAAAAGAAAGTAATTTTATGCAAACGGAAACATATAAAGTTAAAGGTATGCATTGTGCTTCGTGCTCTACTATCATCGAGCGAGAGTTTAAGAAAATACCTGGGGTAGAGAGCGCAGAAGTAAATTTTGGCACGGAAACGGCAAAAATAACCTTTGATCCCGCGCAAACGAACCCACATCATCTCGGGCAAGTAATCGAGCCTTTAGGTTATGCGCTACACAACACGCATACTCTTACCGCGGCAGAAATGAATATGACACCAGAAGAACACGCAACTCACCTCGGCATCAATCAATCCAAAGAAGAAAAATTAGCCGAAATCAAAGACATGAAAATGAAACTCATGTCTGCTATTCCGATTGCGATTGTAAGCGCCTTTGTGATGGGTTGGGAGATTTTGGCACAGTACAACATCGTTTCTGAGATGACACTAATAGTAGAAGAATTTTTCCATCATCTTCTTCCTCTTCTCGCAACGTATATTCTTTTTGTGATCGGCAAACCATACCTCCTCGGACTATATCGCTTTCTCCGCTACGGTAAAGCAAATATGGATACGCTTATCGGTCTCGGCACAGTAGCGGCATATCTCTATAGCTTTGTAGTGACTGCTTTCGAAGAAACACTGCGGCCATTTATAAACGTCGGGGCTACATATTATGATGTGACGATTATCGTCATCACCTTTATCGCCCTCGGCAAATACCTCGAAGCGCGATCGAAATTGAAAACCGGTGATGCGATCGAGAAACTTTTAAACTTACAGGCAAAAACTGCAACTATAATCAGAGACGGTAAAGAAGTAGAGATAAAAATAGAAGAAGTAAAGCATGGCGACCTCGTCATCGTAAAACCAGGCGCCAAAATCCCCGTCGATGGAATCATCACCGAGGGTTCGTCATTCGTGGATGAATCAATGGTAAGCGGCGAGCCGATGCCGGTTGAAAAAAATATTGGTGACACTGTTGTAGCAGCTACCATAAATACGAGCGGCTCATTTACTTTTCAAGCCACAAAAGTCGGTTCCGAAACACTCCTTGCTCACATTATCAAAATGGTAGAAGAGGCTCAGGCGAGCAGGGCACCGATCCAAGGGCTCGCTGACAAAATCTCTGCGGTTTTTGTGCCAGTAGTACTCGCAATCTCCTTTATCACCCTTGGGGCATGGCTTTTGTTTGGCACAGGGACACTCGGCTTCTCCCAAGCCCTCTCGTATGGACTTATATCATTTGTAAGTATTTTAGTCATTGCTTGTCCGTGCGCCCTTGGCCTCGCGACGCCGACTGCTATCATCGTGGGTGTAGGTAAAGGTGCTCGAGAAGGAATCTTGGTAAAGGATGCAGCGACGCTAGAAAAATTGCACAAAGCGGATACACTTATCGTGGACAAAACCGGAACCATAACCATTGGCAAACCAACGCTCACGAACACCGAAAGCTTGTCGACCTGGCAGGTCGACAAGCTTATATCCATACTGGCTTCGCTCGAACAGAAATCAGAACATCCGATCGCTCATGCGATTAGTAACTATGCGAGAGAAAAAGGCATAGAATTTCTTCCTCTCTCAAATTTCGAAAGTATTAAGGGGAAGGGTATCAAAGGCATAGTCGATGGTGCTCTATACTATGCGGGCAATACGAAATTCGTAGAAGAACTCGGGATCTCGTTTGATACTTCAAAAATTGAAGAGTATACACGCGAAGGCAAGACACCGGTAATCATCGCGACGAGTGAACAAGTCATAGGCTTCGTGATGGTGGCTGATGAAATAAAAAATGAATCCACAGAAGCGGTAGAAAATCTCAAAAAACTGGGCATCAAAGTGATCATGGTAACTGGCGATGACGAGAAAACAGCGAAACACATTGCGTTCTTGGTTGGCATTACCGAAATTTTTGCTCAAGTCTTGCCGCAGGATAAATTAGAAAAGATAAAAGAGTTGCAACAGAGCGGCAAAGTGGTCGCTATGGCCGGTGACGGCGTGAACGACGCTCCGGCCCTTGCCCAAGCAGATGTCGGCATCGCGATGGCAACCGGCACAGACGTGGCCATCGAATCCGCGGGTATCACCCTCCTCCATGGCGATATTTCCAAATTGGTAAAAGCAATCAAACTTTCAAAGATGACTATGCGCGGAATCAAGCAAAATCTCTTCTGGGCATTTGCGTACAACATCGTCGGCATTCCGCTTGCAGCCGGAATTTTCTATCCGCTCTTTGGTTGGCTGCTCTCGCCGGTCTTTGCCGGCTTGGCTATGGCTATGTCGTCTGCCTCAGTCGTCGGGAACTCGCTCCGTATTAAAAGTAAAAAACTGTAAAAGATATGAACACATATACATTTCATGTTTCCGGTACCCATTGCGCGTCATGCAAAATATTGATCGAAGATGTTTTAGGAGATGAACCAGTGGTGAAAAAAGTTGCTATCGATCTCAAAAGAGAAACGGTACAGATAGAAACAGAAAGTGCCGAGACTCCAGAGAACTTTGCCGCACTTTTAACTCAAAAAATCAAACCGCACGGTTATACACTTTCGCTTGGAAAAATTAATCCAGATAGAGGTTTAGCCTCTATCTGGCAGGCATTACCCATTGGACTCGCATTTTTGGCACTCTTCTTCCTATTACAAAAATCAGGAATCTTAAATATCGGACTCGGCGGTAAAGTCACTCCTCTCACCAGCTTCCTCGTCGGCCTCGTGGCCTCGGTCTCGAGCTGTCTCGCAGTCGTAGGCGGGTTGGTGCTCTCGCTCTCAGCCAAAGTCTCAGAAGATAGTGTAAGTGACAAGAAAAACTTTATCCTCTTTCATGTAGGTAGACTAGTGAGTTTCGCCGTGCTTGGGGGAATGCTAGGGGTTTTGGGGCAGGCGATCGGTATCAATTTTACCTTTACGGCGATATTAGGCATTGTTGCGTCTCTGGTTATGCTTGTGCTCGGTTTTCACTTGACGGGAGTATTTAGGAAGAACTATATTACGATGCCTCTTGGTATCTTTAATTTTTTCCGAAAAGTCGAACATAAAACTCTCACTCCGCTTGTACTTGGCTTTGCTACCTTTTTCTTGCCCTGCGGGTTTACGCAATCGATGCAAGTTGTAGCTCTCTCAAGCGGGGCATTCGCCTCTGGCGCACTCATTATGTTTGCTTTTGCCCTGGGAACATTTCCTATGCTTGCATTTCTGTCGTTTGGTTCAGCTTCCTTCGCTCATTCAAAGCACGCGCCGCTCTTCTTCAAAACTTCTGGCGTGGTGGTTATCGGGCTTGGAATCTTCTCATTTGTAGCACTTCTTGCAGGGCTTGGTGTCATTAATCCTATATTTAATATATAATATCTGTATGAATAAAATCGCCTCAATCATCATTACTCTTGGCCTCATCATCACTCTTGGCGTCCTTTTAAGCGGCGACCCAAAGAATGAAACTCAAGCCGTACAAAATACCGAAATACGAGGTGGTGTGCAGTACATTACTGTTAATGCCAAGGGCGGCTATACACCGAATACAACTACCGCCAAAGCCGGTATACCAACGAAATTAATTATGAAGACGAGTGGTGTATATGACTGTTCGTCGTCGCTTGCTATTAGGTCGATAGGGTATCAGGCAATTCTGCCTCCGGAAGGAGAAACAGAAATCGACCTTGGTATCCCAAAAGCGGGTGCGCCCCTTGAGGGAGTATGTAGCATGGGCATGTATAGTTTTAAGGTTAATTTTATTTAATAATTTTTGTCTGACGTAGGACTTAATCGAAAGGTTTACCAAGGGGGTAGCTCCGCTTGCGCTATATTTTCACTGTACAAAAAGGAATAATTAATTTTCTAGCTTTTCCTTCAAATTTAGTATATAAATATATCTATCAATTGCCGTTGTAGCTCAGTTGGTAGAGCGCTTCCATGGTAAGGAGGAGGTCCCCGGTTCAATCCCGGGCAACGGCTCCCGTGCCACCCTAGCTCAGTTGGTAGAGCACGTCTTTCGTAAAGACGGGGTCCGGAGTTCGATCCTCCGGGGTGGCTCCAATGGATCGCGAAGAATTACAACAAAAAATAAATGCCCTTGAAGCCGAAATGTCAAAGCCAGATTTTTGGAATGACAAAATTCGCGCGCAAGGGGTAATCAAAGAACTACATGAACTCAAGGCGCAAAAAGAAGGCTTAGGGAAATATGATAAAGGAAATGCGATTATAAACATTGTCGCTGGTGCAGGCGGTGACGATGCAGAGGACTTTGCCCGCATGCTCTTTGACATGTATGGGCGCTACATAGTGAGCAAAGGAGGTTCTTGGGAAGTTGTCCATGACCACTGGAATGAGCATAATGGCATCAAAAATATTTCTTTTGAGGCTGGATTGGGAGGGGGTGGCAAGCTCGGAGCATATGGTTTGTTAAAAAATGAATCCGGAGTGCATCGACTCGTGCGCGTTTCGCCGTTTAATGCGAACGCAAAGCGGCACACTTCTTTTGCACTTGTCGAAGTGTTGCCTAAATTTTCCAAACTTGAAGAACGGGATTTTGTCATACCTGAGAGCGATCTAAAAATCGAATTTTCTCGTGCCGGTGGCCCGGGCGGGCAAAACGTCAACAAGCGCGAGACCGCAGTCCGCATCATTCATACCCCTACTGGCATTTCCGTTCATGCTTCCAAAGAAAGGTCTCAGGAAGCAAATCGGGATCAGGCGCTCGCGATCCTGCGTGCCAAGATCTTTAGGCGCGCCGAACAAGAGAAAAAAAGCATCGAAGAGAGCATGAAGATGAAAAATACCGAGATTGAATGGGGGAGCCAGATCCGCTCCTACGTCCTCCATCCCTATAAAATGGTCAAAGACCACCGGACAAATATCGAAACAGCCAATATTGATGGGGTTCTGAGCGGGGAAGTGAAAGAATTGGATAAATTCATTGAGGCGGAAAAAAGTTTATGATAGAATAGACGAGTGATTTATTTTAATAATGTTTCAAAAGTATACAACAGAAATTCAGTAGCACTAGAGGACGTAACTCTTACCATAGAAGCAGGCGAATTCGTTTCAATCGTTGGACATTCCGGGGCAGGTAAAACAACTCTCGCAAAAATGATCTTGGTCGACGATAGCCCCACTGAGGGAAACGTCTTCTTTGAGTCTCTTGATGTGCATAAATTAAATAGTGCTGAGCTTACAAAGCTCCGCCGCCGAATGGGAGTAGTATTTCAGGATTTTCGCTTGCTCCAGAACAAAACAGCCTACGAAAATATCGCTTTTGCTATGGAAGCCCTCGGCAAGACCGACCACGAGATCAAAAGCGATGTGCCCCATGTACTCGAACTCGTAAATCTAAGCGACAAATTGCACCATTTCCCGCATCAGCTCTCCGGCGGAGAGCAGCAGCGCCTCGCTATCGCTCGGGCGATCATCAACCAGCCGGAGCTCATCATCGCTGATGAACCGACAGGAAATCTCGATCCAGAAAATACCTACGAAGTCGTCCAAATTCTGAAAAAAATTAACGCTCTCGGTACTACGATCATCTTAGCCACTCACAACAAAGCTATCGTTGATTCTCTAGGCAAACGAGTGGTTACTATGGAAAATGGCCGAATTGTAAAAGACACCAAACACCACGGAAAACATCACGAAAAGCAAACTTCCGACGATGACAATGAAGAGCACGAGAAAAAACACCATGCGAAACATGAAAAGTAATCTTATAGTATAATTTATGATGATGAAAGAATTACAAAGAATAGTGCGGGCCGGATTTGTAGGCTTTACCCGAAATAGTCTCGTGTCTTTTGCAGCAGTGTTAGTGATGACGATCACGCTCTCCGTGATAACCGCTATTATTCTCCTTCAAGCAGTACTGTACTTTTCTTTAAACACAATTAAAGACAAAGTTGATGTAACGATTTACTTTACGACCAATGCACCAGAAAGCAAGATCCTCTCATTGCGGGAATCGCTCCTCAAACTTCCTGAAGTTGCGGACGTAACCTACGTAAGCCGGGAAGAAGCTCTCGCTCTCTTTCGGGCGCGGCACCAAGGAGACTATCCGACGATTTCTGCTCTTGATGAAATCGGTACCAATCCACTCGGAGCTTCTTTGAATATTAAAGCCAAAGAGGTATCGCAATACGAAAGCATTGCAAACTTTTTAAAGTCTGACAGCGTCCTCGCGACTGGTACAGACAACATTATCGACAAAGTAAACTATAGCCAAAACAAACTCGTTATTGACCGCTTGAATTCTATTATTTCTGGCGCTCAAAAACTCGGCTTCCTCCTCACCCTTGTCCTTATCGTTATTTCGATTATTATTACCTTTAATACCATTCGTCTTGCTATCTTTATCTCCAAAGAAGAAATCGGAGTTATGCGGCTCGTAGGGGCTTCGAAGATGTACGTTCGGGGACCATTCCTAATTAGTGGCGTACTCTACGGCTTTATTGCGACTCTTATCACCCTCCTCTTCTTTATACCTGTAACCGTATGGATGGGGCGGAACATGACTGGTTTCCTCGGGCTTAACTTGTACGACTACTATGTTGCAAATTTCCTGCAGATTTTTATAATAGTCCTATTATCCGGTGCATTTTTGGGAATCATTTCGAGCTTCCTGGCAGTCAGGAAATATTTAAACAAATAGTCGCTAGGCCTTAGGCTCTAGGCACTAGCAAAAGAAAAAATCTAAAGTAAAGCCTGCATGAAAAATAAACAAGCAAAATATATTTTTGTGATAGGCGGCGTTATGTCTAGTGTTGGTAAAGGCATCGCCGCCTCTTCTATTGGCAAGATTTTGCAATCTCGCGGCTACCGAGTAGCCAATATGAAGGCCGATATGTATGTGAACCTCGACGCGGGCACTATCCGGCCGGCTGAGCATGGCGAAGTTTTCGTCGGCGAAGACGGTATTGAGGCAGACCAGGACCTCGGCAACTACGAGCGCTTTACCGACCAGGTAAGCACCCGCGAGCATTATATGACGACCGGCCAGATCTATGCCGAAGTCATCCGCCGCGAGCGCAACCTCGAATACGGAGGGGAAGACGTCGAAGTATACCCCGATATTCCAAAAGAAATCATTCGACGCATTGAAACTTGTCAGAAAAAAGATAATTCAGATATCATGATCATCGAATACGGCGGCACTGCCGGGGAGACGCAGCTGCTCCCATTTCTCGAAGCTGCGCGCATGATGAAATCCAGGAAGCCTGCCGATGTATTTGTCGTCTTGATTAGTTATCTCCCAACACCGAAATTATTGGGTGAGCAAAAATCAAAACCTACCCAGCGAGCCATTACTGACCTCTATGCTGTCGGTTTGTCGCCTGACTTTGTGATCTGTCGTTCGGACCAGCCAGCGAGCGAAGACATCAAGCGCACGATCGCAAACGTCTGCAGTTTGCCGATTGAGCGCATCATTTCTGCGCCCGACGTATACTCGATCTACGACGTGCCGGTAAACTTTGAAAAAGAAAACTTCGGCACCACGCTCCTCGAAGCCATCGGCCTCCCCCCACGTACGAAAGATTTAGCAGAGTGGTCGAGCCTCGCGAATAAGATCAAGAAGCTTAATAAGCAAGTCAAAATCGGTATCGTCGGAAAATATTTTAACTTTAAATCTTGTAAAGACACTTACATCTCCGTGATCGAGTCGATCAATCACGCTTCCTGGTCCCTCGGTTTTAAGCCAGACGTTGTGTGGCTTGATTCAGAGCGATATGAGCATGATAAAAGTCTCCTTGCAGAGCTCGATGCGCTCGACGGCATCATTGTTCCGGGTGGTTTCGGTAGTCGGGGAGTAGAAGGGATGATTTTAACTGCAAACTATGCACGTGAAAAGAAGATCCCATATTTCGGATTGTGTCTCGGGATGCAGATTTTGACTATCGCGTATGCGCGAAATATTTTAGGCCTTCGTAAAGCTAATTCGACTGAGATGGATGCCAATACTCCTGATCCCGTGATCGCCACCATGGCCGATCAGGTAGAAAAAATAAAAAATAAAAATTATGGCGCTACGATGCGTCTCGGAGCATACCCCGCAATCCTCAAGAAGGGAAGTGTTGCTGCTACTGCCTACAAGAGTAGCGAAATCTCTGAGCGCCACAGACACCGATACGAAGTAAATCCCACATACATCGAACAACTCGAAAACGCAGGCTTGGTATTTTCAGGCCGCTCTCCGAGCGGCATCCTTATGGAGATCGCTGAGCTTCCGAAAAATGTACATCCATTTTATTTAGGCACTCAATTTCATCCCGAATTCAAATCCCGCCCGCTTTCTCCGCACCCGCTTTTTAATGCGTTCGTAAAGGCTTGTATTTCAAGGAACAAAAATTAAAATCTCTCGCTTTGTAACCAATTACGTTCTCTTGCGTCATACTGTGTATGAAAGCAACAGACGTTATAAAACGAGACCATGAAGCAGCCAAGGACCTTTTTGAAAAGTACAAGAAAGCTGCGTACGAAGATCGGCCGCCGATAGCAGAGAAAATCTTCGAGGCCTTAGAAGCCCATGAAAAGATGGAGGATGATTATTTTTATCCAGCGCTCGCGGATTTCTTGAAAGACAACGAAGTGTTTAAAGAGCTCGAGCGAGAGCAGGACGCACTCGCCGACGAAGTCGATGAAATACGCGCTATGGATCCGAGCCCGGGTCGCGATGAACGAATCAAAGCTGTCATGGATATAGTCCTTGCTCATGCAAAGAAGGAAGAACGGGAAATACTTACTCGAGCAGAAGAATATTTGGATGAAGAGACTCTCGAAGAACTCGGAGAACAAATGGAACCTGAATCTGCAGTTGCGAAATCAGAATAATCTACTGTAACCGAGCCCACAATTCTTCGAATTGTGTATATCCTGCGGCTTTGTTAAAGTGCCCCGCACCTTTGACAAGGTATGTCTTAGCTCCCACTTTTTCGGCGACAAGTTCGCTCGCCTTTTGGGGAACGTAAGGATCGTTGTCTGAATAATATACATTAAATTCTTTGCAACGGTCCTTGATCTTTTCCCAGTCGAAATTCTGATTTACAAAAGTTGAGTTTATTTGATCATACGTTTCTTCACCGAGTGGCTCCAAAAAGGGCGCGACAAAAATGCATTTTGCTATGCTGGTGTCTATGCGCTCCAAAATTCCTAATATAAATGCTGGTGCGATGCTGTGGCCGATAAAGATCGTATCCTCATGAAGATACTTTTTATATTCTTCGAAAACCTGGAGCCAGCTTTCCAAGGATTGATTTTCAGGAGTAGGGAATTTCGGTACAAAAACCTCGTACCCCTTGCTTTCCAGTTTTTCTTTGAGCCATGGAAACCAATTTTCTTCTGGATAGCCTTCGGTGCCATGAAAGATAAAAGCCGTCTTGCCGATGCCGTCTCCGAATTCGATAACGCACTTTTGGTACATGTCTTTTAGCTTGTTGTATTCTTGCTCTGCCTTGTCGAGTCGTGCGAGGGTTGTGCCACCAACTGATTGCATAAGTTTTTCTCGGGCTACTTCTTGCCCTTTTTCTACAGCTTGCGCTTTGAGGTCTTTAAGTTCTTCCAATTTTTCATCCAAAAGTTTTTTAATATTCCTGCAATCTGATTTCTCTTTTTCTTTTACTTTACTTTTGTTTTTATTCATCATCCATCCAGCCAGAAAGCCAAGCGGAATAATCGCTGCTCCGGCAATGATACCTGCAAGCAAAAAATTGCTGGAGTTATTTTCCGTACCAGGTGGAGGATCGAGGACGTACAGGAGTTCGGCCTCTTCTCGTGATATTCCTGTTAGTGCGCTTTCTGGGGCGCTTGTCGCTTGTGGTGTTGGGCGGGGAGTAGGAGACGAGGTGGGTGCCGCCGTCGATCCTGGCGTAGCAGGACTTCCCACCGGATCTACTGGCGTACCCGGCGAAGCAGTTCCTAATGACGGCGGACTTGTTACCACGGGATCAGTCGGTTCTGCGTCACTTGTTGCCCCATCTGCCGTTCCGTCTGCGGCTCCGTCAGCAGCACCTTGGGCAACTGCGACATGGAAACTTAGAGCGAGTACAAACAAAACAATAATTTTCGCAAATTGCATAACTTACTATCGAGTGAAAATAATGTACAAAATGATCAAAATGAAGAGAGGGTATGCAAAGAAAAGTTGTGGTTTAAAACAAAACCATGGACTATATTTCTTGTCTCCTGTTTTCCAATATTGATAAAAATGTCCTCCCTCCTGAATAAGCGCACCCAAGATTACAAGGCTCACGCTTTTCTCGAAAATACCCCAAACAATAATACCAAGTCCAGCAATATGAATAATACGATTGAGAACTCCTTCGTGACACTCGATAAATTCTTTTAGATATGTAGTCATATACGTTAGTCTAGCATATCATTTGGCTTTTTACTCGCATTTCTCGAAAGTAAAATGCCGGAAGGTGCTGACGGGGATGTTGTATTTATTTTCTATTACCCAGCGAGCATTGTGAAAGTCTGCATCCTTCCAGTCGAGGTTGAGTATGTTGGCTACTTCTTTCAACGCCTCTTCGGATTCGCCTTCAAGCTCTACATATGTTGGTATCATTGGCCAAGTATCAATGTCGATCGTGACGTCATTTAGTTTCCACGTGTGGCGTCTTTTTTGATTGTGTCTAAAAAAGGGGAGACCGATCTTTTCGAACAATACTTTTGCTTTTTCAAAGTCGTCGATAGTAAGCTCGAGCTCGTATGTGCCATCAACTGTGTGAGAGCTATGTTCTTTGTATGTGAGAGTTGTACTCTTGTCGCCGCTTTTTCTGATGCGCAAAAATCGCTCTTCATCCCGCCACTTTAATTCCGGATCGTAGATTATCGCTTCATCGAGAAGTAATTCCCCTTCGTCTTTTGCGCCAACTTCAGTAAGTTTTTTTATAAGTGTGTCCTTATCTATATCCAAAAATCTGCATTCGATCTCTTTTGTATTCATGCTGGGTATTATAGCAAATATATTATGAAGACCTTTTTAGTATATCGCGTTTAAAATGCTTCAAATACGCGACCAAGATAAAGCTAATGATAACCATGAGGAACCAAGAAGTGATTTTTTGGGTTGAGACTACGTTCCAGGTGTGGACCTGGTTCGGATATTGCCATGCGCCAAAGTAAGTCGAGATGTTTTCGGCAATCCAGATGAAGAATGCGATCAGGAGAAAGGCGAAGTTGAGCGGCATCCACCGACGGATAGTGGTGACGGTAAAGTATACTCGTGTTTTAGAGAATAATATAAAAACTGCGGCGATTAAAAAGAGGCGAAAGTCGTAGATATAATGATTCGTAAAAAAGTTTAAGTAAATCAAAGCACACAGTACCACGCTCATCCAATACGATTTGTAATTTATTAATTCAATCTTAAATATTTTCCAGGCTTGGCTTATATAGCTCCCGATCGCGGCGTACATGAACCCGCTATAGAGCGGGACGGTCGCGATCTTAAAGAAAGCATCTTCGGGATAGCTCCAGGATCCGATCGCAGGATTCGTCTTGTAGAGTTCGAGCACGAGGCCGATGATATGAAACATGCAGATCACTTTTACTTCGTCTTTGGTTTCGAGTTTCGCGAGGTAGAGGATGATTTGTATGCCGACTAAAGTTATAAAGAGGAAGTCGTATCGGGCAAGGCCAAAGAGGGGAATGTGATTTGAAAGGAAAAGAAGCACAAAAAACGATCCGGCAAATATCGCTGCCCGGGCTTCTTTCAGGCCGAAAATTAAGAATTCTCTCATTCCCTTATTATATAACGATAAAGAAATATTGCAAAACGATAAGGATATGCTAATATGGATCATGAATCCCGTTAGTGACCGCGGTCGCAGGCGGGAACAGAGAAATAGAAAGATTATTAGTAGATAATTTACTGATAGTGTCGAACACGAAAGTGAACGCGGCCTGTCACTAACGGGATGAAAAAAGGATCAACAATTTTTTTAAGGGCTGCGCTGATTATCCTTGGGGTTATGGCGCTTGGCTTGTGTGTAATATTATTTTTTGGGCTAGAAGGTGAAGGCATACGAGATGTTCCGTATTTGGAGAGGTTGCTGACCCCTTTTGTTCTGATGGCGTATCTTTCAGCAATTCCATTTTACATTGCACTTTTTCAAGCTTGGAAACTTTTACAATACATAGATCGCAATAGTGCCTTTTCAGAATTATCTGCGAAAGCTTTAAAAAATATAAAACACTGCGCTTTCACTGTAAGCGCTATCCTTGTAGCAGCTTTACCAGACTTCTTTAGGATTGCTGAAGTAGAAGATGCTCCGGGCGTAGTGGTTATCGGACTCATTTTTGTCGGCGCATCACTGACGGTAGCAGTTTTTGCAGCAGTCTTGGAGAAGCTTGTCGAAAGTGCGATAGCAATAAAGTCCGAAAACGATTTAACTATTTAAATTATATGCCGATAATCATAAACATCGATATAATGCTCGCCAAGCGGAAAATGAGCCTTACCGAACTTTCAGAAAAAGTCGGCATCACTCTCGCCAACCTCTCTATCCTTAAAACCGGAAAGGCAAAAGCCGTCCGTTTGCCCACACTCGAAGCCATCTGCGCCGCCCTCGACTGCCAACCGGGGGATATTTTGGAGTATAGAAAGGAGAATTGTTAGTGGATGTCTGGAATGATGTTGGGAATCTATCTAGTTGGTAAACTTAATTAAATTTGCTTGTAAACTTCTTCTACTGTTTCTTCTAAAGTTAGATTGCTGGAATCAATAACTTTCCAGTCCACTTCGTTTTTTTGTAACGTAAATTGGTCGTGAAGATATCTTGTCCTTTTCTCTAATGCTTCCGTTGCTCCACCTCGCCCATGGAAACGTTTCAGCATAACCTCTACGGAAGGCAAAAGCAGAAATACTTTCAATGTTTGACCAGGTAGAAGATTTGCGAATCGTTGCAATTTTTCTTTACCTGCTACCTCATCGATAAATACATTAAATCCTGCTTCTAAAAAATTATTAGCCAGGGCACATGTGTTTTTAGTTCCAAGGTTTTCTTGTATACTAAAGCCTTCTTTTCCAGGATCAATATAACCTCCGATAACCATTTTTCTTACGTGGTCAACTTTTATGTATGCGCTTTTCTCAAACCTCTCTGCAAGCGCTTTTGCAGTAGAAGATTTCCCAGCGCCCATGGGGCCAGTTAGTATGCAAACAAAATTTTCTTTCATAATCCTAAGTATAACAAATTTTACAGGCTGCGGGACTTGGAATCGAACCAAAATTTTCGCTTTCAGAGAGCGACGTCCTACCTTTAGACGATCCCGCAAGGTACCTTCACAATAATACAAAAACAGCTTTTTATCAATATATTAAAAAGTGTTACGTGTGTTATACTAAATCGATTAGTATTTAAATAAAAATTTTATGACAAATATGGCAAAAATGATTGTGGGAGTCTTA
>Ga0196963_10000539_pt1 | contig 33435 bp, 28 predicted proteins | sample S1_5metaG_FD_148600 | JGI IMG/M metagenome (GOLD analysis project Ga0196963, IMG submission 148600) | Soil microbial communities from Anza Borrego desert, Southern California, United States - S1_5 | ecosystem: Environmental > Terrestrial > Soil > Desert | place: USA: California | collected...
ACTTCCAACGAATCTACCCCCGTTGGATACAAGCATCGAAATTCAACCTCTATGGAAGGCCGATAACCTCGCCTCTAAAGCAGTCCTGCTAGAGCTTCACTGCTTTCAGAGCCTGTCCTGGCGTGTCTTTCACGAGGTCGCTCGCGTCCGATGATATCTCCTGGAAATCGCCGCGAAGTATCTTCAACGCAAATTTCTCCCGATCGATCTCAGCCCGTGTGCGCACACCTAACTTCCTTAACACCGGCATGGGAGGGCACCATGCCTGGATGGCATGGGTTAGCAGGAAGCCAAGCACCAGGCCCGTCAGGGCCAGATATTTCCTGCTGACAGTCACGCCTAAAGCCAGCCCCGCCAGGCCTAGCGTCGCTGCGTTTGTTTCCAACACGCGCTCGATATCCCACTCGCGGTCGAGTTCGGCAATGCGCGCGGAGATCACCTCGCGAGGTTGGGCCGAGTAATAGCGAACCTGCTGCTCGATTGTGCGATCAATTTTGGCCAGGATTGCCGGATCTGTGTTAGCCCTCACCGGATCTGCGGCTTCCATCGTGTGTGTTAACATAAAAATCGTCCCTCGTTTCCCTTTCACCTCACGTTTCCCTTTCTGCGGAGCAAAGCAACCGGAGCTTTGGGGTGGGGTTTTGCGCATCCCCCTTGCCGGAATTGATAAATCCGGCAAACCTAAAGCCGCATGATGGTTTTCGTCGGGCGCTTATTTCGGCGCATTTTATTCCTCTGTATCCTTGTGGGTGGTTTGGCTTCGAGTCTGCAGGCGCAAAAGGGCGAGCCAACCGATCCGCCTGAACAGCCACTCACAGTCGTGCTCACCAACACTGCCGTTCACACCAATGGCTGGGTGAGCTTTCAAATCCAGAGTCCAACCAATGTTGTTTACGAAGTGCAGGCAGGGCGTCTGCCGAGCGGCTGGACTAACATCGCCAATCTTCATGGGCCGGACCCCTGGAGTTTGCCGGTGGTCGAGTTCCTCCGCTTCGTTGATCCGCAGCCTGACGCCTCCCGGCGGTTTTTCCGTGTGGCTGCCCGCGAGAGGGGGCCAAACGACGATTGGAAGAACCAGTTAACTTTCGCCGATGACCTGTTCGCCCGTGAAACGAGCCAGTCCTTCAGCGGGACTTCTCCACGCTGGGTCAAATTCACGATCCAGACGAACGAGCCGACGCGCGTTTATTTCCAAAACGGCAACGTTTACAACTTTCATTACGACTTTGCCAAAACGCGTCTGACCAATTTCGCGAAATTATCAGCTGCGGAATTCGATGCGGTGACGCTCCACCCGCTGAACCAGAAGGCGATTCTCGGAGCGGCGCTGCTTCCTCCACGGCTTGGTCCGGCAGAATTCGCAATTCAACTCGCCGGGATGGAGGCATACGCGCCAGAGACCGTTCTCCAGGTTGCCGACATGGTGGAAGCCGCCATTGCGGCACCGCAGCCGTTGAAACGCTTCTATTTCCCGACGTATGAGCAGCAGGATGCCGCGCTGCTCGCGCGCGAATTCTTCCGCACGAACAACCTCGAAGTCAGCAGCATTGATCGTTGGATACAAGGCAATGTGGCTTACTCCCAGGGGTGGGGTGTCGGCCGGCTCGTTTTTATTGCGGGATCCGAGATCGAAGCCGCCTATAAGGATGGGCGTCTCAAACCTACAGACATTCTCGTGACCGACGGCGTTCCCGCTGAAGTGCCGTTCGTCAGTGGCATTATTAGCCTTTCGCCTTCCACTCCGAATTCTCATGTAGCTCTCCTGGCGCAGTCGCAAGGAATCCCGTTTATCTATCTTGCTGACAGCGCTGACCGGCAAATCACTAACCTCGTTGGTCGCCAAATTGCGATTGGCTCCGCCTTGAGGAGTTTCGGGAACCCTTACAAGGTTCTGGATCTGTCGGCATATCCAGATGACGTCAGAACCACATTGCTCAACCTGAAGGCCCCACCACTCCTTGAGTATACGCCCAAAGTGGCGCACTCAAATTACGTGATCAGCGTGGACGCTTTGATTCCGGCGGACGCGAAGATCGTTGGCGGGAAAGCCGCCAATTTTGGCACTCTGCGGCGATCGCTGCCGACCAATTCCCCGCCAGCCTTTGCGATCACGTTTCGGCTTTGGGACGAGTTCATGAGCCAGGCTATGCCCGGGGGCGTGACCTTGCAGCAGCGCATTGCGGGCTTGCTCGCTCCTTTTACAAATTACCCGCCGAACATGGGGGAATTGAGCACAGCGCTTGAAACCATTCGAGATTTGATCGAGGACGAAACCGCGTTCACCGAAACGCAGCAGGATGCGATTGAGCTTTCGCTGATGAGCTTCGACCCGCGCCGCAAGATCCGTTTCCGCAGCTCAACCAATGTCGAGGACACGGAGACGTTCATTGGCGCAGGCCTCTACGACAGCTACAGCGGATGCCTTGCGGACGATCAGGACATGGACACAGTAGGGCCGAGCTTGTGCGATCCAGCAGAAGCTCGTGAACGCGGGGTCTTCCGCGCCATTCGCAAGGTTTACGCCAGCTTCTACAACGACAACGCGTTTCTGGAACGCCTGCGCCGCGGAGTGAAGGAGAGCGAAGTGGGCATGGCTGTCGTTGTTCACTATTCGGTTCCCGATGAATTCGAACTCGCGAACGGCGTTGCGACGGCGACCGCTTCTCAAGGATTCGACGGCTTCGGGTTGGACACAAAGATGGTGACGCAGAAAGGCGCTGTCTCGATAACCAATCCTGAAGGTGACGCCCGTCCCGAGGTCGTGGAATTGAGCCGATGGGGCACACTCGAGACCACTCAGACATCCACGCTTGTTCCACTCGGCGGGCATGTCCTCGGATATCAAGACGAGTACAAAGCCTTCCAGGAAATGTTCAAAAAAGCGGCCACCGAACATCGGCGGATCACAGGCAAACAGAGCTTCACCCTGGACTTTGAGTATAAGAAGATCCGGCAGGCGGATGGCTCGACCTGGCTCGCGGTCAAACAGGTGCGTGAAGTCCCCGTGATCGGCCAGGAACGCTCCCCATCTTATCTGCTCAATCCGCCTGCCGATTTCGTGGTCTTCCAGGGCGAGGCGGGAGACGTCTTCGGCATCCATCGACTCAAGTCCGAACTCCGCCTGAGCACGGACTTTGTTCGACTGAGCACAAACATGACAGCGAGTTTCCTTGGCGAGTCCCGCTACGCGGTGCAAAACCTGTTGGAAACAAATGTCCTCACGGGTCGTCCATCCACCTGGCCGAACGCAACCTTTGCCCCGGAGCCAAACGCGGTGGAGACAACTGACTCCTGGACTGTCACTGGGCCGGATGGGGCGCGAACAATGACCCTGGGCATCCGGTTCTTCGATCCGTTCGTGCGGGGTGATCAGTTTCCCGTAAAGACGATCGAGGACGCCTATCTCGAGCTGAAGGCGGTGCATGCGAAGCCGCTTCCGTCCATGGACTGGCAGGGGCTGCCCAGCTCAACGGAGCAGGACATCGTGCGTCTTTCCACGAAGTTGCAGCGCACCGACAAAGACCTGTTTCAGCAAAGAAGCATAGCGGCTTTGAATGGCGCCCAGCGTGTGCAGGTGGACACCAGTTTCTATTGGCCGCCGCATCCCGGGGGCGTAACGGTGGGCTACACAGCGCCGCTAGTGGAATTCGTCAAAACCACGATCACCGGCCTTTCAGCGGAGCCAATCGAATTAACGGGCTATTACTCTCAAAGCTACCGGCCAGGCCACCATAACTTCACCGAAGACTTCATTTTCGAGCCCCAACTGGACCCGGGCGTTTCGCCCGCAACGCTTGCAGCCCTGCGCGGGGCAAACATCCGTTTGCTCTACGTTCACTGGGGGGGCAGAGGAGGCGAAGATGCGGTGTACGTTCTCGGCTTCGATAATCAATTCCGCAAGCTCGCTGGCTCGCCCCAGCCCGGGCGGAACTAAGCAACTCTGCACCGGGCAGGGCGTGAATCGCCTTGCCCGGCCACCTATTCCTTCGGTACCTTCCCGCCATGGCTAAAGTGATGCTCGTGGACGACGAGATGACCATGGTGCAAATGGTCGCCGAGCTTCTTCGAGGCGAAGGCCATGAAGTTTTTCCGTACACCAATGGCAACGCTGCTCTTGAAGCGCTCGAGAGCGTCCAGCCGGAGTTGGTTGTCACCGATCTTTATCTCGACCGCACACGCGCGCACGGCCTGGAGATCCTGAAAAAAGCGCGCGCGATGAGCCCGCCCGCCGTCGTGGTGATGATCACCGGCTTTGGCTCCATTGAGACCGCCGTCGAGGCGATGAAGGCCGGCGCTTTCGATTATCTGGAAAAGCCTTTTAAGCTGGACGAACTCAAGCTCTGCACCCAGCGCGCGTTGAATTACAACGAGGCCATTTCCGAAAACGTTTACCTCAAAAAGCAGCTTCGGAAAAAATACCAGTTCAGCCAAATCATCGGCACAGCTCCGCGCATGCAGGAGGTGTTTAAGATGATTGAGCGGGTGGCGGACACCGACAGCACAATCCTGATCCGCGGCCAAAGCGGCACCGGCAAGGAGCTGGTGGCTCGCGCGCTTCACTACAACAGCCGCCGCCAGTTCGCGCCGTTTATTCCGGTCAACTGCGCCGCGTTGCCGGAGCACTTGCTCGAATCCGAATTGTTCGGCCATCGCAAAGGCGCTTTCACCGGAGCAATTGCGGATAAGAAAGGCCTCTTCCAGGAAGCGGATGGCGGCACCATCTTCCTTGATGAGATTGGTTCGATGCCCGCCACTCTGCAAAGCCGTCTTCTTAGGTTTCTGCAAGAGAAGGAAGTTCGCAGGGTGGGGGACAACACTCCTGCCTACGTGAATGTGCGCGTGGTCGCCGCGACCAATGAGGCGCTTGAGGAGAGGATCAAATCTGGCGCTTTTCGCGAGGATCTCTACTACCGCCTGAATGTCATTCCCATCGCTCTTCCTTCGCTGAAAGAGCGCGCTGAAGACATTCCATTGCTGGTGTCGCACTTTCTCAAAGACAAGGTGCATCACCGCAGCGGCAAGCCATACCAGGTTACTCGCCAGGCGATGGAAGCTCTCATGGCGCATGATTGGCCAGGCAACGTGCGGGAGCTGGAGAACGCCATCGAGCGGGCCTGCGCTCTCTGCGAGGATCCGATCATCCAGGTGCTGGATCTCCCGCCTGCGGTGCAGATCCATGCAAACTTCACATCGACAGACACCGTCATTGAAACACGTTCTGGCGGTGCGCCCACGAAGCTGGTTGTCCTCTCTGAATCCCTATACCCGCTCTCCACAACCCAGACCTCTCCTCAAGCTCCCGCGCATTCCACGCCGGATGCTTCCGCAGCCCTCGCCGACGGCAAGCCGCTAGCCAGCTTGAAGAACTATCTGCGCGACCAGGAAGTCGCTTACCTGAACCGCATTCTCTCCCAGGCAGGCGGGGACAAAGAGCGCGCGGCGGAACTGGCAGGCATCAGCCTTGCCACGCTTTACCGAAAGTTGGCTGAGGCCGAAGACGCCGCTTAACGCGCGCATGTTGCACACCCTGCGGATCCGGAATCTCGCCCTCGTCAGCGACCTGACGGTGGAACTCGCCCCTGGCTATAACGCCGTCACTGGCGAAACAGGCGCAGGCAAATCGATCATCATCGGAGCGCTTACCTTGCTGCTTGGTGAGCGCGCGGATCGCACCATGATTCGCTCGGGCTCGGACAGCTGCTCTGTTGAGGCAGTCTTCGACGCTCCTCCCCAACCTGAGTTCGCTGCTCTGCTCGAGGAGCGCGGGTTGGAGCCTTGTGAAGATGGGAAGCTTATCCTGAAACGTGTGTTCACGGCTGCGGGGAGCAACAAGCAGCATGTGAACGGGTCGCCTGCGACTCTGGTGGTATTGAAGGAAATTGGCGAACTCCTTGCCGATCTACACGGCCCGCACGAGCATCAGTCTCTTCTACAAACTAGCCAACAGCTCTCGATCCTCGACCGCTTCGGCAACCTGGAGGAACTTCGTGGCCGCTTCACGAAGGCTCTGGATAACCGAAAGCAGCTGCAAGCCGAGAAAGCAGCTCTGATTGTGGACGAGCGGACCTACGCGCAGCAGCTCGATTTATTGCGTCATCAGCGCAATGAAATCACTGCGGCCAGGCTTCATCCTGACGAAGAGCAGGAAGCCGAAGAGACTTATCAGCGGGCCAGCAATGCCGCCCGTCTGCTTGAGGCAGCGCAGCAAGCGGTTTCCACGCTGGATGGCGAGGAGAATAGCGTTTTTCAACAACTTGCCGCAGTGGGCCGATCTGTGCAGGAGTTGGCGCGGCTGGACAAGTCCGCTGCGAACCTGGCCGAAATCCACAGCCAGGCTCTGGAGCTTCTCCATGATCTGCAGCGCGAGTTGGAGGCTTACACTGAGAAGGTGGACCTGGACCCTGCCCAGCTTCAGGCCGCGGAAGAGCGATTAACGCTCATTCAATCTCTCAAGCGGAAGTATGGGAGTTCTTTGGCGGAGGTGATTGCTCATGGCGAGGAGGCTGCCCGCAAGCTCCAGCAACTGGAAAGCCGGGATGCCGAACTGGAGCGCATCAACGCTGCGTTGGAGAAAAATGAGCAGGAGCTTCGCGCGAAGGGGGGCGAGTTGTCGAAGGAGCGGCAAAAAACCGCGCGCAAACTGGCCCGCACCGCTGTCGCGCACCTGGAGGATCTCGGATTTAAACAGAGCCAGTTCGAAGTGAGCCTTAAGCAGGCTGCGGAACCGCAGGCCACCGGCTTTGATAACATTGAATTTCTGTTCTCACCAAACCCGGGTGAGCCCCTCCGCCCTTTGCGAGCGATTGCGTCTTCAGGCGAAATGGCTCGTGTGATGCTCGCCTTGAAAAGCGCCCTGGCGGACACGGATCAAATCCCAGTGCTCGTGTTCGATGAGGTGGACGCCAATGTGGGTGGAGAAACCGCGACTGCAGTGGGTCGCAAAATGCAGGAGATTGGCCGTCGGCATCAAGTGCTCTGCATTACGCATCTCGCTCCTGTCGCTGCCCAGGCTCCGCACCACTTCAGGGTGAGCAAAGAGGTGGCTGGCGGCAGGACAACAACGACAGTGGTGAAGCTCGATCCAGCCGAGCGGGTGAATGAGATCGCCCGGATGCTCGGAGGCACCGATTCAGCTGCAAAAAAGCACGCTGAATCCCTTCTCGCATCAGGGAAATAGCGTCCTCACCGCCGCAAAATTTTTCCAAAAATAGTGTTTCATTTTTTCGGATTTGTGGTTCACTTTCCGCATTCCCTCAACTCTCGTGAGAACCTCTCTCGAAGTTGTGTGCAGCTTGCTCGAGTGAGTAGGCGGCGGGTTTTGGTGACGTTAACCGTGTGTTCGCCAAAACCCGCTTTTTTATTCCCCTGAACACTCTCAGTTCACAGGTTTCGTACAAGAAAAATCCCGAAGAACTTTCGCTCTTCGGGATTGAAGGTTTTCGACGTGGAAGCCGCCGTTACGCGCGCTCCATGTACTTGCCGGTGCGAGTGTCGATGCGGATTTTTTCGCCCGTCTTGATGAACAAAGGCACCTGGACCTGAATGCCGGTCTCGAGGGTCACTGGCTTCTGCACGTTGTTCGCTGAGTCGCCGCGGATGCCTTCCGGCGCGTCGGTGACGGTCAGGGTCACACTGGAAGGGAGTTCCAGGGAAACGGCTTTGTCATCAACGAAGGTGACAGTCACGGTGGCGTTTTCCACGAGGTAATTCTTCGCGTCGCCGACCAACTCAGGAGAGAGGGTCACGGTTTCAAATGTCTCCGGATCGGAGAACACATAATCGGTCCCGTCCATGTAGCTGAACTCCATCTTGCGAGTCATCATGGGGATGACGTCCACGCGTTCCGTGGAAGCAAAGCGAACGTCGGACGATTTGCCAGTCTTGATGCTGCGGATCGTCGCCTGGACGAAGGCGCGGAGATTCCCAGGGGTGCGGTGCTGGGTTTCGAGAATGACAGCGACATCGCCATTATAACTAATGGCCATGCCTTTGCGGAGATCGTTGGCTGTTGGCATATCGTTTCTACTAATTCCGAAAAATCGAGACGGGGACGATAGCCCATGCCTACATCAATGCAAGCGCGACTTTTTGGCGCAAACGCCCAAACGCGGCAGCGTTTCTAACGGTTAAGAGGGCAAATGCCAACCGGCGACGAACATTGCGTTGCTGCGCGTCTGCAACGGAGTAATGGAATGAGTGGCGCTCCGCGCGCCAGAGAAGGGGGCGGTTAACTCGAGCGGGCGGAGCTGGGGTTGCGCAGCCGAAATGGACTCCACCACCTCGTCGCACTCCGGGCGCGCAAGTGTGCAAACGGAGTAAATGAGCCGTCCACCAGGCTTCAACCCTTTTACAGCATGCGTAAGGAGTTGTTTTTGCAGCGCGGCAAGCTCCTGAACGTCTTTGGCTGTGGTCGTCCAGCGCGCTTGAGGGTTCCGGCCCCAGGTGCCCATCCCGCTGCAAGGGGCATCCACTAAAATCCCGTCAAACTTCGTCTTGGTTGGCAGGTTTGCGTCGCCCTTCCAACTGGCCATACGGTAATTAAATACCCCCCCTCGCGCCGCGCGGCGTTTCAGGTTGTCGAGGCGCCACTGGGCGGTGTCGCTCGCCCAAATAAGGCCTTTGTTTTTCTTGAGCTGCGCGAGGTGCATCGTCTTGCCGCCTTCACCCGCGCAAGCGTCCCACCAGGTTTCCTTTTCCTGGGGATCGCACATGATCCCGACCGCCTGGGAGGCCAAATCCTGGATCTCGAAAGCGCCTTGGTGGAACAACGGGTGCCGGAATAGATCATCGGGACCGGTGTAGGCCAGGGCATCAGGAAACCCTTTCGGCGCAATCTCCACATCCTGCAGCGACCCCGCGAGCATCTCGCGCTCGCCAGGCTTTGCGCGGAGCCAGAGCAGGGGAGGGGCTTGAAAGGCTCGCACCAGCGACGCACTTACAGGCATCACCTCAGCCACCCATGCTGGCGCCCAGTGCGCCAACAGTTCGTCATCCGCGAAGCTCCCGGGTTTGGCTGAGAACCGCGCTGCCAATTCCGCGGTTCGTCGGATTTCCACGAAGCCGCTCGCTTTCTCCGGATCCTTCATTGGATCCGGCGTGATCCACCCAACCCATCGGAAGTACGTGAAGATCCCCTGCGCTATCGTTGTCTTCTCATCGACCGTGAGCCGCCGATGGTACGCGAGCCCCTCGCGGAGAGCCTTGTCCACGCGTTCCCCCGCCAGGGCAGCACGAATAATCTGCTGCGTGATCTCGAGCAGGCGGGCGGTCATGCCATGACTCCGATCAGGCGGCTTGGGGCCTTGAATTGCCGAGCAACTGCCGCATCACAAACGGCAGAATGCCGCCCTGGCGGTAGTAATCGACCTCGATGGGAGTGTCGATTCGGCAGCGCACCGGAACCTCCTTCGAGCTGCCGTCTGGACTCGTGATCCGCAGCTTCAGCATTTGCTGTGGCTTCAAGTTGTCATCCAGTCCAACGATATCGAAAGTCTCCGAGCCGGTGAGGCCAAGCGTTTGCGCGGAGGCGCCTTCCTCGAATTGCATCGGTAGAACGCCCATGCCGACCAGATTCGAGCGGTGAATGCGTTCAAACGATTGCGCGACGACTGCCCGCACCCCGAGCAGCGCTGTTCCTTTAGCAGCCCAATCGCGGGAACTGCCGGTGCCATACTCCTGCCCAGCGATCACGACCAAAGGCGTTTGCGTCTCCTTATAGCGAACAGCCGCGTCGTAAATGGGCAGCCGTTCCCCACTCGGATAATGCACCGTCACGCCACCTTCAACGCCAGGAACCATCAGGTTCTTGATGCGCACATTGGCAAAGGTGCCGCGCACCATCACGCGGTCATTCCCGCGACGCGCGCCGTAGCTATTGAAGTCTTCGACTGGAACGCCCTCTTTGATCAAATAAATGCCAGAGGGCGAAGTCTTCTTGATCGCGCCGGCAGGGCTGATGTGGTCCGTCGTCACGGAATCACCAAAGATCGCGAGCGGTCGGGCGTTGCGGATTTCGCCAATTTTACCCACTTCCGTGCTGAAGTTCGTGAAGAAAGGAGGCTCCTGAATATAAGTGGATTTTTGATCCCACTCATAGAGGTCGCCAGCGGGCGCTGGAATCTCTTCCCACAACGGGTTCTGCGAAGTGAAGTCGCTATAGAGCTTCCGATAAGTTTCCGGCTCGAACGCGGACTCCAGCAGGTCGCGAACTTCCTGGAGGCTTGGCCAGATCTCTTTCAAGTAAACCGGCTTGCCGTTCTTGTCCGTGCCCAAGGCTTGCGTGGAAAGGTCGATGTCAACATTCCCGGCCAGCGCAAACGCCACAACCAACGGCGGGCTCATCAGGAAGTTTGCCTTGATGCTCTGATGGACTCGCGCTTCGAAGTTGCGGTTGCCGGACAGCACAGACGCGGCCACCAGGTCATTGCTGACGATGACATCTTCGATGCGAGGGTCGAGCGGGCCAGAGTTGCCGATGCAAGTCGTGCAACCATAACCAACAACCTGGAACCCGAGCTGATCCAAATACTTTTGGAGGCCAGTTTTGTTGAGATATTCGGAGACAACACGCGAGCCTGGCCCGAGAGAGGTCTTCACGGTTGGCTTCACGCGCAACCCGCGGTCCACCGCTTTGCGGGCGAGCAAACCGGCCGCCAACATCACGCTCGGGTTCGAGGTGTTTGTGCAGGAAGTGATCGCCGCAATCAGAACATCGCCATGGCCTAAATCGGTGAGTGAGGCTGGCCCGGTTTGGCTGGCCGTTTGGGCCTGCTCCTTCTCCACCCGATCGGGAGTGGGCCGGTTGTTCATCATTTCCAGCTCAGTGAGCGCGCTTGTGTTTTTGGGGCTGGTATTTGGACCCTCCGCCGTGGGCACCGGCTGGCTTTCCTGGGCTTGCGCCCCGCCGCCTGCGGCTGTCTGGGCTGCCACCGTGCGGTCAGCGCCCAGCGTCACAGAGTATCTTTTCGACAGATCCTCGGCTTTCTTGGCGTAGCCGTTCTCCGTAACCGGTTTGGCAAAGAGTTCCTCAAAGCGCGACTTAAGGTGCGGAAGCTCGATGCGATCCTGCGGGCGCTTGGGGCCAGCCACGCTCGGCTGCACACCGGAGAGATCCAGCTCCAGCACTGTGGAGTAATCGATGTCATTCCGCTCCGGCATGCCAAAGAGCTGCTGCGCCTGAAAATAATTGCGGAAGTTGGAGACCTGCTCCTTGGTGCGGCCCGTGGCGCGCAGATATTCGCAGCATTCTTCATCCACGGGGAAGAAGCCCATCGTGGCTCCATATTCTGGAGCCATGTTCGCGATGGTTGCGCGGTCGACAACGGGCAGCGCAGATGCGCCGGGGCCAAAGAATTCCACGAATTTGCCGACGACCTTCGCCTTGCGCAGCATTTGCGTGACGGTCAAGGCGAGGTCAGTGGCCGTGACGCCTTCGCGGAGTTCCCCAGTGAGATAAACCCCCACCACATCGGGAGTGAGGAAGTAAACTGGCTGCCCAAGCATGCCTGCTTCCGCCTCAATTCCGCCCACACCCCAACCAACGATCCCCAGGCCGTTGATCATGGTGGTGTGTGAGTCAGTGCCGACGAGAGAATCCGGGTAGAAGAGATCCTGTTTGTTGAGCACCCCTTTGGCGAGGTATTCGAGGTTGACCTGGTGAACGATGCCTATACCGGGGGGAACGACCTTGAACGTCTCAAAGGCTTGCATCCCCCACTTCAGGAACTGGTAGCGTGTCTGGTTCCGCTTGAACTCGATCTCCATGTTCAAGCGGAGGGCTTCCTTGCTGCCGGCCACATCGACCTGCACGGAGTGATCCACAACCAGGTCCACCGGAACCAAGGGTTCAATGATCTTGGGGTTTGCTCCGAGCCGCGCCGCGGCTGAGCGCATGGCTGCCAGATCCACCAGCAATGGCACACCCGTAAAATCCTGCAGCACAATGCGCGCGACCATGAACGGGATCTCTGCGGTCCGTTCGGCGGTGGGCTGCCATCCTGCTAGATTGCGGATGTCCTGCTCGCTGATCTTCTTCCCGTCAAAATTGCGGAGCAATGACTCGAGCACGATCCGGAGGCAAACAGGCAAACGGCTAATGGCTCCAACTCCCTGCTTTTCCAGGCTGGGCAGGGAATAGAATTTTCCTTTGCGGCCACCGGCCAGGGAAAATTCCGAAAGTGAACTGAACAAGTTGTGTAATTGGCTCATGGTTGTTGCAGCGCCCACCGCGGCGGGCGGGCATACAATAAGGGTCTTCTGTTAAAAGACGCAACGGCGGCATGCAAGGGTCCGGCCAGAATCCGGGGCAAAAATTTGTAACAAGCCCATGCGAATTTGTGTTATTCTCTGCGTATGGATCTGTTGTTGAGTTTGTGCATTGGCCTCGGGCTGAGCGCGGCCTGCGGCTTTCGGATTTTCGTCCCACTGCTGATCACCAGCATTGCGGCCCACGCGGGGCATCTCTCGCTTGCCCCGAGCTTTGACTGGATTGCCTCCACCCCGGCCATGGCGGCTTTTGGCATCGCCACCGCCCTTGAAATTGGGGGGTATTACATCCCGTGGGTGGACAACTTTCTCGATACCGTCGCGACACCTGCGGCAATTGTGGCAGGCAGCATTGTCACTGCCTCCATGGTCACTGACGTGAGCCCGTTCATGCAATGGAGCCTCGGCATCATCGCCGGCGGCGGCATTGCCGGAGCCGTTCAGGGTATGACTGTTTTGGTCCGCGGCGCCTCGACAGCGACCACTGCTGGTTTGGCCAACCCTTTGTTCGCCACCGCTGAGTTGGGCGGCGCCATCGGAACTGCCTTCCTGGCCATTGTTGCTCCAATCGTGGCTTTAATCGCCGTTGCCGCCGTAATCGGCTGGGTGATCCTCAAGCTCGTCCGTCGCACCACGAAAGTAGCCTTGTAAAGCTGCTTAACCGAGCCGGACGTGGCTGAGCGTCGTGTACGTTGAGCCGCTGGGGGAAAGATCGCTTCGAATAATCTCCACTTCCTCGACCCGCCAGGATGAGGAAGCGGGGATTTTGTATTCTCTGGTCGTTAGACCGATATGCCGAAGCTCTGCGAGGCTTTCAGCTTTGACTCGGCCCAACGTGAGGTGCGGCTTGTAGTCTCGCTTTTCCGGCGGTTCTCCCACCTCTGCGGTTCGAGTTTCGATCTGCTTTTGCAACTCAATCAGCCGGGGAAGGTCGCCATGGATGCCCGCCCAGATCACACGCGGATTTGCAAAGCTTGGGAAGCATCCAACCCCGCTGACCTGAAGCTCGAACGGCTCCGCTTCGGCGGCGCTCTGTTGCACTTGAGCGATCAACGACTCGATTTCACCGGCCGGCACATTGCCGAGGAACCGAAGCGTCAGGTGAAGTTGTTCCGGTGGGCTCCAACGAACTTTCTTCTCCGCGCCAACTTGTTTCCTTAAGCGATCCTGCGCGGCAAGAACCTCCCTTTTTACAGCTTCGGGAATCGCAACGGCGATGAATGTGCGGATGCTCTCGTTCATGAACCCGCCGCCAAGTATAGACGGGAGGGGGGGCTCAGAAAAGGCTATTGGAACCCGAGCAATCGCCCACCCTGGTAGGTGATGAAAGCGAAGATCCAGGCTAGCGCGCCCATGTAAACCCACTGGAACACCGGCCATTTCCAGGAGTTCGTCTCGCGCCGCATGACTGCGACCGTGCTAACGCATTGCAAGGCCAGAACATAAAACACCATCAACGTGACCCCCAGCAACGGGGTGTACAGCCGGGTTCCGTCCTGCCGCTGCTGTTGCTGCAATGTTTCCGCCACTGTTTTAGTCGCCTCCTCATCATCGCCGCTGGCCACATTATAAACGGTGGACATTGTGCTGACGAATACCTCCCGCGCCGCGAAAGAGGCCACGATGCCGATCCCAATCTTCCAGTCAAACCCCAGCGGCCGAATAAGCGGCTCAATGAAATGGCCCGCGCGGCCGGCGAAGCTGTTGCGCAAGCGTTCGCCGCCCAACTCCGCTTCAAGGGAGGACAACGCTGCTTGAGTGGCTTCATCCGGTTGGCCATCCGCCGTGGTTGTGGCCCGTTGCTCGATCGCCGTTCGGCGAGCTTCGAAAGTCTGCTCCACCGCGGCATTGCGAGGGTAACTGACGAGGAACCAAAGCAGGATGCTGATCCCAAGAATGATGGAACCGGCTCTTTTCAGAAATAGCATGGCGCGATCAGCCATGTGCCGGAGAACCACCTTTAGCACCGGCTTTTTGTACGGAGGCAGCTCCATGATCAGGAATGGGGTCTCTCCTCTCAGAAGGGTTTTCTTGAAGATCCATGCCATCCCCAACGCCACAAAAAGACCGAGCAGATACATGGCGAGCATGGTCAGCCCCCGTGAGCCGAAGAACCCAAAATCGCGTTGCGGAATGCACGCGGCGATCAGCAGCGTGTAAACGGGAAGCCGAGCCGAGCAGCTCATAAGGGGCGCCACAAGCATGGTGACTAACCGATCCTTGGGCGTCTCGATCGTCCGCGTCGCCATTATGCCCGGGATGGCGCAGGCAAAGGAGCTGAGCATCGGGATGAAGCTCTTCCCATGCAGGCCAACCTTGCTCATCAGGCGGTCCATCAGGAAGGCCGCCCTGGCCATGTATCCGGTGTCTTCGAGCAATCCAATGAACAGGAACAGCAAACAAATCTGCGGCAGGAACACCACCACAGCGCCAACGCCCGCGATCATCCCGTCCACCAGCAAGCTTTGCAGATCGCCGGGCGGCAGCCAGCCGCCAACCCGTTGGCCGACCCAATTCACCCCTTCCTCCAGCCACGTCATGGGCCATTCGGCAAAGGTGAAGATGCTCTGGAACATCAATGCCATGATCCCGAGGAAGATCAGCATTCCCCAGACTTTATGCGTCAGCACGCGGTCGAGTTTGTCGCTGAAAGTCTCGTGAACAAACGACTGATCCTCGACCACCTCGCGATGAATTTCCGCAACGGCGTTGTAACGCGCCTCAATGGCCGCGCTGCGCCAATCGATGCTTTGAGCCTCCAGCGCGGTCCGAGCCTTCGCCAATTCAGGCTCCAAAGAAGCTGGCGCCTTGGCTTTCTCATCCGAGATTAAAAGCAATGCCGCGGCTTCCGGGGAAAATTCCTTCTGCTTCAGCGCGCCAGCCAGGCGGCTGACTTCCTTCTGCAGGGGGGCAGGGAGGGCGATTAACTCGCGGGCAATCGCGGGACGCTCCCGTTGGTGCGCCCGTTCCAGAATGCTATTGCGCAATGCCGGAAGCCCTTGGCCGATGCTGGCCACAATCGGAATGACTGGCACACCGAGAAGCTCTTGCAGGCGGTCAGCGGAGACGCTGACCCCATTCTGCTCGGCCACATCGACCATGTTCAGCGCGAGAATGGTCGGGTAGCCCAACTCAATGACCTGGGTGGCGTAGTAAAGATTCCGTTCCAGGTTGGACGCATCCACCACCACCACAACCAAATCGGGCTTGGGCACCTCCGGCAAGTGCTGGAGGAGAACGTCGCGGGAGATCTGCTCGTCCAGCGACTGGGGGCTTAAACTGTAGGTGCCCGGAAGATCGAGAACAGTGATCGGCGCTTTCGGTGCGGTGCCAAGCATCCGCCCTTCTTTGCGCTCGACCGTAACGCCGGCATAATTCCCCACCTTTGCGCGGAGACCCGTCAACGCGTTAAACAGCGTGGTCTTCCCGCAATTTGGATTGCCCGTTAGCACGACAAATGCCGTCGCTGACGGGGCGCTGACAGGGGAGGATTCCGACGCGGTGCGCATGAGCTGGCCGATTAAGCTTTTGGACGAACCAGGATCTGCTCTGCTTCATGCTTGCGCAGGGTTAAATGATAACCCCGCACCTTAATTTCGATAGGGTCGCCCAAAGGAGCGAACCGAACCAGTTCGACAGGCGTGCCCACGAGCAAGCCCATTTCCATCAAACGCGCGCGATTGCCTGCGGCTATCTTAATCTCGCCAACTGTGGCGTGCGCGCCAACCTGCAAGGAGGTCAGGGGTTGAAGGAGATCCGCAGGCATTTAGGCAGCAACCCGCCGGGCTGGTTCCACCACTTCGACTAAAATTTGTTCCGCGAGCGCGGAGCTAATGCCCAGGCGCACATTGCACACCTGGCAGATCACGTTGGTTTGCTGGCTAAGCAGTCGAATCTTTTGCTCCTCGCAGAACCCCATCTCCCGCAAGCGATTGGTCACGTCTGTGGAGCCGGAGAGGCGCTTGATGCGCACGGCAGAGCCTGCCTGAACCTTCGTCAGCGGGCACATGAATGGCTGCTGGCAGTGTGGGTCCAGGTTTACGGGGAAACCGGCGCTCTTCATCGGGGCCAAGCTAGGTTAATTGAGACTCAGTTGCAAGAAGGTTTGTGCGTGCTCCGCGGCTTTTCGATTGCGGCCGCAAACCTCGGAGGACTTGGGGCAACCCACCCTCGTGCAAAACGGTCCGTAGCAACCGGAAGCGTAACCTCTCCGGAGGGCTGCGTAGCAGCCGAACAGAGTAGCCCACAGGCAAGGCGCCAGCGCAGCCTGTGGGTGCAAAGCCCCCTTCATCCCAGCCTCCGTAGGAGGCGCACAAGGTAAAGCAATCGAAAACTCGTTTGCCCGAACCTATTTTTGCTTCCGCAGCCGCTTCTTTGTGGCTGCTTGAAGCGCCTCGAGATCGGGCTTCAACTCCTGCCGGGTGTCGCTGGTCATCCGGTCGATGAATAGGATCCCGTTCAAATGATCAACCTCATGCTGGACGGCGCGGCTGAGCAATCCGCCCGCGCGGAACTTCACCGCGCGCCCTTCTCCATCAAGCGCCTCCACCTCGACGAACTCCGGCCGCGTGATTTCCGCATACATCTCCGGAAAGCTCAGGCAGCCTTCGGGCCCCTTGGCAGCCTCACCCTGCGCGCGAATAACCGGGTTCACCAGCGCCATCGGCATATGGGCCGCAACATCCACTGCTTTGCCATTGATTTCGAGCGTGGAAGGGCGGTCTGTCGCTTCCCGAACATCCAAAACGGTGATCTGCAACGCCCGCCCGACCTGCTGGGCGGCGAGTCCGACCCCTTTCGCGTCGTACATGGTGTCGTACATATCCCGGATGAACTGGCGAATTTCCGGAGTGATCTTTTCCACTCGAGCGCCTTTTTCCCGGAGGACGGGGTCTCCATATTTAACAACTTCCAACACCATAATGCTAAGCAGCTTCCTCTTCCGGAGCGACGGGGTATTGCTCCAGGAACGCAACCATATCACTGAAAGCGGCAGTCGCCCCGTTCTTCACGTAATACCCGCTGTTCGCCACCGCGAGGGCAATCGATTCGGCTGGTTCGAAGCCCAGCAAGGCTCCAAGGCAGAAACCCGCGTTGAAATGGTCGCCCGCGCCTGTGGTCAGCAATGCAACCTCGATCTGCGGACCATAGGCGACATCCACACCCTTGCCGTGCACCACAAAAGCGTAGGCCACCGGATGGATTACCAAATGGCAAATTCCAAGCTTATCGAAGAGCCTTTGGCCGAGTTGCACTAGCGCTGCTTGAGAATCATCCTCCCTTTTGATTCCAAAAACCTCCGCCACCTCCACCGCTTCTTTCTCGTTTAGCCCGAGCGCTACATCGAAGTGCTTCTGGAACTCACGGATAACATTCAGCGCCTCCAGCAGATCCGCGGGCGTCCGTTTGGCCGGATCCGCCAGGTCGAAGAACATCATCCGGCGGGTTGCGCCAAGTTTCGTTCCGTATTCCGCCAGCGCCCGGCGCCAGATGCTGGTCATGAACGGGGCCATCGTCCAATTCACAAACGCCACCAGTTCAGACTCAAGAAAGGCCTTGGCAAACTCTTCGGCTCCGAAGCGCCTCTGGATATTTTCCCACGTAATCTCACCGAGGGAAGCGGTCTTTCCGAGCATCAGCTTTCCATCTTCAAATTCCAGCGCCTGGGTATAGCCAGGGTCAGCGATGGAATGGACCGCAGCTCTCTTTGCCAGTGCATGGAAAACCGGATGCAGGTGTGGATAACCTAATGCTCCCAGATAGGTGACCTGGAAGCCAAACGCCGCCAGCGCGTTCGCCAGAATGGGGCCGTTGCCGCCCAGCTTTACCCGTTGGGAAACGACTTCAATGTTCGTGCTTTTGCCGGCGGCTTCGGAAATCCGCGCTCCAAACTCCGCCATGGTCGCGAGCCGTTTGTATCGCTCGGCATTCTCGCGAATATCGACCACATGGATGATCTCATCGACAAAGCCATCCAGCCCAGCGAAGACGCGTGTTTTTGTGATGCGTTCTTCGTTTCCCGCGAGACGCTTTGCAGTCCGCTGCCGCACCTCGCCGTTGCTTATTCTCGCCCCCATCAACCTTTACTCCGCTGAGACACCCAAAATTTCAAGAATCCGCTCCAGGTCCGCGTCATTGAAGAAGTGGATTTCCACCGAGCCTTTGCCGCCCTTGTAGCGCAACCCCACCTTCGTTCCCAACCGCTGCGTTAGCTTATTTTGCAGTGAGGATACATGCGCCTCCGTTGGCGCGGATGGTTGTTTGCCATCGCTTTTAGCGGGCGCCGCCGCGCGCGTGCCTTGCCGCGCTGCCACGAGCTGCTCAGTTGCGCGAACGCTCAGGCTCCCGCGAATGATCTCCTCAGCGGTCTGCTTTTGGTCAGCAGCGTTCCCCAGGCTTAATAGCGCTTTGGCATGCCCTGCGCTGATGCGTCCGGTCCGGACATACGCCTGAACTTCCGGTGGCAGGTTGAGCAACCGCAAGGCATTGGCCACCGCTACTCGCCCTTTGCCCACCTTGGTCGCGACTTGCTCCTGGGTCAGTTGAAATTGTTTGATCAACCGCTCATAACCGAGCGCCTCTTCCACAGCATTCAGGTTTTCGCGCTGCAGATTTTCGATCAACGCCAGCTCAAGGACGGTAATGTCATCGGCCTCGCGCACGATCACAGGCGCTTCTGTAAGCGGGATCAATTGCGAAGCGCGCCACCGCCGTTCCCCGGCGATCAGTTCATACCCTTGCGCGCTCCGCCGGGCGATGAGGGGCTGGATAAAGCCCTGCTCCTTAATTGAATCGGCCAATTCACGCAGGCTCTCGTCTGAGAACTCCTTGCGCGGTTGAAGCGGGGAGGGGTGAATTTGCGTCAAAGGAATGCGCTCCACGCGCTCACCGGGCGCGACTGGCGCTGGAGGGGGCGTTGCGGCTGGAACGGTCTTGGGCGGCTCAGCAGGCTTCGGCTGGGGACTAGATCCACCCAACAGCGCCCCCAAACCGCGGCCTAAAACAGGCTTCGGCATCGCGGCTAGGGTGTGTCGTTGCCACCGCAAAGTCAATTTCGACCACTCAGCGCCACCGAAAATTCCCAAGACGCAAAGTGGAAATTCCGCCAATGAGCATTAAACTTGCTCCCGAATTCCTCGAACGCATGAGCATTGCCCCGCCTTTCTCTGGTCACACCTGCACGAAGCCGTTCCGTCGCTGGTTCCTTCACCTCTGGTGTGTGGCCGCGCTGACGTTTGCGGCCGCAGCCCAGGACAAAAGCATTCGCCTGCGCAATCAGACGATTCAAACACCCCGGAAGGCGCAGATCCAGGCCGCCACGGCGGATCAAGAGCAACAGAAGGGTTTATGGCTGATCCAATTCGAGGGGGCTTTCATTCCCGCGTGGGGTGAGCAGCTGAAAGGCCTGGGCGTGGAGTTGGTCACCGCCGTTCCTGATGATGCCTACATTGCTGACCTCAAGGGAGCGAAGCTCGGGGCGATTAAGAAGCTTCAGTTCGTGCGCTGGGTCGGGCCTTACAAGGCGACGCACAAGATTCATCCAAAGCTCAGTGCGCTCAGGCCTGCGGAGTTTTCGACGGTGCGCGTGCTGCTCAAGCCGGGTGTAAAAGGGTTGGACCGTCTTGTCGCTCTACGAACTGGGCGCGGCGGGAAACTGTTAAGTCAGGGACGCTTCGGCACAGTTCTCGAAACCCAGGTCACTCTGCAAACTTTGCAAGCATTCGCAGCGTCACCTGCGGTTCTGTGGCTTGAGCCTGCCCCGCAACCGAAACTCTATGATGCCCTCGCCGCGCAAATTATCGCTGGTGAGGTAGAAGGCGGCCTCAGCGCTGCCATTCATGAACTCGGGTTCACCGGGGAAGGTGTCACTGTTGCAGTCGCGGACAGCGGTTTGATGGCCGGCACGGCGGAAGATATGCATCCCGATCTTGAGGGGCGGGTCACGGCATTCTTCCATTATGGCCAGCTTGAGGATGCCGGGGATGAGCACAGCCATGGAACGCATGTGACCGGCATCATTGCTGGCGACGGCGCCACTGGCGAAACAGACGAGGAAGGTTATCTCTACGGCCTGGGCATCGCGCCCAAAGCCAACATCGTTGCCCAGCGCATCTTTGACGGGCTCGGCGGTTACCACGCGCCCCCGACCTTCGAAACCATGACGCGCCACGCCTTGCAGGCGGGAGCGGAGATTGGCTCGAATAGCTGGGGTGACGACACGCAAGGCCGGTATGATCTTTCCGCCATGGAGTTCGACGCCCTCGTGCGCGATGGTGACGCCGAAACACCGGGCGACCAGCAGTACATCCTCGAATTTTCCGCAGGCAACTCTGGCCCCGGCACCCGAACCATTGGCAGCCCTGCGGTTGCCAAAAATGTGATCGCCACCGGCGCGTCACAGAATAATCGTCTGGAATTCATCCTGTATGCGGAAGGCCAGGAAGCCATGGCCGATTTCTCCAGCCGAGGGCCTTGCGAGGATGGCCGTATCAAACCCGACATTGTCGCCCCCGGCACATGGATCGCGTCGCTTCAATCTTCAGCCGCGACTGACGAAAATGCCTGGCTGCCGATCTCGCCGAACTACCTTTACCAGGGCGGCACAAGCCAGTCCGGGCCGCAAGTCTCCGGCGCGGCTGCTGTGTTCGTTCAATATTACCGCGAGACGCACAACGGCCAAACGCCATCGCCCGCGCTGGTCAAAGCCGCGCTCATCAATTCAGCCGTCGACATGAATGACGCCGACGGCACACGCCCCGTGCCTAACAATGATGAAGGCTGGGGGCGCGTCAATTTACCCTCGCTGATCGGCGGAGATCTGAATTTCGAGTTGCTCGATCAAACCGAGACCCTGGCCACGGGCCAGGTTTATGAGCGTCGTTTCTTTGTCGCGGATCCCGACCTTCCGCTGAAGCTCACCCTGGTTTATACCGATGTCCCAGGCTTCCCCGGCGCGATTCCCGCGCTGGTCAACGATTTGGATTTAGAAGTTGTCAGCCCGAGCGGCGTAACCTACCGCGGCAATCAATTCCTCAATGGCGAGTCTGTCCCGAACCCTGCGGGCGCTGACAAGCTGAACAATGTTGAAGGAGTTCACCTCTTCGTTCCTGAGGCGGGTGAGCACATTGTCCGTGTTCGCGCTCGCAACGTTGCAGCCGACGCCCGCAAGGACACCGCCTCCGTTGATCAGGATTTCGCGCTCGTTATTTCCGGCGGCGTTCCTTTCCCCGGCCAAGCGTACGTCGCGCTCGATCGCGCTGCTTACACCGTTCCGGCGCAAGCGGCCGTTCGCGTCATCGACTTCGATTTAGCCGGACAAAACGCAATTACGGTGCGGGCTTCGAGTTCCACGGAGACCCCCGGGTTCCCAATACAATTAGCCGCCGCTGGCAATCGCGGCGTGTTCACCGGCATCGTTCAAATCGCAGCAGGCCCAGCGCTTAACGACACCCTACTGCAGGTGAAGCATGGCGACACCATCAGCGTCACCTATGCGGATGCTTCCTCCGGCGAATCCGTTGTCGGATCTGCCAACATCGATACCGCCGCGCCGTTAGTGTCGAACGTTCGCGTGACGCATGAGTTCGGGGCGGCTCGCATCCAATGGGCCACAGACGAGCCCGCTCGTGGTGTCGTGGAGTTTGGGGCGACCGCAAGTCTCGGGAGCAGCGTCACCAACACCGTTTACCAGCAAGCACACGCAGCCGAACTTCCTGACCTTCGCAGCGGGACCACTTACTTCTACCGCATTGTTGCGGAAGATCGCGCGGGCAATAAACGGGTGGCGGATAACAACGGCCAGCTCTTCTCCTTCGTGGCTCAAGGCGCCCCCCCAGTGCTGCTGGTGAACGCTTACGAGCACAGCCCCGAGGATGAAGGGCAGGAGATTCCCGTCACAACTTACACCGATGCCCTTAACCAAACGGGCGTTCCTTATGACGTCTGGAATGTTGCGGAACGCGGCTCTCCTCCTTTGGCCACTTTGCGCAACTACCGCATCGTCATGTGGCGCATCAACGACAGCTTCTGGGACAGCAGCATCATAACCGCGGAACAGGAAGCGACGATCACCTCTTACGTCAATGGCGGTGGATCCTTCTTCATGGCGTCGATGGAGATCCTCTCCCGGTTGGGCGCTAGCCAATTCAAGCGCAACATCCTGCAGATTGATGAATTTGTTCAAAACACAGACCCGTTTGGCGAATGCCCAACCTGTGATGAAGACCACGGCGCCGGGCAGATTATTGGCTCGCTGCACGACTCCACCACCAGCGGTGTGAACGTCGAGATCGATTACTCCCTCTATCCCTCTTTTGAGTTCGATCCCATTTTCATAGGACCCGACGTGAGCGACACGTTCGTTCCCACCACAAACGCCGTGACCATTCTGACAGAAGCAGAGGGCCGCACCGTCGGCATGCGTTGGCCAAGGGTTCCACAAGACGGGCAGGGGAGGGTCGTTTTCCTTTCTTTCCCACTCGACGGCATTCCCATGACCGGGCAGGCCCCAAACACCCGCGCAAGTTTTCTTCGCAACATTTTCGGGTTCCTTGCTCCTGGGCTCAACGGCGCCGCTAACCTTTCTCTCGACCGCGAGATGTACACCGTTCCTTCACAGGTGAACATTGAGTTGGGCGATTCCGACCTGGCTGGCGCTCGGCAAACGACTGTGCGAATCAGCTCGGAGTCCACTCCGCAGGGCGCAGAGGTGGCGCTTTCAGAAACGGCTTCGCCAGGTGTGTTCCGGGGATTCGCCTTCCTCGTGAACCCGGGCCAGGCGCTTGGCCCCGCCAGGATTGCAGCCAAGGAAGGAGACATTATTCGCGTCACCTACACGGATGCTTCTTCCGGTTCCGCCGTCTCTGCCACTGCGGATGTGGACACCACCGAGCCAACGATTAGCGCTGTCCAAGTCGAGCCAGATTTCGAGAATGCCACCATTTCCTGGGAGACGGATGAATTTGCCGATTCATTGATTCAATACGGCGAATCCGCTTTCCTCGGCAAAACAGCTTTCCGCGCCCAGCCCCAGATAGATCACGAGCTGCTCATCACTGGCTTGCAGCCCGACCGGACTTACTTCTATCAGGTTGTCAGCCGCGATGAGGCCGGCAACACCCAGGTCGATGACAACAATGGGCAGCTCTACACCTTCAAGACTTTGGCCCCCCTCCGCCCGCCGATTGTCACTGACTTCGAGAACGGCCCTGCCGATTGGGACATCTTCATCGATGACGATATCGCCAGCATCGGTTGGGAACTCGGCACGCCCAACAACGGCATTGCTCAGGGCGGCCATTCTGGCCAGAAGGCCTGGGGCACAAACCTCCGTGGCGAATTCTTTGACTCCGCTCACACCTTCCTCATAAGCCCCGCCATTCATGTGCCGGAGAGCGGCGACACCACGCTGCGTTTCTGGCACACGTATGATTTCACTGCTCCAAGCACTTTCGAATACGCGCAGCTGCTTTTGTTCACGAACACCCTCACGCAGCCTATTCTGCTGAAGGAATATAATGAGTTTACACCCGATTGGGAGGAGGAGGTGATCAACCTTTCCGCCCACGCCGGTCGTGTGGTCCAGCTCGTTTGGGAATACCTATTGTTCGACCTGGAGGAAGCAGGCGCCACCCACCATGGCTGGGTGATTGATGACATCTCGGTGACTTCCACGAACTCACCACGCGGCAACATCAGTGTGCAGAATAACCTGGCCCAGGCCCGCTTCCGCCTGCTCGGTCCGACCGTCTTCAACGGTTCAGGCCTTGCCCACCAGGTGACCAACGCTCCCGCAGGCGAATACACGCTCAGCTTTGAACCTGTCCCTTATTACACCACTCCTGCGCCGCAGACCAAAACTCTGACTGCCGGCCAAACTCTCCAGTTCAGCGGCAACTATACATTCCCTGACGCCAACCAGAATCAGATCTCCGACCTTTGGGAGCAGCAATTCCCACGAACGGGTGGCGATCCTCTGCGCCGGGATGACGCGGATGGTGACGGCGCGAGCGACTACCATGAATTTCTGGCTGGCACTAATCCATTGGACGGCAATTCGAGTTTCCGATTGCTGACGCCGATGCCCAGTGGCCCTAACCGTGTTCAACTGCGCTGGTTCAGCGCGAACGGCCGCGATTACCAGGTGCTTGGCAGCACGAATGGCGTGGCCTGGAATCCTCAAAGCAATTCGTTAAAAGCGTCAGGAGCTGAGTCGAGCTTCAGCGTCAGCGGCATCACCAATTACTCAACGCTCTTCCGCGTCCGAGTCACTCCTTGAACCGGTTAGTGCGCGGCTAAAAAAAGAGGCCGGTATATATCGGGTAAGCGTTCACCTTGCCCCCTGCGAAATACTTCGTTTGTGGGAAGATGAACCAACGCAATTGCTGGTCATAATGAATGGCGATCGGCGTATTCGGCTCGTTGGGGTCATACGCCAGCAAGATCAAGCCCGATTGTGCTTCCAGGCACTCATACACCAGCACCGTGTGGTTGATTGAAAGCTGCGGAAATCGGGCCACGTGCAGGATGGGAGGGCAATTCTTGCGAACCTCAGCTTTCAATCGTTTCGCCGTTTTCGCCTGACCCTTGCGGGAGAAAGGAAGGGTCATCCTCCAGTTGCCTCGTTGAAAATAGCTCTGCCAGGCTCCGCCACAATTCTCCTGCAGCAGTCGCGCGTGGTCGCGGCTGAAATGGTTGAGGTTCGTGTAACCGGCAATCACCACATCCGGCCGCTCTTTTCCAGGGCGCAAGCCCACAACCGTCCTGATCGCCCTCTTGTACTCCTTCTCACTCTGGCGCGGCAATGCAGGCTCAAACCTTGCGTATTCGAAGAACTGCCGCGCTGACCGTGACATCGGAACACAGTGAAGAGAATACGTGGGCCGCGGCTGTTTCTTCTTGCCTCGCCACTTTCCCTCCGCGTCGTAGCCGTATTCCCAGGCTGTTTCGTTCGCGTAGGCAAAGGTGTCCTCCCCGAAGACAAAGGGACGATCGTTGCATGAATGTCTCGGCCCCGTTGTTGAGCACCCAGTGCAGGCGAGGAGAACCACCGCTCCAGCCAATGCCGTCGAGCGACAGCTCGTTTTTAACAATTTGCTCCACCAAACCAACAACATGCTTGCGAAGCAAAGTACGGCAGCTTACGCACAGTGCAATGCTTTACGAGCGGTGGCTGGCGGTTGCGCGCGCGCGGAGGAACGACTTCGCCCTCCGCGATGCTTGCACTGGTCGTGAGTGGTCTTTTGGTGAGCTGCTGGCGGAAGCGGAATCTCAGCCTGACCCTGGGCCGGGTGTGCATCAGGCCGAGGGGTTCGGCGCGAGGTTCATTCTGCAAGTCCTGCGCGCGTGGAAGTTCCAACGGCCGTTAGCCCCTGTCGAGCCGGGGCAGAGGCTTCAACTCCCCTCAATGGAGACCCCCGCCTGGTGCGCGCACCTGAAAGCCACGTCCGGGACAACAGGTCGCCCGCGGTTTGTCGCTCTAACAGCGGAGCAATTAGCTGCGGATGCAGACAACATCGTCGCCACGATGGGCCTCGTGCTTGCGGCTCCAAATCTTGCCGCTATTTCGCTCGCGCACTCCTACGGCTTTTCCAACTTAATCACCCCTCTGCTGCTTCACGGCATACCATTGATCCTCGCTGCGTCTCCTTTGCCCGAAAACATTCGTGCGGAAGCGCAGCGTTTTGACCGCGTCACCCTGCCTGCTGTCCCTGCGTTGTGGCAGGTCTGGGCGGATGCGCGCGCCATCCCAGGGAATGTTCACGCCGCCATATCAGCAGGCGCTCCGCTCAGCCTCGCTCTGGAGGAGCGCGTCTGGAACGGGTTCGGGCTGAAGCTTCACAACTTCTACGGTTCCAGCGAGTGCGGAGGCATTGCTTACGACTCCTCAAACACCCCGCGAACAGACGCGCAGATCATCGGCGCTCCGCTGAAGGGTGTTCAAGTCAGCTCCACCGACGAAGGTCTGCTCGAAGTCCGGAGCGCCGCGGTTGCGGAGGCATACTGGCCCGAGCCAGCGTCTGAATTGAGCAGAGGCGTTTTTCGAACCGCAGATCTCGGTGTCGCCGCCGCTGATGGCATTCGCCTGAGAGGCCGCGCCAGCGATTTGATCAACGTTGCGGGCCGGAAGGTTTCGCCCGAGCAAGTGGAGGAAGCGATCCTGCGCACGGGACAGGTTCAGGCCTGCCTGGTGTTTGGCGCGCCCGCGCGGGATGGGAGTGAACAGATTGTCGCCGCGATTACTGCGAACCCTGGAATGGAAATTGCCGAACTCCGCCGCCGCCTTTCCCTGCTGATTCCGAACTGGCAAATTCCTGCCCGCTTTTGGCTGGTGGATAGCCTAACGGCAAACAATCGCGGCAAACTCTCCCGCAGAGAATGGCGGAGTAGGTTCGAGCGCGCGGACGCAGACGCCGCTACGAGTTAGACGCTGCTTTTAGAAGAACAGGCTGCGCTTCTTGCGCCTTTTGACCACCGGCGCGGCCGTGAGCATGCGTGTGAATTTCCAGCCCCGCCACAACCATAGCGGCGCCTTCACGAGCTTGCGCAACGGCGTCTTCCAGACCACCAACCCAACCAACGCCATACCCCACGGGCTTTTCATCCAACTGAACCGATCCATGGTGTTCCGCGCGCGGATGATTGGACGCTGCGCTTCCCGGTAAAAGTAAGCCAGCTGGTTCCGCTGCTGCTCAGCCAGCGCCACCAGGCTTCGGCGGCGCACTTCAATGTCAGCGAGTTGCTGCTTCACTCTTTACCTCCCCTAAGGCTTCTTCCGCCGCCTGCCGCTCCGCCTTCTGCTTGGCTGTCGCGAGCGCTTTGTAATCCTTGTCCAGTTCTTGCGCCGTCGTCGCGAAGAGCTTCGGATTCTTCGCGAATTTCCGCAGCCCCATCACCGCTCCAATTCCCAGCCCCAGGAACAACAACGAAAACCCGCCCAGCACATGCAGGCGGTATTTCGTCTCCCAAAACAGCGTGATGATGAAAAACGTGAGCAGCAGCAGGCCGAAGCTCAGGAAGAATATCCCACCCACCGCCAGGAACAGCATCTGCTCCAGCCGGTAGCGGGCTTCCTCAATTTCTGTGGAGATGATCTCCACTCGGGTCTTCAATAACGCCACCCATGTGGAGGCCGAAGCCCGCATCGACTCCATGAACCCAAGGTTCGGGTCACTGGAGCTGCTTTCAAATTCGCTTGATCCGTTGCGCATATGTCCCTTTTAGCGGCGGCGCAGCAGCAGCCCCACAATCAGGCCCACGCCCGCCGCGATCCCCATTGTTTTCCATGTGTTTTCCCGGGCGTACTCATCGGTCAGCTCCGCCACGCGCCGCGTTTGGTAAGTCAGCGCGGCCTGCGCTTCCGCCAGCTTTGCTTTGGTGACCTCAAGCGTTTCCTTCGCTTTGTCTTTGGCGCGTTCAGTCGTTGTGGAAAGTTGGTCCGCTGCGTCGCGCAGCAGCGCTTCTCCTGCTTTGGTGGCTTCTGGATTCATAATTCGGCTCAGCTTAATGTTTGGCTTTTTTGCCGCCGCCCCAAATCAACAAAACACCCCCCGCGATGGCGGCGACTCCAACGATGGGGGAAATGGGAATGGTCTTCGATCTCTCAGCCGTCGCTTTCAATGGGCCGACGTCCAACACTGCTTCGCTATCCTTGTAGGTGATCCCTTTATAAATAAGGGCCAGGGTGCCCATGACTACCAATGCTATTCCAATGAGTGTGCTTGCTTTCACGTGTCCTATTGCGAGGCCGCCGCGAAGGGAAGAGGTCTGCTCTGCTCCCACGACTCGCTTCCTTGCTTGCGAGCGACCATGCAGCCATAGGTTAGGGCCTGCAGAGAGGCGCGGAATATCAGGAGCCAGCCTGTTTCAGCCAACGCATGATAAACTTAGGAAAGAATCAGGGAGAATCTTACCAGAACTGAAACGAGCGCGAACTCACCACGTAAATCCCCAGGATCAGATTGGTGACCGCATGCGCGAGAATCGCGTCCCCCAGCCGCCCCTTCCAACACACCAACGCTTGATATGCCGCGCCGCAAAGCATGCCAGGCAACCATTCACCAGGATGTGCCGCTCCAAATAACGCCGCAGTAATAAGGAACGCTGGCCAGCGGACACCCTTCAACGGAACAGACTCAAAATCTGGTTTGCTGATGTACCGATATAGGAACGAGCGATAGAACACCTCTTCCAACGGCGGGACCACGAGCGTCACCGCCAGCAGCCGCACGCTCACGAAAAACCACGCCAGCGCGCTCCGCTCTCCGAAATCTGCGAACGGGTTCCACGGCTTTCCTCCGCGCCCAAAATGCGGGTAGAACGGCTCCAATCCAATCCACAGCCCGGCAATCACAACTCCAACCAGCAACCCCGCCCAGCTAAAGGTCCACCGCATTTCCTTCGCCACAGGCCAGACCCACCACAACAGGCCTGCTCCCAAGACCGTTTTCGCCGCGTAGATCCAATACTTCGCCGTCTCCGGCCCGTATCCCTGGAAGCTCGTCAGCAGCGCGAATACGGCGAACGGCGCCACGCGCGCTATGGTCGGTGATGGCGCAGGCAATCGGCTAATCATTGCTTTGGTCCGTTCTCGGCGACGCTGAGTTCAAGCAACCGTCCCGGGAACCCCAGCGATCCCGCGTTGTTCGTCGGCCTGCTGTATTCAGCAATGAACACTTTGCCCGAACCGCCTTTGATTATGTCTATGGGCCGGGGAAGCGGCGCCAGGACCGTGGTGATTGTGGCGGCCAATGGCTTGCGATTGCTTTCCAACTTCACTTGCAGCAAATCGAACCCAACATCCTGTGGTTTCTGCAGCAGGTTCCCAAATCGAACCACAAAGTAGCTGTTGCGGTAAGACTCAGGCCAATCTCTGCCCAGATGCACAATCCCGGCAGGCGAGGAATGAGGATCGAAGGTGTAAATGGGTTTGTCCTTATACCCAGCCGCGGGTCCGTTGTTCCTGATCGGCAGGCGGAAGCTAAGACCGCTTGGGGACGCTGGCGTGTGTGGATATGGCTTCGTCAGCCAATCGCTATATTGATACGGGAAGCCGTAATGATTGCCCGCATCCACCTCGTTCAACTCCTCAGGCGCATCCGCATCCGGGCCGTTGTCCGTGGCGATCATTCGCCCCGCGCTGTCCCAGCAAAAGCCGTAAGCGTTCCTAAAGCCCCGCGCGTGGATGGCCAACTTCGGCTGCTCTTGTTCTGGATCGAGGCGCCAAATGCATGCGGTCAACTCATGCTCGCCAATCTTTGCGTAGCGTGGATCTTCCCCTGGCTCGTTGCCGTCCGTGCGTGAGCCGCTGTTCACATACAGGCGGCCATCCGGCCCTTGCGCGATATGCCCAACGCAATGATTGAACGGCCCGACGCCCCACGGATAAGCCGTTTGAAACCACGGCTTCAACTCCTTCGGATCTCCCGCATCAAATGTTGCCGTGCGGTAAATGGTGACTTCGTTAGTGACAATCGCTCCCCGTTCGTTGCGTTGATTGACCACGACGTAGAACCGGCCGCTTCGATCAAGGGTCATGCCATACGTGACCGCTTCGCCGTGTTTCAAATCGATGTAATCTTTAGCCCTGAGTATTTGCCGCGAAACGCCATTGGTTGGATTAATGGTCCAGACATCGCCACCCCCACCGAGCATCCAAACTTCACGGCCATTCGGGTGCATTAATAATCGTGTGGGATGGCTCGGCAGATTTCCCACCACGCGCAGGCTGAGCCCTTCCGGCGCTTTCGGCAGCGGTTGAAACGCGTTCGCCGCCACCAGCGCCTCGTATGTGGGATATTGCGTCTTGGATCGAATGCGCCCGACTTCTTCGGCTGTGATCGCCTCTCCCTTGTTCCCCCAGGAATTGCGCGCGTAATTCAACACCGCCGCCGCTTCATCATCCTTCAACAATGCAGGAGGCATCGAGCCATTGTATCGCTTCCCGTTCACCGTGATCTCGCCGGACATTCCTTCCACCACCGCGCGGATGCTCCGCTCGCGTTCGTTCATCAGGAAGTCAGACTTTGCCAGTGGCGGAAACGTTCCCGGCATCCCCATGCCTGTGACCTGGTGGCAGATCACGCAGTTGCGAAGATACAGCGTGCGCCCGCGCTCCATCTCCTGAGGCGAAACTTCAGCAGCAGCAGCATTCGTTCGCAGCAGAGGGAGCGTTGCGATCCACAAGCAAATCAGGCGCTTCAGCATCGCGCGAACGGTATTCATCCAGAGAAGTCGCTGCAAGCAGCGCTTAAAGGGCTGTTACGAGCTGCCCGTCACGGAGTTCGAGTTTGCGCCCCATTTTACTCGCCAGATCCAACGCGTGCGTCACCACAATCAGCGCCACCTGTTGCTCCCGGTTTAATTCCAAGAGCAGCGCTGCCAGGTTCTCGGCCGACGTGCGATCCAGCGCTCCCGTTGGCTCATCCGCCAGCAACAGCTTCGGTTGATTGATTAGAGCCCGCACCACCGCCACCCGCTGCCGCTCTCCACCCGAAAGCTGGCCCGGACGATGATCTTCGCGCTCACCCAACCCGACCCGCGCCAGCAACGTGCGCGCCCGCTTCACGGTCCCTTCATCATTTGCTGTGCCGGTGGGAATGCATGGCACCAGCACATTCTCCAGCACCGTGCATTGCGGGAGCAGATGGTGCGCCTGGAATATAAATCCGATCTCCCGGTTCCTCACCTTCGCCAGCTCCTTCTCCGTAAGGGTCGAAAGATCCCGCCCAGCCAAATGCACAGAGCCACTCGTCGGCCGATCCAACCCGCCGATCACATTCAGCAGCGTGCTCTTGCCCGAACCTGACGGCCCCACAATCGCTGCCGTCTCACCCGCGCCGATCATGAACGAGATCCCGCGCAGGATTGAAAGTGTCCGCCCACCCGCGTCTGCGTAATCCTTGCTGATGCTGGTGAGTTTCAGGAGTTCCCGTTCACTGGCCATGCCCGTTCACTAGCCAACCCTTGCTCGCAGGGCAAACCTTCTTTCACCTTCGCGATGGCAAAGCTTCTTCATGTCCGGTAACGCTATCCCCATGGACCTGCAATTGCGGGATAAAGTCGTGCTCATCACGGGCGGCGCATCTGGCATCGGCCTCGCCACGGCCGAAGTCTTCATCGAGGAAGGCGCCCGCGTCGCCATCATCGACAAAGACACCGCGCGCATCGACGCACTCCGCGCCCGCTTCCCGCAAATCCTCGCCATCGCCGGCGACCTCCGCGACCCTGCGGTCTGCCAGCAAGCAGTCCACCAGACCCTCACGCACTTCAGCCAGCTCGACATTCTCGTGAACAACGCCGGAGTGAACGACGGAGTCGGCCTCGACGCCACTCCGCAGGCCTTCCTCGAATCCTTAACCCTCAACCTAGTCCCCGCTTTCGCCGTCACGCACTTCGCTCTCGAAGCTCTGAAGCGCGCTCGCGGTTCCATCATCAACGTCAGCTCGAAGGTTGCGGAAACAGGGCAGGGGAACACCTCCGGTTATGCCGCCGCCAAAGGCGGCATCAACGCTCTCACCCGTGAATGGGCGGTCGCCCTGGCTCCGTTTGGCGTGCGCGTGAACTGTGTCGTCCCCGCGGAGTGCGACACCCCCCAATACCAGAAATGGTTCGCCACCCAACCCGACCCAACCCTCGCGCGCCAACAAATCGAAGCCCTCGTCCCCTTAGGCCACCGTCTCACCGCCCCCAGTGAGATCGCCTCCGTAATCGCTTTCCTCGCCTCGGAGAGAAGCAGTCACACCACCGCCCAAATCCTCCACATAGACGGCGGCTACACCCACCTCGACCGCTCCGCCACCGCCCGCCGCGCACCTTGGCAAGGCTGAGAAGCGCCGTAGGTTACTCCACACGAACTAAGCCCTGTTGGTCAGGACCCAGCGTTTGAGAAGCGTGCCCGCTGTTGTTGGTTTTCACACTTAGGTTCCCCCATTAAAACGAATCTATATCCTAAACACATTCTGATGGACCGCCACGGTCGGTTCCTTGCGACGTCTGCCACCGCCGGCAAGCGATTGGCTCGCGCGTTGATAGGGTTCACCAGGAACGAGGCTATGGCACCGTTGATTCACGCCGCAGAAGGACGGCGTGTTGCGGGGCGCGGCCGTGGATAAAAATGATTGGCACCGAATAGCGAAACGATTTTTCAACACCACTGGCACGCGGCATCCGCAACGGCGAAACAGACGCGCTTGTCTGGCACATGAGGGGCAAGTGCTCGCGAAGAGCCAAGCCCTTTGCAGCAGACGCGCTGGTGTGCGGATATCAACATGGTAGCGTCGTTTCGGCTGATGCCAGTCTGGCTTGCCTACCCTTCGGACGTGATCGATTACTAAATGAGCTTGCCGCGTCTATAGTAATGCTCTCCATCAATCGGGGAATCGCGAGGAAGCAAATACCTGGTTCGGTAAGGTAAGACCGGAGGAGTTGCAATTCCTGCATTCTCTTTCAGCGTTTTGGTACTTCGACTGCATGCTTGGCCGGGCCGAGCGCTGCGTTTGGCAAAGAGTCTTAGCACGCAACATACCCAGCTGGCTGACACGTAGCCCAGGCGGCGCAAGCCTAAGGGGCTCCACACCTAAACACCGCCAACATTGTGAAAAGGTGGCTCGGAACGCAGCGATGGCGCTAAATACTTTGAAATCTAACGTCGGCTCTCTTGATATTGCCCTGTACCAGCTCGCGTCAGGACGGGCTACTCTTTATAGCGCAATTCTCGAAGGCTCTGCTGTTCAATTGAATACAAACGACAATCCTTTTCTGAAGACGACCAGCACGCAATTGGATGAGGCCTTGCACAATCTGTATCGCTCTGGAAGCATGGATCAAATCCCTGGCGTCCTTATCACGCGCGGTTGCCTGCGCTACCTCAGCGACGCACGCATCGGCGCCGACAGTGCTCAGAGTGATTTTGAAGAAGCATTGGAGATTGCCCGACGAGGGCCAATCAAGCTATTCGTGGCCGATATCCACCTTCGCCGTGCTCGCCTTTTTGCTGGCACAGAAGAGTATCCATGGCAAACGGCCGCCGCAGATCTTGAGACGGCTGAGAAAATTATAAACGATTGTGCCTACCATCGCCGCGATGAAGAACTCGCCGATGCAAAGAGTGCCATTCTGGGGTTCTGACATGCCAAGGGCGTTCCCCATGTTGCGACCCAGCTTCCCTCCGTT
>Ga0196963_10000540_pt1 | contig 33329 bp, 26 predicted proteins | sample S1_5metaG_FD_148600 | JGI IMG/M metagenome (GOLD analysis project Ga0196963, IMG submission 148600) | Soil microbial communities from Anza Borrego desert, Southern California, United States - S1_5 | ecosystem: Environmental > Terrestrial > Soil > Desert | place: USA: California | collected...
GCGGGGGCGGCGGCGGCGGGGGCGGCGGCGGCGGCGGCGGAGGCGGAGGCGGTGAACCGGGACAGACGCCGGTGTTGACGTTGCAGAGATTGACCTCCGAATCGTTGCTGTAGGTGGTGCCGGCCGCCTTGCCGAAGTCGACGAGGGCGAAGAAGGCGTTGCCGGTCGTGAAGCTTCCGTCGGGATTGCGGCGGCGGCCGAAGGCGACGGTGGTGATCGGCGTCGAGCCGCCGCGGATCGAGAGGCCGCCGGCGCCGACCGTCAGCCCGGCCAGGTCGCTGGGGGTGCCGCTGTTCTGGACGAACAGGGTGCTGCCGACGGTGAAGGCGATACGGCCCGCCATCAGGTAGCCGACCGGATTGACGACGCCGCCGTTGGCGAGGAGGGCGGCGCTGCGGCCGGGGAAATCGGGATCGGCGGCGAGCTGAGCGGCGAGCGTGGCGCTGGCGACGGTGATGGCCGGTGCGGTGAGGCTCAGCACGCCGGCCGGCGCGCCGAGATTGTCGCTGATCAGGATCGCGCCGGAGGGCGTGATCACCTGCAGCCGCTCGCCGGCCGCGATGACGAAGGCGTCGGTCGCCGACGCATTGGTATAGCTGACCGTGCCGTCGACGCGCACCCGGCCGGGGGTGACGACCTCGAACCGGGCGAGGCCGGCGCCGCTTCCAGTGCCGCCGAGGTTCATGCTGCGCAGGAAGATGTCGGCGGCCCGATTGGGGTCGGCGCCGATGACGGGAGCCTGGACGAGGATGCGCTGGGCGGTGATTCGGCCGAGCTCGTCGGCGGCGAGCGTGTAGCCGGCGCCGGGGAGGCCGCCGCCGATCACGGCGGCCTGGCCGGTCGGAAGGATGGTGAAGGTCGCGCTGGTCGTCGCGGCGTTGCCGAGCGTGCCGCCCGCGCCGACGACGATGTCTTGGGAAGTCAGCTCGAGGACCTGGCCGGTCGCCGGGCCTTCGATGCCGATGATCGCGCCCGACTGCAGGGTCAGGCCGAGGCCGCCATGGACGTCGGCGAGGAGGATGTCGCCGCCCGCCGCGATGACGGCGCTGCCGGTGGCGGTTATGCGGCTCCCCGGCTGCTGCTCGAAACGCCCCAGGGCGGTCGCGGCGAACGCGGCGGTCTGGATCGTGTTCGCCGCCGGGTCGCGGCCCGTATGCGAGACGGTGATGTCGCCGCGCGGCGCGGCGAGCTGGATCGAACCGCCGCTGATCAGGCCGCTGCCGGTCGCGTTCGCGTCAAGGTCGCCGCCGCTGAGCAGCACCATCGCCCCGTTCGTCGCCACCGTCCCGTTCGACGCGGTCACCGTCGAGGTCTGCGGGACCCCCGGCGTTCCGCTCGCCGTCGCCTGCAGGTCGAGCCCCGCCAGGCTGATACCGCCATTGTCGGCAATGACGTCGAACCGGCCGGCATCGCCGTTGCCGACGGCATTGGCCGTCCCGCTGACGGCGCCGCCGCTCAGCGAGCCCGCCGTGGCGGCGAAGCCGGCGCGGGCCGCGCCGAGCACGATCCGGCCGCCGCTGGCGAGGCCCGGCGCGCCCGGTGTCGGAGCCGCGCCGCCCGCGCCGGCGACGCCGCTCGCGGTCAGCGCGGCGCCGCCCGGCACGGTGACCGGAGCGCCGGTCGAGCTCAGCTCGGCGCGGCCGCCGGTGCCGGTGCCGCCGCCGCCGCCGGTGGTGGGCAGCCCGCCGCCGCCCGCGCCGCCGACGCCGCCGATGCCGTTCGCCTGGAGCTGGAGCCCGCCGAAGCTCGCGCTGCCCGCCACGGCCGGACCGGCGGCGCCCTGGACCGTTCCGGCCATGACCAGGCCGCCCTTGCCGTCGCCGCCGCGGCCGCCGTCGCGATTGTCGCCGCCCGGCCCGCCGGCGCCGCCGATGCCGGAGGCCCGGAGGACGGCCTGGGTGGCGGTGAGCGTGCCGCTGGCCGCTTCCGCGGCCGCCTGCGCGGTGCCGCCGATGCCGTCGCCGCCGCGGCCGCCGCCGGCGGCGCCGCTGCCGAGGCTGCCGGCGCCGCCCTTGCCCTCGGCGACGACGAACAGGTGGCCGGCGGTGATCACGGCGGGCGCGTCGGTGCTGCGCGCCTGGACGATCGCGGCGCCGCCGACGCCGTCGCCGCCGCGGCCGCCGTTGAGGAAGCCGGGGTCGCCGCCCTGGCCGCTCGCCGCCAGCTCGAAGCCGCCGCCGAGCTTGACCGTGCCGGCGACGGCCTCGACCGACGCGCCGCCGCCGGTGCCGGTGCCGCCGGTAAAGCCCTGGCCGCCGGTGCCGAGCGACCGCGCGAAGCCGCCGCCCTGGAGGTTGATCTCGGCCCCGCTGGCGGCGATCGTCACCTTGCCGCCGGTTCCCGCGCCGCCGGTTCCGGCCGGATTCTCGTTGGCGCCGCCGACGCCCTGGGCGGTGGCGGCGAGCGCTCCCTCGAGGGTGACGAGGCCGCCGCCGTCGGCGGTGACGTTGATCTGGCCGCCGCTGCCGGTACCGCCGGCGCCGGCGCTGTCGGACCGGCTGGAAGTGCCGCTCGCCGACATCTGGGTGGTGCCGCCGACATTGACCCTCGCTCCCGTCGTCGCCGCCACCGTCGCATTGCCGCCGGCCCCGCCGGCTCCGACCGGGGGCACGGTCGAGCCGCTGCCGGCCTGGCCGTTGGCGGCGACGCTGAGATTGCCGAAGACGGCGACCTGACCGCCGGCGGCGGCGATTCGGGCGGTGCCGCCGGTGCCGGTGCCGGCGACGTTCGCCGCGGCGTCGAAGCCGCCCTGGGCGCTGGCGCTGAGCAGGGCGTTGCCGGTGACGCGGACCAGGGCGTCGCCGCCGGTCAGGATCGCCGCCTCGCCGGCCTTGGCGTCGATCGCCCCGCCGACGTCGAAATCGACGATGATCTTGTCGGAGCGGAGCTGGAGGTTGCCGTTGACGACCGCCTTGGTGGCGCTGGCGATGAGATGGGCGCGGGCGTCGCCCTGCAGGCTCAGGTTGCCGTTGACGGTGAGATCGCCCTTGGAGCCGGCGAGGAAGTCGGCGGTGGCGCTGCCGCGGATCGACGAGCCGTAGCTGCCGCCGAGAATCTCGAAGCTCGACGGCGGCAGCTTGGCGATGTCGACGAACGCCTCGGCGACGACGTTGCGCCCCGCCGAGAGCACGATCTCGCCGTTGACGACGGCCGCGTCGGCGGCCGGGGCGAAGCCGGCGCTGCCGCTCAACAGGGCCGTGATCGCCGAGTTCTTGGGCACCGCGACCATGTAAATGCGGTGATTGTCGCCGGCGCCGCCGCTCGCCGGGCCGCCGCTATTGCCCTCGTGGACGAGGGTGTTGACCACGCTGCTGCTGCCGGTCGCGACCTCGATGTCGAACAGGCCGTTATTGATGGTCAGCTTCATCGCCTCGGCGGCGACATAGGCGGCGGCGCCGTTCACCTGGACGTCGCCCTGCTGGAGGATTCGGGGCGAAGCGAGGGCGATGTAGCTGCCTTCCTCGAGCGCCTTGATCGAGGCGCCCTGCTCGACGGTGATGAAGCTCGCCGAATCAACCTTGCCGGTCAGGTCGTAGCGGTTGGCGAGGAAGAAGTTGCCGTTGGCGTCGAGGACCGGATCGATGGTGGTGAGGAGCAGGCTGCCGACGTCGATCACCGCCTTGGCGCCGACCAGGATGCCGCCCGGGCTGTAGAAGGCGACCGTGCCGCCCTTGACGGTTCCGCCGCCGAGCGTCTGCAGCTGGCTGATCACCGTGCCGTTGAGGGCGATCGGTCGCGCCGGGTTGAGCGGGATGATGCGGTTGAGGACGGTGAAGTTCGGATTGCTGGGCCCGTTGGTGAAGGTGGCGGTGGCGCCGGCGGGGAGGAAGTCGATCGTGCCGAGGCCGGCAATGTCGCTGGGGGCCCAGTTGATGACGGCGCTGGCCGTGTCGATCAGAATCGTCTCGCTGTTGGGGCCGGTGGTGCGCACGGCACCGCCGAACACCACCGTCGGCGTGCCCTGGAAGGCCTGGGCCGAAGCCTGGCCGGCGGCGCCGAGGGCGGCGACGGCGGCGCCGAGCAGCAATGCCGCCCGCCGGCGGCCGGAACCGGGCAAGAGGGCGGGGCCGGTCATCGAAGGCTCCATGGCCAGAGGCGCGTGGTAAGGGAGAGGAGCAGGCGCGGATCGGGCCGGGTCGCGGGCACTCCCGCGCGCTCGAGCGGCACCGCCAGCACCGCCTCGAGCCGGGCGCCGTCGCCGAGGGCGGCGCGAAAGCCGGCGCCCGCCGAGACCAGGCTGCGCCCGCCGGTCAGCGTCGGGACGCGGCCGGCCTCCGAGACCCGCGCCGCGTCGAGAAAGGCGAAGGCCTGCCAGGCGAGCTTGCGCGGGCCGGGCGGGACGAGGCTGCCATAGCGAAGCTCGGCCTGGACGCCGATGCCGCTGTCGGCGAGCAGGGTGCCGGGATCGTAGCCGCGGCCGATCGTGTAATTGCCCGCCGAATATTGTTCGAAGCTGAGCAGCGGATCGCCGGTGGCCTGGGCGCGAATGCCGGCCGCGAGGGTCAGCTTCGGCCGCGGCCTGAATTCGCCCAGCGCCTCGAAGCGGAGCGACGTGGCGCCGGCATCGCCTTCGAGCCGGCCCGGCGGCACGACGCCGGGGGCGGTGCAGCGCGCGAAAGCCGGGCCGCAGGGTTCGGTCGCGCCGAACAGGTCGAGGCCCTGGCGAAGCTCGATGCGTCCGCCGATGCGCCAGCGCGGCTCGGCGGCGCCGTAGCCGGCGCGCTCGCCGAGGCTGGCCCGGTCGCTCCGGTCGAAATCGAGGCGGACGAAGGCGACCCGCAATTTGTCGCTGGAGAGCCGGATCCCGTTGAAGCGGACCTTCTGGTCGATGAGGTCGAAGCCGATCCCGCCGCGCAGGGTCGCCGCCTGGGTGCGGATGACCGGATAGGTCGCCTCGAGCGTGGCGAGCAGGGTCTTGGCCTCGATGTCGATCGTCGGGTCGGCGAGGCCGGGGTCGGCCCAGGCGTAGGTGACCAGGCCGGCCAGCATCAGGCCCTCGCCGCCGATCCGGAAATCGTGCCCGAGCTGCACGGTCTGCTGCTCGCGGAAATCGGCGGTGGTGAAGGCGGCGAGGCTGGTTCGGTCGCCCAGGCCGGTGAGGCCGTAGGCCTGGCCCCGAAGCAGCCCGCCCCAGCGGCCCAGCGCCCTCGACCCGAAATTCTGGACGCCGGCGATCAGCTCGCCGGGCTGGCGGCGCACCGTCACCTCGCCGATCACCTCGCCGCGGGCCGCGCCCGCCGATTTGAGCGCAAGCCGAACATCGTAGCCCGGCAGATCGCGGGCGAGCAGCAGATAGCGCTCCGCCTGGTAGCGGTTGAACACCTCCTGCCGGGTCAGCTTCGCCAGATAATTGGCGATGAGACGCTCGGCGCGGCCGGCGTCGCCGCGGACCCGGATCGCGACCAGCTTCGCCATCAGCACCTCGAGCCGGACGTCGCCGGCGGCGATGCGCTGCTCGGGAATCTCGACGGCGGCGACGTAGCCGGCGTCGCGCAGGATGGTGGCGGCGCGGTCGCGAATCTCGCAGAGGACGGCGACCGGCTGCTCGCGGCCCAGATAGGGCTCGTAGGCCGGGCGCAGTCGTTCCGACGGAAACATCCTCAAGCCGCCGAAGGTGACGCTGCGCGGGGTGAAGCGGATGTCGCGAAACGCCTCGCCGGCAAGCGCGCAGGGCGCGCGCTCGATCTCCCCTTCGACGCTGAGCCGCGGCGGGCGCCCGGCATCGGCCGGCCGCGGCCGCTCGACTTCCTCGCGGGTCGGAGGTCTCGGCACCGTCGGCGGCGCCTGGGCCTGGGCTCCGGCGGCGCTGGCCAAGGCGGCGCAGGCCGACGCGAGCCGGGCCTGGCACGATGCACTGGAAGCCGGACGCTTCACGTTCCCGATCCCCCTCCGGGAGGCGATGGGCCGAGTCATAGACCCCTGACGCGCCCCGGCAAGGGCCGCCGAAGAAATGAGAACAAAAGGGGGTTGACGGCGATTTGGGTTCGTGTTATGTTCTACGCGGCTCTTTGAAATTGTGAACGGAAATTCAGCGCTCTCCGACCCTGGCCGGGTCGGCGACCCTAGTCCTCGCCGCGCCATCGCGGCGGGGGCCTTCCGGCGGGCGGCGCCCGTCCCACGCCGCCTGCCGGATTGATCGCCGCCGCGAGGTCGGCCAGTGAGGGGCCATGGCCCGGCCCGCCCCGCCCGCGCTGCTCGACGAATTGGAGTCCCGGCTCGGACCGCGCGGCTTCACCCGCGACGCGGACGCGATGGCGCCCTGGCTGAGCGACTGGCGGGGCCGCTACCATGGCCGGGCGGCGGCGTTGCTCTCGCCCGCTTCCACCGCCGAGGTGCGATCGATCGTCGCCGCCTGCGCCCGCGACGGCGTCGCGCTGGTGCCTCAGGGGGGCAATACGTCGATGGTCGGCGGCGCCACGCCGGACGGCGGCGGCGCGGCGCTGCTGCTGTCGCTGCGCCGGATGAACAAGGTGCGCGCGATCTCGGCCGAGGACAATGTCGCGACGGTCGAGGCGGGGGTGATCCTCGCCGACCTGCACGACCAAGCCGCCGCCGCCGGACGGCGATTCCCGCTGTCGCTCGGCGCCAAGGGCTCGGCGACGGTCGGCGGCCTGGTGTCGACCAATGCCGGGGGCACGCAGGTGCTGCGCTTCGGGCCGATGCGCTCGCTGGTCCTCGGCCTGGAGGCGGTGCTTGCCGACGGCTCGCTGCTCGAGGGCCTGTCGGCGCTGCGCAAGGACAATCGCGGCTACGACCTCAAGCAGCTGCTGATCGGCGCCGAGGGCACGCTCGGCGTGGTCACGGCGGCGAGCCTGAAGCTGGTCGCCGCGCCCGGATCGAGCGCCGTCGCCTGGGTCGGGCTGGCGTCCCCGTCGGCGGCGCTCGCCCTCCTCCGCCGCCTCGAGGCGCGGCTGGGGGATGCGGTCGAGAGTTTCGAGCTGGTGCCGCGGGAGGCGCTCGCGCTGGTGGTGGCGGCCATCGCCGGCACCCGCGCTCCGCTGGCTGGGGAGCATGGCTGGCACATCCTCGTCGAAACGGCCGCGCCGGAGGGCGCGCGCGACGCCGCCGAGTCGCTTCAGGACGCGCTCGCCGACGCCCTCGCGGAAGGCAGGGCCGAGGATGCGGTGGTCGCGGCCAGCGAGGCGCAGGCGGCGGCGCTGTGGCGGCTGCGCGATTCCATCTCGGAGGCGGAGCGGCTGCGGGCGCCGTCGGTCAAGCACGACGTGTCGGTGCCGGTGTCGGCGATTCCGGCCTTCATCGAAACGGCGCGGGCGGACGTGGAGGCCGAGTTCGACGGCGCGCGGGTCGTCGCCTTCGGCCACCTCGGCGACGGCAACGTCCATTTCAACGTCCAGCCGCCGGCGGCGGCGGCGCCCGAGGCCTGGCTCGCCGCCCATTCGGAAGCGGTGACCCGGCTCGTCCACGACCGCGTCGCCGAAGCGGGCGGATCGATCTCGGCCGAACACGGCATCGGCCAGGCCAAGCTCGCCGAATTCGCCCGCACCGAAGCGCCCGAGCGGCTGGCGGCGCTGAGGGCGGTCAAGCGCGCGCTCGACCCGGCCGGAATCATGAACCCCGGCAAGCTCCTCCCGTCAGCCTGACGGCGGCGGCGGATCCTGCCGGCCGGCCAGGCGCGGGGCGAAGCGGACCAGCAAGGCGAGGATCGTCGGCGCAAGCATCGTGTTCCACAGGTCGTGGAGCGAGGCGTCCTTCTCCCATGCCTCGATCACGCCGTCGCGATTCATGTCGAGCCACTCGTTGCCGAGCGCGCAGAGGAGCACGATCAGCCACGGCCAGGGGCTGGCCAGAGTCCGCCGGAGCAAGGCCGCCGAGGCGATGTGGATGAGCAAGGCGGCGTAGATGTGGAGCGCGTCACGCTCGAGGCCGGTGAAGCCGGCGACCGCGCTCTTCATCGCTTCCCAGTCCATGTCAGCGCCGAGTCGGCGGTCTGGCGGGAGGCGGGGCGTCGGCCTCGGTCCCGAAAAATTCCGGCATGGTCTCGTGCCCCTCGGCGGCGATGCCGTGACGCGACCAGATCCGCCCCAGCGTCATCAGGATGATCCTGAAGTCGAGGCGGAGGCTGCGATGGTCGACATACCAGGTGTCGAGGGCGAGCTTGTCGTCCCAGCCCAGCGCGTTGCGGCCGTTGACCTGCACCCAGCCGGTGAGGCCGGGGCGGACCTCGTGGCGCCGGCTTTGCTCGGCGGAATAGCGCGGCAGGTAACGCATCAGCAGCGGCCGCGGCCCGACCAGGCTCATGTCGCCCTTGAGGACGTTCCACAGCTCCGGAAGCTCGTCGAGGCTGGTCGAGCGCAGCCAGCGGCCGAAGCGGGTCAGCCGCCGGGCGTCGTCGAGCGGCCTGCCGTCGGCGTCGAACGCGTCGATCATCGTTCGGAACTTGACCAGCCGGAACGGCCGGCCGTGCAGCCCGGCCCGCTCCTGGCGGAACAGGACCGGGCGTCCGAGCGCCACCGCCACCGCCAGCGCGAGGCCGGCGAGCACCGGCGCCAGCGCGAGGAGGCCGAGCGCCGAGAAGAGGATGTCGACGAGCCTTTTGGGATCGGGACGCATGCCAGGCTCATCGCCATTCGCGGCGGCGGCGTCAAACCTCTTCCGGGCGGAGCGGTTCAATTGCAACGCTTACCGCTCGCGGCTAGAGGGGCCGGGTGAAGCCCGGTGACGGACCATGTGCGGGATAGCCGGCTATTTCGGCGGGCGCTTCGACAGCGGCGCCCCCGGGGCGCGCGCCCTGCTCGGCCGAATGGCGGGAGCGATCGCCTATCGCGGGCCGGACAGCGCCGGCGCCTGGGTCGATGCCGAGCACAAGGTGGCGCTCGGCCACCGCCGCCTCGCCATCCTCGACCTCTCGCCGGCCGGCGAGCAGCCGATGGAATCGCCCAGCGGCCGGTTCGTGACCGTCTACAATGGCGAGATCTACAACCATCTCGATCTGCGCGAGCGGCTGCCGGGGCCGTGGCGCGGCCATTCCGACACCGAGACCCTGCTCGCCGCGATCGAGGCCTGGGGGGTCGAGAAGGCGCTGACCGAATGCGCCGGCATGTTCGCGCTGGCGCTGTGGGACCGGCAGGAGAAGGTGTTGATCCTCGCCCGCGACCGGCTCGGCGAGAAGCCGCTTTATTACGGCCGCCAGGGCGCCGGCGCCGACGCCGCCTTCCTGTTCGCCTCCGAGCTCAAGGCGCTGGCGCCTCATCCCGCCTTCCGCCGCGAGATCGACCGCAAGGCGCTGGCCCTGTTCACCCGCTTCAACTACGTGCCGGCGCCCTATTCCATCTATTCGGGCATCGCCAAGCTGCCGCCGGGCAGCTTCCTCACCGTTCGCGCAGGCCAGGCGGAGCCCGCGATCACGCGCTACTGGTCGGCGGCCGAAGTCGCGGCCGAGGGCGCGGCCGATCCCGCCGACATCGGCCCGGACGAGGCCGTCGACGGGCTCGAGCGGGTGCTGTCCAAGGCGGTCGCGCAGCAGATGATCTCGGACGTGCCGCTCGGCGCCTTCCTGTCGGGCGGGGTCGATTCATCGACCATCGTCGCGCTGATGCAGGCGCAGTCGTCGCGGCCGGTGAAGAGCTTCTCGATCGGCTTTCACGAACGCGCCTACAACGAGGCCGAGCATGCCGCTTCGGTCGCCCGCCATCTCGGCACCGACCACACCGAGCTCTATCTGATGCCGGAGGACGCGCTGGCGGTGATCCCGGCGCTGCCGTCCATCTACGACGAGCCGTTCGCCGACGCCTCGCAGGTGCCGACCCTGCTCGTCTCCCGGCTCGCCCGCCGGCAGGTGACGGTGGCGCTGTCCGGGGACGGCGGCGACGAGCTGTTCGCCGGCTACAACCGCTACCGGCTGGCGGCGCGCAACTGGCGGCGGATCGCGCGGGTGCCGCGGCCGGTGCGGAGCGCCGTCGCCCGCGGCCTGCTCGCGCTCTCGCCGGAGCGGTGGAACCGGGTCGCCGGCGCCGTCGCCCCGCTGCTTCCGGCCTCGGCGCGGCTCGCCGTGCCCGGGGAGAAGCTCCACAAGGCCGCCGGCGTCCTCGCCAGCGGCTCGGCGGAGGAATTGTATCAGGGGCTGGTGTCGAGCTGGCGCGACCCCGCCGAGCTGGTGGTCGGCGGCGCCGAACCGCCGACGCTCGGCGACGACGCGACGGCGCGACTCTCCGGCCTGGGGGTGTGCGAGCGGATGATGGCGCTCGACATGCTCACCTATCTGCCCGACGACATCCTCGCCAAGGTCGACCGGGCGGCGATGAGCGTCTCGCTCGAGACCCGGGTGCCGATGCTCGACCACCGGGTCGTCGAGTTCGCCTGGCGGCTGCCGCTGGACCTCAAGCTGCGCGGCGGGGAGAGCAAGTGGGTGCTGCGCCAATTGCTCTACCGGCACGTGCCGCGAGCCCTGATCGAGCGGCCGAAAATGGGTTTCGGGATCCCGATCGACGCCTGGCTTCGCGGCCCGCTCAGGCCGTGGGCGGAGGCGCTGATCGGCGAGGAAAGGCTGCGGCGCGAAGGCTATTTCCGGCCCGGGCCGATCCGCCGCGCCTGGGAGGCGCACCAGAGCGGCCAGGCCAACATGCAATATCATTTGTGGGCGATATTGATGTTCCAGGCCTGGCTGGAGAGCCGGTCGGAGCAGGGCGACGAGCTTCCCCTCGCCAGCGTCGCCTGACCCGCCGGGTCAGATCCGCTCGTAACGGTGGACCAGGTTCGGGCCCTCATAGGCGTCGCCGCCGAGGTCGCGCCCGCCCCGGACCGCGGAGTGCATGGCGTGGGGGGACAGGTTGCGGAAACGGTTGCGTCCGTGAGTCGTCGCCTGCAGGTGGACGAAATAATCGTTCCGCTTGCCGGCATTCCGCTCGATGACGCAGACATTGTCGGTGAAGGTGCCGTGATGGACCCGGGCGATGCCCTGGGTGCCGCGGTTGCTGGCCCGGATCTCGTTCTTCGAGACGAGGATGTCGCGATAGCCGTCGCCCCAGATGTCGACGACGAAGTCGCCGCCGCCGGTGAGGACGTTGCCGACGATGTGGAGGCCGGCGATCCGGCGGGGATCGCCGACGGTGCGGACCGCGCCGCCCTCCTGGCCGCCGTTGCGGCTGTGGATCCGGCAGCGCTCGACGGTGACTCCGGTCGCGGGATGGGCGACGAGGACGCCGCTGTTGGCCGCGTCGATCTCCATGTTCGAGATAGCGATCCCCTCATTGGCGCCGGTGACGTAGATGCCGACCTGGACGTCGCCGCCGATGCGGCCGTCGGCGATCGAAATGTTGCGGTTGGGCCGCGCGGGATCGTCCGGCTCGAGGTCGATGCCGCCCCTGGGAGGAGTGCCGTTGACGTCCCTGATGTCGACCCGACGGATGCGGCCGTCGCGGCCGCTCACCACCGAGATGCCGTTGCGCCGGCAGTCCGAGATTCGGACCGAGTCGATCAGAAAGCCCTGCGAATAGGCCGGCCCCGCGGTGCCGACGTAGATGCCGTCGCCCCAGCAGCCGGTGATCTCGACGGCGCCGCCGACCTCCCAGCCGGTGCTCGAGAAGCTGGCGATCCCCACCCCCCATTCGCCGGCGGTGCCGAGATGGCCGCGCCGCTCGCCGGTGATCCGGCCGGGCCCCCTGATCTTCCAGCCGCGGGTGCGGATGCCCTGGACCACCGCCCCCTGGACCTCGCGGCTCGGCAGCGCGCGCAGCTCGGCGCCGTTGAGCTCGAGCAGCTGGTAGGATTTGAGCCTGAGGCCGCCGAACTTGAGGAAGGTGGGCTTCCAGTTGGTGTCGATCCGGTAGACCGCGCCCTCGCGCAGGCGGACGATCTCGCCGGGGCCGGCGGCGTCGAGGCAGCGCTGGAGCGCGGCGGTGTCGTCGCTGCGTCCGTCGCCCCTCGCCCCGAACCGCTCCGGCGACAGCACCCGCACTGGGGCCTGCGCCACGCCGCAGCCGGCCAGCATCGCCCAGGCCGCGGCGCCGGTCATCATGAAGTGTCGCCGATCGCTGATCATCGCCGCCTCCTGCCCGGGCGAACCTGACCCGGAGCTGAAAGCCCTAGTGGACGGCGCGGGTGTCGCGGGGGATGCCCTCGGGACGCTCGGCCGGGTCGGGCGGGCCGAGCTCGCCCTGGTCGGGGCGGATCAGCTCCTGAAGCTTCTGCCGGACCGCGGCGGCGTCGCCGGCGAAGATCGCCGCCCTGAGGCCGTCGACATGGGGGCGAAGCTCGGCGAAGGAGAGAAACCTCTCCTTGGCCATCTTGATGCGCGGATGGGGCGTGTCGAGCGCGCCTTCGCCGACGAACAGCTCCTCGTACAGTTTCTCGCCGGGCCTGAGGCCGACATAGGCGATCTCGATGTCGCCGCCGGGCGTCGCCTCGTCGCGGACGGTCATGCCCGACAGTCCGATCATGTTGCGGGCGAGCTCGGCGATCCGGATCGGCTCGCCCATGTCGAGCACGAACACCTCGCCGCGCTCGGCCATGGCGCTCGCCTGCAGGACGAGCTGGGTCGCCTCCGGGATCGACATGAAGAAGCGGGTCACGTCGGGATGGGTGACGGTGACCGGGCCGCCGCGGCGGATCTGCTCGCGGAAGGTCTGGACCACCGAGCCCGACGAATCGAGCACGTTGCCGAAGCGGACGATACCGAAGCGGGTCTCGCCGTCCTGCGCCAGCTCGGCCAGCGACTGGACGATCAGCTCGGCGACGCGCTTGCTCGCCCCCATCACGCTCTCGGGACGCACCGCCTTGTCGGTCGAGATCATGGTGAAACGGTTGAGCCGGGCGTCGAAGGCGGCGCGGGCGAGCACCCAGGTGCCGATCACGTTGTTCTCGACTCCGACCACCTCGTTATGCTCGAGCAGAGGCACATGCTTGTAGGCGGCGGCGTGGTAGATGGTCTCGACGCCGTGCATTCGGATGATGTCGCGGACCAGCAGCTCGTTGAGCATCGAGCCGACCACCGGAACCACCTCCGGCCGATCGGCGGGGTCGCGATCCTTGAGCAGCTCGAGCAGCTGCTGCTCGATCGTGTAGAGCGCGAACTCGCTGTGATCGAGCAGCACCAGCTTGGCCGGTCGGACGCGGATGATCTGGCGGCAGATTTCGGCGCCGATCGAGCCGCCGGCGCCGGTGATCAGGATGCTCTGGCCGTCGACCGCCGCCTTGATCAGATCGCTGAGCGGCTCGACCGGATCGCGGCGGAGCAGGTCGTTGACGTCGATCGGGCGGACGTCGCTGACCGTGAACCGGCCGGAGACGATCTCCTCCGGCGCCGGCACGGTCATGACCTGGACGTTGAGCTTGTTGAGCCGCTCGATCGCGCTCAGCCGCTGCGAGCGGGTCGCGTTGGGCATGGCGAGGAACACCTCGTTGACGTCGTTCGAGCGGACCAGCTCGGCCAGGTCCTTGGGCGGATGGATTTGCGAGCCGGCGATGATCTGGCCGCGCAGGGCCGGATCGTCGTCGACGAAGCCGCAGAGGCGGAAATGCTGGTCGCGGCGGACCGATTCGGCGAGGCTGATGCCGGCCGCATTGGCGCCGTAGATGACGATGTTGCGGCGGTCCGACCGGTGGCCCGGGCGCTTGCGCTCGGCGGCGCCGACCAGGGCCGCCATCGCGTAACGCCCCATGAACAGCAGCACGAACAGGAAGCCGCAATAGATCACCCCGACCGAGCGCGGCACCTGGATGCGGATGCCGTCCACCATCATCGTCGCGCGCAGGAAGTAGACCAGGATCACCCAGGCGGTGGCGGTGATCGCCGCGCCGAACAGGATTCGGCTGACCGTGCCGAGATCGAAGAAGCGGAGCACGATATGATAGATGCGCAGCTGGAACAGGCCGGCGAGGCCGACCACCATCGAGATCAGGAAGGCGAGCAGAACCAGCGGGTCGGCCGGCAGATAGGGCTCGCCGAGGCGTGCGGAGAAGGCGCCCCACAGGGCGAGCATCATCGCGAATATGTCGAACGCGACCAGGATCGAGCGCTTCTGCGCCCGGTCCGCCGAGGATACCCGTCTGACAAGATCGAAAATCATGGGAAGCCCGGCCTTTAGTCGAAAATGCCCGTCGCGGGAAGCTTTTAACCCAGGATCGCCGCGATCAGCTCGGCGAGCTTCTCGGCCCGCGCCCGCAGCCGCTCCGGCCGCAACGTCGGGTGGACCTCGACCATCAGGCTGGCGCGGCCGAGCGCGCGCGCGTTGGGCAGGTCCGGTCGGGGCAGGTCGTCGAACGCCCGCTCGAGATAGACTTCCGAGCAGGAGCCGGTGAACAGGCGCAGCCCGGCCTCGGCGGCGCGCGCCAATATCTCCTCGCGCGCCGGCTCGGCCCCCGGCTCCAGATAGAAATGGAGCTTGTAGTAAGCGTGGCGGAAGCGCGGCCCGGGCCGCGGCAGCCTGATTCCCGGCGCGGCGGCGAGCGCCTCCGCCCAGATGCCGGCGTTGCGGTTGCGGGCGGCGTGCCAGGCGTCGAGCTTGGCGAGCTGCCTGAGGCCGATCGCCGCCTGGATGCCGGTCAGGCGCCAGTTGGTGCCGACGCCGTCGTGGAGCCAGCGGAAGCCCGGCGTCGTCTGCGGAGCCTCGACCTTCGCGCGGTTCTTGCCGTGATCCTTGTAGCTCCAGGCCCAGTCCCACGCCGCCGGGTCGCGGAACAGCGTGGCGCCGCCTTCCCCGCCGGTGCTGATGATCTTGTCCTGGCAGAAGGAGAGCGCCGCCGCGTCGCCGAAGCTGCCGGCCGGGCGGCCGTCTATCTCGGCGCCGTGCGACTGCGCGCAATCCTCGATGACCTTGAGGCCGTGACGTCTCGCCAGCGCCATGATCGCCGGCATGTCGCAGGGCCAGCCGCCGAGATGGACCGGGATGACCGCCCGGGTCCGCTCGGTCAGCACCGCCTCGATGCTTTCCGCGGTGATGTTGCCGCTGTCCGGGTCGACGTCGGCGAAGACCGGGGTCGCGCCCATCAGCCTGACGCAGCTGGCCGAGGCGACGAAGGTGCGGGGAGTCACCACCACTTCGTCGCCCGGGCCGATGCCGAATGCCTTCAGCGGCAGCTCGAGCGCGAGCGAGCCGTTGGCCAGGGCGATGCAATGTTCGCCGCCGAAGCGGTGCGCGAGCGCGCGCTCGAAGGCGAACACCTCGTCGCCGGTCCACTGGTTGACGCGCCCCGAGCGAAGCACGTCGGCGACGGCGTCGATCTCGTCCTCGGCGTAAAAGGGCCAATGCTCGTCCGGCCCCTGGCCGAGATCCGGCTCGAGCCGTTCGGCCTTCGGTTTTGCGTTCAACATGTCGGCCGGACCCTTCAGATTGCCGCTCGATAGCCGGGCGTCGCCACCGGAGCGCCCGCATAGGCCGCCGCGCCGGGGTCGTAAACCGCCTGCCGGCGAGCGGCCCGCACCGCCCGCACCGTCGCGAAGAAGACGAGCAGCGTCGGCATCATCATCATCTTCTGCCTGAGGCCGAGGCCGACATTGTAGTTCACCATCGCCAGCAGGATGGTCAGCATGACGAAGAAGAACAGGCAGAAGCGGGCGAACAGGGTTCGGCGGGCGACCGCCAGCGCGGTTCCCGAGCGCCGCATGAGCAGCACGAAGATGCCGAGCAGCATGACGTTCTCGAGCGAGGCGACATAGCCGAGCAGGCCGATCGCATCGAGGAAGAAGGGACGGAAGAGCAGGCTGAACAGCTTCACCGGGAAGGAGGCGCCAATGATGCTGATGTCGCCGCCCGATTCCTCTGAGACGGTCGACTTGGTCGCGAAGAAGTCGCTGACCGAATCGGCGTTGGACAAGTTGAGGCCGTAGAAGCTGTTCTGGACGAGCCCGGCGACCATGCCGACGGCGGCCAGCGCCATGACCAGCAGAGCGAGGCGGACGAGGAGTCGAGTCCGCGGCTCGAACAGAACGGTGAGCGACAGCGCCGACAGCGCGATCAGGGCGATGTGCGGCCGGATCACCAGGGTGATGACGATGCCGGCGACGAAGATGAGATAGCGGCTGCGCGGCCGGAACACGGCCCAGGTGCACATGGCGACGCCGAGGAAGAGCGGCGCGTCCTTGCCGATCGCGCTCGTCCAGAAGTGGAGGCCGGGGAGGAAGAGCAGCAGATAGACATATTTGAACAGCGGCTGGCCGAGCTCCTGGTGGATGTCGTCGAACGTGCGCATCACGAACAGGATTCCCCAGAACCCCATCGCCTGGAACAGCATGAAATAATCGAGGAAGCTGCCGCCGAAATAGCTCTTCAGGAACTGGACGAAGTTGATCACGAAGGCGGTGCTGAGGCCGCTGATCTGGCCGTACACCCCATAGGGATCGTTGTAATACATGGCGACGTCGCCGCCGAACTCCTGCGCGTAGAGGTAATAAGCGACGGCGGCGCCGACATGCGCCAGCAGCAGCATCACGAACAGGACCAGGCGCGAGCGCGACTCCATCGCCCGGGCGAAGCGGAAGCCCGCCAGCGAGATCAGCAATCCCAAGAGTCCGAAAATCGTCACGCGCCATCCTCCGCCGCCGCTGGCGGCTCACTTCATGCGAAAGCCGTGGAGCCGCCTGTCTCGACGCGCTCCCCGCGTTGCGCCCATTCGCGATTCCACGCGACGGTACGCTCGATGCCCTCGTCGAGCGAGACCTTGGGCTGATAGCCGAGCAGTTGCTGCGCCTTGCGGATGTCGGCGACGTAGCGCGTGACCTCGCCGACCAATGCCGGCTGCAGGGTCATCCGCGGCTCGACGCCGACCGCGGCGCCGACCAGCTCGGCCATCCGGACGAGGCTGTTGCCCTGGCCGAAGGCGAGATTGATGGTCTCGTTGGAAACCTTGCCGGCGGCCAAGGCGTGGATGCCGCGGGTGATCCCGTCGACGCAGTCGTCGACATAGGTGAAGTCGAGCACCTTCTCCGGCCCGTAGACGATAATGTCCTCGTTGTTCGAGATTTTCCGGATGAACAAGGGAATGACGCGCTCCATCCGTTCGATGTCGTTGTCGAAGCGGCCGTAGACGTTGCTGAAGCGGAAAACGAGATAGCGGATGTCGTAGCACCGCGCATAGGAATAGACGAGCGCCTCGCCGGCGATCTTGCTGGCCGAATAGGGGCTTTCGGTGAAGGCGAAGTCGGCGTTGTTCTCCTCGGTCTCGAAGCGGTGGATGTCGCCGTAGACCTCGCGGCTGCTCGAGAACACGACCGGGGTGTTCTTCTGCCGGCAATATTCGAGGACGTTGTAGGTCATCGCGATGTTCTCGAGCGCGCCGTGCGGGTAGCGGACCAGCTGGTGGACCTTGGCGTGCGCGGCGAGGTGGACGACCAGATCGACCTCCGGATAGTCGACGCCGCCGATCCCGTCCGGGTGGATCGGGTAGTGGCCGCTCAGATCCTGGAGGATGTAGGGAAAGGCGTCGGTCCAGGTGTTAAGGCGCTTGTCGACGCCGAACACCTCGTGGCCGTCCTCGATCAGACGCAAGGCGAGATTGGTGCCGATCTGGCCGCTGGAGCCGGTAATCAGAATGCGCATGAGATACTTTCGATGGTGAAACAGGAAACCGGACCGATCACGCCCTGGCGGCGTCGCGCCGGAGCAACCGCGCGACCCGTCGCCGGCGGCGGACGGCGGCGGCGGCGTCGACCAGGCGCCGCGGCGACCGGGCGGCCATCGCGGCCGCGCCAAGCCAGCGCCGCTCGCGCAACGCGTCGGCGAACAGGCCGATCCACTGCGCCGCCCGGATCCGCTCGAGCCGGCCGCCGAAGGCCTCGGCAAGATCGGCGTCGCCGCGGATGCGCGGATCGCGCGCCATCGCCTCGGCCGAGGCGATGAGGCCTTCGCCGATCCGGCGGCTGCGCGTCAGCTGGCCGGGCCGCGACAGGTAGAAATAGAGCGCCTTTCGCGCCGTCACCCATTTCACGCCGCGCAACATCGCGTCCATGTAGAACTCGAAATCCTCCTCGCCCGATCGACGAATGGTGTTGAAGCGCAGATCGTGTTCCCGAAGCCAGGCGGTGCGAAACATGGGCTGGAGGATCCAGTCCCAGCGGCACAGCTCGGCGGGGGAGAGAATCCGCCCTTCTTCCGCCTGCGTCCAGCCGGTGATCTCGTAGACAGTCGCCCAGGGCTTGTCAGCCCCTTCGTTGATCAGGGCGAGGTCGTCGGTGATCGCGTCGGCCCGCGCCGCCCGGGCGACGTCGAGCAGATAGGGGAGCCGCCCCGGCCCGAACCAGTCGTCGGCGTCGAGAAAGGCGACCCACTCGCCGCGCGCCTCGTCGAGGCCCTTGTTGCGCGCGGCGCTCGGACCGCCGTTGACCGCGAGGCGGAAGCCCCGCACGCGCGGGTCGGCCTCCAGGCGGCGGATCACCTCGGGGGTGGCGTCGGTCGAGCAATCGTCGACGATGAGCACCTCCACATCCACCCCCTGCGAGAGGGCGGAGCCGACCGATTTGTCGAGATAGTCGGCGACATTGTAGGCCGGCATCACCACCGAAACCGACGGCGCCGGCGGTGGCACGCGCTGATCCGCAACCGTCATTTCCGCAAGACCGCTCCCGTTCCACTATCAAGAAGCGCCGCTGCGGGCGCGCCGGTGTGCGCCCATGCGGCTGGATTCGCGGCAGGGCCGCCGCTAGAGCGGCCTACACGCAGCCGGGGGAGGTTGGAAGCCTCTGGCTTTTCCCTGGTCGCATCCTTCAGATGGAAAGTCCTCGCCTCAAATGACCCAATTCGACGCCCGGCCGGGAGCGACACGTTGAAGGGCATCATCCTCGCCGGCGGAAGCGGCACAAGGCTCTACCCGGCGACGCTGGCCGTCTCCAAGCAACTGCTGCCGGTCTACGACAAGCCGATGATCTATTATCCGCTCGCGACGCTGATGCTGGCCGGCATCCGCGAGGTGCTCATCATCTCGACCCCGCGCGACCTGCCGAGCTTCGAGAGCCTGCTCGGCGACGGCAGCGCCTTCGGCCTCAGCCTCGCTTATGCCGAGCAGCCGCAGCCCAACGGCCTCGCCGAAGCCTTCCTGATCGGCCGCGATTTCGTCGGCGCCGACCCGGTGGCGCTGATCCTGGGCGACAACATCTTCTTCGGCAGCGGCCTCGGCGAGCTCTGCCGCGAGGTCGCCGGGCGCCGCGGCGGCGCCACCGTCTTCGCCTATCATGTCGAGGACCCGCAGCGTTACGGCGTCGTCACCTTCGATCCCGCGACGATGCGGGCGGTGGAGATCGTCGAGAAGCCGCCGCGGCCGCGCTCCAACTGGGCGGTCACCGGCCTTTATTTCTACGACAACCGGGTGCTCGACATCGCCGCCGCGGTGAAGCCCTCGGCCCGCGGCGAGCTCGAGATCACCGACGTCAACCAGGCCTATCTCGAGCGGGGCGAGCTGGAAGTCGTCCGGCTCGGCCGCGGCTATGCCTGGCTCGACACCGGCACCCACGACAGCCTCCACGAAGCCGCCTCGTTCGTGAAGACGGTCGAGCACCGCCAGGGCATCAAGGTGATGTCGCCTGAGGAGATCGCCTTCGACCAGGGCTGGCTCAGCGCCGACCAGCTGCGCTCGGCCGCCGACCGGCTCGGCAAGTCCGATTATGCCCGCTTCCTCAAGCGCCGCGCCGACGAGGGGCCGGCCGGGGCGGGCGGACTCTACGGGGTGAGGCGGTGAGCGAGCGCCTCAGCGTCCTCGTCACCGGCGGGGCCGGCTTCATCGGCTCGGCCTTGTGCCGCCATCTGGTGCGCAGCGGCCGCTACCGGGTGACCAACCTCGACAAGCTCACCTACGCCGGCAACCTCGATTCGCTGCGGGAGATCGAGGATTCGCCCGACTATCGCTTCGTCCACGGCGACATCGGCGATTCGGCGGCGGTGCGAGGCCTGCTCGCCGACGAGCGCGTCGACATCGTCATCCATCTCGCCGCCGAGAGCCATGTCGACCGCTCGATCGACGGCCCCGGCGCGTTCATCGAGACCAACGTGGTCGGAACCTTCCGGCTGCTCGACGCCTCGCTCGCCCACTGGCGCGGCCTCGCGGGGGAGCGGCGCGAGCGCTTCCGCTTCCACCACGTCTCCACCGACGAGGTGTTCGGCGACCTGCCGCTCGACGAGGGCGTGTTCACCGAGGACACGCCTTACGCCCCCTCCTCCCCTTATTCGGCGTCCAAGGCGGCCTCCGACCATCTCGTTCGCGCCTGGCACGAAACCTACGGGCTTCCCGTCCTGCTCTCCAATTGCTCGAACAATTACGGACCCTACCATTTTCCCGAGAAACTGATCCCGCTGGTCATCCTCAACGCGCTCGAGGGCAAGAAACTGCCCGTCTACGGCAAGGGCGACAATGTCCGCGACTGGCTCTATGTCGACGATCACGTCCGCGCGCTCGAGCTGGTGGCGACGCGGGGCGAGATCGGCGAGAGCTACAATGTCGGCGGCCGCGCCGAGCGCTCCAATCTCGAGGTGGTGGAGACGATCTGCGACCGGCTCGACGCCCGCCGGCCGCTTCCCGGCGGCGGCCGACGCCGTGACCTGATTGAGTTCGTCACCGACCGCCCCGGCCACGACCGGCGCTATGCGATCGATCCCTCGAAGATCGAGCGCGAGCTGGGCTGGCGCGCCGAGCACAGCTTCGAGAGCGGGATCGAGCGGACCATCGACTGGTATCTCGCCAACGACTGGTGGTGGCGACCGATCCGCGAGGCCAAATATGGCGGCGCGAGGCTCGGGACCGGCTGATGCGAATCCTCGTCACCGGCGAGCGGGGCCAGCTCGCGCGCAGCCTCGCCGCGCGCGCCGCGGGCGCGACCGGCCTGTCGCTGCTTTCGGTGGGCCGGCCGGAGCTCGATCTCGAACGCCCGGATTCGATCGAGCGCGCGGTCCGAGCCGCCGCGCCCGACGTCGTCGTCAACGCCGCCGCCTACACCGCGGTCGACCGCGCCGAGGACGAGCCGGACCGCGCCTTCCGGATCAACGCGGAGGCGGCGGGCGAGCTGGCGGCGGCGGCGCGGCGGCGCGGCGCCCGCTTCGTCCAGCTGTCGACGGACTATGTCTTCGACGGAACCCGCGACCGCGCCTATGACGAGAGCGCGCCGACCGGGCCGCTCGGGGTCTACGGCCGGTCGAAGCTGGAGGGCGAGCAGCGGGTCAGCGAAGCCAATCCCGACCATCTCATTCTCCGCACCGCCTGGGTGTACAGCCCGTTCGGGCGCAATTTCGTCACGACGATGCTGGCGCTGGCGGCGGAGCGGGACGAAGTCGCCGTCGTCGCCGACCAGCGCGGCAGCCCGACCGCGGCGGCCGATCTCGCCGACGGCATCCTGGCCCTGCTCCGCGCCTGGCGGGACCGGCCGGAGGCCGGGCTCGGCGGCACCTATCATCTCGCCGGCACCGGGACGGCGAGCTGGTTCGAATTCGCCGAGGCGATCTTCCGCGAGAGCGCCGCCCGCGGCCTGCCGGCGGCGCGGGTGAAGCCGATCGGCAGCGCCGAATGGCCGACGCGAGCGCCCAGGCCGGCCCATTCGGTGCTCGACAGCGGCCGCTTCGCCCGCGATTTCGGCTATCGGGCGCCGCCCTGGCCGCGCTCGACCGCCGCCGTGATCGCGGCGCTGGCCGGCGAGGGCTGACGATGCGCCTCGCCGCCTTCACCAAATATGGCAGCATGGCCGCCAGCACCCGCCAGCGTCTGCTCCAGTACATCCCCCATCTCGCCGCCGCCGGAATCGAGGTCGACTATCATCCGCTCCTCCCCGACGAATATGTGCGGACGATGGCGACCGGCGAGCATTACCCGCGGCGCAAGACTCTGGCCGCGTATGCGGAGCGCTTCCGGCAGCTCGCCTCCGGCACCGGGGCGGACGCGATCTGGATCTATGCCGAGCTCTTTCCCTACCTACCCGGCCGCTGGGAGAAGCTCGCCTTCCTCAGCGGCAAGCCGGTGGTCTACGATTGCGACGACGCCTTCTTCCACGGCTATGACGCGCATCGAAACGCCTGGGTGAGGCGGCTGCTCGGCCGCAAGCTGGAGCCGCTGCTGAGCGGCGCCGCGGCCTGCTGTTGCGGCAACGCCTATCTGGAGCGATATGCGGCGCGCTTCTGCGACCGGACGATGCTGCTGCCCACCGTCGTCGATACCGGTGTCTACCGTCCCGCCGCCGCCCGCCCGGACGAGCGGCCGCTGACGATCGGATGGATCGGCTCGCCGTCGACCTGGCCCTATATGCGGCCCTTGCTCCCACTGCTTCGCGAGCTGGTCGCGAGCCGGGGCGTCCGAATCCGAGTGGTCGGCGCGGGCGTGACCGCCCGCGACGACGCGTTCCCGGGCCTCGACCTGGTCGAGTGGAGCGAGGAACGCGAGGTCGACGAGGTCCGCGCCATGGACATCGGCGTCATGCCGCTCCCCGACGACATCTGGGCGCGGGGCAAGTGCGGCTACAAGCTGATCCAGTACATGGCCTGCGGCCTGCCGGTGGTCGCGTCCCCGGTCGGGGTCAACAGCGAGATCATCTCGCCGGGCGGCAACGGCTTCCTCGCGACCGGCGAGGAGGAATGGCGCGCGGCGCTGCTCAAGCTGATCGAAGATCCCGACCTCCGCTCGGCGTTCGGCGCCGTGGGCCGTCGGCGGGTCGAGGACCATTATTCGCTCCACGTCCACGCGCCGAGGCTGGCCGGCCTGCTGCGCTCGCTTGCCTGAGCCGGCCATGAGTCGCCCGGGCTTCGAAAAGAGAATCGTCGCGAACTCGGACGACATCGACGAGCTCGGCCATGTCAACAATGCGGTCTGGGTGCGCTGGATCCAGGACCTGGCGACGGCGCACTGGCGGGCGGTCGCCTCGCCGGCCCAGGTCGACGCCTATGTCTGGGTCGTGGTGCGGCACGAGATCGACTATCTGCGGGCGGTGCTGGCGGGGGAGGCGGTGATCGGACGGACCTGGGTCGGAGAGGCGCCCAAAGGCGCCCGCTTCGACCGCCACGTCGAGTTCGTCGGCGAGGACGGCCGGCCGCGAGTCCGCGCCCGCACCACCTGGGCGATCCTCGACCGGACCACCGGCCGTCCGGTCCGCGTGCCGGACGAGGTGGCGGCGCCGTTCCTGTCCTGATTCCGCCGGCGATCACGAAGAGGGCTGGAAGGCCCGAATCGCCTCGACGATGGCGGGATAGGCGCGGCCGCTGACGCCGAAGCCCATATGGCTGCACTGAAGCTCGACCTGGCGGTCGCTTTCCCCCTCGCCGCCGCGGGCGCAGGCCGGCGCCACCACTCCGTCGCGCCGCGACCACAGCGCCAAGGTCGGCACCGGCGGCTTCTCGGCCGGACGGGCGTCGATCGGCGGCGCGTCGACCTTGTGACCGGCGACCAGCTCGTAGAGGCGCCAGGCGTTGTTGGCGCGCGGGTTCCCCGAAAAGGGCGTGCCGAGGGTGACCACCTTCGCGACGAGCTCGGGTCGGCGCTTGGCGACCTCGCGCGCGAAGATGCCGCCGAGGCTCCAGCCGACGAGGACGACCGGGCGTCCGCGGCCGTGCCGCTCGATCCGCTCGGCGAGCCGCTCCAGCAAGTCGGCCCGCGCGCCGCGATTGAGGCCGAGACCCCAGCCGGCGACGCGGTAGCCGGCCGCGGCCAGCGCCCGCTGCAGGCCGAGGGTGGTGCGGTCGGTGGCGAGGAAGCCGGGGACCACCATCAGCGGCGGACCGTCGGCCGGGCCGCGCTCGCCAATCCGGCCGAAGCCCCGCCAGACGCGGCCGGCGAGCATCGCGCCCTCGCGGATCAGCAGCCGCAGCGGCGGCCGGCGGCTATCAGAGGAATTCGCCATTCATCAGGCCCTGCAGCGCCGCCGGCAGCCTCACCCGTCCGTCGGCCTGCTGGTGGTTCTCGAGCAGCGGCACGAGGATGCGCGGGCTGGCGAGCGCGGTATTGTTGAGCGTGTGTACGAAGCGGACCCTGCGCTCGCCGTCGCGCCACCTCAGATTCGCCCGCCGCGCCTGCCAGTCGTGAAGGGTCGAGCAGCTGTGGGTCTCGCGATACTTGCCGAGCGAGGGCACCCAGCTCTCGATGTCGTTCATCCGGTACTTGCCGAGCCCCATGTCGCCGGTCGAGGTCTCGACCACCTGATAGGGGATTTCGAGCGCCTGCAGCAGCCGCTCGGCATTGGCGAGCAGCCGCTCGTGCCAGCGCGCCGATTCCGCCTCTTCGTCGGCGCAGATCACATATTGTTCGAGCTTGTAGAATTGGTGGACCCGAAGCAGTCCCCGGACGTCCCGTCCGGCGCTGCCGGCCTCGCGCCGGAAGCAGGGCGAATAGCCGGCGTAAAGGATGGGCAGCCGGGCGGCGTCGAGTATCTCGCCCGAATGGAGGCTGGTCAGCGCGATCTCGCCGGTGCCGGCCAGATAAAGCCCGTCCCTGGGCATCTCATAGGCTTCCTCCTCATGGCCCGGGAAATGGCCGGTGCCGACGAAGGCTTCCGGCTTGGCGAGCGAGGGCACCGTCATCAGGGTGAAGCCGTCCCCGGCGATGATCTGCTGGGCCCAGAACATCAGGGCCTGCTCGAGCAGGGCGAGCCGGCCCTTGAGCGCGTACATTCGCGAGCCGGCGACCTGGGTGATGCGCGACAGGTCCGCCCAGTCGTTCATCTCGGCGAGCGCAACATGATCCCGGGGCTCGAAATCGAAGCTCGGCTTCTCGCCCACCGTCCGAACCACCGTGTTGAAGCTCTCGTCGGGCCCGACCGGCGCCCCCTCCCAGGGGATGTTGGGCACCCGCAGCATCAGCGCGTCGAGCTCGGCCGACCGCTCGGCGAGCGCCGTCTCCGCCGCCGCGGCCTCGGCGCCGAACGCCTTGGCCTTCGCTCCAAGCGCCGGCCGCTCGGCCGGGTCGGCGGTCTTGAAGCCGGCGCTGACCTCGTTGCGCTGCCGCCGCAGATCGTCGATTCGAGTCTTCAGCCCGCGCACCTCGGCGTCGAGTGCGAGCAGGCGGTCGAGGTCGAGCGGCGCGTTCTTGGCTTCGGCCGCGGCGCGCACGGCGTCGGGATTGTCGCGGATGAACTGCAGGCTGAGCATCGCGTCCTAAGAGAGGAGAATGGCGCCGCTGTCAAAGCGCTCAGCCGAAGTCGAACCCGCTTCGCCACCTCGAGGCCCCAGCTCACCCCTTCGCTGGGCATCGGCGGCACGCCGAGGCCGAAGCCGCAAAAGCGGTGAGCCTCGGTTGAACGATGGGATTCCCGCCTATATAGGCTCTTGCGCTTCGGCGCCCGGAGACGTGGGTGAGTGGCTGAAACCAGCGGTTTGCTAAACCGCCGTAGGGGGATTACTCCTACCGAGGGTTCGAATCCCTCCGTCTCCGCCAGCTTCGGCCGCGTCTCCGCCGTCGCCGGAGTCCTACGGTAAGCCACCCCCAGTCCTCACCGCAAAAAGCGGGTTCCCGGCCCGTTCCGGCGCAAGAACGACTCGTCTCGTCGCCGGTTCATTGCGGGGAAAGGCTTGCGGGCCTTAGCTTCTTCCCGGAGCGTCAGGGGGAGTGAAGGACATGCTGAGGCCCGTTATCGTGAGGCTTGCGGCGGCCGCCGCGCTGGCCTTGGCCGCCGTCGCCGCGCCGGCGCAGGTCGCCGAGATCGATCCCAACACCGCCCTCGAGGAGCCGGCGCCGCCGGCAACCGCGGCGGAGCCCGGCTGGGAAGCGGACGATGCCGAATATCAGCCGGTCGATGCCGGTCCGCAGGAGGCGGTTCCCGCCGATGGGGCCTACGATGGCGCCACCGGCGCGGCTGGGTCCGCCGCTCCGGCGGCGACCGACCGCGCCAGCGCGGCGGCCGGCGCAACCGTCTCGCGCAAGGACGTGTTCAGCGCCGCCGAGGGCGTGTTCGGCAAGGGCGCCGAGGGGCTCGCCGACCTGATCGAGGACCTGCTTCGCGACCGCGGCGATCCGAGCGGCTACATCACCGGCCGGGAGGCGGGCGGCGCCTTCATCGCCGGGGTCCGCTATGGCTCGGGCACGCTGCACCACCAGATCGAGGGCGATCGCCCGGTCTACTGGACCGGACCCTCGGTCGGCTTCGACTTCGGCGCCGACGCCAACAAGGTGTTCGTGCTGGTCTACAACCTCCACGACAGCCAGCGGCTGTTCCGCCGCTACCCGGCGGCGGAAGGCAATGCCTATGTCGTCGGCGGCTTCACCGCGAGCTATTTGCGGCGCGGCGACGTGGTGCTGATCCCCGTTCGCGTCGGCGTCGGCGCGCGGCTCGGTATCAATGCCGGCTACATGCGCTTCAGCCAGAAGAACCGCTGGCTGCCCTTCTAGCCTGCGACTCCTCCATCCGATCTGCCGCGGAGAGGTGTTCTAAAGCCGCGGCCGTCAGATCGACCGGCCGTGACCGCCGCTGCGGGTGCCTCTCCAGGCTGGAGCTCTGGATGGCGATCTCCTCATTGCCTGGGGGGTGGAGCGGGTTTGCAAACGCTCGACGGCAGGCGGGGCATGGTCCGGGCCCGTCGTTGTCAGCCGGGCGAAGTCGCGCGTTTCAAGAAGCGAAGACAGCGTCCAAAGGCTGATTGGCGTCGGCTACCAATCAGGTCACGAGCCGCTTCAACCCGTCGATCGTATCCGCCTCCGCGGCCGGCTTGTCGGTGCGGATCCGGGAGATTCGCGGGAAGCGCATGGCGAGGCCGGATTTGTGGCGCTTGCTGGCGTGGATCGAATCGAACGCGACCTCGAGGACGAGGCTCTTCTCGACCTCGCGCACCGGGCCGAAGCGCTGGACCGTGCGGGTGCGCACGAACCGGTCCAGCCACAGCAATTCCTCGTCGGTGAAGCCGAAATAGGCCTTGCCGACCGGGAGCAATTCGCCGTCCGCCGTCCAGCAGCCGAACGTGTAGTCCGAATAATAGGAGGAGCGCTTGCCGCTGCCCCGCTGCGCATACATCAGCACGCAGTCGGCGACGAGCGGGTCGCGCTTCCACTTGTACCAGAGGCCGGTGCGGCGACCGGCGACGTAGGGGCTGTCGCGGCGCTTCAGCATCACCCCCTCGATCGAGGCGTCGCGCGCGCCGGCGCGTATCTCCTCGAGCGCCTCGAAATTCTCCGCCTCGATCAGGGCGGAGAGGTCGAACCGCGCGGGGTCGAGCTTCGGCACCAGCGCCGTCAGCCGCTCCCGCCTCGTCTGCCACGGCAGCGCCCGCACGTCCTCGCGTCCGTCAAACAAGATGTCGTAGAGCCGCACGAACGCCGGAAAGTCCTTCAGCATCCGGGCGGAGACGAGCTTGCGGCCGAGCCGCTGCTGGAGGGCGTTGAAGCTGGCGGCGGCTCCGCCATGGGCGTCGGCACCCTGAAACTCGCCCCTGACCAGCAGTTCGCCGTCGACCGCTCCGTCGGCGTCGAAGGCCTCGGCGATCTCGGGAAAGGAGCGGCCAATGTCGTCGCCGGCGCGGCTGTAGAGCCGAGTCTCACCGCCGGCGCGGACGATCTGGACTCGGATGCCGTCCCATTTCCACTCGGCCGCGTAATCGTCGAGCGAGACTCGCTGGTCCTCGAGCGGATGGGCGAGCATGAACGGACGGAACACGGGGACGTTCTCCGCCGTCGGCTGCGGTCCCCGCCGCTCGGCCCAGGCGAACAAAGGCAGATAGGGCGGCCCGAGGCCGTGCCAGACCTCCTCGACGGCGTCGACGTCGAGGCCGAAGGCCTGCGCCACGGCCGTCTTGGCGAGCCGCGCCGACACTCCGATGCGAAGCTCGCCGGTGGCCAGCTTGAGCAAGGCGTAGCGGCCGCTGGCGTCGAGATGGTCGAGCATCCGCGCCAGAGCGCCCGGAGCCTCGGCCCGGCCGAGCGTCTGCAGCCGCTCGACCACCTTGCCGATGCGCAGCGAGCCGTCGTCGATCTCGGCGGGCTCGCCGGTCCGCTTCGGCCACAGCAGGGACACCGTCTCGGCCATGTCGCCGACATAATCCCAGCTCATGTAGAAGAGCGTCGGATCCACCCTCTCCTCGACGATCGCCCGGATGGCCGCCGGCTTGACTCCGGGCAGGTCGAGCTCGCCGGTCAGCGCGGCCAGCGCGTAGCCCCGGTCCGGGTCGGGAGTGCGCTTCAGATAATCGCCGATCAGCTTCAGCTTGGCGTTGCGCGAGCGGGTATAGACGAGACCGTCGAGCAGCTGGGAGAAATCGCGCATCGCGCCCGTAACGATCCGCGCGCCCTGCGGTGCCTCAGGCCTCCAGCTCGACGTCCCAGTAGAGATAGTCGCGCCAGCTCTCGTGCAGGTAATTGGGCGGGAAGCTGCGGCCGTGCTCCTGCAGCTGCCAGCTGGTCGGCCGGAACGGGCGGCGGTTGAGGTTCATATGCGCCTGGCCGGGCGTGCGGCCGCCCTTCTTGAGGTTGCACGGCGCGCAGGCGGTGGCGACATTCTCCCAGGTCGTCCGCCCGCCCTGGGCGCGCGGCACGACATGGTCGAAGGTGAGCTCCGCCCCGCCGCCGCAATATTGGCATTCGAAGCGGTCGCGAAGGAACAGGTTGAACCGGGTGAAGGCCGGATTCTGGCTCGGCCGCACATATTGCCGCAAGGCGATAACCGACGGCAACTGCAGCGTTCGAGTCGGGCTGTGCACCTCGCGGACGTACTGGGCGACGATGTCGACCCGCTCGAGGAACACGGCCTTGACCGCGGTCTGCCACGGCCACAGGCTGAGCGGATAATAGCTCAGCGGCGTGTAATCGGCGTTGAGCACCAGAGCGGGGCAGGCGTCCGGATGACGGAGGAGGTCGGGATGATACATGCGCCTCGCTTCTGCCCTCGCCGTTCGAGGAAAGGCGCCCGGCCTGTCGCACCCAGGACGGGGGAACCCGTCCCCGGTCCAAGCCCCCTCGCAAGCGAGGATGACGGCGTCATGACAGCATGGCGCGACTCTCCGGGTCAAGAGTCCTGATGCGGGTCGTCACCCGTTTCGCGCCGAGCCCGACCGGGCGGTTGCATTTGGGCCACGCTTTCTCGGCGTTGCTCGCCCATCAATTCGCCCGCCGCCGCCGCGGCGCCTTCCTGCTCAGGATCGAGGACATCGATCAGGGCCGCTCGCGACCCGAACTTGTCGACGCGATCATCGAGGACCTGGCCTGGCTCGGTCTCGATTGGGACGGGGAGATCGTCTTCCAGTCCGAGCGTTTGCCGCTCTACGCGGAGGCGCTGGAGCGGCTGAGGACGGCGGGCCTGCTCTACCCCTGCTTTTGCACCCGTGCGGCGATCGCCGCCGAGATCGCGGCCAGCGCGGCCGCGCCGCACGGCCCCGACGGGCCGCTCTATCCCGGCACCTGCCGGGCGCTGCCGCCGTCGGAGCGGGAGCGGCGGGCGGAGACGGAGCCCCACGCCTGGCGGCTCGACGCGGCGCAGGCCGCGGCTCGGGCCGGCCCGCTCTACTGGCGCGACGGGGACACCGAGGTCCAGGCCGAGCCGCAAGCCTTCGGCGACGTCGTCCTCGCCCGCAAGGATGCGCCGGTCAGCTACCATCTCGCCGTCACCGTCGATGACGCCGACCAGGGCGTCACCGACGTCGTCCGCGGCCGCGACCTCTATGCGGCCACCGACGTCCATCGCCTGCTGCAGGCCCTGCTCGACCTGCCCACGCCGCTCTATCACCATCACCCCCTGCTGCTCGACGCGGACGGGCGGCGGCTCGCCAAGCGCCACGGCGCGCCGACGCTCGGCGCGCTGCGCGAGGCCGGCGCCGATCCGAACAGGCTCGCCGCCGACCTGCTGGCCGGCCGATTGCCGTCTGGATATTCGGCGGCGGGCCCTTAGATTGGCGATGATGAGCACCTTCCTATTCATCCTCATCGCGATCGCCGCCCTCGCCACTCTCTACGTCCTGGCTCAGGGAGTGATCGGCATGGCGCGGGGCAAGGACATTACCGGCCAGCGCTCGCAGCAGCTGATGCGAAAACGGGTTATGTACCAGGCGGTCGCGATCATTTTCGTCATCATCTTCCTGCTCGTCGCCAACGGAAAGAGCTGAGCCCTGGTCCGCCTGAACCGGATCTACACCCGCACCGGCGACGCCGGCTCGAGCGGCCTCGCCGACGGCTCCCGCCGTTCCAAGGCGGATGCCCTCTTCGCCGCGATCGGCGACGTCGACGAGGCGAATTGCGCGATCGGCGTCGCGCTCCTTCATGTCGCCGACGAAGGGCAGCGGCGGAAGCTGACCGCGATCCAGAACGAATTGTTCGACCTCGGCGCGGATCTCGCCACCCCCGGCGACGATTTCGCGCCGTCCGAAACCGCGTTGCGGATCGTCCAGGCCCAGATCGAGCGGCTGGAAGGCGAGATCGACGCGATGAATGCGGGGCTCGAGCCGCTGAAAAGCTTCATCCTGCCGGCCGGCGGCGGCGGATCGGCCTGGCTCCACCTCGCCCGCGCCGTCGTCCGCCGCGCCGAGCGCTCGGCGGTCTCGGCGTCGGTGGCGGTGCCGCTCAACCCGCTCGCGCTGATCTACCTCAACCGCCTGTCGGACCATTTGTTCGTCATGGCCCGCCTCGCCGCAGCGGCCGAGGGCGGCGATGTCCTCTGGCGGCCGGGAGCGACGCGGGGCTGACTCCGTCCCTGCGAGCGACTAACCTCCATCAACATTTTGGTGTAGGGAGCCGCGATGGCGACCCAGGCCGATTCCCCGCCCGCTGCCCTCGCGGAGCGTCTCTGGCAGGTGCGGGCGCTGAGCGAGGCGATCGCCGCGCCCCTCTCCGACGCCGACGCGACGGTCCAGCCGATGCCGGACGCCTCGCCCGCCAAATGGCACCTCGCCCATACGACCTGGTTCTTCGAGGCGTTCGTGCTGCGCGACCATGTTCCCGGCCACCGCCCGTGGGACGAAAGATGGGCCTATCTGTTCAACTCCTATTATGAGGGCGAAGGCGAGCGCCACCCGCGGCCCCGCCGCGGCATGCTCAGCCGCCCGGGCCTCGCCGAGATCCTCGCCTGGCGCGCCCATGTCGACACCGCGCTGACCGAATCCTTCCCCCACCTGCCGGAAGCGGCGCTGGGGCTGGTCGAGCTCGGTCTCAACCACGAGCAGCAGCATCAGGAGCTGATGCTGATGGATATCCAGGCCGCCTTCGCCGAGAATCCGCTCCATCCCGCGCTCTGGCCGGCCACGGCCGCCGCGCCGGCCGCGCTCGCGCCCGCCATGGACTGGGCCGAAGGCTCGACCGGCCTTGTCGAAATCGGCCACGACGGCCGCGGTTTCGCCTTCGATTGCGAAGCACCGCGCCACCGCGTCCTGCTCCATCCGCACGCCCTCGCCGACCGCCTGGTCACCAACGCCGAATGGCGCGCCTTCATCGACGACGGCGGTTATTCTCGGCCCGAACTGTGGATGGCCGACGGCTGGGCCTGGGCGGCCGAGAACCGCATCGAGGCTCCGCTCTACTGGCTGAAGGCCGAGGAGGGCTGGAACCGCTTCGGCCTCGACGGAGTCCGCCCGCTCGCGCCCGCCGAGCCGGTCTGCCATATCAGCTGGTACGAGGCCGACGCCTATGCGCGCTGGGCGTGCGCCCGGCTGCCGCGCGAAGAGGAATGGGAGGCCGCGGCGACAGCATTCGACGCCGCTTCGGGCACGCAGCTGGACCGCGCCGGGGCGGCACGGCCGCGGCCGGCACCCGGCCGGGGGCTGCGGCAGATGTTCGGCGACGTCTGGGAATGGACGGTGAGCGCCTATGCGGCCTATCCGGGCTTCCGACCGCGCGAGGGCGCGGTCGGCGAATATAACGGCAAATTCATGTGCAATCAGTTCGTCCTGCGCGGCGGCAGCTGCGCGACGCCGCGCGGCCATCTGCGCGCCAGCTACCGCAACTTCTTCTATCCCCACCAGCGCTGGATGTTCGCCGGCCTCCGCCTCGCCCGGGACCTCTAGGTGGACGCGCCGCGCGCCCTCGTCGCCGACCCGGACTTTCGCCGCGACGTCCTCGCCGGCCTCGCCGCCCCGATCCGCGCCATCCCCGCGCGCTGGTTCTACGACCGCCGCGGCTCGGAGCTGTTCGAGGCGATCACCCGGCTCCCCGAATATTATCTGACCCGCACCGAGACGACGCTGCTCGAGCGCCGCTGCCCCGATGTCGCCGGAATTACGGGGCCCGGCCACGCCGTGGTTGAATTCGGCTCCGGAGCCTCGGTCAAGACCCGTATCCTGCTCGCAGCCGCCGAGCCCGCCGCCTATGTCCCGATCGACATCAGCGGGGACTTCCTGCGCGACGCCGCGGCGTCGCTGGCGGAGGACTTTCCGGCGCTTCCCGTTCACCCCATCGAGGCCGACTTCACCCGCCCGATCGATCTCCCCGCGGAATTGCAGGCCTTGCCCAAGCTCGGCTTCTTCCCGGGCTCGACGATCGGCAATCTGGTTCCCGCGACCGGCGTCGACCTGCTCCGCGCCATGCGGCGGACGCTGGGCACCGGTGCCTGGCTGTTCATCGGCTTCGACCGCGTCAAGTCGGCGGACGAGCTGCTGCGGGCCTATGACGACGATTCCGGGGTCACGGCCCAGTTCAACCTGAACCTCCTCCACCGCATCAACCGCGAGCTGGGTGGCGACATACCGGTTGACGCCTTCCGCCACCGCGTCCTCTGGAACGAGAGATTGAGCCGCATCGAAATGCACCTGGAAGCCGCCCATGACGTCGAGTTCGATGTCGCCGGCACCCGCTTCGCGATGCGCGCGGGCGAAACGATCCACACCGAGAACAGCCACAAATATGGCGAGCGCGACGCCCGCCTCCTCCTGCTTGCCGGCGGCTGGACCCCGGCCGAGGAATGGGCCGATGACGAAGCCCGTTTCGCTCTCGTCCTGGCTCGAGCGGCGCCGGAGCGGTCGGCGCCGTGACTCTGGTCCTTCTGTCGCCGCGGGGATAGGAGCATGAATCGCCTCTATCGTCGCACCACCTGCGCCCGCCAGGTGGTGATGTAATCGACCGATCCGCGGCACTCGCCCATCTCGCGCAGTTCGACGAGGCGGAAGGCGCGTCCATCCCAGGCATATTCGGCCATGGTGCCGCAATCGCCGAGGCCGCGGCCCTTGGAGAAGCTGGTCAGGAGGCCGCTGGCCGTGTCCCAACCGGCGTTGATCAGTATCGGCTTGCCTTCTTCCTTCCACCATTCCTGCTGGAGGTCGAAGGCGGCGAGCTCGGCACGGACGCCGGCGCGGCCACGACGCAGAATGAAGGGGACATGGCTGACATTGTAGGCGCCCGAGCCGCAGGCGAGCAGCAGCAGCGTCTCGGCGGGTCCCAGCGCATGGCTTTCGGCCTCGTCCGGCCCGCCGACCTCGGCGATCGTGCAGCCGTGCTTGCGGCGCAGCGCGGTCAACTGCGCCGGTGTCAGGGGCAGCTCCGCCGCCGACGACAGCGGACGGGCCACAACCACCGGCAGG